>Ga0116227_10000010_pt1 | contig 360227 bp, 501 predicted proteins | sample S1TSphgellanicum_FD_89693 | JGI IMG/M metagenome (GOLD analysis project Ga0116227, IMG submission 89693) | Host-associated microbial communities from peat moss isolated from Minnesota, USA - S1T2_Fb - Sphagnum magellanicum MG | ecosystem: Host-associated > Plants > Peat moss > Unclassified... | reverse complement strand
CGCAAAACGCCGGCAACGCTCAGAACATCACGTTCAACAGCGCCGCATCACCGTCGGACACGCACCAAACCGTAGCAAACGTTTCGGCTCCTGGCATGGGCGCCTACGGCTCCGGTTTCAGCTCGTACAACTGCGGCAACACGATGCAGGGTTACGTCGCTGGTCCTGGCTTTTCGGCTGGCCTCGGCGGCGGTGTGGAACTCCACTCCTGCGTGCTGATGTCGATGTCGAACGAGCTGATGAAGCAAACGACCGTCATCACCGATCCGGTCGAACGCGCTCAGGTCGTCCAGGCCGCTGTCAACGTGAAGTGCATGGTAGATGAGGATGTCTACGCCGCGATGGTTGCCGCGGGCATGAAGTGCGAAGTTCGTCCGCGCAAGAAGGGAGAGACCGATGCCCAAATTCAAGTGTCCCAAGGCCCGGTGGTCGCCGGTGCTGAAAAGAACGCACAAGGCCAGCTGGTGTACGCCACGGCACAAACCAAGTAACATCCACTCGCCGGCATGGTCTGGCAGTGAAAGCCACTAAGGGTTTACCTTTAGTGGCTTTTGTGATATAATTAGAACTATGGCCTCAACATACTTCTAATAGAGACTACCATCATGTACTACGATGACTTGGTCAAGCTCGTGCTCTCGGATGAATTTAGAGCAGCGTCCGATGAGGAGAAAGAAAACATGATGAAGTTTCACCTCAAGCTGATGCGGGTGACCGCTTATGATGAGTGTGAAGAGCTAGCTGTGAGAGTTGCTGATGAATGTGCACCGGTCGCTCGAACCGGAGCTCTCAAAGTTGCAAGCGAGATCAAAAAGATGAAGCGTTTTCTCAGATAGCTTCAATTCTAGCTCAAAACTACCATCTTTTACCACTCTAGCCACGCAAAGTGTTTACTTTAGTGGTTGTTGATGTTATAATAATCTAACGTCAACCACCAAGTAAAACAAAACCATGGCTAAAGCTACTCACTACGGAATCTGCCAGGTCTGCGGATCGCGCCAAAAGCTGCCGAACGGCAAGCTCTCAAAGCACGGTTATGATGTAGAGCACGGCTTCTTCAATGGTGTTTGCTACGGTGCAGACCACCTGCCCTTCGAGCAGTCGAAAGACCTGATCGACCATGACATCAAACGGTGTCATGAAAAAATTCAAGAGCTCACGGCTATGTGCGTCATGGTTCGCGGTGATGAAACACACATCTACCTCAATGAATGGCGGCCTGCAGGTCGGCATGGTCGCGGCTACCACATCTGGTGCTCGCATAAAGTCGAGGATGTCGAGATCAACTGGCACATCCAGTACACCAACGGTCTCGGCAAGAAAGAGCGTGGTGATTACTACTTCAATGAAAAAGAACACCGGGAGCTTTACGCTGCACCTGAGGGTGAAGAACGTGATGCTCTGCGCAAGAAGATGGTGATCAAGCACATGAACAACAAGCGGGCCGAAGCCTTTGAAGAAACAATCCGCAAGATCAAGAATCACATCACCTGGCAAGAAATCCGCATCAAAGACTGGGAACCGAAAGAACTCGACCCCATCCAAGGAGTTTCGCAATGAAAGTATATGTTGTTGGTGGAGCTGTGCGGGACATGCTGTTGTCCCGCAAGCCGAAAGACGTCGACTATGTCGTTGTCGGCTCGACACCTGAAGAAATGGTGAGCTTCGGCTTCAAGCAGGTTGGTGCAGATTTCCCAGTGTTCCTTCACCCTACAACTGGCGATGAATGGGCGTTGGCTCGTGTTGAACGCAAGGTCGGCGTCGGCTATCACGGCTTCGAGACGGCTTTTGACTCGAGCGTGACGATTGAAGATGATCTGCGCCGCCGCGACTTGACTATCAACGCGATGGCGTATGAAGTTTCCGTCGTGAAGCAAGATGGAACGATCATCCCAGCTCCCAACAAAGGTTTGACCACACTGATCGACCCGTTCGGTGGTGAAGATGATCTCCATAGCGGCATTTTGCGACACACATCGGAAGCTTTCTCGGAAGATCCGCTGCGTGTCTTGCGGCTTGCACGTTTCGCTGCCAGATTCGACTTCACGATCGCACCAGACACGATCGAGCTTTGCAAGGAAGTCATCAAATCTGGTGAGCTCGATGAAGTTTCTCACGAGCGCTACTGGAAAGAAATCACCCGTGCGTTCATTGAACCGCACCCGATGAATTTCTTCCACACGCTGTTCTTGGTCGACGCCGTGCGGACCGTGAGCTTCTTCAAGAAGTGGCTTGGTGACATGAAATACTCGCGGATTGCTATGATCTTCGACTCGATTCAGCTTATCGAAGATCATGAAGATGAGCTGTCGGAGTCCGAGTTTGTTTCGTGTATGCTTGCGGTGATCTCGGCGTTCAATCGCAATGCTGATTTCGCCGACATCAAGATGCAGAGCAGCGCGATCAATGATGCGAACATGCTCATCAGCATCGGTGACGAGCTGGCGAACGGCATGACTGCTGTCGGTCTTCACAAGACGTTGAAGTTCATCGGCGTCTGGCGCACTCCGGTCTGGTTCACTAACCTGAATCCGCTCTTGCTGTATGAATTGCTTGGCGAAGTTCCTGAAATGACATCAGATTTGGTGTTGTATTCGGCAAAAATCGCGGCTCTGATAACAGCTGATGTAGTAGCTCCTGGTGAGCAAGGACCTCATGTTGGTATTCTCTTGCAAGCTGCAAGAATTTCGGCGTGCCAACGTGCGATGGAAGCATTCTTGCTTCGTGACGACGGTTAACACGATCACCTAGCTTCAAAGTAGTTCTCAAGGCCACTAGTTGACGCTAGTGGCCTTGTTGCATGTGTGATGAGTAATCCTACAATTAAAATATACTCAAACAAAACGTCATGATAATATGTCCATACCAAAACAACCAATAGGTACATCCACATGGCGTCTCCGTTTAACAAAAATATCATCGCTGGTGCAGTAGCAAGCGCTGCTCTCTTGTTCGGCATTTTCACCGCTGTTCACGTCGTTCCTGCAGGTCACCGCGGTGTTGTTAAGCTGTTCGGTGATGTACAAAGTGTCCCTCTATCTGAAGGTCTGCACTTCCTGAATCCGCTGGCCGTCGTCAAGGATTTCAACGTCCGTTTCCAAAGTGCTCAAGCTCCACGAGCAGAAGGCGGTACGTCTGACCTTCAAGAAGTGTTTGAAGATATCTCGGTGAACTATGAGTATGATCCTACTCAAGCTCCGTACATCTACAACAACTTCGGTGATGACGCAGATATCGAGACGAAGTTCATCGTCCCGGCGCTGTATGAATCATTCAAGGGTGTGACGGCGAAGTACACGGCTGAAGAGCTCGTCACGAAGCGTGCAGCAGTTTCGGCCGACATCGTTTCAACGCTGCAGACAAAGCTGTCGAAGTACCACATCATCGTGTCGGACATTAACGTCCAAAACTTCCACTTCGATCCGCAATTTGCTGACGCAGTTCGTCGCAAGGTCGTGGCTGGTCAGAACCGCTTGACAGCTGAACAAGCTCTCGAAACTGCAAAGATCTCCACCGAGCAGAAGGTCGTTGAAGCTGAAGGTAACGCTAAGGCGATCGCGATCCAGGCACAAGCCGTTGAAAATCAAGGTGGTGACAAGTTCATCGCGCTTGAAGCGATCAAGAAGTGGAATGGTGTTCTGCCGTCGCAGTACAGCGGTGAACAAATGCCGTTCCTCAATTTTAACCAACTTTCCGCATCGAAATAATGCTAAATCACAATCAACGTTCTGTCAACGTCCTTCGCCTTGATCTCATCACCGCGCTCAAGGAAAACCTCGCCATTCACCAAGCTGAGTACGCCGAGGCTGTTCAAGACTTTCGCGCCAAGGTGCTTCGTGATCTGAAGGCAAAGACCAAGGAAGTCAATGCTGCGACTGACGCACAGCTCGTGCAGATCACCTCGCTCGGCATCAATCCGCCGCAAAATCACGAGACGGAATTCACGGAAATGATCGAGATGTTCGAGATGTCTGTCGATGAAAAGATCAACCTCGATCACCAAAGCTTCAAGGCCTTCTTCAAGAATGATTGGCCGTGGAAGAAGCAATTCGAAATGATCGCTGCTAGCTACAAGGGCTAATCATGAAAGATGCTCGGATGGTTGCACAGCCTATCGCAACTGGAAGATCAGCTAGAGAAGTTACTAGCATGACATTCTTGCCTGTGACAGAGAAATATCACGTTCAGCGAGACATCACTGACTATGAGCTGCCATACATGCCGAGCATCTTGAAGAAAACTCTCAAGTGGATCTTCAGCTGGATATGATACGACTAGCTTGCATGCTCGCTCTTGGCGATAGCTTTGCGTTGCTCACGGCTATTTCCCTACCACAATACATTCTGCCGTCGGTGATCATGTTCTTGATCGGTGCATTGAATGCTGACGCCATGATGCAGCTTCCTGGTCCTAGAGATTTCTGATGAAGGCGTTAATCGCAGTGTTCATCGTGTTTTCTACATTCTTGCTGTGGATCGCATATGAGTGTGACTATGGTCCAAGGTCTACGGGTCATAGCTCATACAAGCTGCAAGACGCGACGCCAGACTACACCATCTTCTAAGGATAAGAATGAAGAAGTTTCTCATTTTGGCTGTGATCTTTCTAGCAGCCTGTAATTCACGCAATGGCGACGGGCGCTATGACTACGGCAACGGAGTCACCTGCAATCAGCTCGGCACTCTAACTACTGTCACAATCTACAATGATGGTCGGGTTGAACCATTAGAGTCACAATACCAGCTGACACCACCGGCACAAAAGTGCCAGATCAACCAAGATGGTTCGATCACGGTGTTCACCAATCTTACTCCACCAGGGAGCAAGAAATGAGCATGGTCTCAGAAGTAGTGCAGATGGTCTCCGCTGGAGACGGCTTGTACGGCATTGATCGTTTTGGCCAGCTCTACAAGTTCTACTTTGGTGACAACATCCTAGCTAGGTCGATTGAAGAAGTTGAGCAAACCAGGTTCGGTCGGCCACCGATCAAAACGCATGAGCTGAAAGTTCTTGGTAAAAAGAACGTTGGTTGGCAGTTGATCGAAGATCATGAAGAAGAGCTGCCTGAAGGCTTCGAAATCGTCTCAGATTGATGCTGGAAAAGTTGCAAAAAGTATTTTACATCTTGAGCAACTGGTGTTACTATATCATTTCTGGATACACCGAACGGTTCGATAAGAACCGAGTACTTCGGGATGGGATACTCAGCGAAAGTTGAGAAGTTATTGGTGATTGGTCTTCTATCTCATAGACCCATATCGCTGGATGAAAGGTTGGTGAACGTTCATTCTTCTAAAATTCACGCCTGGGTGTTGACCAACCAGCTGCCAGGTCTGAAGTAAAAAGTTGCAAAATAAAATTTACACTCTCGGATAGTTAGTTTATAATCATCCTACAGTAACTGCTAAGCAATATAGCAGTTGCTACAACGGATTGTTAGTGTACGGTGCACGCCTAAGACATAGTCGTTTTGACGGAACCTCTTAGGAAGATTTGGTTCAATTCCTTACCGATCCGTCCATGATTTTGGTGGTGTTTTCCACCTGCTTTATAAATAGATTCATCAAATTAACCGAAAGGACATTGACTATCATGTTTACGAATTTCCCTCAACCCTCTGTGAAATGGCATCAACAGCCAACACAGACCTTTATTCGAAAGAATAATGAGGTTGAGATTCGTGATGATATGTCCCTTGCTTTCGGCGAACGAGAGGTTAAGAACTAAGTTCTAATCTTCGTGAATCGTAAAGCAGGGGAACCACTAAAATGGTTCCCCTGATTGATTTCCGGGGCCGGATTTAGTTACAACGTCTCCATCGTCTAAAGGTCAGGACACAACCCTTTCAAGGTTGGAATGCACGGTTCGAGCCCGGCTGGAGACTCCATATTGTCTAACAATATCGATGTCGTCTAATGGTTAGGACGCTAGACTTTCAATCTGGAAACGGGGGTTCGACTCCCCTCATCGATGCCAAGTAGTAGATGTAATGAATGCAGCCTAAACTAATCTGGTGAAAGTGCTACTCTGAAAAGGTAGAAAGCCCGGATCGAAACCGGGAGGCTGCACCAGCTGTACTTAACTTGAATAGGACTTGATATGGACCCCGACCTACGGGCAAGGTTTCTCACAAATACAGATGAAACCGGCCGCTTTATCGTTGTATCGCAGCGCACTGGTAAGACTTATTTCGTAGAACCTCTCGCAGGTAAGAAGGCTTTCTGGGGAGATTTAAATCCAGCAACTGGTCAAATTGAAGGCCAGTACGGACAGAAATATCGCGGTGCAGTTCCAGGAACTGAATCGTTGATCACAAAGGAAAATGGCTTCACAAAGATTCACAACTGTGAGCCAGGTATGAGCCCTCTAGCTTATATCGACTGGCTGGATGAAAAGTATCCAGACAAGGTGTAAAGTTTCAAGGTAGAGTCTTCGGGCTCTACTTCAATGGTGGATGTAGTGTAGTGGTTCTGCATGGGATGCTGTGAACATCTCGGTGGGGGTTCGATTCCCCTCATTCACCCCAAGATTTATAGATGCCGCGGTAGCTGAGATGGATTAGCGTGGGTTTGAAACACCCAAGAGGTTGGATCGTTACCAATCGGCGGCACCTGTCCTCAAATCGATTGGAGCAGATACTGCGCTTTGACCGCAGGTGACAGGGTTCGATTCCCTGGAGGACTACCAAGAAGTACAGTAGGGGTGAGGTGTAATTGGTTTGCATGAGTGACTCTGACTCACTAGGATTAGGTTCGAAACCTAGCACCCCCGCCAAGATGTAGAATGGGATTGAAGCTTTAAAGTGAAGCAACGAGCTTTTACCTCGTAGAAGAGGGGCCAGTACCCTCCAGTCCCACCAAGTTTTATTTTGGGTGTGTCGTATAGCGGCTTTATTATACCGGACTCTTAATCCGGCTGACCTGGGTTCGAATCCCAGCGCACCCACCAAGTATCTCACCGCCTAGGGATTAGGCCAACTCGCTACGAACGAGATGTAGACAGTTCGACTCTGTCCGGTGGGTCCAAAACAGTGGTAGAAGCTGCCACGACTTGACTGCCGAGCTATCAAGTATAAAATTCTCGGCGACCGATTCCGGTTGAGCAAGCAAGGTGTAAGCGGCGCACTGTTAATGCGCATAGAGCGGGGTTCGATTCCCTGAACCGGAGCCAATTAGTACAATGCCCGTATAGCTGAGACGGATTAGCAGAGTCTTGATAAGGCTCAGAGGTTGGCTCGATACCAACTGCGGGTACCAAAGATTAGAAGTTTCTGCTCCACGAGAGGCGCCTTGGTGGCAACCGCGTGACTGTTAATCACGATTAGCCTGGATCGTTCCCAGGTCGTGGAGCAGAAACTTACTAGTTTTACCGGCTTCGGCTGGGCTGTAACAGAGCCTATGGGCCTGCATATTTCCGATGAGTATTATGCAACGTCGACTTGGTTAACAGTTAGGGACTCATCATCTCATTCATATTGGTGTAACTTGAAGCGCACCCTGATGACACGACGGAATTGTATGAGTGCTTCATAAAATCCCTGCGTAGCTCAGCTGGTTAGAGCAATGTGTTGATAACGCATAGGTCCTTGGTTCGAGTCCAAGCGCAGGGACCAGAATTATTTTGCCGCGGTGATGTAGTGGTCTGCATGCATCCCTGTCACGGATGAAGTAGGGGATCATTCCCCCTCCGCGGCGCCAGTATTAGTTGCGTAGAGAAGAGTTACTCCGACTCCGAATCGCGTGGATGCAGGGTTCGAATCCCAGCCAGCGTCGCCAAACTTGTAGTTGATTTAATGGCGCTGTAGCTCAATGGCCGAGCACGTAAAATTTCTCTTTTCGACTTTAACTCTAGTACTACAATGGTCCGGTCATCTATTGGTAAGGTCTTCGCCCGATTAGCGAATGAAGACGGTTCGATTCCGTAACGGACTACCAAATAAATTTACGATGTTGTTGAAATGATTTAGAATCCTCTTACTGATTCAAACTGAGGACAACAACATGGTTGCACCAACTGAAGAGATGGTAACTATCACAAAGAAAGAGTATAACAGTCTTTGTGAAGATTCAGCAAAGCTCACTGCGCTTGAATGTGCTGGTGTAGATAACTGGTCAGGTTATGATTTCGCAATGGATATTCTTCGTGAGCAACAAGGTGAAGAAAATGACGGTTGAAGAAGCTATCAAACATCTTCAACAGTTTGATCAGAAGAAAGAGCTACTCGTTGAAGCGATCGACGGTGGTGAAGCTTACGCAGTAGATTGCTTCGCTATTCGTTTCTGGACAGAGAATGATGGTTCAGAAACACCAGTCGTTCAGGTGATGTTAGTTCACTAAATATTTTGGAGTTGTGGTGTAAGCAACACATCGGCCGCTTAGGCTGAAGATTCCTGGTTCAATTCCAGGCAGCTCCACCAATTTTACTGAAGTGTTGGCGCACGGATGTAAAATTATGATTGCACTACGCAAAGTTGGCGCCAACCAGCGAAAAGTAGTGAGGGTTATCGTCTAGTAGAAGGACGCACGCGAGCAAAGCGTGAAACCTGGGTGCAAATCCGAGTGACTCGTCAATCATTCCTTGGGTCTGTAGTGTAAGCAACACACTGCGCGATTGCCGCCGGAGATTCCTGGTTCAATTCCAGGCAGACCCACCAAGTTTTGAGTTGTATAAATAGTTTCATCGCTGGTTCGTTCATATAATGGTCATTATGCTGGACTGTCTATCCGGACATGAGGGTTCGATCCCCTTACGGACCGCCAACTAAGGATGAAACATGAAGTTACATGAGCTGAATATTCCGCTTCAATCGACGAAAGATCGTTATCGCATGCTTTCTCGAGATGAACAAACCGGACCTTGTCCACAATGTGGTCAAGATACGATGGATGATGAAGGTGCATGTACTGAGTGTGGATATGATGGAGAACCGGGTTCGGAAGATGTGGCAGGCGATTATGCCGCACCGAATCCTTGAGGATGAATCATGAAGCTTAAAGAGTTAATGACTCCTCTTCAGTCGGCAAAAGATCAGCGGCGCATGTTGAACAGAGATTCGTTCAATAATGACGGTGATGAAATCTGTGCTAACTGTGGTGCTCCGATGCCGACAGATGTAAATCCGTCCGATGATGTTTCATGTGCAACATGCGGCTATGACGGACAGGATGAAGCAGATAACGTTGGCGGCGACTTCCCAGCCGTTAACGCGTAGTAGAAAATCAGGGCCAAAGATAGAGGCATCGCTGGAACTTGTAACCAGCAACTTCAATAATAGTAGTTGGGTCAGATCAGCACGTCCCGGGCAACACTGTTAAAGTGGATCTAGCTGCTATCATTGAAGTACAACGGGTCACTAGTGTAGTGGTAACATAACAGTCTCCAAAACTGCGGACCGGGGTTCGATTCCCTGGTGGCCTGCCATCATGAATAAAGTTGATAAGTGTGAACGATGTGAAGGTTCTGGTTATGAGCCTGGCGATCAGTATGAGCCAACTTATGAAGAATTAGTTAACTGCGATCCAAGAGCATGTAGTAGATGTTGGGGTAGCGGTAAAGCTGAAGATCCAATCTCGGACTTAGATCTATGACAGTTTGTGAATTGATTGAAGCAGCAAAGAAGTTTGAACCTACTGAAGAAGATTTCAAAAGATTGAATGAACGTCTGAAGAAATTTGATGAAGAGTGTAAAGCCAAAGAATGGAAGCCTGGTGAATACCAAGCTTGGTTGAACAAACCATTCTCAAGTTTGTAAGTTGAAGGCTACGATAAATACGACTCCCGGAACAGAGGGAACCTATCCGTAGATTCAGCAATCCCCGTGTAATGTAGTGGTAACATACGACCCTCGGATGGTCGAATCGCTGGTCCGATTCCAGCCACGGTGACCAACACAGTTGCGTAGAAGTGAGTTTCATCGCTAATCTTCCATTTGCTTACAACAGCTCACGTCGACTTTAACTCTGTGTCTATCTTGGATTGATGTAATGGTAACATACTTCCTTTGGAGCGAAGAGTCAACGGTTCGATTCCGTTATCCTTGACCACTAATTTACTTTGAGATGAAATGATGATAGAATAGTACCATCTACAACTTGGAGTAAATCATGAAAAAGAAAATTGAACGTTCTTTTCCTCGTTTTCTGCCTGATTTTGTAGGCCAGTTCGACACAGAAGAACAGTTGCAAGAGTATTATCTCGCTTACTATCCGAAAGGATCTGGTCCGCTTGGTGCAATGAAAGTTATCTGCGCACTGTTGGAAAGTATCGCGATTGATAAGGGCTTCACATTGAAGAAGCCCGGTGAAGATTAAGATTGCCCTTGTAGTATACTGGCTATTACACTTGTTTCGTAATCAAGAAAATGCGGTTCGATTCCGTACTAGGGCACCAGGTAGTTGCGTAGTGAAGTGTTACATCGGGTAAATTCGCGGGACTAATAATCTTGGCGATAAGGATGGTTCAAGTCCATCGAACCTCGCAAGAGGCTTAAACACTTTTCGACTTTATCTCTGCCTTTAATGCCCTTCTCGTATATTGGTTATTATACTGGTTTTGTAATCCAGCGAACACGGTTCGATTCCGTGGCAGGGCTCCATCGTTAGTTGCGTAGATCTGAGTTACTTCGCGCATAGAAAAATCACTCAGATTGCTTTTAACTCTAACGTCATTGCCCCTTTAGCTCATTTGGTAGAGCAACGCACTTGTAATGCGTAGGTGGTCTGTTCGAATCAGACAAGGGGCACCAGTGATGATAAGACGATGACGGTAGTCTGCCTTGCGGGGTAGGCTTTATTGGTTGCAATTCACTATTAATGTTGAGGCTGTCTGGATAAGCCCTTACGATACTTTTAAATGCGTAGAAACCAGTCAATTCCCCAGTAGCTCAGTTGGTAGAGCGTTGCACTGTTAATGCAATGGTCGTTGGTTCGAGCCCAGCCTGGGGAGCCAAAAGAGGAGACGTTGTCACCTGATATCCTCTATAATCTATGTCAGGTGCTACAATCCCGCGGTAACTCAGCCTGGTAGAGTAGGAGACTGAACATCTCCTGTCGGTGGTTCAAATCCACTCCAAGGGGCCAAGTAATAAATACTCCATCAAATGGAGTAAGTTATGAACAATTTCACACTGGCACAAAAGCAGCAGCTTGATAATCTCACTGCTACCGGAGTGCAAGTTTATTATGTTGGGTATGATCCGACGGTGACAGAACCACCAACACTCGATCCCAGCTTGACTTTGTTCTATAGTGAAACTTCGACGAATTTAGTCGAGTTCATCTACACGTCACCGACTCCTCAGACGCCTGAGTTTCCGAGTGACAGTGAAGTTGAATGATATGATGCCTGGTTAGCTCAGCTGGTAGAGCACCGCCCTTACAAGGCGATTGTCGGCGGTTCGATCCCGTCACCAGGTACCGCACGGTTGGTGAGAGAGGTTAGTCCACAATCCTTACAAGATTGAGTATGTCAGTTCGAGTCTGACACCGTGTACCAAAACCCAGCATATTCGCTGGGTTTGTCATTTCTACCTCATGAAAGTATCCAACGAGTACTTCAACCTAGAGCTCAAACCAGCGTTCTTCTATTCAGCAGATAACTCCATGGAGTACGTCGTTTACCTCATGGCGAAGGAGTTCATGGAGCGAGCTGGTGATGATCAATTCAAGTTCTACCTGAGTAGAACTAACAAAGACGCCGTAGACTATGAGCACACTAAAGGGTGCATACGAACGTACAAGAAGATCAAGAAAGCAATCTTTGCGATTGATCAAATCGTCGAAAAGCAGCGTGACGGATATGATTCTATCGCAAACACAGCTCTTTTGAGGCATATCGACACGCTCTGGAAGTATCGACACATTCTCTGGACCTGAGGTTTACAAAGCTTCATCTTGAGTATACAATAGAAAGGAGAGTCAATGACTCTCCGTTGTTGTATTTGTCTCACACATAAATACAAGCTTATGAGGAGACGGCATGAAACTAACAGAGATAACAAAACCAAAACGGGCATTATCACCAAAAGCCGAAGATTGGTTCATGAAGCATGCAATTATCGTGAACGTTGGCTCATTTAATGATGGATCAACGCCGCTTTATACTGGTGAAGCTATTTGCACTGCGCTAAATAAAGGCGTGCCTGAAAACTCTGGACCGTGTAAGCTCTTTCTGGAATTCTATCATGAAACGGATGAAGAATATTCAATGCCACCGGATTTCTCAGTAGATCTTTGGACAGCTGTGTTTGGCGATCAAGTCAAGCATCAAACAGTTTTCAATGGGATTTTGAAAGATCCTAAGAAGCTTTTCACACCAGCAAAACTTCTTAGGCTTTATTTGAACGGTGCTGTGGTTGAGTCTGTTAAGTTTCCACCGTCAGTCAATACGAACTCTCTAAATTTTGAAGATGTAAAGATCAAGTGTGGTCTTCTTAATCTAATGAAGACAGAAAACATCAAGACCGTTCATGGCTTTAATGAAGCTGATAATGACGTAGAGAAAGCATTTGAGATTGTCAATAAACACCTCAAAGAAGGCAAAGACATTATTGAATGTCAATCAGATTTAATTGACGCTGGGTTTGAAAAGTGGGCTAAGGTATGAAATTCAAACAATATCTGCAAGAATCAGATAACGTAGGTGATGAGTGGGTAAAGCACGCCTTGCATTGGGGCCTTGATTCACGCACCGCTGAGAAAGTAGATGGTAATGACATCTCGTATGAGAAAGAGCGTGGAGTAACTTTCAAATATGAAAATGGCAAGGTAGAGATTGAGAACATCAATAAAGCTTGTCTGGTAATGCACCAAGAAACTATCAGCTCAATTCCATTTGATTCTAAAGCTTGGCCGCAAGGTAACAATCGGCTTGAAAGTTTGCGCATAATCGGTGCAGTTATTGACACGTGGGATAAAATGCCGATAGCTCAGCTGCTTATCTTGGATCGATGCGAGTTTCATACATTTAAGCTTGGTTCGCTAGATGGAGGCATTGATAATCTAACACTAGATTTTCCGAAAGTTAAGTGTGGATTGCTTGGTATTTTGAAGTGCAAAACGATTGGCCGAGTAGGTGGCACAGCTTCATGCCCGAAAGACTTGCAATTAGCGCTTCAAATCATCAACAAGCACTTGTTGAAAGACGACCGAGATATTCTTGAATGCCAGAATGAACTGATTGATGCAAATCTTGATGAGTACGCAAAGCTATGAAACTACATGAAATTTCAAAATCAAAAATAGCGTGGAATTCTCCATCGACTAAACAATGGTTTAAAGATCACGTTATATTGTCAGTTGATCAGTCACATATGAACTTTAAAAAGTTTGATGGTGATGAAGTATATGATTTGCTGGTAAAAGCATATAATTCTAAAAATAATGATAAATTTTCATACTGGAAAATATTTTTCAATTTCAAAGATAAAGCAATCACAAAATGTCCAGTACCAGATGACGTATGGCTTAATATTTTAGAAGAGCATGGTAATGGCATTAGATATGAAAATTGTATCATAGATGATGCTAAATTACTTTGTAATTTAAATATTGATTTCTTGCAAATAGAATTTAAGAGAGCCAAAATTAAATCACTAAAATTGGAGCCATCTTCTAAAATTCAGCAATTAAATTTTTCTAATGACATAAAGATAGAATGTGGATTGTTGAGTTTACTAAAAGCGCCAAAACTGAAATTCATTGTATGTGATAATGGTTCAAAAGAAGATCAATTTGTTGCGCTTAGAATAGTAAAGAAGTATGTGTATGAAGATGACAGAGATATTCTTGAATGCCAGAATGAACTGATTGACGCAAACCTTGATGAGTTTGCAATTCTTTGATGTACAACGTAGTAGAGTTGGTATACAATGACAGTAAGATGGTCTTTTGCCAACCAATAAATAGTTCTCATTAGGAGGTACCGATGAGACTAGATGAACTACTACTTACAGAAATGCCGATGCTCTCTAACCGTGAGATGGATGATGATCCAGATGCGGAGCCGTTCAGCGTCTACTTCATGACCAACAAGGCGCTTGAAGAACGCAAGTACAGGTTGATGGGCAAGCAAGATAACGTTGAAGTTTACCTAGATGATGATCACGACACCGCTATTATCGGCACTCGTGGTCAGCGCCATGATGGCGAAGATGGTGTGCAGGTTATTGGCCAGCTGCTGTTTAAGCTGAGCTTACAGCTTGGTACCGAAGAACGTCGTGAGTTTTCGCCGAACGTTCTTCAAGTTGATCTCGTGCAGGTCGCTAAGCAGACCAAGTTTGCAGGTCTTGGAACGTTCCTCTACCATTCACTGGTGAGCAAAGGATACACCATCATCTCAGACACCAAGCAGTTCAAGGGCGGTGCTGAGCTATGGAAGAAGATTGCTCGTAGCCACGCGAGTAACGAGGTAGTCATGATCTTGGATCATGGCCACCTGAAGATGGACGGTGATGAGCCGTTCTACTATGATGGCAAGAATCTCCCAGATGATGAGATCTGGGCTGAAGAGGACAAGCTGAAGAAGTTCGTACTGCTTGTCTATACCAGAAAGCACTGACATATAGGAGTAGTTCACGATGAGTGTGCAGAAGCTCTTTGACGCAAATTCACAAGATGCTTACAAACATACAAATGGAACTTACTACAGAAAGAACTCACGAACAGGTAATTTTGAGTACTTAAGCGAGATCACCGGCACGTGGCAGAAATTGAACTCGTCACACCGACCGCTACGGATCGAGCTTCACAAGGTTTTTAACACGGAGAAGATAGAATGAAACGTTACATCGAAATTCGCGCCGCTGAAGGTGGTGATGATTCCAAGCTACTCGTAGCAGATTTGGCCAAGGCTTACACCAAGCTGATCCTCCGCAAGGGCTGACTCCTCGTCAGCACCGTCAATCGAGTAGGCGAAACGGTCCTTGAAGTTAAAGGAACCGACCTTACCTTCCTAGACAGTGAAGCAGGCGGCCACCAGTTCCAACGAGTGCCGCCTACTGAACGGAAGGGCAGAGTTCATACCTCGCTCGTCACAGTTGCAATCACTACCGAAGTAAAGCTAGAGTTCAAGCTCAATGAGGCAGATGTCAAAGTTGAGTGGTACTCCGGGACTGGCGCAGGTGGACAGCACCGCAACAAGCATCAAAACTCATGCAGGCTGACACACAAAGCGACAGGCATCATTGCGACCTCGCAGCAGCGGTCACGTGAGAATAGCTATGATGAAGCTTGGAAACAGCTCGAAGCTAGGATCACAGCTTTAGAGCACTCGAAAGTGAGCGGCAAGGCAGCTGATGTTCGTGCGGCGCAAATCGGCAACGGCAATCGTGGTGAAAAGATCCGCACTTATGCGTTACAGCATGGTGTGGTAAAAGATCATCGGTCAGACATGCAGGTCTCTGCTGACTTGATCCTCAAAAGCGGTAAATTTGATCTTTTTCACTAAAAGCGATATACTTCTTATGAAAGTTGTATTAGAATTACTTATCTACAACTGATCATAAGGAGGTTCCGGATGGATTTCATCGTCTTAAAGACGGCGGTCGCTAAGCAGTTCGAACGCATGCAGAAACATCAGCTATTCCGCGTTGATGTGGTGCCTGCGGAAACTGAAGAAGAGCGTGCGAAGCAGCTGTCGATGAAGGAACTGCTGTGGAACACCTACCTCGGCAGTTTCCCGCCAGATACGAACCCGCACTATCGCGAACGCACCGAGCATGATTGTTCCTGCTGCAAGCAGTTCATTCGCGCGATCGGTGATTGCGTTGCGATCATCGACGGCAAACTCGTCTCGATCTGGGATGTGAAGGTTCCGTCGGAACCTGGCTATCAAGTCGTGGCTGATGCGCTGTCGGCGCTCGCCAAGTCGCACCCGATCGCAAACACGTTCCTGCACTATGAACGTTCGGCCGGGACGAACCGGAACTTCGAGCAACTGGTCAACGGCCAGAAGGCCTGGGAACACTTCTTCGTCAACATCGATTCCAAGTTCGTCATGGCGAACAAGGACATCGCATCGTCGATCGCAAAGCTGCGCGATGCTAAGCAGGTGCTGCTCCGCGCGCTCACGGAAGTCGACCTCGAGTCGGTTGAAACTGTCTCGGACATCATTCGCCAGAACTCGCTCTATCGCGGTCAAGATTACAAGTTCGTCGTCGACGGCTTCCTCGCGCTGAAGCGTCAATTCGTCAAGCTGAAGACGGCCGAAGAGCGTGAACTCTTCGCCTGGACTAAGTCTCTCGAAAATGCGGCCATCGCCTGGGTCGGCAACTCCGGCATCGGCGTGCTGCTGTACGATCTTGCCGAAGGCAAGGATCTGGAAGATGCGGTCAAGAAGTTCGAATCATCCATCGTCGGCGCTGCAAGCTTCAAGCGTCCGTCGGCGCTGGTGTCGAAGGCCATGATCGAGAAGGCCAAGAAGACGATCGAAGAACTCGGCCTGACGTCGGCCTTGCAGCGTCGCTATGCGACTCTGTCGGACATTTCCATCAACAACCTGCTGTTCGCCAACTCATCGACGAAACAGGTGCTGACCGGCGATGTGTTCGATGAGATGGCCGCTGCTACGTCGGCGAAGGTCAAGAAGCTGGACGACGTGAAGGAGATGGCAATCTCCGACTTCATCGCTAACGTGCTGCCTCGTGCCAAGACCGTCGAAGTGCTGCTCGAAAATCGCCACTCCGGAAACTTCGCGAGCTTGATCGCTCCCGTTGATCCAACTGCTGGCCAGCTGTTCAAGTGGAACAACGGCTTCTCATGGTCGTACTCCGGCGAATTTGCCGACTCGATCAAGGAGCGTGTCAAGGCCGCTGGCGGTAGCGTAACTGGCGATCTGTGCTGCCGTCTCGCCTGGGAGTACAAAGATGATCTGGACTTCCACATGTATGAACCTGGCGGCGGTCACATCTACTTTGCCGAACGTCGCTCCTCGGCGAATGGCCAGCTCGACGTAGACGCAAACGGCGGCAACGGAATGATGGACCATCCGGTGGAAAACATCTTCTACCCGAATCGAGACAAGATGCGTGAAGGCGTGTATCGTCTCGTGGTTCACAACTTCACGCGTCGTAGCGACGGCGCAGGTTTTGAAGTGGAGATCGAGTTCGGTGGCACGACTTACAGCTTCGGCTATGACCGCGCGCTGCGGCCCAAGGAAAGCGTCGAAGTCGCGAAGATCAAGTACTCGAAAGCTCATGGATTCGAGATCGTCGAGTCGCTGAAGGGCAAGCAATCGTCGCGCACCATCTGGAACCTGCCGACGCAGTCCTTCCATCAGGTCAATGCGGTGATGCTGTCGCCGAACTACTGGGATGGCGTGGTAAACATTCCTGGTGGACATGGTCTCACCGGCATCGGCAACTTGCACTACTTCTTCATGATCGACGGGTGCAAGAACGACGGCACGTCGCGCGGATTCTTCAATGAATTCCTGAAGGATCAGCTTACGCCGCACCGCAAGGTGTTGGAGATCGTTGGTGGCAAGATGAAGGTCGCGGACTCCGACAACCAGCTCAGCGGACTAGGCTTCTCGTCGACGAAGCGTGATGATGTGATCGTCCGAACGACTGGCAGCTTCGGCCAAGTGTTGAAGCTCAAGATTTAAACGTAGTACAACTGATCAACTCTCAAATGGAGAAAGACATGAACATTTTCGAACAAGCAGCTCGTCAAAAATTTCGTTTCCCGACTGCAAAGGGCGAACTGACCGTCGAACAACTGTGGGAACTGCCGCTGAAGTCGACTGGTGGTCCGAACCTCGACGACATCGCGCTGACTCTCGATCGCCAACTGAGCGCTGAAGGCAATCGCAAATCGTTCGTCGATTCGACGGTGAAGGCTGACGGCACCATCCAGGTCAAGCTGGACATCGTGAAGCACATCATCGAGGTGAAGATCGAGAAGCGTGATGCCGAAGCGAAAGCTCAAGCAACTCGCGAACGCGATCAGCGCATCATGGCGATCCTCGAAAAGCGCAAGGACGCCAAGCTGGACAGCGCGTCCGACGAAGAGCTGCTCGCTCTGCTGAACAAGCCGGTGTAAGCTGTCGGCTCAGTAGTAAAAGCCGAGGAGAATTCTCCTCGGCTTTGTAGTATACAATGCATTAGATTTATTATAGAATAGAACAATGAATGATCTAAGCCACAATAACAGGCGAAATCGCCGCCAGATTTACAAGTCCGGCTGTAGGCACTTCGAAGACTGGCGTACGTTTCGTCGACGAATGGGAGCTTACGCAAATCTCAGGAGCATAGGCACTGACATGATGCCGTATGACTTCAATCCGATCTGGATGATCAAGAACCATGTAAACTTCTTTGCGAAAGACGCAAAGAGAGCTAGAACACGAAAAAGAGGAATATGACTTACGCAGTATACTGGACAAGATATCAAACCGACAATAACTGCACGGTAGGCTACGCGCAGGCGAAGATGTTTGACGGTGACGGGATGATGGAAGCGCTGAAGCTGGTTGAAGAACTTCGAAAAGAACAACGCGAAGGTGGCCCGATCGGCTTCGTGACCTTCTGCTCAGAGAATCCCAACTCGGTTGGAAATCCTGGCGCGGCTGATGTAGAACCTGGCTACAACTGGAAGAAACGACGTGTCTAATCAAATGACGTATAAGCGCAATGACGCTATTGACCAGGCTATCGCTTCCATTCAGCTGCTTGACAGGCTGTATTGTGGAGCTATGATCGAAGATCCTGATCAGCTCCAGAAGTTCAAACGGCTATACTTCGAGTTTACTGGCCTGTGCTCACGTGTTCCTGACATAGCGCTCATAAGCTCACCTGAAGTGTACCTCGAAATGCGAAAAGAAGATTTGATAAAGGCATGTCATGCACATTCTGACGAGCGAAACGCAGCAGATGGTACAGCACAATCCGAGGAAGTGGTACAAGGGTCGCAACCCTGAATTTTGGGGATATCCGGTTAGAACCGTGTGGTTTCTGTTCGGAATTCCTATCTGGAGTTGGACAAAGTAATACTTTTTCATCTTCATGGTATATAATGTCTAAATACTTTGAAGGCTAGCAATGAACGTTCTACCAGAAACTCTTGATCTCGTTGGTGTAGCAGAGATTGCCGACATGGCTGGCGCTAGTAAAAATAGCGTGTCGAACTGGAAGAAAACCCACGTGGACTTCCCTAAACCAGTCGCAAACCTTCGGTCTGGGCCTGTCTTCTGGAAGAGTCAAGTTGAAGAATGGCTCTTGCAGCGGTTGAGCAATCCGAAGATAGCACCTTATGTTCGGCAGAAGGGACATCCTTCTCAAGAGGGCAAGATCGGAACTCCAGTTCCACCAAAACCTCTCGCTCCACCAAAACCTCGCGCACCAAGAAAAGCGGTGAAGCGAGCGCCAAAGCCGGTGCAAGTCATCATGACTCCGCCACCGCAATTCAAACCGCCTGCAGCTCCCTTCTCATACGCAAAACAATTCCAACCAGGTCGCATCATCACGGATGATGATTTGTGATGTACTTTGAGTGCGGTTTGATTTATAATGAACCATACTGTGAAGCAATGGAGTACATCATGCATCATCTTGAAATGGTTCCTTGGATCGCACGGTTCAGCTGCACGTTTGTTTTCCTCGCCATCTTCGTTTGGGGCGGCGGAAGCGTACTCTACGGGTATCCTGAAGCGGTGAACGCTAGCGAAAAGCTGCTCTCGTCACTGATCTATCTGCTGTTCATCGCCATGGTGTGTGCCGTCGCGACGATGTAAGACTTAGAGCCTCCATAAATATGGGTTCATATCCCATAGGAGACTCATATGTCAGAAGCCACACGCTACACCCGCAAGCAGTTCTTGTTCTTTGAAGGCTGCATTTTTGATGCGCAGTCAATTCACCGCATTCAGAAGGTTGAAGGTGGAGTTGCCATCTTCCAAGTTCAGCCAGACAAAACGGTGGAAAAATTCATCGTCAAGACCGAGCAAAGTATCGTGCAACTATCGAATCAGCTCAGATTTGATTGAAAAAGTGTGAAATTTTCACAAAGGTGTTTACAAGGTTGAAGAAGATTGATATAATTATTCTAACGTCAACCAAACCGAAAGGTGCACCAAATGAAAATTTCCTCTTTCGAAAACGGCCAAAACATCGACATCGTTCGTGATGCAATTCGCGAGGCTCTCGCTAAGGTTGAAGCAGAATTCGGTGTAACGATTTCTACGTCGCGTAAGGCAATGTATGATTCGACCGGCACGAACTTCACGATGAAAGATCTGACGGTCGTCATCAAAGAAGAATCGCCGTACATGAAGGACATTCCGGCTGATGTCGTCGTCGAGCTTAACAAGCACGCTGATACTCGCGGCAAGCTGCTTCACAAAGCAACTTACCAAGGCAAGGACTTCGTGATTGTCGGCCGTCGTGCTGCAAAGATTTTGTTCAAGGAGTTTGGTCAACCTAACTCACCGGTCCGTATCTGGCGCATCAAGATGAATGATTACTCTGTTGGTGCTCGTTCGTTCCTCGAAGCAATCGCTAACTCGAAGCCGATGTAAGGAGCTGTAATGCCGAACATTTCGATCGTACGTCTGAAAGAACTTGAACGCGCTGAGCAAACGTTGAAGACGAATGCACTTCGCGAGGCTGCAAAGGTTGCAGGTGATGAAATCATGACCTGCGCAGGCTTGATGATCGCCACTCGTGCGGTGAATGAGACGTTGACGGAAGAAGACAAGGTTGTTCTTCGTGAAGTTCGTAGCCGAGCTCCTACTGCGTTTTATGCCTGGGCTCAGCTGACGAATCCGAAGCTCAACGAAATTGGTGGTCTGTCTTAAGTTGTAATGGCGCTGTTGCTAGCTGGGGAAGCACCCTCTCGCCAGAGGAAGTAGCGAGGTACGGTTTGATTCCGTGCAGATAGGTGGGCCTATCGCGAAACATGGTTGGTTCGATTCCTTCCAGCGCCACCAAACATCTCCCATAGAGGAAAACATGGTAATTTGGAAAGACATTCGTGTTAAGATTCGTCACAAGTGCCAACATGTCAAGAAGATCGGAGGCCGTCTGTACAACGCCTTCGTTCTTGATCACGGCGACATTCCCTGTGTTCGTTTCAATGAAGATACGAAGCAGTTTGAGGAAGTCGTCAACAATCGCGGCCGCGCCTATGCTGCTCGTAAGCGCCAAATGTACCGTGAAAACAAGAAGCGCGAGGCAGTTTGAAAAGTTATTTACTTCGCCACTCGCTGGTGATATAATGACTCTATAGTAAAACAACCAAGTTGGGGTGAAAGATGAAAGTTGCTGAATGGCTCTTCCTTAAGGTGCTCGCTGCAATTGTCTTCATCCTGATCGGTGTCTTGCAGATTTTTGGTGCTGTCCTTCACGCTGGATTGTGGCTGCTGAGCTTGACCGGATTGAAACTCTTTCAACCGGTTTCCGATGAACATATACAACTGACACCCTACGAGTAAACATGCAAAAATTGATCACTTGGTTGGTTACAATCTGGGCCGTCATCCTTCTTTGCCTCTTCGGCTGGTTGATTCCAGATGATGAAGATGAATACACGCTGATGTAAGTTACACCCTCATGTAGTTCACAACTGGGTAGATTCATTCTACCCAATTTCTTTTCAATCTCCACATGTCTACAAATGAAAACTCGACGTTTGACGTTGATCTTGATCCGCTTGTCAATTTACTAGGAGAAACACCAAAGTACTTCAAGCACCAAGATGGTGGTATCTATGTGCTCTTTGGTCAAGGGCAGCACGCGAAGGATCTGACCGAGACAACCGCTTACATGCATGTCTGGCCTTTTGAACAAAAGCTGTGGTTTCGTGATGCTGATGAGTTTCATGATGGTCGCTTCACCGAAACGGATATGGAAAGCGTAATCAAAATTATCAAGTCAAATGATCGTGCTACCGCTCAGCGGTTGGTTGCTGAGGCAAAAGCCGCTCGCCGGGCCAAAGTAGCCTAATCTGTATGCAATATGTGGTGAAACTGGTGAGCCTTAAGTCTACGTAGAATAAATATCTCCAATAAGTCAACACCAATAAATATTCGTTTAGCGGTGTACAGCTTGCATAGCTTTGACAATCATTGCAAGCCCTTTTGGAGATAAGACAATGTCTGCTACCTTTTCACAATATACATTTCAATTGAACGGCCGTGGTCTTACAGATCCTACACTGCCGCTCGGAACAAGCAATATCGAATTCATCCTGGATGAATTCGCTCTCAACGGTGTAAGCATTGGCCTGGCTCTGATTCCAGGTGCTGATGTAACGGCTATCACCGCTGCAATTACAGCAGCAGTTGCTGCTATTCCTGGTTCAGGTCTGGTTGTTGGTGTTGGTGGTTATGTTGGTACACCAACGTATTCACTTCAATCAGCTACTCCTATACTTCTAGGCTCTGGTTATGCTGTTGGTGATACAGTCACTCTACCAGGTGGTGCAGTGGTTACTGTCGCTACTCTGAATGCTGGTCATGTTCACGCTGTCGTTGCTGCACCTGGTGCAGGTTACGTTCTTGGCGAAAACATCAGCTTGTTTGATGGTCTCGTACTAAAGGTCACTGGCGTAACTGGTTACGCAACTGGTGCTACGATCGGCGCAGCTGGTACGGGCTATGCAGTTAACGATACACTCACTCTGCCAGACGGCGTTGTAGCTAAGGTTGCAACGATCGGTACGAACGGCGTGATTGAAACGCTGACGATTACTGCTGCAGGCGCTGTTGATTCGGCTGACGCTGCTGCTGGTAACTTCCCACCAGAACCAATCACCCCAACTGCAACAAGCGGTGCTGGTACAGGTGCAACGGTTTACCTCGAATGGACACTCGGCGTTGCTGCTGTTACTGTGTTCGAACCAGGTATCATCACTTCTGCAACTTCGTTCACCAACCCAGAAGCTCAAGTTACATCGAGCGGCGTAGGTCACGGTGCAACGTTCACTCTGTCGTGGACTTATGGCCCAGCTACAGTAACTGTAACGACCCCAGGTTCGGAAACAGTTCTCCCAGCTAACCCAGTTCCTCAAGTTTCGACGAACCACGCTGGTCTTGGTGCTCAGTTCCAACTAGCATGGCAATCGAATCTGTACGCTTCAGCAGTTGCAGTAACGGCGGCTGGTACAGGCTACGCAGTTGGTAACACCATCACCCTAGCTGATGGCGTCATCGTTAAGGTAACGACAATCGGTACGAACGGCATTGTAACAGGTCTGTCGATCACTGGTCAAGGTAACGCAGTTCCAGGCGCTACTCCAGCTAACCCAGTTGCTCAAACGGCAACGAGCGGTGCTGGTACAGGCTTCACCGGCACGATCACTTGGGCTCCACAAGCTTAAGTAGTTTGAAATGAAACAAAAGGAGCTTCGGCTCCTTTTGTTGTTTTTGGAGATGAAATAAATACCGACATGAATACTATCGACGCTGCTGCGTACATCCAAAATAAGCTGACCAATATGCTGAAGAAGTTTCCAGCGGGCAGCGTTTCAAGACGTGAGGTTGTCTCAACCATTCCGTTCGACGATCCACAATTGGATGCCGAGCGCTATGCAGCTGAGGTTGATCGTAGAGTCACCGCTACTATCTACAAAGCGGCCGCAGATATGTGGGATCAGATGCCTGAGAAGATCTCTAACTTCAATGCATTCAATCCGTACAAGATGGATCCTTCAAAGGAAGAACAGTTAGCTTACCAAACTGCTCTAACGCTTGCTGTTCAAGGCTCTGTCGCACAAATTCCAACAGACTTCTGTCAACTACCAGCAGTAAATCGTCCATAGTACAGTGGAAAGTACAAGTCGTTCCGAGCGATTAGACTCCAGTTCGATTCTGGATGGACGGACCCAAGGATAAACATGAAACTAAAAGACCTGATTGAAGCAAGAATCGAAAATCCTCTTGAAAAATGGATTGATGCGAACGTGACAGAAATTATGGGTGACTCACATAATGGTGGCACAAGATACGTAGACGAATACGTTAGCACTGAGTTTTCATTCAGCGACAATAAGATAACGTTCCATGATAGCCGCGGTGAGAAGCTGATGGCCATGAAGATGAAAGAACAGCCTAAGTTCTCAAATGACGTGTGGTCTAGCAAGAATGTAGTTGAAGATCCTAGCTACTTGTACATGAATTTTGACATCACTGACTGGTCTAAGATTCCCTCAATCTTCTCAAGCTACTTTGTTGATGGTAGAGCTAGCCACGTAAGCACGCTCAAAGGTATCAAGGAATTCAAGACTATGAAATCCTTCTTTATGCGTGGTGATGGCATATCGATGAAGAAGCCGATCGGTGTGCTTGAGCTATTAAAAGTTCCGCGTTTAGAGAAAGTTAGGTACCAATCACAACCGCTCAGTGACGTAGACAGAGCATTTGAAAAGGTGCTTATGATAATCCAGAAGCACCTCAAAGCTGATAGAAGTTTGGTGGATTGTCAAACTGAATTGATAGAAGCTGGGTTTGAGGACTGGGCCAAGCTTTAATTTACTTTGAGGCCTCGATAGGATACAATCTTCATATCGCCTACTGGAGTAAATGATATGAGTGATCTTGTAACTACTTCAAAATTCGATGCTCTTGGTAATCCAGTGCTCTTGAATAAGCACTACGGCTATTCGAATCAAAAGAGCGGCTTTGCAACTACTGTTGTAGGCGAAGCGATCAAAGAAACAGCAAAGGGGATCACGCTTCGTGTCATCCGTCGCCGTAATTTCTTGTACGGCGACCCGATCGAGTGGAACCACGCTACTGCGGAGAAGGTGAGCGTACAATCGGCTATTTTGTTTCCAGTTGAACAATCATGATCCTGGATTTCAAAGTCCCTGGCACGTATGAAGCCACCGATCAGCAAAAAGCTGACTACGCCGAGCGGTATGCTTGGCTGAAGAACAATGAATCGAAGGGAAATCATACAAGACCATTTGTTATGAACCCAAAGAGATCAAGGCTCTACGCCATAGCACAATTCATTGCAGATGAGCTAGACGCCGCGATCGACTATGATATTCTCTGCAACACCTGTGACTTGATGCATCATCACGGCCACATGGTTGAGAATCATCTGACGCAAGGCTTTTACTGGCCAAGCGATGAATACTGCAACTTGCTAGCCGATGAAGCTTTTAAGCTGCTAGGATGGACGCAAGAACGCATCGATCGGTGCAAAGCGTACGAAAAATCATCCTGATAAATACATCATCTCACCGTCGTCTAACGGATTAAGACACGGGTCTTCTAAACCTGGAATAGGGGTTCGATTCCTCTCGGTGGGACCATCAATGCTGTGTAGCTTAGGCGGTAAAGCTCCTCAATGGAATCTGGGCAGGCGTTCCGAGGGAGTTAGGTGGTTCGAGTCCACCTCACAGCGCCATCATATCTGATATGACACCCGTCACTCAACCCAATCCCTATGACTGTCTTCGTGCATGCGTTTGTACGATTTTAGATCTACCTCTTGAAGATGTACCCAGCTTCACTCATCAATATGGAAAAGACTACAAACAGAAGTTTGTAGAATTCCTGGAAGCTCGTGGTTACACTCTCATCTGCGTTCCCTACAAAGCTGTCAACTCTTTCTACTGTTGTTTCCCACACATCGCGATCGGCAAGAGGTTCATAGGTTCGCCAGTTCATCATGCAGTTGTCTGTATCAAAGATGAGATCGTGCATGATCCGCACTATGAACCATGCGAGCTAGAAGAAAAACCATTCGAGCGCTGGTTTATCGTGAAGCCTCCTCAATAGTGTTTACTTCTTCATCGGTTGATGTTATAATGACTCTAACGTCAACCAAGGAGTAAAGCATGATTACGAAATTTCAGCTTGCACAGTCTGGCCTTCGCAAAGCCGAAATCACCGACGCTGGTATTTTGCTTCAATCGGCTGTTGGCAACGAAGTTTTTCTCACTCATGAAATGCTCGCTCTCCTGGTTGAAGAAGCCAAAACTGAGCTGGTGGAGAAAGACTGGCAAGTTTACATGACTGACACCGACGGCTCTGAGCGCAAGGCTGGTGTAGTTCAAGCAACTTCCTACGGCGACGCGTACGCCAAGGCGATGGCTGCTGGCATGGATCCGACCGACGTCGTGTTGAAGAAGTAAGAAAGCCATTTACTTCTTCAACCGTTGATGTTATAATTACTCTAACGTCAACAAAACAGTTCTTCAAGATGAAAAACTTCGATCTGGCTCTTTTTGAACGCGGCATCCACCAGATGCACCTGATCATTAACAAAGACTTGTATCTTCGTGAGCGTGCATCAGGAAATCGTCCGATGTTTGACAAGCTCTCAAACGTTGATAAGTGCTTCGTCAATCAGCTGCTTCATGAGCATGATGAAGAAGTTGCAGAACAAGCCGAACGCGCCGTGGCCGCCGAGCGAAAAGCGCAAGCAGAGTTTGAAAGTGCCAAGGAAGAGGCTCAAGAATACTTCAACACTCCTCAGTTTCGCGAAGACGTAATTGAGGAGCTGATGGCTGAAGGTTGCACCAGGCTGATGGCTGAAGGCCGCACTCGTGACCAAGCCCGTCTGTTCGCTGAAGCTGCTCGTCTTAATCTCATGTAAGGAGCTACCGTGCTTAGACCTATCGTTAGGCTTGCGGATCAGGAGATTCCCTTTGTCTACAAGTGTCACGGCTACACCGTTGCTTGGACAGATGGGAAGGAATTCACGAAGCCTGTGTTTCATCCCACAGGGCGCACCGCGCAGGAAAATGCGCTGAAGCGTGCTCAGATCGCCGTTGAGGTTTGGGAGCTTGAAATTCCGATGATCAGCATCGAGGGTGGCTACATCAAGATTATCCAGGGTGCGCCAAACGTTGCAGTTGGCGTGACAAAGACAGAAGCTCGTCTCGCGTGGCTTATCGATGTGCAATATCGCATCCACAAGCTCATCTAAAATCCACCAGAAATCACCTCATTCCTCGCATGCTACTTGTTGGCCGGCGAGGAATTCCTGTTTACTTTCCAGATCACGATGTTATAATGAACATCTACCGTTAATTTTTGCGGTAGATTGAAGTTCCATCAACTATGTGGAGATTGTGATATGTCTGGCGAATCGTCTAGAAATCGTGGTATCGTCTCTCTTGATGCTCAAAAGTTCAACACAGCGTTGGATGAAGAGCAGATTGGAATGCTTCATCATAAGTACCGCATCGACATCCGAACGGCCAAGACGGCAGGCAATAGTTCCAACCTGTTCGACATCGAAGGCCATGCGGAAGACATCATTCGCTTCTTTACGAGCCCCGAGTACCACTCACAATGTGGTGGCCCGGAGATGACTCGGGAAACTGTGCTTAAGCAGTTTCCGCAGCTGCAGCATCCGGCGGACAACAATACGCTGCATCGCAATCAGGACAAAACCTGACAAGACGTTTAACGTCTAAGCTGTGAATGAGGCGGTCGAAAGGCCGCCTTGTTGCATCCAAAGCAAACAATTATACAAACACTCAAGAGTGAGATATAATCTATCTATCGGTTAAACAAACGGATTCGCAAATGAAACAAGTTTACGTTCTGTACCGCCGCACTTACGTTGATTTCGACGTATCGAAGGACATTCCGCAAGCTGCGTCTGAGCATAAGGCAACGCTTAATGACAAAGCGGTTTCATTGAATGCTCGATTGACTGAACGTGAGAAGCATGAAGAGATTTACTATCACGTCAGCCATGATACGATTCCGTTGATGGTATAAATAACCGAGTAGTAACCCAAAGTCCCCGTGGTAGAGTGGTTCACACAGCGGCCTGCAAAGCCGAAAACGCAGCGAAAGCTTACGGTTCGATTCCGGCCGGGGACTCCAAGATTAACTCTGTAAGACCATCATGGCACGACATGAGTCGTTTGACCCAGATGCAATTTTTGTGTATTGGACTGCTCGCAGCCTACACAAGCTGTATGCTGGTACGGATGAAGTAAAAGCGTCATCGCTGTCCTTCACTGATGAGAAGGGCGCGATTAAGTTGATCAAAAAGCTGAGAGAGCTGGAAGCAACTGATGGTCTGTATCGCGGTAAGAACGTGTCTCACGTCACTTGCTCGAATATCAGCACATTGCTGAAGGCTGGCTCTGATAACTCATAACACATCATGACAACAGCCGTAGTAGTTCTCGTAATTGTAGTGCTTGCCATTGCGTTTCTCACCTGGTTGTTCTGGGATGAGATCGGTTTCTCCAGCACCGAGGTTATCTATGAAGATGACCAGCCTGTGGAAGTGTACGTCACCGAAGAAGTGGTGTACGAAGATGATGGTGTAGTGATCGTCGAACGTGACTATGACGATTGAAGATTATGCAAAGGTCACCGTTCTTATTTTGTTCTGTGCCGCTGTTGCAGGATCATTTCTAGCAGCCATGTCATGGGAATTCAATAAGATCGGTGAAACACACCGAGAGTTTCTCGGCAACAAAGATAACCAGTTGTAAAGTAGTACCCTAACACTCGGTTGAAGATGAGCGGTAAATCGCTACCTTGACATGGTAGAATGCACAGGTTCGATCCCTGTACCGAGTACCATAGTAAGAGTTGAGTATGTTTAGCATCAAGGATGCCGTCAAGGACGGTAAGCTGGCCCATTTTTCTCACTTTCGTCTGCGTGACGGTCAAGGTGAATTGTGGTACAAAACCGAGTGCGGTTTTGAATTCCCTGTCCCAACATCTGACGTAGGTGATGCGAATTTCCAAGCGCAAGAGAAGGCTATACACCTAATGCGTTGGATGCGCAAGCATGTAGAAGTTATCAAAACCGCTCAGACCGAGCAATTTTCAACAGCATCATAAAGAGGAAACGCATGTCCCGTCAAAGCAAGAATGCCAAACGCCTGGCAGCAGCACGTGAAATGGCGAAGGTCCACAAGAACGGCGGCAAGGGTCCGGCGTCGACTATCCCGAAGCATGGGAAGAAGAAGACTCGCTGGAACAGCGATGAGACGAAGAAGGCCCGCATGGCGGTGCTGAAGCGCAACGACAAGACGTACCTTCAGAAGTTGAAGGACGGCGAGTCACTGAAGGCGTAAAGAGTCGGAAGGGGAGAAGTTTAGGCTTCTCCCTTGCAGTAAGCATAACAATAAGAACATAGTTGGTTGCATGGTGAAGTCAAATGGTATGGTCCTGTTTTGGGGCGGACCGTACTCGAATTGGTACACTGGAGCTAGTTTCGTTTTCAACGGAATTCGATACAATTGCTCCGAGCAGTACATGATGCACGTTAAGGCTTTGATGTTCGGAGACGAAGTCAAGGCCGCGCAGATCATGAAGTCACACGATCCTCGCGAACAAAAGCGGTTGGGTCGGGAAGTAAAAGGCTTTGATCCTGCAGCGTGGGCTGAAGTAGCAGTCGACCTGATGGTGCCAGCTTTAGTGGAGAAGTTTACCCAAAGCAAAGCACTGTTGGCAGAAATTCTGTCGTCTGGAGATGATCTGATCGTTGAGGCAAGTCCTTACGACAAGATCTGGGGCATTGGATTAGCTGAAGATGATCCTAGAGCGCTAGATCAATCCCAGTGGCAAGGAACAAACTGGCTTGGCATCGCGCTGATGAAGGCCAGAGAGATAATCAAAGCACAGCATGCTGGCTAACTTGATTGCTTCATTTTTCAACAAGCCGAGTGAGGTTGTTGATGCAGCTAGTGTGTTAGGACAAGAGATCTTAGCTGACCTCGACTCCAGCATTAGCGTAAGTGTTTTAGCTAGCCACGATGTTCTCATCGAAGGCTCGAAGTACTTAGGATTGCAAGACGGTGAATCCGGTGAGATTCTTGCCCAGCTAGTATACCTTTCACCGAGGGTGTACAGACTTAAGAGGGACTGACCATGAGTGAAGTAGCTCAGGAACAAAAAGACGATGATTCGATCAAGCTCACGCTAAGCACCATCGAAAATGATTTACTTCGTCGTCTGATCATCGTCATCTCTTTTCCATTCTTGCTGCTTGGTAACTACATCAGCTTTGCGTGGACCGTCACATTTTTCGTGTTGAAGTCGATCATCTGTGCGCCGTTCAACCTCGTTAAATCGGCAAGCAGGATCTGGTAAGGCTAATTTACATTTGGCCTCACTTATGTTACAATAATCATATTGAATAGCAGTGATGGCTAAATTGACAGCCGATCAAATACAAGTTAAGACATCCCAAGCACTGCTTCTCTTGGTGGTAGGGTTCATTCTACTTACTGTTGGAGTACTGCTTGGAGGCAGTTTCAGCAAGTGGGTTGCTTTCATCGGATTGCTCATCATTGGTTGGAATTACACGATGGTGATGATCTACAAGGACGCGGCTCAGAAATGTTGAAGAATCTCTATGCGTGCTTTGATGTATGCGAGAATAAATCGCACCGGGTCTTATGATGAAGAAGTAGCGCCGATGGCGTTTTTGATGGTGAATAACTATGGTGAGTACTACATCAACGTTATCTCACGAAATGATTTGCTGATACAGCAAGTTCACTTGCGAGCTTGGCGAATTGAAGATGCGTATGGTGATTTTCGCCAGTTTGTGATGACTAATGGCGGCGTTGATTTTAGCGCAGCCTCCGAAGAGCATCGCGAAGTAGCTGAACGAGAAGCATACTACACGCGCCACTAAAGTTTTGGGGCAGCTGACCTGTGGGAAAGGTCGATAGAACCGGTGAAATTCCGGTAGTAATGAAGCAGCTCGGGCCGGCGTTCCGGGTTTGGGAAAATGGTGGATGAGCACCATGAGCTGCTACTGGCGTAAGTTGTGCTAGGTGGACCGACATCGACGCGGGCATCCGTTACTCTGGACATTCGGGATAGGGTAACTATTAGCGGCTCATTCGCAGTGATGCCAAAGCACACAAGCAGGGTTCGAATCCCGCTGCCCCGCCAGAACAAACGAGAGGTGATTATGCTAAAAGTATCTAGCGTTGGTAAAGAAATCAACATCAATCTCCGTCTCGGAGCTGTAGGTCTCGCTACCGCTCATCTCACACGAATGGATCAAGGCGCGCTTAATCTCTGGAAAGCGATGTCTTTCGATCCACGTGATCGTATCAAAGAGCCAATGTTGTTCTTCAATCGGCTCAATGTTCCTGCAAAGTATCGCCAGCAAGGTGTTGCTCGACGTTTGCTCGGTGAAGTGCTACGCTTCGCTGAAGGCTACAAGTACAACATCCTCAATCAAGTTTCTTCCACTAATCCAAGCTTCTCCAACCATGATCTTGTAGAGTTCTACAAGCGGTATGGATTTGAAGTTCTGGACGTAGACCTAATGATCTATGAAAGTGGTAAGTCAGCCAATATCACCAGAATGTACCAGATGGTCCAGCATGACCCTGTGCTCCTGGTTAAATAGGACCATACAATCAAATGAAACAGCTCCACGAGCTCACTGGTCATCTGCTTGACTACTGGGTCGGCATAGCACTTGGTTATGATGTCATTCTTATCAGCCACGATAGTGTCGTTAGCTGCTATCAGAAGAACAGCAATGAAGACGCTGATCAGAAGTTGAAGTTTGCACCATCTGCTGACCTTGCTTTCATCGATGAGATGATCGAGAAGTACAAGATTCCTCTCATTCATGGAAGCATTGATGACTGGATGGTTCCGGTGATGGAATACGGCAACGTCACGTGCACCGAAGCTTATGGCAATACACGCGCTGAAGCTGTGTGTCGTTACGTCATCAAGAAACATCTCATAAACACAAAGTTCTTCAGCGATCCACCAATCAGCCATTCGACTGAAACTGGACCGCTTGAACGAGCATTGTATCTAGCCAAAATTACACTCGTAGACAATCATCTTGAAGTTGATGAGTTCAATGATGAGTTCTCAGGCTTGCCTGTATATGGCATCAAACCTGAAGGTGGTTCTGTCGAAGATCACGTTTGCCAGGTCTTTGATGATGCTGAATATGCAGAGCTTCTCACCATCATCACTCCTGGATTTCTCATCAGCACTATCACCGAGTTGCAACAGCTAAGAAAATTACACGACCCGAACTATGTATGATATAATGTAAGTAAGTAAACTTACACTTTCATCACCATGGCTGAACAAACTCGTAAAGGTCGTAAAGGCGGCTTCATCGTACTCGGTGAAGTTGACATGGTGAGAGGTTTCAAGATGTTGGAGCTGCCTAAGAAGCAGCGAATCTTTCAAGGTAAGCACATCGCAGAGCCTGGTGGAGCTGCTCTCTTCAAATCAGTGTATGAGAAAAAGGGTAAGATCACCTGCTTTCAGTGCGGTTGGAAGGCAACTCATTTCAGCATCGAGCGGCACAAGAATGACCAGCTTTTCGGTTGGGTGATGAACTTAGTGGGTAAAGAGCAAGATAACACCTACATGATGCGGTCAAATCTGGACAGAGATCGCATCATACGGATGCTCACTCAAGATCACATCGTCCCAGTGTCTCTTGGTGGAACAGATAGCCTCGACAATCTGCGTTGCATGTGTGAAAAATGCAACGTGAAGCGTGGTAATGCAGCTCCGATCAAAGAGCTGCTGCTTTCACTGACTCACCCTCACACGTATGATGGTTTGCGTGCGAAAGTTTACAAAAAGTTCAAAAATGCACCGTTGGATGAACTCGTGCTGATGGCCGAGAATTTCCACGAGGAAGTACCCACGTAGTACAAGAATCATGAAGCATGTCACTTTCTCCTCTTACAATTCAAGCGGCTGCTGAGCCGCTCAATCCAAACAAGATTTCCATTTTAGCTCCGAAGATTGAACACCGCTTTCGAGTAGGGTTTCTCGAGCCTCAAACAGCAGTAGACATTGACGCCGGTATTACTGAGCCTCGTGTCGCAGCGGATCACCTCATCCCACTTGTGTATCAAATTCTTGCTGTTGATCAAGGCGTAGATAACTTTGATGATTTCATTGAAGCTAACTACATCGGAATTGAATTCCAAGACGATCTCAAGTCGCAGGCGCGCCAAGCTGTGATAGAGCAAGTGAAGCGCCAAAAGCTCAATGAAGACTATGCGCTTGATATCGTCGTAGAAATCTTGGACGGTTGTGACGGCATTCTCGAGCGTACAATCTATAAGCACGCGAAGTTCATAGCTATGACTTATGGTGAGCTGCGTTACGGGCCGTCGAATTCACAGAACCTCAATGGTACGATCAAGCGTGATGATTTCTACGTGATTGACCAAAAGACCTTGGACAAGGTTGTTCTGCCGGCGACTGTCAATCTGAAGCTTTCACGCGCTAACAACGCGTTGAATCACGTGCTCTCGATCAGCTTTGAAGACAAAGAAACTTTGTTTGCTGGAGTCTGATTATGGGTGTGAAAATCTTTGAAGATGGACCACGCATCTATCTTGACATGGATGGCGTGATCGCTGACTTTGATCGAGCGATGCGTGAGTATGACCAACCAGCAAAGGTAATTAAGCTGATCCCAGGCGTCTATCAGCATTTGAAGCCGATGCCAGGTGCGATTGAGGGTGTAAATGAGCTGATCAACTATGCTCGTGGTCGAATCTTTGTTTGCACGAAGATTCCTGACAAAGCTCCAAACGCTGCATCTGAGAAGCTCTATTGGATTCATGCATACTTGCCGAAGTTGATGGGCAAGGTCTTTATCGTCCCTGACAAGGGAGCTGTTGGTGGCAAGAATGACGTGCTAGTTGACGATCATCCACAGTGGGCGAATGCAAACAAGTTTCCTGGCAAGCTAGTTAAGTTTGACACCGTGACTGATAATGGCTATGTTGGTCCATACACAGAACATGGCATGCTAGTAGTTCGCAATTGGCCACAGCTAGTAGCGTCATTGAAGTCACTGATTCCAGGCGATGAAGAGCTGTCGATGATGCCGAAACAGGATGAAGAAGTAAAACATGTGACAGTCTGGTTAAACGGCAGGTCAGTGACTATTCCAAGGATAGCTACGTATGAGTATATTGTTTCAATGGCTGGCTATGACCACACACGCATTTTGTCGGTAATTTGTAGCGCTCCATTTGGCGGCAATTCTATCTTGCTTTCTCACCACAAAAGCGTCTTGCTTGAAGATGGTTTCGTCATTAACGTTGCTGATACTAGCAACGCGTAGTTGAAGAACGGTTTACAAACCGTGTTGTTTGGGATATAATGAATCTATCGTCAAACAACACGGAGTTGCAAAATGGCTAAGGTTACTCTCCACCACTACAACTGTGTAGAAGGTCGCAAGCAGAATGATGCTGATCATTTCAACATCACGTTCATGCCGAAGATCGACGCAGTTCAACGTGCATGGACGGCCAAGCTTTATAACGCAATCGCTGATACTACTGCTCGTGATGAGCATGATCATCTCGACATCTGTGAGAAAGTGTTTCACGACCAAAATTCCGACAAACCGCGCAACTGGCGTTCGATGTCGGTCGGCGATATCGTGCAGATCGACACCAAGTATTACCTCTGCGACTCGCTTGGGTTCAAAGAGATCACCCTCAATTAAAGGACTTATCTACTAGCAACAGAGGAAATCATGACTCGCGATGAATTGAAGAAGGAAATGGAAGCTATCGGCATTCCGACCGACAACATGGAAGCTGCAGTTTGTTTGGCTAACATGATCTTCAGCAAGGCTATCGACGTAGCTGACAACTGCTCGATGGGTTGCACTTCGGATAACGATGGTCGCTGCGCCTCGGATTGGATTTACTCCGATCGCATTCAGTCTCGCCTCGAGGAGTTGATGGTAGAAAGTTAGGACACAATGGAGATACACCCAGCAATGGACATAGGATCAGGGAAGGGATACCCTTCCGCTGCTCTAAGTAACTTCGGCCCACAAGGATTCGTCTTTGATGAGGTCGAAGTTGCTTCTCGTGAAGGTATTTTGCAAGCTTTAAAGTTCGACAAAGAACACATCCAAGTTGAGGTGTGCAAGCTTGTTGGTCGGGCAGCTAAGAAGCGTGGGCAAGACCGCAACTCCGCTTGGAAGCAAAAGCAAACCCTCTGGTGGAAAGGCGTAGCATATCCGCGTAAGAGTGATGAATACCAGCGGCTCCTCGATCGAATTTACATCGAGATCACGAAGCAGAATGAAAAGTTTAGAAACGCACTGATCGCCTCAGGCGATGCCGTGCTTATACATACAATCGGTCGCAACTCAGAAGCCGACACAGTGCTGACGCAACGAGAATTCTGTAGACGTTTGACAGCCCTTCGTAGATTGATCAAAGCTGGAGTTGATTTGGAGACTGTGACCGAGCTCTAAGGAATGGTCATGGCTGAAGAAAAGAAGAAGCTCCCGGTACCAGAGTACTACAACGGCGTAAGGCTCGCTCCAAATACCCAATGTGCCTACGCTTTAGCTGATGGGAATTTTGAGCTCGCAGCGAAGCTTCACAAAGAATCGATGGATGAGTTCTGGAAGCACAATAAAGGGTGGAAGCCGTTTCCACCACCGCGGGTGAGCACAGTTTCAAACGAGAAAGAGTACAAGCAAGCTGAAGAGCGTTTGAAGTATCTTCACAAGTACATCCACCGCAATGCTGCTGACGCAAAAAGCGTGCCTGAAATCGTTGAGCTCAATGATTTGATGTACAAGTGGGAATGGGCTGAATCAGCTTAAAGTTTACAAATGCTCCGTTAAGTGATAGAATATTCATTTACGGAGCATTTGTGTGTGCTCTACATAAGGAGAATGTGATGTTTTGGGTGCTACAAAAGAATCTGTTTGCAGAGGCTGCCTTTGAAGGTTTAGTGACGGCACTCGAACGACAAGAAACTCCGCACGAGATCGTCAGCGTGCGCCATTTTGCACATGACATGGAACCTGATCTCAACCCAGAAGGTCACGTCTACGTCTGTGGTTCAACGGCGATCGGGAAGATCGCTCGTCAGAAGGGCTGGGTGCCAGGTTACTTCGATGACAACCTGGATTATGAGCTCACCATGAAGCACTACGGTGAAGACTGTTTGAATTGGCGTGGCAAGGTCACGACTCTTCGTGAAGTCACAAGAGACATGCTTGTCGATCCTGACGCAAAGTTCTTCACTAGGCCGACGCTCGATTTGAAGTCTTTCTCAGGCCAAGTGATGGATTGGGAAGATTTTGACGCATGGCGTACGAAAGTAGTAGCGCTATGCGACCAGCCGAATTCATTTTCGACGTTGATGCCTGAGGATAAGATCATCGTGGCTCCGTTGAGCAAGCTTTACACCGAGACTCGTTTCTACGTGGTTGATGGCGAAGTAGTGACAGGCTCGCAGTACAAAGCTGGCCACAATGTCTACTACACGTCAGATGTCATGCCTTTCATCAAAGAGTTTGCTCAGAAGATGGTCGACAAGTGGCAGCCGAATCGTGCTTTTGTGTTAGACATTGCCGACACAGACGAAGGACCGAAGGTGATCGAAATCAACGCGATCAACTCGTCTGGTTTTTATGCATGCGACATGAACAAATATGTCGGCGCCATTAACGCCATGGAGTTCTAAAAGTGTAACCAGCATCATCTAAGAATGTACATCTGGTGATGCTGGTTATATAATGAACCATAAGCAGTGCAAATAACAAGTAAGTTGTAGTGGTGGTAGAATGATCGCAAAGATTAAGAAGCAATCGGAATTTGTTGGAATAGATAGTGATGGCGAGGAAACTAGATTTCGAATGGTAACGATGACGCCAGAGATCATGAAACCAAACCTCTTTGGTATCATCTCACCGTGGACGTTCATCACTCCGACGATGATGTTCAGATTTAGCCCTTCGGAGCTTCGAGCCCTCGCAGATCTGCTTGAACATCAGCAAAAAGCCTAACGTTTTACATCATCACAGAATCACATGTCAATGACGGTTTTCGATGGTATTGAAGCTTTCACTACCGTCTTTTACGTGCTACTGGCAGCCGCATTTCTGTTCGGGATTGCAGCCATAGCATTGCTGTTGAAATCAATTTCTGACTCTGACTCCATCGAAGCTGCGGCGGGAGTCATTGTCATTGAGGAAGACGATGTCCCATAATCCACAAACCCCAGAATCTGCTGAAGCTCTCAAAGAGTATTACACCACGTGTAAACCAGCAGAAACAACATGCAAGACTGCGGCCGCTCTAAAAGATGCTCGTAAAGGTTTAGAAGAAATGAACAACCACATCAAGCGTTTTTCAGGCAACGTGGAAGAGCTGCGTGATTGTTTGTATGCCGAGTATGACTCATCGAAGGACATTCTGCGCCAGCTGGAACGAGCGCGAGGTCTAGTATCAAAATTGGCCGAGCAGTTGGAACTTGACAGAGTGTAATGCCATATCACTTTAAAGATCAAAAGACTCTTAAAGACAAAGCTGAGTGGATTAGTTACAAATCCATTCGTGCCGCACGAGATGTAAGATCATACGTGCGAAATAGGCTGATCACGCGGTCTCACATCATTCGAACTGAGCTTAAGCCTGGTCAGTGGCATGAGACTGAAGATCAAATCCTCTACGGTGCGTTTGCTGCATTTTGCGACTACGTAGAGGTGCAGTGCGCTTGGATGGGAACTTGGGGTGATGACAACTTCAAGAGCCCGTGGTTCAAAAGATTTAGAAGCAGAGAGTACGCTGAGAAGCGCTTTGACTGGGAGTGCAATCTGCGTTGGTCGGTTGATGAAGGCTTTGCGCCAGATGATCCATGTGTCGGGCAGCTCACGTTGCAAGCTATCTCTGCGCGAAAACAGCGTGAGCTCTACCACTGGTGGCGTGACAAACGTCCAAGCAGGCCAGACTCATATCATGCTGAAGGTGATGCAAAAGCGTGGGAGCTGTTCCTTGAGTATCTTGGTGACACACCAATACCTGAAGATCTCGTGAAGGAGTACACAGTGAGTGGAAGAGGAAGCCCTAAGCGGTTGACCATCTTGGTCATCGATGCATATTACACGCGAGAAGACTCTGAGAAGCTGAAAGAGCTTATCGACATTCGAACTCACCTTTGGACGTGACATGAAACAACTCCTTGCTAATGCCTATCGAAAGTTCCTTCAACGGACTCATGTGGTTGATAGCAAGCTGCCAAAGAGCAATCACTTCGATAGTTCAGAGGTGATGCTTCATGCGATGTTTAACATGCTAGTAGACCATGTGGAAGTTGAAGTTGCTTATGAACACCGCATGACCGAATACATGAATGCCGACACGTTCAAAAGGCCAGTTCACAAGTGGTATGCTCCCTTCAGGGATGCGAACGCAGGAACTGTAGCGTTGACTTTAGCGTCACGACAAACTCGACTTGACGATGATGCGTATCCCACGGCAGAAGCTGACATCGCTGAACAGCAACTGCAGCTCTACTTTTGGTGGACGTTCACACGACCTGACCGTCCATCAGTGTACGTCAAGCCTGTGCCATGGGATGAGTTCATTGACTACACGCACGGCAACTATCCACATGACATTCTGACGGCTGACTTTGTGCCACAGACGTCCGAGGAAGACAATAAGCGGATCGTCATGAAGAAGTACTATGATGACGAGGACACAGTACAACTTAGACGCCTCATCGCAATGAGGCACACTTTGATTAGGTGATGCATTGTGAAATACAGTGACACTGATCTTCTTGATTTTTATGAGGTGCACAACTGCTTTCATGGTATCAACAGCCGTGGTGAGCACTTTGTACACGTCAATCACTCAATGGACCTCACCTTCAAAGGCAAGTCATTTCGAGACGCTGTGATCAGCGCGATGAAAGGATACAGCCATGACAGAGAAGCAAAAAGAACCTGAAGAGTTTCGCGAATATCTGCCTGGTAAGTTTGCAGGCAAGGCAGCGTTAGAGCAGCGAGCAATTGATAAGATTTGGCGTATGTCTTACGTGATGATCAAAATCTTCGATGAGAAAAATAAAGATCAGACCAACGATGATAAGTAATACAAATTGATTTACATCGTAACAGTCTTGTATTATAATGATCTTAACGGTTTTATAGTGTCAATTTGTAACAGACTGCCCTTTAACTCCACGAATATGGGCTAACCATCTTGAGTACGAGATGCGTTGGCCCAGTGCATTTATGGCGAGAGATCAACTGATGGCCAACGGAAGCGATATTGTACTCGATGTTTTCAGCGACTACTTTTTCATGCCGAATTCCAAGATGACTCCATTCTACATCAATACGCTCTCCATGTGTGTTGAGTCTGTTCAATCTGTGCTGTGGGCGCAAGGCGTCGAAATTGATCGAAATGATTTGGCTCATTCGTTTAAAAGTGGACCAAATTATCAAAAGATGATGGCGATCGCCGGCCAAGCTGACAATATGGCTGAGTTGCTGACCATGACGCCTGATCTCATGCATTTAGTGCTGCATGAAAGTGAACGGCAAAAAGCAAACATTGTGGCTGAACTTGAGTCCATCATTGGCTCAATTCCAGCGCTAGAAGGGGCTGCACCTATAGTAGATAGTCTGGTTTCCGGACCCGAGAAATGTGAAGTCATTCCTGGAAAACCAGTTCGAGCATACGAATCTATTAAGGAAGAAGATGGACAAACCTACAACCTTCACAGAAGCACTGGCCTATCTATTGGAACGAATTCAGTCGACAAGCGGAAACTTCAAATACTTGACGACTGACCTGATTGAGTATCAGCTTGCAACTGCTCACGCAGACAACAATTTCGATGCAGTAAAGACATATTACGCATTGCCTCTGGAAGAACGAGAACGTGCGCCATACACCGAAATTGAAGAAAGCTGGTTAGCTGGTGTAGCTGAGCTGCTGAAGAGCAGCTTGACTCACTGGCGGAAGAACATCGTTCCTGGTCGTGCCGTCTTTTATGGTGCCACGCATGACATGGTCACGTGGGAAACTCGTTATGTCTACCTGTATGAGTTTGAAGTCAGGAAGACACATGGCGCTGCGATTGAAAAGTTAGCGCAACAGTTTGGCGGTGTTGGTGAGACGCTCGAGGCGCAGTTACTCGACGGTGGTATCTATCACCACCGCATCGTGTACTCGTACTCTTATGCGCACCAACAGCTGGCTATGCTGTTTTGCAATCAGTCGGTTATCCGAGAGCGTCCTACGATCATCATTCCAACGGCGTTTCCGGTGGTAGAGCAGCCTGATTTCTGTGTGATTCCGGCGGTCGACATGCTCACCAACGTCGAGCTGAAAGACACGGTGTTCGGCACCGCTTACGTAAAAGAGTAAGTCCAACATTATTTGCGGGGTGCAGTTGTGAGTGACGAAAGTAGAAAAGCGTTTGTCCCTGACTATGACATCAATTCGATGTACTGGCGGAATCTAAGTCCGATTATGGACTTCGACGGCGACACTCAATCCATAAAAGTCACTCACAACAAACCCTATCCAAAGACGATGCACGCTGAATCGAACGTCATCACCTATAAGACAGCTCGCGAACCTGATAGACGAGTGTTCTACGTAGATGTCGAGCGCAATTTTACTACAGAAGAAACTGCGAAGTATATTGAAGACATTAAGCGAGAAATTCTAACTCGCAAGATTGATCTGAACTCTGAATACGGAAAGACTGGTGGTTTCAAACCTGGTGAGATGATCGTTCACTCGTCATTGGATAAACCAGCCGATGAAATTCCACCAGTGAAACTGAGAGGCACAACGACCGCCGACATTGGTTGCTATTACGCACCTTACATTCCGCTTATGCTAACAGATTACAAAGTCACTTGTGACGAATCGAACAACTCGCAGGAAGATATTGACAACGGCAAGCTGAATGTCGACATCACCGTCAAACCACTGCCAGTTCCGAATCGCATCATCAATCCAGGCATGGACTTCTGGCGTATGAAAGAAATTTCAGATGAAGATCAAATTCAGCTACAGCTGCAATACGGCATCAACCTTGAAGCTGAGCTGAATGAGATTTTGAACACGCCGTTTAATCTTGTCGAAGAGCTAGAAGAACTTCGTGAAGATTTTGGTATTGAGATAGAAGAACCTGTTGAAGTGCTTCCAACAACTTTTAGCAAGAAACGAGTGATAGAAGATGGAGAAGTTTCTGGAACGCTTCAGGAAAATGCTGGTAGATTTACGATCTTCAATCGACAAGACAATGGAGCAACGAATGAGCGATGAAGGCTACTCAAGCCGGATTGAAAACCGCGATGGCTATGTCATGATCTTGCGAAATGATGGTCAGCCGAACAAAAATGGACGAGTCTATCAGACGAATGTTGGTGGCTTTTCAGAGGATGAAGTTGAAGCGTTCATTCCGTATGATCCAACGTCGTCTACAGAAAATTTCATCTTCCCGAATCCGCGTGGCAAGGGCTCTTTAGTGGGAACGCTTCCTGGTGGGCCAGTTGTGCTACCGATTATCAAGCGCATGATGCCTAAGCTGATGGCTGACATGATCCTCGGAGTTGAGATGTCTGAGCCGCCGCCTCCAGAGCAAGAATGCCTTCCTTCGTCCTTCCTAAATAAGAAGCGGATGATTGATGATGCAGTCGATGTAACAGCACAACATAAGCATAATTCTCCAACCCTTCTAACTAATGAACAACTATCTCGAAGCGCCTAATGAGCGCACGCCAGAACATAACCTACTCTCGATCTTTTTAGCCGGTGGCATCTCAAACTGCCCCGACTGGCAAAAGATATTTGCTGAACTGCTGATGAAGGCGACGAACTTCCTGGTCATCAATCCACGTCGGAATGACTTTGATACTTCGCGGCATGAAATCTCGATTCAGCAGATCATCTGGGAGCACCAGTACCTGAAAGCAGCTACCTGCATTTCGTTCTGGTTTCCGAAAGAGACGCTTTGTCCGATCACATTGTTTGAGTTTGGTTATTGGCTCGCTCAATCGCAGCTCTCGGGAAAGAAGATTTTTGTTGGATGTGACCCAGGTTATGAGCGACTGTTAGACGTGCAAGTTCAAGCTCACCTGGTGGACCCTAACTTGAAGATCCACAGCAATATTGGTGATCTTTATCAGGAAATCGTGACTTATCATGACACAATCATGGCCGCAGCTGCATCTATCGAGTGACAAAGACATTCTCCAGACGAAAACGTTTGGAGAAAAAGATCCTCGCTATCAACAGCTGTTCCACGTGATGATGCAAGGTTACATGACGTATGAGCACTTCATGGAGATAACTCCTGAGCAGGCGGAGCTCTACATCGATTTGTTCTTCAAGAATCGGCACGAAGCGTTAGAGGCAAGCGTTAACTCAACTACGTTTCAAGTAGCGAAACGTAGAATAGAGCTTGCTAAGCGAGATGAAGAATTCACGGAGATGCTACCAAGCTCTTTCGTGAAGAAACAAAGAGAGTTGAAAAGAACGAATGAAGACATCTTCATGCAGTGCTCACTCACTAACACCGCACGAGAAGTTTATCTTGGCAACTTGTCAGCAGCAAACAAGGATTTTCATGAACAATCCAGCTGATGAGACGACGGACGAGTTCGTTCACTTCAGAGACCTGATGTACACGATGCTGTCACTTTATGGTCGAGATGATGACGCTCACCTGATGGTGTCGATCGAAGATGCCAAGGACTACATTCGGCTGTTTGTGCACTATAAGCCAGAGTTTTTGACAGACCAAGCGATGTCGATTCAAGCTGCTAAGAAGGTCATAGAACTCCATGAACATCAACACCCTGAAGTGCTTCCAACGAGCTTTAAGAAGAACAAAGATGACAGCGCCGGAATTGAAGAATCAATTGACGATAACGAGAGCTATCATCAACGCGTTGGAGCAAGAACTGTCTTACGAGACGCACGAGATCGGCATCGAGTATTACAGTGAGCTCATAGAGAAGAATAGAGAAGTAGAGCGCGAGCTCATGAGTAAACTTCAAGATGCCGAAGATGTAGCGGAAGTGCTTCCTACTTCATTTAAACTAAGACCACACGAGGATAGCCATGAATCAACCGAACCTTCATACCAACACGCCGGTCGCATGGTGCAACACGGTCTGGGGCCAGGTGGATGTTCCGTCATACATGGTGTACATAAGAAGTCACGGTGAGCTCTGGTCGGCACGTCGTAAGTGGGAAAGAATTGAAGAAGAGCAGGTTCGATTGTGGTATGAAGAGCGTGACAAGTACAATGAAGAGCTTCACACTGAGGCGATAGAGAAAATCACCGAGCATGATGCTGCGATGGAAAGAGCTCTTGATGTATTGAAAGAGCAGATCGCTGCATTCACTACCCCACCAGTTGAAGTGCTTCCTACCTCATTCAAGAAGCAGAGGCAATTAGATGAAAACACTACGCACGTACACCAACTACGACCCATACGATCAGTCGATCGTGATCACTGCATGCGGACGAGTTAAAGCTGAGCACTATGAAGTGTACGTGGTGACGAGCGACGCTTTGTTTCAAGATTGGCGCAAGCTTGATAAAATGATCGATGAGCAAATTCGACTCGCTCGCACCGGCGATAATCCTGAGTACAATGCTGCTAAGGAAGCTGTGTTGGTTAGACGAATAAAGATCGTTAAGAAGATGATGCAGCATAATGTCGATTGGCTAAAAGCGAGAATAGAAGAGCTTGCAGCGATCGAGAATCAAGTAGTAGAAGTGTTACCCAACAAACCTAAGCGGGTGATTGATGCTGACGATAGAACAGAGCAGCCAGGAAGACACGCTAACCTTCTTGCGTCGATGCCACGAATCTTTATGCCGAGCGAGAGAAAGGCTACTCTGCCAGCTTGATGATCACTGGGATCACAACGTCAAACTGACGTTTGAGCAACAGAGTAACATCTTAGCGTCTGTAATAGAGTACGAGCAGCGCATGGCTAAGTTCGTTTCGATGATAGAGATGTGTGAACGAGGGCATGTCGAGCTGCTACCCAACAAATTTACTCACAAGGCGAATCATGCTGAACAGATCGGAAGAGATTCTTCAGAGTATACGTGGACGGAAGCCGACTGCCGAAGCGCTGGAGTTCGGCGAGTCACCGGAACGGAAAGCCTTTCTTGATGCTCTAGTCGAGTGTGAACACGGCCAAGTCGCTCGACGTGAACAACGTATGTATAAAGCGAAGGTCAATGCCGCTACGTATTGGTTGGCCAGCTGGTATGCTCACCTTGGTGAAGCTGAGATGTCTAATGACCAGGCGCACATCGACCTGTGCCAGGCGAAGATCAAGCATTACCTCGCTGTTCTGCATGATGCAGAGATCTACATCAAAAACTGCGCAGAAAAACGAGGTGAAGCGACCGTTGAAGTGTTACCCAACTCGCTAAATAAAAGCAGACAGCTTAACGCCTATGACCATGAACAATCTGATGCAAGCGATGTGGGAAACCATCAACGAGCGGGCGCACCTGGATTACAGCAAACGATATGATGAGCTGAACCGGTGCCGTAGAGCTTGGATAAAAACAAGAGACCTTCAGCTGGAGCTGCAGCGAGAGATGAATGACTTTGATGACGGTTACCTCAACCATGCGATCTCGTGTATTGAGTACTACAGCCGCTACATCGACGAGCTGAATGAAAATCACCAGAGAAAGATAGAAGCTCTCAAAGCAGAACCGATTGAAGTGCTACCAACAAGCTTCCAGAAGACCAGACCGCTAGAAGCTACCAGTCTCTTAGAGGACCAAGCCCATGAACTACCCGGAAGAAATAGCTTACCTCGAAACGTCGATCAAAGAGTACGAGAAGATGCTAAACGGCACTATCGAGACTCGGCTGAGTTATGAAGAGAAGGAGCTTGAGTCGGTAGGTTGGCTGGTCATGAACTTCAAGTCGATGGAATCCTACCTCGAGGGAGTTATCGCCGAGCGCAAAGACACCTTAGAGCTCCTGCTTGAAGCTGAACGACAGCACGTGGCTGAAGTACTCCCGACCAGCTTTAAGCGCTCACGACCGATCGAGCAGGAAGAAGCTACTATCCAACTAACCTTACCGCGAGCTCCGCATGATCGATCCGAAAGTAATCGAACGCTATGACTCTATAATCGAGTATGAATCCGTTAGCTTACGCTACTGGTATGACGTCTACTTCTCCGACACTAAGCCGGAAGACGGTCTCCTTTACGACACCGCTGGCCGCAAGCACACCGTCGAGAACGTGCTCAAGTATGTAGAGATATATCAGGCTAAGATTACCTACTGGCGAAAGGAAAAAGCGCGCTACCTCGAGGTCAACAAGCCCTTCAAAGAGCTCTTCCCGACCAGCTTCGGCCGCCCCAGACCTACCGAAGAGCAGGAAGCTCTTTACCAGCAGAAGATCATTCATGTCAAACCGAACAATCACCCTAAGCTTAGAGAACATTGACGAGTGCATCGGCCACCAGGACTTCAGCATCGATTACTGCGCTCGAGCCCGTGATAGAGCTGTTCACCAAGTAACTAGAGACTATTGGCAGGGTGGAGTCGACGGCTACACCGCGGTGCGCGACCGTCTAGTCAAGGTCAAAGAGTACCTGCAGAAGGAAGAGATTGAAGTACTACCCACCAGCTTCCGAGCTAGACCTATAGAAGATGCCTCAGATGAGCTACCTGCACACACAGAAGTCAGAGCAAGAGCGCCTCGAGCGCCGCATTCGAACTACCGAAATGCTCATTCGGAGAATGACGGAGCTGCGTGATAGTGAAGATCGACCTCACGTTATCGAGTCAGATAATAGAACTATCGCTCAGTACAGGCAAGATCTCGAGTACTTTCAACGTCAGCTGCGCTGGCTGCTCGCCAAATTTCAAGCCGACCAAGACCCAGCTGAAGTACTCCCTACCAGCTTCAACAAGACCAGACCTATAGAGCAAGATGAGCCCCAGACCTTTCATCGATCCACCCACCAAAAAAGAGAAACTCGAGAGAGTGATCTCCCGCGCTCAAGCTTGTGTTAGGATCTTTACGAAGCGGCTTAAAGACTCTACCGATCCGCATGCGATCGAGAGATACACCCACTACATCGAGACCTATGAGCAGCAGGCGATCCGATTCACCGAGAGGCTAAACGACCTTATGAGACAAGAGAAGCTCGCCGAGCTACAATCCCGCCTGAAGATCTCCCTGAGCCACCGTGACTACTGGCTCCAAGTTTACTTCTCCCCACCTGTAGACGGGCTGCTCATCGCTCCGCTAGACGGCCGTAAGCTCACCGCTCAAACGGCGCTGATGTACGCCGAGCGACATGACAATAGAGCGAAGAAGCTAAAGGCCGAGCTGAACGAGCTCTATGACTCACTCCCCGCGCAAGAAGTACTCCCATCTAGCTATAGGAAGACTAGACCTATAGAGCAAGATGACTCTACAACCAACATTCTTGACGTTTCTATACCCGCTCACACCTCCACGATAGAGGCTACTAAGCAGAAGGCCTCCTGACCTATCTCAAGCACCCATCTCAAAAGACCCCAAAAGTGCCTTAGTTGAACGACATATTCAACATTCTAAACCCCTCACCTCCCATTCTAGTAAACAATCTCACCCAAAACCATCAAAAAGCGAGACATTTAATACCCGAAATATCCTAATCAGCTATAAGTCATACTCCTATAGTATCCTCAAGAAAATTTTATCACTATCTCCCTATAGCTCACTCACTTATACATTCATCTAATACAGATAGAGCTATACACTCAGCTACTCATCTCCCTATAGACTGAGAGCGAGAAAAATCTCACTTACATACTACTCCTACATGGTATGCTACCTCACTATAGGTCTCTGCTTCTATAGCACACAAGCATTCTCGCCTTATAGCCTCCCATACATCTATAGCACATGAGAGAGCTCTCCTCCATTCTCATTCTACTACCTATTAGCCTCTCATACATCTATCATACACGAGAGAGCAGGTTCACATTCTCATTCTACTACCTATAAGCCTCTCATACATCTATAGCACATGAGAGAGCTCTCGTCTATATTCATTCTACTAAGGCATCAAACGAACTCTAGCGGTGTCTCAAGAGCGAGTCAACGTTGGCCGAGGTCAAAGCAAAGCATATAACACTATTCAAAGAAAGTAAACCGCTGTTACACTTTATTTTCGGAAGAACTTTCACCGTCACGGAAGAACTCTCTCGCAGATCTAAGGCATCAAACGAACTCTAGCGCTCACTCAAGCCTGGGTCAAAGTGTCACGGCGAACGTGTTTACTTCTTCTAAGCTATATGTTACAATATTCTTAGTGTATAAGCTATAGGGGAAGAGTTGAATGGACGCTGAGCCGAAGACCGTGCCTAAGGATGTCTTTGTTCCCTATACGGATGAAGAGATCGAGGCCGCGAAGAACAAGATGCTGGCTGAGCTGAGTGAAACGAGCGGGAAGCTGTGGGACAGCATGACGACTCGAGAGAAGAATCGAGTGCTGAAGGAGATGAGGAGTCAGCAGAGCTACCTAGACCTCTGCAAGGCGATCATCGGTCGTTAGTTGATGGTTGAACAATAGTCAAGGTTGAAATACATCCTATAGCTGGATTGAGTTCTAGCTGTGTGGACCGGGAAGCGGGCGAAGTCTTATGAACATCTTTGGAGGGAAAAGCATGGCAGAGCTGATGGCGGTAGATCACTCGGCACCTTGGACCGAGATGGAGATCGTTGAGCTGCAGGCTAGGTTGTCTGCGGAGGGTAAGCCGTTTGGCGGGTTGACCGATGGGCAGCGTGAGCTGAAGCTGAGCAAGCAGAGGTCGGCGAATAACTACATGAAGTTATGCGCGCAGAGCATGGGCGATAGATCGGCAAGATAAGTCGGTCGTAGGGAGGTCTAGCCGAGTGAGTGATCCTCGGCTATTTGTTGTGTCTATCCCTATAGGGTGCTTAAGCCAATCGGATGAGCAGCCCTTCTTCGGCGATCAGGTTGATGAGCGAGTCGTAGGTCTCGTTCACGTAGTAGATCTGGCCGCCACCGTGGTGCATCACGATCTTGGTCGAGTGCGTGTCTTGCTCGATGCTGGCGATCTGCATGAGGTTGAGCGTCTTCTTACGACCGCGAGTGCCTGTTTCGGCGAGGGTAACTTCGAGGAACATTCAATACTCCCTATAGCTTGCGTTGAACAACTTTCTTCAGGATGAAGTACTTCTGGTAGTAGGGTCGCTCATAGCGCTCAAAGTCGGCCTGAGTTACCCTCACCTTGATCGTGTTCTCATACATAGGGTTGAACCTATAGGAGTAGGTGACGGTGAACTCGAAGACCGGAGCTTTCACTTAAGGCACCAGGCGCAGCACCAACGACCGTAGAGCCAGCCTCCGCCCCACTGAGAGCACATCTTCTTGCAGGATTCGCAGTAGCGGTCCGGTTCCATACTATCCCTATAGCTGGTTGTAAACAGATTGGAGCTTCTTCAGGAGCGATTGCTTCTCCTTGATGTGCTCGCGGGCCAGGTGGATGGCGTTCGGCGTGTGCAGGTAAGCGAAGCCGCGCTCCAAGAAGACGATGTCGTTGGAGGTCTCGGTAATTAGCGAGAGCAGCTCGATCCTGCCTTGTTCCAAGTTTACCATTCACTTTGTCCCTATAGCTACGATGGATTCATTCTATCATAGCTATAGGAGAGAGTAAACAAGAGTTAGTAGCCTTGCCAGACCACGTGGTGCTTATGATTGTCAACTATCTTACGAGCTTCGGCTAAGGATGAGCTGGTGTTAGTTCCACCGATCTGCAGGTAGAATGGTGACCACCAGGGCCGGTACTGTGCCTCAAAGCCGGAGTAAGTGTCTAGGACGATCCTATAGCGAGTGCGAAAGAAAAACATGGTGATCCTCGGGTTATAAGCCTATTGTATCTAGCTATAGAGCTTAAGTATATTTTCCTGTTTACATTCTCCTATAGCTGTGATAGAATAGAAAGGATCATCTTGGAGAGCACATGAAGACTTTGGACGTGATAGTTGGAGTATTTCTGGTGGTAGTGCTGCCTTGGACGGTGGCTATAATATTAGGCACCATCCTCACGAAGTTCTTTGGGTGGGAAGCTCCAGCCGCTATATTGGTGACGGTGATAGCTTGGCTATCCAGTGAGTTTGAAACGGCGCGTAGGAGCAGCTATGTTGAACGGTGATATGGTGGTGATGGGCAAGCGGCTGGACGAGACGAACCTAGGCGACTTCAAGTCGTTTAGCACGTTCGGCGTGTGGTTGAATGAGCTGCAGACGGCGATCATGAACCGGTTCGCAACCGACTTCAACCAGACGAGCATCGAGAAGGCGTGCGGTACGCGGTACAAAGACGCGCTAGATAAGCACTGGTTTCACCTGCTGAACGAGTCGGTCTGAGAGTTGAAGAGTCCTTTACTTCCTCCTATAGGTAGGATAGAATAGTCTTAACATCAACTGACGGAGATCGTCATGAACGGAACCTTCCAAGTAATCGCTGGTAAGTACGACCACAATCAGGAGCGTGATGTTAAGGTCGTCTCCGAACCGTGGCCGACGTTGGATGCTGCGATGGCCGATGCGAAAACCTGCGCCGGCTACCACTTTATCGACATCGAGTACACGGCGCTCAACGGCGAGGTGTTCCTCATCACGGTTGAAAAAGTTGCACAAAGTAGTTGAAAAGGTGTTTACAACGTTCAACTATGATGTTAGAATTATCTTACGGTAACCTAAACCGATCCAACCAAACCGAAGCAAGGAGAAACAACATGGCAAACGCTGCAAACCAACAATTCCTCGTCGCCAAGAACGTTTTCGATTTCGTCGCGGCTAACCCGGGCAAGAAGCAAGAAGACATCGTCTCGGCTCTCGCGGATGCTGTCAAGGACATGGGCCGCTCGCCGGCCACCGCGCGCACCATGCTGTACGCTCTCAAGCGCGCCGGTGCTGTGGTTCGCCAGAAGGAAAAGGGAGTTCGCGCCGGTGCCTTCGTCGTCGCGGCTGACCTGCAAGGCAAGGAGATCACGGCCGCCGATCTCGCGAAGTACGTCACTCGTGCTCCGCTGAAGATTGCTACCGAGAACATCGTGCCGGTGAAGACCGAAACCGCCGTCGAACCCGCTGCTCCGCTGCTGCTCGCCGGCCCGAAGGCTGAAGAAGTTCCGGCCGCTAAGACGGAAGCTGCAACCGATCTCGGCTACGATCCGCTGAAGTTCTCCCCGCCGAAGGGTGAAGGCGAGCTGGTTCGCATCCCCAAGGGTCAACCGAACGCCGGCCGCTTCCTGCCCCGCTTCGTCCGCGCCGCTTAAGCAGTACCTAACCTGGAGAAGTACCATGAAGATCTACAGCGTCTCACTTCGTAGTACTTCGTCCAGCCAAATTCGCGTCGTCTCGGTTGAGGCGAACACCGAAGCAGGAGCCGCGTCCTCCGCTCGCACTCAGAACCCTGGGTGGATGGTAAGCGGAACGCCGCGCTGCATCGGGTAACACAACGCTCTTAGGGAGAGGTGAAGCTGGCCTCTCCCTCTTTTTTACCTCCCTTCACGAGAACTTCTACAATGATCGACAGCCGTGACCCTATCTTCAACACCCCGCCGAAGCAGGCTAATAAGCTGGACGAGCTCTTCGAAGCTCCGGCGCCTGCAGTAGCTGATGAACCCAAGACGCGGACGAAGAAGGCTGACAAGCCGGATGAACCGAGGATCGCGACTCGCGAGACCGCTGGTCCGGGCTGTGATCGTTGGCAGCTCCCGAAAGAACTTCCGGTCACCGTCCGCTCGAAGCTGCCGAAGTACCGGGTGAAGCTGACCGGTCGTGGTGAGTACAAGGACGAGATCAAGTTCCACGAGACGACCGCTCGCACTCCGTCGCAGGCTCGTACGTACGCGGAAGCTGCTCACCCGAAGTGGGATGCACAGACCGCGATTCAAATCGCGTAATCAAAGGGAGATCGAAAGGTCTCCTTTGTTGTGAGAGTAAGCAAGAGTTACTCACTTATCCTCCAATTATATTCTAACATATCATTGCGGCAAAGTAAATAGGCAGGCTATGACGCATGAACCTTGAGTGATCCTCGTGTTATAGTTTGGATAACCATACAATCAATCTTAAGCAGGACCTCTAAAGACCTCTCATGAATTCTTATGATAGAGTTGAGAAGAGTTTTACAACTTCCTGTAAGTGTATTAGAATAGCTCTATCTCAACCAAGGAGCTACCATGCTTAAGAAGCAAAAAGGCTTTACTCTTCCTGAAGTTATCGGCGCTTTCATCGCTCTCGCCTTCATCGCTATAGTGATCGGAGTAGTCTCGGCCGAGTACTACGTCATCATTCACTTCATCAAGAAGTTCTGGTAAGAACCTGTTTACTTCTTCTTCCGTTGGTATTACAATATTCTTACTGGATCAACACAACGGAGTAGAACATGAACCTCGTCGCTCGCGCTGCTGAACTTGCTGAAGCCGGGATGAAGTCCGTACCGACTCGTAGCTCATCCTACCTCGGCCAAGACCTGGTGCGTGATAAGGGTTGGATGGTCTCGCGGATGGCGCTCAACCCTAGCCTCGACTACGACATCGTGGACATGGTGCTGATGGGCGTGGAGCTGCCGAAGGTCTACCGCAAGGAGAACCAGGACGGCTCGTACGAGATCATCACTAACCGGATCGTGCCTGAAACTATCCTCGCGGTGCTCCAGTCGGAAGAGTCGAAGAAGCACCCGCTCCTCTACAACTTGTTCTGGCTCGCTAACATCCAGTTCGTGACCTTCGATCCGAGCGTCACGCTGGAGCAGGCGAACAACCTCGTAGGGTTCTAACGTGGAAGACAAACCTAAGAAGCTCTCGTCGAGAGAACGACAGAAGCGCCGGTGGATCGAGGAAACTCAGATGTACCAGCGCGTCGCTAAGGTACAAGAATCTACGTATGAAGAGCTCGCCGTCGAGTATGAACGGCTCTTCAAGAAGAAGGAGAAGTGACATGGGGCTCCCAGCTCAATACAACTACGCGGTCCGCTGCAAACAGCACCCGGGCGCATTCAAGATCTTCTTCCCGTCCAACAGCATCATCTACCACCAGTGCACCTGCGGTAAGGCGACGTCCTACGACAACAGCAACAAGCACCTGCCTTACTTCAAGGATCACCTGGAGATCTTCAGGGTCTACTTGAAGCCTGCGAAAGACATGAAGGAGTGGCCGGCGTACTTCGACTACGTGCTCGCTACGATCGCCGCTGACCCTGACGCCCACCGCATCACGTGGGAAGAGTTCTCAAAGAGGTAAGACATGGACTGGAAACTGCTGCAGCTCCTCACGCTGTACGGGCAATCGAAGCTGGCTAACGAGAGCGCGAAGACAGCGCACCTCGAGCAGCTGATCAAGGACCGGCTCACCGAGAAGGGTATCGCTTACGGCGATGAAGCTCGTCACGATGAGTTCGCAAAGCTGATGGAGCTCTTTAAAGAGTACTAATGAAACCTCGTACCCCAACCCAGCTTAGAACTTCAAAGCAATCGGCTCTCAAAGCGTATGATAGAGTGAGAAGAGAGTTCGATAAGCTCGCCCTTCGTAATGAGATCATTCGTTGGCGGCTCTATCACGATGCTACGATCAACCAAACGGCCGAGCACTTCAACATCAGCACCGGCATGGTCGTAAGCGTGTGGCGTGACGCTGGGCTGTCTAACTTCTGGATGCACCCTAAGATGACTGGGGAAGCAGCCGTGGAGTACGGTGTGAGGTGGGGAGCTATCAGACGAGAAGTCTTTGGCACTACCTACACATAAGTGTTTACATCTTCCTCCGTTGATGTTATAATAGTCTTAACGTCAACCAAGGAGTAAATCATGAAGCACGCTAAACGGCTGAAGCTTACTGAGCAACAGATGATCGGCTCGGAGCTGAAGAACGTGGAGGTGATTAACTACAACGGCGTTAAGGTTGCTGTTACTTCGGTGCACAACCAAACGGTGTCGCTCACGGTCGAAGTGCTGGAAGAGATGCTGAAGGCCGCTCGTAAAGTTCAGGCAGGGAGCTAAATCATGCTAACCAAAGAACAACTGCGTGAAGCTGGGCTGATGAAGGCCGAGGTTACACCCACCGGAATCTGCGTGGTGACTGACAACGGCACGGAGATCTTTCTCACGAACGAGACGATGAAGCGCTTCGGCGAGGCGATGGAACGTCGTGACAAGCATGAGTATGAAGTCATCCGTCGTGTGTCTCAGACCCGGACGGATGTACTGACCAGCTTCTGGGCTAAGGATGCTAAGGATGCTGTTCGTGTACTAGAAGGGTTGGCTCGGCAGAGCGACCGGTACTACGGGCAAGACATCGACGTACGGTTGAAGAGTAAGTAAGAGTTCCGCGGGCCGGAAGATCATTCGCATCTTCCACCGCAAAAGTTTTCGAAAATCTTTTTGAAAACTTGTTTACTTTTTCGCGAAAATATTTTTGAAAGATTTTCGTAGAAAATCTGGCTGGAAAAATCCTCGTTGAAAACTGGCAAGAAAAGATGGTGCACGAGAGCCTCCAGAGAGGCACCATCCTTGGCCTATATCTGGGCCTCCCCTGAGGGGTATCGTAAGCACTTCCTAGAGTAGAGTGAGCATAGAAAGTAGAGAAAGAGAGTTTGAGTAGAGTGGTCTGAGAGTAGGCCAGAGTTGTTGCGAGAGAGTTTTGTAGAGTAGTCTGAGAGTAGAAATCTGGTGGTAGAATTTGGTGGCAGGAAATGGCCATCTAGAATGATGGCACCATCCTGTGTACAAGTGGCCTACCCCTCTCAGGCCCTCGCGAGCACCAACGAAAAATTGTGGCCCAGAAGAAAAGTGTGACAAAGTGTTGCAAAATAGTTTATAATAGTTCTATACGGTGATAAGGGATGGCACCAAATTGACGGTGCAAATCTTATAACTCTCTAATTCTACACGGTGCGGAGAGGCCACCCCGAAAAATTTTTCCGGAGTCTCTAGATTTCCAGGATCAAAGTGTCGTAAAAGATTCTTGAAAGAGTTTGTATAAGAGTACTCCAGAGTTACCTCGGCATGGAAGTGACAAGAGAGCTTATGAACCATCCTTTCGTACTGGCCGACTACCTAAGAGACTATGAAGTCAACGCGGTGCTGAAGAATGGCGAGCTGATGAAGTCATTGCTGAACATCTTTGACGTGAAGAGCGCTCGGCTGTTGGATGACGTCGTGAAGGTGAACATTTGTCAGAAGCTAGACGGAGATGAACCTATAAGGTTCGAGTGGCCGTTCGGCGGCGCGAAGCTGGAGGTGATGTCGGTTGGCTTGATCTCGTTTATCATTAAGACCGGCATGATTCCTAGGCAGTTTCGTGTGGAGGGGTGGAGTGATTTTCCTGAGAGCCTGCACCGCCTGGTCTTTCATGGAACTATCGTGTCGTCTCTCAAAGGAATTGAACGGTTGCAGAACTTGGAGGAGCTGATTCTGAACGGAGCGGTGCGTCGGCCTTTCCAGTTGGAAGAGCTTGGAGTGCTGCGGTTGCTGAAGCTACCTAAGCTGAGGATGATCGGAGTTTCTTATGATGGTGAGCATAAGAGACAGCATGATGCTTTATCTATCGTGAAGAAGCATTTAGAGCTGAAGGACATCGTCGCCTGCCAGTCGGAGCTGATCGACTCAGGCTTAGAAGAATATGCGAAACTGTGAGGAGCTACTATGAGCGCGGCGGGAGTCTACAATGATACTGACATGTCGATCGTTCGGTACATGTCTGATTTTGGTGTTGCGGCGACCAACATCGACACCGGTATTACTGTGGTTAGAGCTGATCAGCTCTTCGACAATGCGACGAAGACGCTGCGCGACGGTTTCTGTGAACTGAACATTACGGCGAACAAGTTCTACGGAAATCCTCGTGGATTCTACTGGCCGTTCGGTGAAGCGGATATAGTGTCTCTCAACATCATGCAGAATACTAACCAGCGTTTGGCGCTGAAGAGCTGGGATGAGCTGCCAACGTCGGTACGTTACGTCCATCTGTCTGGGCTACACGTCGAAACGTTCAAGAACGTGGAGAGGCTAGAAAACATGCATTCGCTCTACGTTGAAGGGCACCAGCATGGAACAATCATAACGTGCGGGCTGCTTCGGCTCTTGAAGTGTCCGAAATTGACCCGGATCAACTGTGGATCCGTCAACGTAGAGCGTCGGCTAAAAGACGTCTTGTGGATCGTGGAAACGTACCTGACTGAAGATGGTGCTGAGCGGGATATCATCGCCTGCCAGTCGGAGCTCATCGAGAAGGGTTATGAGGAGTATGCCAAGCTATGACCACAGCTCTCGAAGGATTAGACTGGCTGGACAAATATGAGCTCCAAGAGCCTGGTAAAGCGACGGTAACACCCGAGCGGTATGATGCGATCTTTGATAGTAAGAACAACGTTCGCATGCACATCAATAATTTGATCGTGTCTCCTAAGCTGAACAATGAAGATCCCTTCTACTGGCCCTTCGGTGAGGCTTACCTACGCCATCTCGACATCATGGCCAGACCGGCGAAGCTTCTTGTCTTAAATGATTGGGAAGGCTTTCCTACCTTGGTGAAGAGTCTCAGCCTTCATGGGCTGCAGGTGGAAACGCTAAAAGGCGTTGATCGCTTAAAGAATCTAGAGCTGCTGTATATTGTTGGGTTGAACTATGGAGCCCATTTCAATTGCGGCCTGCTGAGATTGCTGAAGCTGCCACGCCTAGAAGCTATCATCTTCGCCAACGTTCATGCTACGCGGTTGGAGCTTGCGTTAGGCATCGTTAGGAAGCACTTGAAAGATCGTGACATCGTCGCGTGCCAATCTGCCATGCTCGATGCTGGTCTCGATGAGTATGCTGAACTTTGAAGCGAGAAAAGGTTGAAGCATCCTTTACTTCTACCATGAAAGGTGATAGAATCATTCTTAGGTGCTTAGAAAAATTTCCGCCGCTTCGCGGTAGCATAGGAAAGAACGATATGATGCTCCTGGACGAGAAAGAAAAAGAGCTAGAGTTCCAACGTCAATGGCGAGAGTTCGCCATGAAGAATACTGTAGAAGTTCGGAATCACCAAAGCGATCCGGCCAAAGAGTTCGTCGATTGGTGGCGAATGCAGGCGAATCGTCAGTTCGACCACATGAGCAGTGAGATCAAGATCACCGCCAAGAACTTAGGAACGGAATTTGAAGTTCCAAGAAACATTAACTGGGGAGCACCGTGGATGACGCTGTGCCAGTACAAGTTCTCCACTCTAGATCAGCTCAACCAGCGCATCCAAGGCATAACGCTGGTGGACTGCAACGTGCGCTCCTTTGAAGGGATCGAGAAGACGTACGTTCGTAGGTTGAGATTGTATAACTGCAATCAGAATGAGCATAAGCCGGGCGTGCTTCAATTGTTGAAGTCACCAATTCTGGAAGAGGTGATGTTTTTCAGTAGCTTTTCGAAAGAAGATGGAATTGGTCGGCATAATGAGATGGCTGATATCATCAACAAGCACTTGAAGCTGCCTGTGCTAGAACGTAGTAAGGTTGACCTGCAGACCGAGCTGATCGACGCTGGATTTGAGGATTTCGCGAAGTTGTAATGTAAGCTCATAAATACTCCATCTTAATTGGAGTTAGTTAATGAAGTTACAAGAAATTCTGTTTGAAGCTGAGGAAGATGATTCCACCATGGCTCTTTCTGAAGAACAAATTGCCTGGTGGTTTGATCACGTTCGAATTCGCATTGGCAATGGTAAAAATCTGCCTAATCCAAAGCGAGTTCTTGAAAAATCATTCCAGATTGGTAAGCCGATCAAGCTTAACTATCAATATTTTGGTATTGACTTCGTAGTAAAGAATGGTTCATCTACGTTGTCAGCCTGCCCTATCTCTGCTGATGAATTTCGATTCTATTTTCCTCAACTGAAAGATCCTATCGCGATTAACGTGAATGGCGGAGTCTTCACGGATGAAAGTGTTCTTCCTAAGCTGCACTATGAAGACATATACTTTCATCCGTACACGGTAAAATCTCTGAAGCAGCTAGTTGCGATAAAACCTGAGTACGTCTATTTCTCAAATAGCACCACGTTTGATTGTGGTCTGCTATCATTGCTCAAGCTAGGTGAATTCGAGATGCAGTTTGGACCTGGCGGTAGCCGTGGTACCGACGCGCACATGAAGGGGATTGAAGCTTTCAAGATCGTGAAGAAGTACATTGGCAAAGAAAACAATATGCTTGAGTGCCAGGATGAGCTGATTGAAAAAGGTTTTGACGAATACGCGAAGTTGTAAGCTCATAAATACTCCATCTAAACATTGGAGTTTCTAAATGAAGCTAAAAGAAATTCTCAAGGAAGACGAGATGCCGAAAAGCGTTTCGGACTTCCTTGAGAAGTATAATGTGACTGGGATAAGCTCTGCTACTTCATCTCCAGACAGAGCAAACATTATCTATGAAGGTGGAAAGCTAAAACCCGCCGCATCGAATATTGTGCGAATGGATGTCGGCTCATACAACGTAGATAACAAGAAAGATTTTGATGGCTTTCCATGCGAGATAGAAGGATTTGATCGCATCGACTTTAGCAACTTGCAATTTGAAAGCTTGAAGCAAGTCCCAAACGTGAAGCACGCTCTAATATTCTTTGGGTGCACGTTCAAGAGCTTTAAGGGCGCTGAGAACTTATCATCTACATCATTCTGTGTCATTAACAAAGACTTCAAAGTAAACCAAGAGCCGATTGGAGTTCTTCCATTTGTAAAGTCGAAGATTGAAGACATCGATCTAACAGACATTGTCGATGACATGGACGTAGGGCAGAAGTTAACTAGTGCGCTGAATGAATTTTGTGAAAAACATGACATCATCGATTGTCAAACAGATTTGATCGATGCTGGCTTAGAAGAATGGGCGAAGCTATGAAAGTTATTGAGTTACTCAAAGAAGAAGCAAGTGAAGATAAAGCTGTTGAAGCATGGCTTAAAGAAAATAGAACGGTTGCGTTCTTGCACGGTCATCAGGTGCCTAAACCGAAAACAGTGTCTCAAAGCCTTATGAACCCGAAAGATAACCACACCGGTAAAGTTCATAGTGACCCAAATGGCTACTACGTTTATGACGGTGTGCTGCTAGTAAAGAAGGGTTATGACTCCCTAAGCATGAGCACCAGAAGTAAAGCCAAATTTGATGACTGCCCTGTCAAAGGCTATTCATCAAAGGTTGAGCACGTCGTGCTAAGCGGCTATATGATCGATGATTTTGGGAAGCTACCAAACGTCAAAGATCTTCGCCTAGATCACTACATGTTCGATTCATTTAAAGGCATTGAAAAGCTCAATAAGCTTGAGACGCTCTACATGTACTACGCAGGACCTGGCCCAGACGGTAAGGCTCGTAAAGGCATGGGTGTTCTTCGTCTGCTGAAATGTCCACGCTTGAAGCAAGTCACTCTACCGTGGAATAACGAAGTAGCAAAGATCATCAACAAGCATCTCAAGGGTGATAGAGACGTACTCGCCTGCCAAAATGAAATGCTTGATTCGTATGACTGGATGGAGCCTTTTGCACACCTATGAAGCTCAAAGAACTACTAACAGAATCTACAAGTAAAGCTGATGAGCTTGAAAGCTGGATCGTAGACAACTGTTACATCTTCAAGATCACTGGAACAAGCGATAATATCTACTATCACGCGGAAGATAAAGAGACGTTCTTGTCTAAGCCAAACCATGAAAGTGGATGGCTGAATAACGAAACTGGCGAGCTGACACCGACGATTCACTCACTGATAGATGAACACGGCAATCTGAAACAGATGTACGTGCATCCTGAAAATGTGGCCGTGACGTTCTTACCTGGAAAGAAAATAGAATTTCCATCTATGTTTCCAGCACCACAAAAACTGCTAGGCATCACTTTAAAAACTGATCACGTGCTTGATGGGTTAGAAACATTCCCAGACGCGAATATGATCACAATCCAGTATGCAAACAACTTGATAGTTAAATCTTTAGCTGGAATCGAGAAGTTAAAATCGCTAAGCGGATTTTCGCTCGGCGCATCTCATAGAGTGAGTCTCAGTTGTGGTGTTCTTAGATTCGCTAAATGTCCAAAATTAGACATCGTCAGTATAGATTCATTTGACGATGACGAATCGGTAAAGTATGAAAAGTTGTGCCAGGTCATCGATGACAGCTTCAAAGCTGGTCACAGTATCGTCGATCTTCAATCTGCGTTAATAGATGCTGGATTTGAGGAGTACGCAAAGCTATGAAGCTCAAAGAACTACTAACAGAAGATGCTCAAGCTGTAGCTTTGTCAAAAGACTACTTTGGCAAATTCAAAGTATCATGCACTCTAGGTGGCAATCTTAAGAAGTCGATTTCTCGCAGAACATCGCTCGTTGATCCAGATGGGAAGTTCATGCCTGATATTGCAACTTTTCAAATAATGCCAAAGCTGCGATTTCAAACATTCTATTGGCCATTTGGCTACTTGCATGATATTCGAACTTTTGCGGCTGGTGATATCTGGGGACCGTTAGATCAATTTGTGTTCAAGAATTTCAATGACTTTCCGAATGGCGCTTCTAGGTATGCGATAGGTGGAGTTGTAGATTCATTTGCAGGAATAGAAAAACTCACTTCGATGACCAGCATGATCGTACATATCAAGCACACAGATAGTGGATTGCTTAGACTTTTAAAGATACCAAACCTTAAGACACTCCAAATCGGTAATGAACAATCTTCTGGGCAAGATAAAAATTTGGTAAAAGCTCTGAAAATTGTAATGAAGCATCTTGAACATAAAGATCTCATCAAGTGTCAAGATGACCTAATTGATGCTGGATTTGAGGAGTATGCCAAGCTATGAAGCTAAATGAAATTCACATCATCCACCGTGATGAGATGGAAGCTAGAATTGAAAAATTCATGCGTGATTATGTCGTCAAGTTTAGACGGCTTGGTGCTACGACCATTTCACCCGTTAGTGCACAAAGAGTAGAACAGCTGATGGCCGAAGATGGCACGCTGCGATCAGACATCAAGATCTTGTATCTTGAAAGCATCTCAGTTCAGCACAAATTCTTCTGGCCGTTTGCAAAGCAAAATTTCAAGCATTTCTTCGTGCTTGACATTACGAAGCCTGGCTTCATTCTTGATGATTGGTCAGTAATTCCAAATGTGCCAAAGCTCAATCTAGGTGGCGTCGTCATCAAGACGTTCAAGGGAATTGAGAAGCGTGATAAGATTAAAATTCTTGAGCTAATGGACGGTGGCGGGTATGATCTGAAGGTAGAATGTGGATTGCTTAGCCTTCTTAAGTTCCGCGGTGAAATTGAATTTGATAGCGGCAATCATGACAGACTACAAGATGCACTTAGCATCGTAGTAAAAGAACAAAGCAAACCTGAACCAGACATTATCGAGTGCCAATCAGCTCTCATTGATGCTGGATTTGATGAATGGGCTAAGCTATGAAGCTGAGTGATCTTTTAGAAGATGTCAACAAGAATGCGCTTGAAGATTGGATGAAGAAGTACAAAATATCTGGCGGAACTAGTGTAAGGTCTCAAGATTTTCAATTTCTCAATACAATCGGTGCTTTTGACTTTCACAACAAAGAAATTACCCTTGGTAGTGATCGCACAAATCAAACATTCGATCCGCCAATGGATGCTAGCTGGTGGGGTAAGGGATTAAGGACTTTCAACTTTGACCACAATGCAGCGTACTATGCAAATTCTAACATCATTGATGGTTTTGAGAAAGTGCCAACAGCTATTGAAATTCGATTTCTTCACACCACTATTACGTCATTCAAGGGAATTGAGAAGCTCTCAACGTTAAATGCACTCGTTTTTGCTAAGTCGTCTGACATTAAGTGCGGCGTTTTGCGGCTGCTGAAGTGTCAATCATTAGACCACCTTAAGATGGCACCTATCATCAAGTTGGATAACCCAAAGCTGCACAAAGTTCTGACAATTGTACGAAGCCACCTTGGTGAATCAAACGCCTTGGATTGCCAGAATGAACTGATTGAAGCCGACCTCGACGAGTACGCTACGCTATGAAATTCAAAGACTTCCTCTTAAATGAGATCGTAACTTCTGCTGAAGAAGAGTACGCAGAAAAATATCACGTAAGTGCTTTCAATCAGAAAACCGGCGGAGCATCAAGCGTCGAGGCTATCAACGGTCTTCTTTCATCTAAAGAATACCACGAACTTGGGATTATGCCAAGAAGCAGTGAGGCGTTTGACTGGCCGTTTCACATTCCATACGTGATAGATAACCTTGAGCTAGGCAACGGTGGAACATCTGCTCGCATTCTCACGGTTAGCACCTTCGAGTCGATGATCAATGCCAAGGAAATTCACTTGACCCGAAACACTGTGGTCACGTCACTGAAAGGCATTGAAAAGCTAGATCTCGAAGACATACGATTTAGCATGGCGCGTAGTGATTTTCGATGCGGAGTTCTCAGGCTGTTGAAGTGTGAGAAGCTTAAGCAGGTACGCTTTACAAATGCAAGCCTTCATGAGCTAGAACAGCTCATACGAAATGCCATGGAAGACAAGCAAGATGTTGTCGATTTTCAATCTAAGCTGATCGATGAAGGATATGAGGAATACGCAAAGCTGTAAAATCTAACTCATAAATACTCCCATAATCATCTGGGAGTATTCCATGAGACTGAATGAACTGTTTGACGGCGGAATTACTAAAGACATCAAGAAGTGGCTTTCCGATTTCACGGTGACTGCTGGTATGAAGCACGACTACACTGACGTTGATGTAGATAAATCGAGCCTGATGGCCGATAAAGATGGCGAGCTGCTAGACACGATCGCATCACTCAAGCTAGAAGCAAAGAGCCCAAAGAATTTCTACTGGCCTCTGCACTCTACCAAACCACTAGGTGAGTTCACGCTCACTCTACGCCCCGACGTAATCTTAGACGGATTTGACCACTTTCCAAAAGTTCAACGTTTGAACTTTGAAGGTGCACGTGTCAAGTCGCTCAAAGGCATCAATGAAGTAAATTCCATCCAGCTTCTAGAGTTCATCGGTGCCGTGAAGTTTGATTGTGGCGTGCTTCAACTTCTGAAGTATCACGGCAAAGAACTGTGGGCGCATAAGCTTGATGATGAAAAGCTCGAAAAAGCTCTGCACATCGTAATGCGCTATCGTGATGGTAACCGTGATGTCATTGAATGTCAGAATGCGCTGATTGATGCTGGCCTAGAGGAATTTGCCAAGCAATGAAATTCAAACAATTCTTGATTGAAAGCATTACTGCTGAACAGTTCAAAAAGTTCAAAGACACACATTCTACAGTAACGTACTACTCTAATAATGGTGGCAACAGTAAGCAAGAATTCAATGAGAAAAGCGGTGTGCTATTCAAGTCTGGTAAAATTTGCCTTACTAAAAATTGGAATGGCATCTGTATAGGACCAAAACATGGCGATACTGATTTTTCACCATGGAATGTAGATTTTCCAAGTGACAGCTGGAACTTACCAGCTGGTGGATGTGTTGAGATGGAACTAATGTCATTTGATGATTTTTCAACGGTGCCAAATGTTAATCATCTAGATTTTCACACCTGCCAAATTGAGTCACTGAAGGGAATTGAGAAGTTGAATATGCTAGATTCGATTACGTTCAGAATTAGCGGACCAAGCGAGCACATCAAGAAGCCAGGTCTACTTCGATTACTCAAATGTGATTTGCGCAATGTTTCAGTTGAACAAGCTTGGGGGTCAAAGCTTAACACGCTTTTGAATGAGCTGCTTAAAGAAAAATCAGACATGGTTGAAGCACAATCTAGACTTATAGACGAAGGCTTTGAGGAATTCGCAAAGTTATGAAATTTAGAGAATATTTAGCTGAAAGTCAGGGAACGCAAAAAGATTGGGAGGAATTTAGAGCCGCCTATAGCGTTCGAGCTACTAAGGGCGACGTTGAATTTGATGGCAAGATAAAAATCAAGCCTGCAAGCGCTGTATCATCATTGAAGATAGCACCATTTTCAACTATCGGCAACAAGCCTAAAAAGTTAGAGCTTCCATTTGACCCAAATCAATGGGATGTTGCATCTGTGATTTTCAATTGGGCTGAAGTAGATGACCTCAAAAATCTGCCTAATGTAGTGACCTTGCACTTTAGCAGATCTATAGTGAAGTCTCTAAAAGGCGGTGGTCACTTGACAAAGCTCAAATATATCGCATTTGAACAGACTAACACAACTGAACCAATTCCAATGCTTCAACTATTTAAGCTGCCAATTTTAGAAATGATAGCAATTCATCCTGGCAGCTTTGGATTAGATGAAAAACTGTCTATGAAATTGCAGCATATTTTAAATGATGCGCTTCGTGGTGATAGAGATATTGTGGCATGCCAAAGTGAGCTGCTAGATGAAGGTTTTGAGGAATTCGCAAAGTTATGAAGATAGCTGAAATTGCTAGCGGTCGTAGGCCAGAAGATAGCAAGTGGTGGGAAGAACTTCGAAAAGTTGAATTTCTTGACAAGTTCAATAATAAGCGCTATCGTGAATCAGCTCTTGATGACATTGTAGATGGTAAGATCAAATTGAAGTCCTGGGTTGATGAGCTTAATATCGACTGCTCTCATGGTTTTGACATCCCTCCTGATGCATGGCAGTATCGTGAATTTGAGTATGTTCACTTTCACAGTGGAAATTTTGACATTAACTTTGTGCCGCCTTGTAAAAACCTGATGGTGACCTCTGGATGCACTGTCAAAAATCTTCGTGTGAGAAATGACATAAGCACCGATGCTCTTGAATTTGTTTCTTTCAATCACCTAGAGCCTAATGCATTCCAATGTGGGCTGCTTGGGCTGCTTAAATGGCCAGCATTGAAAGAAGTTCGAGGCATCTCAATACCAACAAAAGAAATGCGTGAAGCTCTTAAAATTGTGCAAAAGCATTTGAAAGACAGAGACACGCTTGAATGCCAAAATGAATTGATCGACGCTGGATTTGAGGAATGGGCTAAGCTATGAGATTCAAACAATACCTGAAAGAAGCCAACGTCACACAAGAAGAATGGGCTAAATTTGTTGAAGAAAATAACGTTCATAGTCTTGGTGTAGCTTACAAAACACCTGTTGAATTTAAAGATGGTGTTATCACAAACGGAGTGAATGATAGTCACATTCGTGTAGCATCTACAAGAATTGGCCATGGCGGCACCCCGGTAGAATTTAAATGTCCATTTACGTCTGATCAGTGGAATGTTGATATGGTCAATTTAGAGGTGTATGATATCAAAAATTTTGGTATGATGCCAAATGTTCCACGACTTGTGTTAGCAAATTGCGTTATAGAATCTTTTAAAGGTGGCTCTCACTTAACAAAGCTAAAACGTCTTTCAATTAATGACTATAGTAAGCGCCAAAAGCCAATTGGTGTGCTGAGTCTACTTAAACTGCCAGCTCTCATAGATGTTGATTTCACAAATGGAACATTTGGCTTAGAAGATGATGAGCTGCGTAGATTCAATAACTTGATAGATGAACTGATACGTAACAAAGCTGATATAATAGAAGCGCAGAGCACCTTGATCGACGCTGGATTTGAGGAATTTGCAAAGCTATGAGATTCAAACAATACCTGAAAGAAGCTGTAAGCAATAAAGAGATGAATGAGTGGTTTCGACAGTATGAGGTTGAAGCATATATCAATCACACTCGAATGGTCCAGTCATATCATTACATCTATGACAATGGAATTCAAGACGATATTTCAGACATCTACTTCTCAACTATATCTGGTGATACAACATGGAATCCACCAATTAGGTCAGATGAGTGGGGAAAGATCACAACGTTTCAATTTTTGAAAAATACCGGTCGTCAAACTGTTACTTCATTTGAAAGCATTCCAAATGTCAAAAGTCTTTATTTTGACGACACAACTATCAAATCACTAAAGGGTGTTGACAATCTATCGGAAGTTAATTTCATTGGAATTGGCTCATGGGTAAAGTTTGAATGTGGATTACTTCGTCTTTTAAAGATGCCTAACCTTCGTAGACTAGATCTTAGTAACTTCTTAGGTGACCAACCTCTTGAAGATGCTCTTGAAATTGTTAAGAAGCATGTTGAAGATGGTGAGCATGACATAGTTGCTTGCCAAACAGAGCTTATGGACGCCAACATAGAAGAGTACGCAAAATTGTAACATGGTTTCCATTGGTGTAGAAGTATGATATAATGAACATATCATAACTAAGAACACCACCATGCCGCTCCAACCGATTACCAATGAGATGGTCAGGATTTTCCGGTCAGTTCAAAATGAATCGACCGCAAAGTGGCTTCGGTCAACCGACAATGTTCGGTTCCTCGATAAAGACGGCATGGTTGTTTCGAACAAGAAAGCAGCCTACGTTGATGCTGACGGCAACATCGTAGTTACTCTTCAAAGTCCCAAGATTTTCGTCTACCTCGACATCATCGACCCACCGATCATTGGTGAAGGTTGGATCTTCAATGATCCTAACCGCGTAACCATGCTGTTCAATCGCGGTGCTATCGATGATTGCTCGATCATCCCTGATGTTGGGATTCTCAAGTTCCAAAACGTTCACTTCAAAGAGATGAAGTTCGGGAAGAAATTCCAAAACCTCCGCTCTTTGTTCTTTCTCGGTGCGGCAAATCCGATCAAAGACAGCTGGGTGAAATTTCATACGCAAGCTTCTTGCGGCATCCTCAGCATCCTCAAGATTCCGAAGCTCACGAACATCGTCTTCGAAACGTTCTACAAAGACTGGAAGTATGAAGAGCTCGTCAAGGCTCTTCAGATCTTGAATGTGTACAAGCAAATGGACAATCCTTCTGTGTTTGACTGTCAGATGGCTCTCATGGACGCTGGTCTTGATTCTTACGCGGAGCTGTGATGAAATTCGAAACTGATGAAGATCACATGAAGATCACCGAGTGGCTTAAGCACAACAAGTGCACCGCGTATGACAATGCTTTTCAGTCTGGTGAAGTTATCTCAATCCGCTCGAATGAGGATCGGCGCAACTTGTCAAAGTTCAAGCTTAATCACGTTGCGTTCGAGCGAAAAATGGGCACCGATTCTTGGTTCAACTGTCCAGTTGATCAAAATGCGTGGGATGGTGTTCCTCGAGCTCGTTTCACAGATTATCTCATTCTCGGCTGTGATCACATCCCGAACGTCAAGGTTCTCGACTTCATGGAAATTGTAGTTGGTGGCTTCAAGCATGCCGCTAAGCTCACCTGCGTGGAAGAGATCAATTTTGGCCACGCAGTCAATGCGGCTGGCATGGACATCAATCTGCTTCAATTGTTCAAGATGCCGATGTTGAACAACATCAATGTCAATGTCAACATGAAGGACCGCCTGCTGTACCGCTCGCTGATGATTGTAAAAACCTACATCACAAACTCCGTGACGGATCCTGAATGGCGTGATATCGTCCAGTGTCAATCTGCGCTCATCGATGCAGGCTTGGAGCGGTTCGCTCACCTCTAAGCAAATAAATACATGCTAGTCACGGAGATAGCATGAAATTTAAAGAGTTCCTGAAAGAAGATCACACTGAGCAAGATCTTGGCGAGTGGGTGATGGACTACGTTACCTACCTTGACGCTACTTTCACTGAAGACTACATCGAGAAATCACCAACGTATGATTTCAAACACGGCGAATTTTGGTTGCTGAATAAGCGTGGTGATGCTGCTAGCACAATGACGCTTAATTTCAGCGGCAATGAATTCATTGCCCCTCCGCTTGGCAAATACAAGTGGCCGAAAATTGCTCGCATGGAAATTACGAAAGCTGATATTGCGAAGTGGACAGATGTTCCACCGTCTACGGAACTTCAGCTTGATAACTGCCACCTGCCAGCGTTCAAGGGCATCACAGCTCTCAAAGAGATAGAGCGGCTTGACTTAGAAGGTGTTGATGATCTTTTGTTTGAATCAAAGGGATTGCTCGGCATCTTGAAGCTACCACATCTTAAAGAGTTCATCTGGACTAGATCTTCTCACTCCAAAGGCTTTAAGCCTCTCCACAAAGCATTAAACATCATCCAAGAACACGTCGATAACGGCAAGAATCTTGTTGAAGCTCAATCAGAAATGATTGATGCTGGTCTCGAAGAATACGCAAAGCTATGAAATTCAAAGAATTCCTGAATGAAACACAGACAAACCAGAAAGCACTGGAAGACTGGCTTATAGATCATATCTCCATGATCGATGACACACCGATCGATGACATACTAGAGGATGATCATTCAAATGTGATCATCTTTAGTAACTCTGAGCATGTAGTCGGAGTCATGAATGAACATAATGAAGACGCTCGTGAAGTAGAGTTTCAATGCAATGGTGATGAATTCAACCCGCCAATGGGCACATTCAAATGGTCTGGTAGCTTCACCCGGGTAGAAATTACCAGCGCTAAAATCAATGACTGGTCTCTCATCCCTAATGCAGAGTCAATCAAGATTGATGAATCAGAAATTGAATCATTCAATGGTATTGACAAGCTTGATGGAGTTAGTGAGCTGGAGTTTGTGAATTCCTCAATCAAGGCTAAAGGAATTCTTCGCATCGCCAAGATGCCGAGCTTAGAGAAGCTTGAAGCTGGTGGATATGGTGATGCAACTGATCCTGATGTAAAAGCCATGAAGATCGTGGCGATGCACATCAAGGCTGGTGATGACCTAGTTGAAATTCAGTCGGCACTAATCGATGCAGACCTCGACGAGTACGCTAAGCTTTAAGCCCGAACTCTTCAGCAACCATTCGCTTGGCATGCTTTTCATAGCATGCCATTGCTTTATTCTCTTCCGCACTTTTGAAGGTGAACTTCCGAGTGGTCTTATTCTTCTCGATGATCTCTACCGTGAACGTGTGCTTGGGCGTGCCGCTCGGGTCTCTGATCTCATGGGCATCGTAGGAATACACGCGGATGAGACTGACTCCCCACACCGGAGCTACAGCCCAGATCGTCTTGACGGTAGAATCTTGGAACTTGACGCTTTTGAGAACTGTGCCAACGCTGTTATTCATTGACTGCTCCGCAGGTAGTTAGTAGATTATATACCACCTGGTGTTACAATGTTACCTCTTTTCAAACATAGTTGGCTTCCAGAAAAAGAGCAAAGCGAGCCCATATCTCTCCATACCTATAGAAGCATTGGTAGAGATTTCGCTTCGCCTTTCTTCTGGCTTAGCGCAAACCACGAAGTTCTTCGCTGGCTTAGAGGTGAGACATTCGCTAGTTCATCCCTGAAAAAGCTCGTGCCCCTAGTTATCGTCCCTCTGGCACTTCTGCCTGAGTAGTAGAGTTTTGTATGGATCGAAGGAGAACGTTTATCTGGCCTGCCTCTACAGGACCAATCCCTGGGCGAAGGGACGGCGGAGGTGCTCGTTACCAAGCCTGGTGCCACCGACACCGGAATGCTTTTCTTTCTGGCCGCCACAGTCAAGGCGCGCTGCTAGGTGAGAAGTACCAAGCCTATTCGGCTCCATACATTATATGTTAGGCGAATGAAGTTGTAAATTTTAACTGACATAAATATCTGCTTAACCTGGAGTCGGCATGAAGCTTGTAGAACTACTAACAGAAGCAGCGCCCAAAAAGTTCCTGAAAGAGAGCGCAGTTTCAAAAGATGCATTTGCAGCTTGGAAGAAGCAGCTTGAAATCAATCTAGCTGGACATCCCGGCAAGGTCATCGCTGAAGATGGAAAGATTCTAATTGATGGAGCATATGATAAGCTTTCAATTTTCTCGGTAACTGACTCTGGAAAAAATAGCAAGTGGTCGAGCCCATTTTCTAGTTCAGATTGGGATAGCGCTACCAAGGTTGTGAAATTCGTTCGAATTGATTTTCCAAACTTTCAAAATCTTCCAGATGTAGAAGCCTTGCATTTTGAGCGCTGCACGATAGATTCTATCAAAGGTATAGAGCAGCTCCACAAGCTAGAAGCGCTTGATTTCGTTGTTATGGATGGGCCACAAAAGCCCTTTGGTGTTCTTCGATTCTTGAAGTTACCAAACCTAAAAGAGATCAGCATTCGAGACACTGGTTGGTTTAAGACGCCAGAGGCTGAAGCTGATTTTGAGCACATTATTCAAACGCAATTGAATGGTGATCGAGATATAATTGCATGTCAAACAGAGCTAATCGATGCTGGCTTTGAAGAGTGGGCTGAACTATGAAGCTAGCTGAAATTCTTCGTGAAGATAATGCCTTAATGATCTTGTCCGATGCTCAGATAGAATGGTGGAAGACCTATGCATGTCTTCAAGGTTCTACTAAGGCTATACCATATGATCTGGGAGAGCTGATTGAAAAACACTTCAAAACCGGCGCACCATACAAGACAAGAAAAAAGCTTTGGGGGCTAGAACTTCAATATCCTAAGTCGAAGGAGATAGGAGAAATTCCAATTTCCGCCGAACAGCTCATGCATTATTTTCCTACTCTGAGAAAGAGCATTTTCATTCAAAGTGGAATCATAACAGCTTCGACTAAACTACCAAGATATGATAAGCTAAACCACATCACGCTTCATGCAGATGTTGTGAAAAATCTAAAAGTGATAACTGAGTTAAATCCAGAACATCTAAAGATTTTCTCGACTACTAAATTTGAGTGCGGTTTATTATCTCTTCTCAAAGTTAATGATTTTGACATTTGGTTTAGTAATGCACATTCAACGTGGCGCGGTCACCCAACTCAAGAGAAAAATGAAAAAGCACTTCAAATCATTAAAGAGCACATGAAAGATAAAGACGTAGTTGCGTGCCAGACCGAGTTGATCGATGCTGATCTAGAGGAATATGCAAAGCTATGAAGTTAGTTGAAATTACAGTCGACAAGACAAAACAAAAGGCTACTAGTAAGTGGTTGAAAGATCACACCAGAGTCAAGATTGAAGGTTTCAATGTCAAAAGGTTTGCTGAGATTGGCAAGACTCCAGAAATTTCAATTGACCTAGATGGTAAGATTCATTTCTCAGATAAGATAGAATCTTTTGAGATTTATGGTGGCAAGGTTGGAAAGAAGCATTTAGCAGAGCCAATTAAATTTGATCCGCCAGATCAGTTGACTAATTTCATCTCTGGTAATGTTGAGCTTGACTTCTTCAATTACATTCTAACTGCGAAAGATCTACCTAACTGTAGAGAAATGTTCTTCACCGGCAGCGCTCTTTCTGGTCTTTCAGACATCAAAAAGCTGACGAATTTAGAAACGATTGGATTTGATTTTAGCACTATCACCGGTGGTTTACTTGGTCTACTGAAGCTGCCAAAACTTGCTACCATCGAAAACTACGTTGAAGAAAAAGATCCAAAGGCTTTCAAAGCGTTAAATATCATTAAGAAGCACTTAAAAGACAAAGACCTGCTAGCCTGCCAAGATGAGCTGATCGATGCCGACCTTGAGGAATATGCCAAGCTATGAAATTCAAACAATTTTTACAAGAAAGTCCATTCAAGACAAGTGATTGGGTCGAAGAGAATGAAATCAAGGCATACGATAGGTCACATAATCGGATAACAAGCTCACTGAAATGGATTTCAGATGACAATAAACATTTGAGTCGCGATGTTGATGGTGTAATAATGTTTGCAAAGAAGCATAATCAAGAATTTAATTGGCTATTAGATAGAGCAAGCCTGAGTTATCTGGAGTTGAGAGGCGCTGAAGTTGAATATGGATACGTAATCAAAGATTTTGCCGTCATGCCGCATCCAGTGCGATTGTCGATTCATTACAACTCTACAATCAAATCATTCAAGGGTATTGAGACCGTCAATCTTGACTATCTAAGACTTGGTTATGCGGTCAAGGTTGAATGCGGAATGCTTCGTCTCTTGAAGAATAATTCACTACGTAGAATACTGAAGATTGAAGACGACGGGCTATCACCGAATCCTGATCTTCTAAGAGCTATTGAGATCATCAATAAGTATCTTGAAGATGGTGATCGTGACATCATCAAATGTCAGAATGAACTGATTGATGAAGATCTAGAGGAATTTGCAAAGCTATGAAGTTAGTTGAAATAATGTCCACAGAAGACAAAGCTGCTAGCAAGTGGTTGCATAAGTATGTTGATGGTATGAGCGTGAATGGCTACTCGGCAACTAAAAAACTTACGTTCAAGGACGGCCATGTCGACATTAAGCTCTTGAAAACTGGACCTCACTCTGCGCAGGCTGGCGATCTAGAGTATAATGACATTAGCTTGTATGGATATGCTGATTTTGATCCTCCATTTGATGCACCTAAAGCCTTTGAAAAATTTAGTCACATGAAAGTGCTTAGAATGAATTTCAAAGACGCAACGTTGCTTCCAAATATCAAATCAATTTATTTGAAGCTGTGTAATTTTGAGTCATTTAAAGGTATAGATAAACTCACGAATTTAAAGCATTTAGAGCTTGGTGATATTAACTCGGTAGATACAAATAAGCCATGTGGTTTATTGTCTTTGTACAAATATGCTCTAAAACATGAAGATGTTTTAGAGTTAGATTGGAATAGCTTCAAGATAAAAGGCAATGGATTTGATAACCAACCTATCAAAATTTTTAAAGACAGCCTAAAAGCAAAATTATCTACACTTGAATTTCAAGATAAATTGATTGATGCGGATTTTGATGATTGGGCAAAGCTATGAAATTCAAAACGTTCCTAGAAGCTAGCACGAAAACAAAAGAGCAGATTGAATTTTCAAAATGGGAAGCAGATCAGCGTGAGCCAGAAGATCAGCCTGTTGCTTACTATTCAAAAGACGGCGAGCTTGAGTGCTTAATTGCTCACACCAAGACTGTCGATTTTATGGGTCGTGAAAGCGTTAAAGACAGGTGGAACCCACCAGCTTTTATTAAGCCAACTGATTGGGGTGAATTCTATTCGGTTGCACTGTGGGACTATACGATTGATGACATTGGTAGAGCACCTAATGTTACAAACTCACTAGGCTTTCATGGCTGCATCATCAAGTCTTTTAGAAATATCGAAAAGCTTGGTAAAATAAGACGTATGTATTTTACCGGGAGCACGACTGTTGAAGGTGGATGGTTAAGACTTCTTAAGATGTATAATCTAAATGAAATTCATACAGCTGAGCACGTGCTAGACGACAAGGCGGTAGACATCATAAATAAGCATCTATCGAGTGGCAAGAACATTGTTGAATGCCAAGCAGACTTAATTGATGCAGGATTTGAAGAGATTGCTAAGCTATGAAATTCAAAGAGTTCTTGAAAGAAGATCCAACCACTACGCTTGTCCAGTGGCTTGAGAAGCATATGGAGTATAGCATTGATGACGATGGATATCGTGCTCAATACAGTGTCAAATTTGGCGCTGATAAGACAAAAGATCAAGACGGCTATCTTCAAATAGTTGATGACGGCAAAAAGATTATATTTGATGGAGCTATTTTACAAGTCAATTTAAATTTCAAAAATGAACCATTTAGACAACCGCCTGGTGAGCCTGAATGGCAAATTGATATTGATGATGGCATCATGTTAAGAATCAAAGGTGCGCGTATAAATGACTGGAACTTGATGCCGCCAGCTGATATTAGCGGTGTGATACTCAGAGGCTGCATCATTGATACTTGGAAAGGAATTGATAAGGCTCTACCAGTTGTTCATCGACTTGAATTGCGTGACTGTGAGCAGATAAAGAAGAACATCATTTACATCTACAAAATGCCTTACCTGGATAGAATTCACATGGATAGCAGCAACAATACAGATGAACTATCAAAGCTTACTGGTAAGATGCAAGATGCAATGAATCACAGCAAATCACTCATCGATTTTCAGAATGAGTTAATCGATGCAGACCTAGATGATTGGGCACAACCATGAAATTAAAAGACCTAGTAGAAAGTGCAGGACACAAAGAAACATTTGACAAATGGTATGCCGATAATCGCTTTGAAGGTATGCCTGCTCAGTTGAAGTATCAAAATGGTCGTATCGTCAAGTATGACATCTTGAAAAGCTCCGGATCTTCATACAAGTTGAATGGCTTTACAAAGGCCGAACACTTGTCTGGTCCAAAACGTAAGTTTGAAGGGCCGCAGGGAATACCACCAACTGCCTGGAGCGTGTCTCGGATGGTGTTTGAGAACTATGAGTTCGAAGACTATGAAGATGTGCCAGACGTGCAGGTTGTGCTGTTCAAGGATTGCGTCTTCAAGTCTTTCAAAGGTATTGAGAAGAAACGTCAGCTCGTCAATATTTCTTTTGGTGGACATGATCCAAAAGATGTGCTTGAGTGTGGAGTTCTTCGCATTATCAAGTCGCAAGCTCAAGTTTGCATGGGCATCAACAACCAAACTGAAATGTCAAAGCTTTGCCATATCATCAGTGACAATCTTAAGGACAAAGATACGGTAGAAGCTCAATCTCAACTTATTGATGCTGGTTTTGAAGAGTACGCAAAGTTATGAAATTCAAAGATTTCCTGAAAGAATCAGCAAATCCAAATGCTCAATTTTGGATTAAAGAACACGTTGAATTATCGCCGATGGATCCCCACTATGATAGTTGGCCGATTGAAAAGATTTGGGATGAAGCAGACCCAGATGATATTGGTTTTCAAGTTAGTGAAAAATCTGGTAGGATAGAGGCATGGGGAATAGCTGACGTGAAGATTGACATGCACGGTCGCCCATGGTACTGTCCATTTGAATCCAATGACTGGGACCCAGACCAATATGGCATGGTACTGTATCATGCAAAGTTTGAGCATGGCACCAAACTAAAGAACATACCTAACGTTAGCTACCTAGTCTTCAATAACTGTGAGATAGAAACGTTCGAAACTGTTGGTGATCCGTTGAATGATGTGGAAGATATCGAAATTGCTAACTTCACAAAAGTTCATTGCGGGCTCCTTCGTTTCTTAAAGAAGAAAGACTTTCCAAAGCTTGAAAATCTTCAGGCACGAAAGCACACTGTAGATGACAAGCTAGCAGAAGCTCTTAAGATCGTCAATGATCACCTGGCTGATGGCGACATCGTTGAGTGTCAAACCGCGTTGATTGATGCAGGCTGTGATGAGTACGCAAAGCTATGAAAATTAAGCAGATTTTTGAAGAAACAGAAATTCAGAAGAAAGTTGAGAAGTGGGTGATGCACTGGTGCATATTGTATGCCTCTAACTATGTGCAGCTTGACACTGATTCGTATACAACTATTGACGCCGATGGGAAGGTTACATTCGCTCCAAATGTCAAGAATGTTGAATTTTGTATTGATCAAGGTGAAGCTCAAGACATCTCTACCTGCCCCTTCGATTACCTTAAGTCGGTTGAAGGCATGGACAGCGTAGCTTTTATCGGCTTAAACTTGAGTGGCAAAGATCTACCAAACGTTAAGCTTCTGTCATTAAGCCATCTTTCTGTTGGTGATCTTAAGGGTGTCAACCGTCTCGACAAGGTCACATCGATTGAACTGTCAGATGCGGAGTTCAACGGAGTGCTTGGTTTGTTGAAGTTCCCAAACCTCAAACGATTGAGCCTCAAACGACCATCACACTCTGAAATTTCAGATGAAATGTTCGACGCTCTCACGATCGCCAAGAACCATCTGGCTGACAAGGACGTGCTAGCTTGCCAAACAGAGCTCATCGACAATGATCTAGATAAGTTTGCAAAGCTGTAAAACATATTGCTCTAAAATATACTCAGTCTGGAACGTTGGATATAATCTTCATATCACAACCTGCCCGGACTGAAGTTTTCTCCGGTGGTAATTTAATAGCTCTTTCGGAGAGTATAGAGCAATGTACATCAAAGTCGTTTACGATCACTTCAAGAAATTTCCTGGCAAGACCCTTCGTCAAGTTACGGTAGCTTTAACGCCGTATGCTCAATCGCATCACTATAGCACCAACTCGATCTCTGGCCTGATCAATGCGCTGAAAGCTGTTGGTCTACTCAAAGTCGTCTATGAAGGTGGCAAACGCCGTGACGGCAAGTATTACGTAACTGCACCATACGATGCACAAGCTGTTGCAAAGTTTTATCGTGATCAATCACGTGCACAGCTGGCTCGCAAGCGGCTGAAGTTGATCCCCAAGGGTTTGGCTCCTGCACAAGCTTCACTTCCATTCTCTCGTCCGGTGCCGCCGCTTCAGCCGCAATCTGGAACTTCGATTAGCCGTGACGTTCTGCGTGATCTGACTCGCAAGTATGCTCGCGCTCAGCCGTATAACCTGCCTGGTAGCCAGCTGGTTCACCAAAGCTTGTACGATCTGTGCCTCATCCTCAACGTCAAGGTTACTGGCACGTAATGAGTGAAATCCAAACGGTCGGCCTGATCGGTCGTTTTGGTGGAGCTTCGGGTGCATCAAACCCGGAGCTCTTCCGAACCATCTCGTCAATCATCGTCTGGCTTACAGAGTCGGGCTATGACGTGAGAGTTCACAATGACACGATCAATGATTTTAAAGAGCGCTTCAATGATGCTGGTAATTGGTGCAGTGATCCATCGAAGATCATTCGTGCAAGAACTGATCAGCTGAATGCGTGTGACGTAGTGGTTGTAGTTGGTGGTGATGGAACGATGCTGCACGCAGTTCATACTCTCGATCACCCGGCTCTTATCGGCGTTAATCTAGGCCGGGTTGGTTTCATCACAGACATTCCGTCGAAGCATGCTGGTGCAGTAGTTCGTGATCTCATTCGCCACCCTGAGTTTGGCAAGGTTCGTCAGTTCGGTCTCCTTGAAGGCATCGCTTACAAGGCGGGCTACAAAGAGAATGAAGATTTTGAGTTCATCGTTGACAGGATTTTAAATGAGTTCTCTATCACTCGAGCAACTTCGAAACTTCTGGAACTCGAAGTCTTCATCAATCATGCTCACGCCTTCCACGTCAGAGCCGACGGGCTGCTTGTATCTACACCCACTGGATCTACGGCTTACTCATTGGCAGCCGGCGGATCAATTATGGCACCCGGAGAAGATCTTCTGCAGATTGTGCCCATGATGCCACAAACTTTGGCTCACCGACCGCTGATCGTTCCTGGTCGTGATCGTGTGATCAAAGTAGCAGTAAAGCAAGGTTTGGCGAAAGTTGAAGCAGACGGCCGAGAAATGGGTCGTCTCGATGTTGGTGATGAAATCAACATCTACTATTCATCAGACCGAGTTACCATGCTGAAGTCACCGGGCTACTCGTACTACGATACGCTCAGGACGAAGCTAAACTGGCACCTTGAGGCCGGTACAAAACCCCATGAAAACTATTGAAGTAATGAGCAGCTACATCAAGGACATCGTTCTGTCCGAAATTGCCGATCTGGCCAACGTTGAAGAAGACACCATCCTGTTGGATGAGGAACTTGATTTTGATCTTTTCTTGAGCTCTCTCGACATTGAGAATATCATTGAGCGGGTAGAGGCAAAGATCGAGAAAGACATCAAGTATGACGTTGAAGCTCTGCCCAAGAATGTTCGTGGTTTGATTCTTTTGTGTCAAGGACTTGATTATGCCGATGCTAATGCTGCTTGATACGATCATCGGTGCGCTGGAAGAAATCTTCTTTGGCGATGAGATGTCTGGTTTTGCAAAACTTGCTGTTGTAGTAGGGATCATCTTCATGGTGCTCTTTACAATTCATATCTTTTCAGGAATGAAATAATGCTTACGCTATGTGTAGTTGTAGCGCTGGTCGGACTTGCATTGCAAGAAGCTCCGATCGTCATCTTGGCCCTCGTTGTAGGTGCCTGTACTATGAGTGGATAAATGTCAAAGGATAGAGCAGACTCACTTGGAGACCGTCTCAAGGAGATTGAGGGTCTCGAAGCAAATAGAAAAGCAAGAAAGGGAATGCCGCTAATCGCTCGTCTTGATGGTCGAGGTTTTCACAACTTCACCCAAGGTCTGACGCGTCCGTATCACCCTGGCCTTTCACGGCTGATGATCAACACGACAAAGCACCTGGTCGACAAGTATCAGGCTATGGTCGGTTATTGCCAAAGCGATGAGATCACGCTGTGCTGGTATCGATCAGTCGATGAGATGAGCGACTATGACTTCAATGGTCGTTTTCAGAAGTATTGCTCGCTGTTAGCCGCTTCAGCATCGGTGTACTTCAACAAACATCTCGCGAAGAACATTCCTGAAAAGCAGCATGAATCACCTGAGTTTGACTGCCGAGTTTGGCAGCCGCTCGACCTACATGAAGCTTACCTGAACTTCTTGTGGCGTGAGCATGATGCTACGAAGAACGCCATCACGATGGCAGCGCACTCATACTTCGATCACAGAGATCTTCAAGGTGTTAGCGGCGCTGAAAAGCAGGAGATGCTCTTCCAGAAGGGAGTCAACTTCAATGACTATCCCGCCTTCTTCAAGCGTGGCACTTACGTCGCTAAGCGCAAGGTGCTGAGACGCCTTGATGAAGAAACGCTCGCGAAGATTCCGATGCAGTTTCGTCCTAAGGAACCGGTTCTTCGTTCGATGATGGTGGAGCTTGACATGCCACCGCTGTCAACCGTCATCAACCCGGTGCAAGCTTTGTTCTTTGGTGAAGAACCGCTCACCTCGGCTGAAGATCGCAGCAAGATGATTGCGAAGAAGATCAGTATTGCTACTGGTCGGGCTATCGATGATGCTCGGCTCTTGGAGCTCCTAAGTGAAGCTGCCAAAAGACGAGAAATTTCCATTCATGAGTGGATTCAGGGCCAGTTAGTATAAGAAAAGTGGTAAAAGCCGCGAGATTTCAGGTCTCGCGGCTTTTGTTGTTTACTTCCAGTTAGAAGATGATATAATAATCCTATCGTCAAACAAACAGGAATCCTACCATGGACGCTGAAACAACAGAAGACCTCGTCCCATTGGACTTCGTGTACTGCGGCAAGCGGCACCTCGAAGGTGGCAAGGTTGGGGTTCTGATGCTGACCATCAATCCCGATGGAACTCTCTCCGATAAGAAGCGAATTTTCCTTCTCACCAAGAAGCTGGACCGCAATATCGGCCAGGTCTACACCGGAGCCAAGTTCAGCGAGACGCAAGCTTCTGGTCTCGAGAACGCTATGTGGAAAAAGCGCTGGGGCAATGAAGAAGATATCGTGGATTGGAAGATTCGCGATGAGGCCGTCGAGCTGGATGTCCGCAAGAAGAAGATGGAGAATGATTCTCGCCGGATCGACATGATTGAGGAAACTCTCTTGCCGCTCCGCAAGCTCTACGCTAACTATCGTCGTGTGCATGACTTCGGCGGTATGGAAGCGCTCGAGGCCGCAGTTCTGCGTGCCCTTCGTCACAACCCGTAACTGGAGTTTAGCATATGGCAACCATCTACCTGTCCAAAAGTGATCGTGGTGTCACCATCTCGAATTATTCGATCGAAGATGATCGTTTCGAGAACAACCACGTCAGCCTCGTCGATGAAGATCGTCCGCGTGCTGATCAGCAAGAAGGCACGTACAACATCATCCGCAACATCCTCGGTAACGCCGGTGTCGACATCGTTCACGAGTAAGTCAAGGAGCAGCACGTGGAACAACTGATCAAGCTGTACAAGTCGATGTATGACTTGACTGAGCCGGAATGTCGTCTCAGCTGCCGTATGCCGCAAACGTGCTGCTCTCCTGAATACTGCGAAGCTGCTATCGAAACAGCCGCGGAAGAATGGAACCTCAAGCTCGAACCGACGGGGCATCCCAAGCTTCCGATGATGGGTCCGACAGGCTGCATAGCACCGCCACACGTTCGTCCGATGTGCACGATGCATACGTGTGACGTGAATGGTATCGGCCACAAGCGCAATGATCCTGGCAACAAGTGGAACGCCGAGTATTTCGAACTGCGTGAGCAAATCGAACATCTCGAGTATCAACGAATGAAAGATAAATCATCAACCTGACCGGAGGTATTCATGGCTTGGAGCATTCTCATCAACTCGAACAAACGCGTCAGCCCGGAGCTGCTCAAAACCGTCGTTGAGCGTCTGCCGATCGAACTTCGTAAACCGATTGGTGGTCCGATCGAGCAGAAGTGGGGATTCAACTGCAGCACTGAAATTCACTTTCCGCACAACGATCTCCAGTTCAAGTTGCGCGGCGCCGTCTTCAATCAGGCGAAGGCCGGCGTGATGGCGCTGCACATGAAGCGCGTCCTCGAAGATGAGGGCCACCGCATCACGATTCACCCGATCTCGCAGGAGTAATCCTCCTCATTCACAAACAAAACGGTTCTTCGGGACCGTTTTGTTGCTTTCATAAATAGCCTCTTTAACAAGGTGCCTTATGAAATTCAAGCAATATCTCACTGAAACCACATCTGAGCAAATCAGAAAGTGGGCTAAAGAACACCTGAGGTTTCAGTTTTCTGATGGTGAAGTTCACCATTACAAGGATTGGACTAAGAGCTCACGTGAATGGTTTGTTGAAGAATACTTCAAGACAAATGGGCACCACGTCTGGTTTGATCCTAAAGTAGAAAAACTCTTTACTATTGCATTTGAAGGAGTAGTGCCACCAATGCGTGGTGATATGTGGGAATTTAACAGTGATCAGGTGCCACATGATCACGGCATCGATGTTGCCTTCTCAGACATCATCATTCCTGACTTTTTATGTCTTCCAGTAGAAACCACAAGCATTGTATTTGAAGATGAATTTTCAATTCAGATCAAGTCATTTAAGAACATTCAACGATATGCTCCGAAGCTCAAAGAAATTTATCTAGATGAAGATATCTTTAGCCAATGCGTTGTTGGTGTCTTGCCGTTATTGAAGCTACAAAATTTCAAAGGTACGACATTTAACTCAGGTGTTACGTTCAACACCAAATTTGCTAAAGCACTGAAGATTCTCAATAACCACCTAGAAAATAAGGACATCATTGAGTGCCAAGATGAGCTGATTGATGCTGGCCTAGATGATTTTGCAAAGCTATGAAATTACAAGAACTATTTGAAACTGAAGAACATTCTGCAGCATATCAATCAACAGCAAAATGGCGTAGAAATCATGCCAAGTTCTATGACGCTAGCCATCATGGATTGCGACTGGATGAGGCATTCTACATCGATGAACAAGGCAAGATTCACAAGAAATCTGCTGCTGGTGTCTGGATCGACGGTAAAAAGCTTTCCAACTTCTCATCTGCTGAAATGACGGTAGAGGATTGGAGCAACATGAAGCTCAATAAGGTCACCATGGAGCGCTACATTCTCAATGCAGAAGATCTAATCAACACTCGAGTTTTGACAATTCAGCGCTGCACCTTGAAATCTCTTAAAGGCGCGAAGCTTGACAGAGTTGAGGAACTACACATTTATGGCACGACACCAGAGTGCGGTGTGCTTTATCTTATGAAGATGCCTAAGTTGAAGATTGTAGAATTTAGCAATCCTGGTCAGATTCCAGGCTACGTAGATGCTTTTGAGATTGTTCAGGAGATGCTTGATGACGGCAAGTCTATTCTCGATTGCCAAAATGAACTGATTGACTATGGTCTTGAAGACCTCGCAACTCTCTAACAAATAAATGTAACTTTGTTTGCTCCTAAATTATAATCAAGGTTCCTACCAACCTTTTGTAGTTTGGAGCAGCAATGAAACCAGGTCTCCTTCAAGATATCACTTTTCTTGATGATGAGCAGTATCCCATCAATGATCTAGCTAGCGCGCAAGCGCTGATCAAGCTTTATCGAAAGTACGTCGAAAAGACTCGTCCATTGCTGTTCGATCATGAACTGCGCAATCTCAAGCACGAGCTGACTCCCTCCTACAATCACCCACCGCTGGTACACCTGTACGGCAAAGCTGGCTGTGGTAAATCGCAGCTCGCACTGTGGATGGTTTCCAACGCCTTCAACATGTATCCTGATGATGTGATTGCCTGGGCTGGTGAAGAACCAGAAGGTTGGATTAGCACCATGGCTGAGAACTTTGGCTGTCGTGCAACCATCAAGAATCTCGGCTGGGTAGATCAACTTGAAGCAATCCAACGTGAAAAACCGTCGATGGTGGTCATCGACATTACGTCATTCGATTGGCGAAAGCGCGCCGAGCTTGCTCGTGGCCTTCGTAATATCCTTGATTCAAACCGCGATCGAAATGTTCTTCGGGCGATTTTGACGATCGAACAACATTGGGCAGGCACCAGCTCACGATCAACTCTCGAACACGCTCACGTTGCCTATGAGATCGGCGACGGTAAATTCACTACGGTGAAAAATCGTTGGGCTTCGGCCGGCGCGGTCTACACCGAAATTCCCAATCGAATCTATGAAGTAGTCAACAGCAACCGGGTTCCTGCATAATGGCAAAGATCATCAATTTCTTCGGCGGTCCTGGTGCTGGCAAGTCTACCACCGCCATGCGTCTCGCTGCTGACTTGAAAGCGGCTGGTTACAACGCCGAGTATGTTCAAGAAAACGTCAAGAACAAAGCTTGGGAAAAACGCTCCGAGAAGTACTTCAAGGCGCAAGACTTGATCTTCGCGAAGCAGCACTGGGACGTGGACATCGTCGCTCAAGAAGTTGATATCGTGGTCACCGACTCGCCAATTCTCATGTCGATGTGCTACATCCCGGATAACTTCAAGCTGCCTACGCTGAAGCGAGTCATCCGTGAAGCTCATGATTCCTACGTGAGCATGAACATCTACATGAAGCGTGGCGCTAAGCCGTACAATCCCAAGGGTCGCACTCAGACGAAGGAAGAAGCAGTAGTTAAAGATCGTGAAATCTTTGACATGCTGCTTGAAGAAGACATCGACTACCTGGAGCTCGTGTTTGACTATGAGCGCAACGCAGCATACTTAATCCAGATGCTCAAAAGTGAAGGTTGGATCAAATGAGCCAATTTAAGATTTTAGTCACGGTGAAGTCTTATGACACAGCTTTGCCAACGATGCAGCACAATGTTAATCCGATGCCATCATTTGGACATTCAGTATATCCGCATACGATGACAACTGTGAATGTCTTCATCGTTGAATTTGATCACTATGATGATGCTGAGTTTGCTTTCCAAGCTATCTCGGCAAGCGGTCACATTCCAACTCGGCTATATCCTACGCTGCCTGATTTCAACACCACTAAGTTTCAACCTAGCTGAAATGCTTAAGAAGCTCAACCGAATCATTCACCAAAACCATCACCGTCGGCTCTATGACGAGATGGATGCTCCACATCTTCAAGGAGATAACAATGTTCAACCACCTCACGATCTTCTTCTTGATGCTCACGGTGATAGCACTGTGCGTAGCGACGATCCTCAAAGGTCTATTCTTTCCGGACAAGCGCAATGAAGAACGTGATTAAGGGCTTGCTAGTACTACCAGCTTTGCTGCTTGTGTTCTTCATCTTTGTTGGTGTGTTCATCTTCAAGGTTGTGAGTGCAATAGTTCAAACTGTTTGGTTGGTGGTTTGGTTCATCATTAAGCTCATTGTTGGTTTTATCGCAATTATTGGCCTCTACACTGGGTTGATAAAGTGGTAGAAGTTGTTTACTTCCAGCTTTTGTGATGTTATAATATTCTTACTGAAACAAACCGAGATCAAAAATGACTTGGGAACGGCTTCTTAGCGGCAATGAAATTCGGGCTCGGATGGAAATTACGGAGGAAGAAGCGCTCGAAGCTGTAAAGCTCGTCAAGCCTCTCGTTCGTAACCATGACACAAATCTTCTTCATGAGATTGAAACTCCGAATTTGTTTAACATTGCATTCAAGTGGGATCCTAAGTTCAAAGAGCCAGTTGATGCTAACAAACTTCAGTTGTTGAGCTGCTGGACAACCTACCACACATGTGCATATCACGGGATTTTCAAGCCCACTATTTCTGAAGTGTTGGCACAGATTCCGGCTGAAGTTCGCGGTGAAGTAGATTACTTCGAATTGCTCTTCAGTGATGAAATTACGCAGATCATCGATCGTGATGGATTCTATGGTCACAAGACGGTGACTCTCTTTTACAAGAAGCTGTAAAATATAACGCCTCTTAGCTCAGCGGTAGAGCAGGGCCCTCTAAAAGCCATGGTCCCGGGTTCGATCCCCGGAGAGGCGGCCAAACAAGGATGCATCATGTCGAAGAACGCATGGAACTTGGAACCTCACGCAACAGACTGCTATCTGAACTGGCGTGCGAAGGAAGATGAAATTCTGAAGCTTCGTGCACACTGGGATAAGATTGCGGCGCTTGGACTTGCGCCTGACTTGATCGAGCTCATCCGGATCATCAACCGCAACTCTGAGCTGGACTACAGTGATTCCAGGAACGACTGACATGACGCAATGGATCAAAGCTACCGGGAAGCTCATTTATGAGCCTGTTCGCCCTGACCTTAAAAAGACACACAAACAGCGCACGCTCATCATCCAGCCTCGCTATGATGACATGGACCTGTACTATCAGTGGTTCTTGAAGAAGCGCTATGGTTTGATGCTGCAGCGACCAGTTTGGCGCACTCACGTTACGATTGTCAAAGGTGATGAACGTTTCACGAATGCAGAAGCTTGGAAGAAGCATGAAGGTCGCTTCATCGAATTTGAATACTCACCTGAGCTTGAGAAGCGTTGGCAATTCTGGGTGCTTCCAGTGCGTGGTGCAAAGCTGAAAGACATGCGAGCGGAGCTTGGACTGAAGTCTGACTTTCCGTTCCACATCACAATTGGACGATTGTATGATTAAAGTGGTGTTCGTCAGGCCGATGTATCGTGAATCTGCTACAAACAATGTGGCATACATTCATCGGCCTGAAGCTTACTTGATCGATTCGCTTGATAGCGAGCGCTTCTTGAAGCTGCAGCAAGATATGCAGGATGATGGCATGTATTTGGTCATGCCGATGTGGAATCCAGATGCAATTCGTATTGAGGTTGATGGTGAAGATCTAGTGAAGCTTGATTCTCAGTTCATCAATTTGCCAAAGCCGATCAACGCCAAAACTCGCTATTACACAGGTGAGATGGCACTGTTCATCATCATGAACTACACGGTGAATCTCTAATAGGAGATTGTATGCAATTCCGATTGTTTCAGCGAGTGGAAATTGAAGAAGTTTATCAGCCGCCGCATTTTCGGTATGAAGATGGTAGCTACTTCAATCGCCGGAATATTCACCAACCGGTGCTTCAATATCTTGATGAAGCTACCCAGAAGTGGGTTGATGTTCCGACCGTGCAGGAAATTTCATACATTCCGCACGGCAAAGACACACCGCTAGCCATCGCAGTTAAAGAAGGGAAGAACGTAATCGCATGAAGACTTACAGCTACAAGCAAAAGACCGACATGAGTAGTACACTACTCGGAGAACCTCATGTCACGTACAATTCGTCGCACGCGTGCTCGCAAGCACTGGACCAATTTTTCAACTAAGTACACGCACACTATTCCGGATGAATGGAACGGTGTTCGTCCGATGAATGGAACAGTTGGCGCTTTCCCTAGCGTTCCAAAAGAAGAGAAGGAATACATCAAAGCTCTCTGCTGGTATCACAGCGATTGCTACAAGGTTGATGGATTTTATGGTTGCAAAAGTTACACAGGTTATCGTGGAAAGTACGGGTCGAAAGAATCGGCTCGCGCACATAACAAGCAAGAACTCATCAAGTTGTTCAAAGATGAAGAATATGAGCCGAACATGCTCGAATTTATCAATGAATCTTGGTATCAAGGGTGGGACTAAGGAGTAAATCATGGCACGTCTTTCTGAAACACAGCTGCATTTTCTTGACCGATTTGTGTCTCTCGGTCACATCGGTGTTGAGAGAGACGGGACCTACATGCCTTATCAAAGTGAGGCACGTACGGCCAAAGCCTTGGCTAACAAAGGTCTCATCAAGTGGGTGCAATGTGGCCAAGATGGCTACATCTACAACGGCTATGCGATCACACCTGAAGGGATCGCAGCCCACAAATCTCAAGTCGAGGTGTCAAAATGAGCAAACGCAAAAGCCGCTGGACTTCTATCTATTGGGATGCGTCCACTGATCCTTTGAATCCCGGTTTGAAGGCTTATGTTCGCCTGACGCCCGACTTCATGTGCATGGAAGCTGCTGGCGCAAGCCATGGCATCTCCGTCGGCATGCAGATGTTTGACAATGAAGCCGATGCTGAAAAGCACGCTGACTTCATTGACCGTTTCATGGATGCTATGATCAACGATCTGCGAGAAACTCAAGCTGAACGAGTCATCGCCGATACGCCGCTGTTAGGCCGCTGGCATCACGGCAACGGAGAAATCTGCAATGGTTCTCTCCGCATTGCTACCGCTTCAATCGATACAAATCCGTCTGAATCCGTCCGGGATGAAATCCTTGACTGGATGTGTAACACCCTGAATGACCCGAAGTTGGTGAAAGATGATGTGATGACGGCGACTGAGTCGCTGATCATGGCGTGGAGCAACATGCCTTCGCACTGCCATCGTCCGCTCATCAGCTTCATTCGTAGAAATATCCTCAATGGCAGTAATTCATCGACCAAGACTTAACGTATTTGATCACTCAAACGTCCTGAACACCGGACCTGGTTTTATCGTTCACCAATGCAACTGTCAAGGCGTCATGGGCAGCGGTATTGCTCGTGAGATTCGTGAACGATTCCCTGCTGTTTTCAAGGCTTACAAAGATCGCTATGATGAACGCGGCTGGAACCTCGGCCAAATTCAAGTGGTGAACATTGATGAAGACAAGTTCATCATCAATGCGATGGGCCAGGACTTCTTTGGCGCTGGCGGCCAAACTCGCTGGACCAGCTATGACGGTCTAGCTGAGTGCTTTGCAAAGGTTAACACCGTTGTGCTTGACTATGAAGTTGCTCATGAAAAGCTACTTCCAGTTCGCTTCCCATTGATTGGGGCTGGGCTTGGTGGTGGTAAGTGGGAGATCATTCAAGCGATCATTGAAACTGAGCTGAATCCAAGAATTCAGCTGGAACTACACCTCTTCCCATGAACATTAACACGATCATTTTCCTGATGTACATCGAGCACAAAGCCAAGAGCAAGTATCCTGGTGATTACATCTCGTTTTACAATCACTACAAAGCTCGCACTTGGCAGCTTCCAAGGATTTGATCGTGGAAATACGACCAGGCCCGTGGTATACGAAGAAATACCGCATTGTCAAGCTCGAAACAGATTGGCAATGCCAAGAGAGATGTCTTTTCTTTTTCTGGATTGACATCGGATTCGGTGCTTTCAGAACGAAGAAGCAAGCAGTTGAATACATTCAAGCTTGTATCAAGTTCGACCTTTCTGGTCGTGCTCGTGGTACACCACCTGGGCCCGATGAATGATCAAGACAATTCGTAGAATTCTCGGTGGAACAGTTGATGCGCACCTGATGGAAGCTCATGACATCATGATCAGGTGTGCTCGACGCTGCGCTTATGACTTAGGGCATGCGATCGATTTGATCGACAATCACGATGACATGCTCGTCCAGATGTTGATCCGCAAGCAGAAGCATTGGATCGACTTGTTCAAAGGTGGTAATTCTGCTAAGGATTATGCAGTTCGTTTGCATGATGAGCTTGACCGTGCAGATGAAACAATTGAGCGCTTGTATGCTTTGCTAGATGCAGCTGGCATAGAAGATCCGAAAGATAAACGTCTCCCATTCTAGTCATGAACAAACCCAAGAAAATTGTAGTGGCCATTCCAGGCGGTGTAACATTTGTCATTCCTGGTGTGAAAAGACCTGAAATCAGAGCAGAAGCTCTAGTTACGCTCAGCTGGATTCTTCGATGCTTTGAAGGTAAAATAGAAGAGTCATACAAACATGGATCACCACGTTTGTTAGAAGCATACAGCATTTGCCGTCGAGTGCTTACCGATGTTCGCGACAACTCTACTGAAGAAGAATACTATCAATTTTCAAAGGGTTTTAGCAAACCAAGCAGACCAGCGGAAGATACAAATGAAGAATAAAAGAGCTTTATTCGCAGCTCTTGCGCTATGGCTATCTGTGCATGCTTACGCTCAAGATGCAAGCAAATCATTTCCGATCACTTTGGACCACACAGAGTCCACCAGCGTAAGCGGCGGCCTCTTGTATCAAAATTCACCTGGAGTAAAGCTAACGTGGAAATCAGCAGTTCCAGGGCTGCAATTTTGCGTAGCGTATGCAGGAGTCAACGGAGTTGACTTGAATGGGACTGGTGGTCAACGAAGCTTTCAATCTGATCGAACTCACTGTATGGTAGCTGATGCAGATGGGCTCGCATCAGATAGTGTCAAGCTGACTATCAGCAAGCAGCCGAATGGTCTATTGCTTGCTACCGTTGTGCTCATCAACAATGACATCAACACACAAGCCGTGCCTGTGGGCAAGCTCTACCCAGAGCTTTACAGAGGCTACTAAAAGGCCACTATTTATCTAGTTTGACCGTGATTTGTCAATCTTTTGTAGGCTATAAATAATCACATCAACCATCCTATATCCAAAGGACATATCATGCCAGAAACATCACAAGAAGTTCGTGACCAACTTAAGCAAGCAGTTACGGCTCTCGCAAAAGACGACCAAGAAGCAGCCATCAAGATTTTTCATGATGTGCTCCAAGCGAAGATGCAGGCTCGTGTGAACCCACAAGGTACCGCAGCGCCGGCAGCTGAACCGACCCCAGAAGAACAAGAAGAAGCTCTCCGTGCTGCTGAAGTTGAAGCAGCACGCCTTGCAGCTGAACAAGCGGCCGCCGCAGCCACAGCTTAAAAGATCGTCCCTCTCGTAGCAATAAATAGCTCCATCTAAATCATTAGGTGGAGCTATTATGCTAATCGTGCCCGTAAAAGGCGACTTAATCAAAACGTCGGACAATAACAAGCCGCGTCGTGTTACCTCCTACACCAGCTTCAAAAGCGCACCAGCCGTCTATCTTGACGTTCCACCTGGTGATGATCGCGTGGTGTATTTCTCTGACATCATTGAGATCAATCGTGTAAAGGTTGAGTACGAACCGAACAGCCGTCTACTTGAAGCGCTTGGTCCTCTTCGTCGTAAGTTCAATCTCCCTCAAGAAGGTGACAAGATCACGGTTCGTTCCGCCGACTTTCAGTCTGATGGAAAAGCCGTTAAAGTTGAAGTGACCAAACTTCTACTTCAAAGTAAGAAGTGGGGTGTTGGTCGTGGTTTGCTAGTTCTTCACAATGACGACCATTATTCTATCGCTGATATTCTCGACATCTACCGTGAAATCGGTAGTGAAGAATTCAACAAAGAAAAATTCCAACACTACTATTTCGATTACATGCCAGCATACGCGAAATCGAAGGATTAAGTTTTACTTCTCAGGTTGTTTGTATTATAATGAGACTTACAAACAACCTAGAGGTAATTGATGCAGCAATTGTCTGTATGTTCATTTCCATATTCACGACCAGCTAATAAATTTCTTGTCAAAGCGCTGAGAGAAGCTAAACAGTTGATTCGTGATGGACGCGAGAGCTATGTGTGTTTGGCACTCAATGAAGTTAGATCACGTAATTCAGACGTGAGAATTAAAAACGCAACTGACTATCTTCGCTCTTACGTCAGGGAAAAACTTGGCACGCATTCGGTTCTTGAAGGCTGGCAAGCGGCCAAAGGGCTTGAAACCATCACCCGTGATGGTAAAGCTGATCGCATCAAGTGGATCAATTGGATGTTGAAGGAGCTTGTCTGATGATTACACGTCCTTCCAATGCTCTTCTACGCGAAGCGTTGATCAAAGCAAGAGCAAACATCAAAGCTCGTCGCAACACGTACTTGTGCCATGCGCTCGGTTCGGCCGCTGCGCGGCGCCCTCATCTGAGAAATGCGTCGGCGTATCTTCGTCAGTACATCCATAAGAAGCTTGGCGATTTTCCTTACCTCGAAGGGTGGCAGAAAGCACGTATCAATCGTAAGTACGGCGAATGGTCACTAGAAGCCATCAAGTTTCGGCAAACCTGGCCATCATCACAGCAGATGCGTGAAACTCGACTACGCTGGATTGACTGGATGTTAGAGGGATTGCAAGATGACTGAAAAGACGATGTGTACGCTCTGCGCACCTGGTTCGAATGAAGAGCAATCACCTGGTTTCTATCACGGCTGCATGTGCAATGATGAGCCAGGCGGTGTTGTCAATGGCTGGAAGTGTGATGGTCAAGGCAATCTCACACGCGCGGAACCTGGAGCTTCATATAATATGAAGCTCACTAAAATTACAACCACCGCTGAAGTTCCTGAAGGCATGATGCTTGTGTCTCGTGCCTGGCAACCAATCATGGATGAGATCGAGCGCCGTGGTGACAAGATGGATGGTAACACCGATGACTTCACAGTCACCATCAAATCTGAGGATTACCGAGCCATTTTGTGATGAAATGTGTTTACTTTAGATGAAGTATTGATTATAATGAATCTATCGTAAACAAAACGGTGGAGTTACAAAATGTGGCTGGTGAAAGCTGGTACGAAAATGGAAGTCTTTGCTCCGTTCGGTCGTATCGGAGCTGCAAACTCCCAGAGCTATGCTGAAGCATCACAGACTATCTACATCGATCACGGTCCTTGGAAAGCTTACACTACCAAGGAAGACAAAATCTATGACAAAGAAGAAGTCTGGGATTATGTCGCCGTGATGAACGGTCGCACCGACATCCCGATGTGGGCAAAACGCAACATCAAAGATTTTCGTAAGGTTGTCATCAAGGTGAAGAACGGCAAAGGCAAGGATTGCTACGCTATGCTTCGTCCCGAACAGATTCAATACCTCGACTAAGGAATCACCATGCGACTGCACAAACTGGCACTGCTGGCATTCTTCGCATCTTCCATCGCTCTCGCTGATAGCGAGATGGTATCACCTTCTGGTGATCGCGCATCGACTTCCGTAGAATGCCACGGTGGTAAGTGTCAAACCACTGAGATGCACGCTCCTCCTGCCATCATTCTGAAGAACGGCATCGCTATCTGGTCGATCACGTCGACCGATGGTGTACCCTGCACGATCGAGATTGCTCCTGGCGGTCGCATTCTTCGCGAATTTTGTGGGCGTGTTTGATCATGTGGCTCATGCTGATCATCACCACGTCGTTAATTGCGACCAAGCCGAGTGAATCTCAGGCAAAGATCACAGCTCGAGTAGAAGATGTTGTGGTAGTAAAACACTACCAGAATCAAGCTGCGTGCATGCACCAGATTGACAAAGTCCAGACCGATAACTTGTCTAGCGATCCAATTATCGCCAAGCATGTTTGGTGCGTTCCGGTGAACTAATCATGAAAGTTCCAATATGGTGTGAAATTGTTTGCAGAACTTGTGCACGATCTGGTCTCGGCCGTTGGACCTTCAATGGCAAAGTCTCTACCAGAAAGCTCGCAACTGATGCAAAAGCGGCCGGCTGGAAGCTCAAACATGATGAGTGCTTTTGCTGTAACGACTGTTTGAAGGAATTTGAAAAGAAAGAACTAGCTTAATCAGCTCACTTTCATGAAAGGCGGCTTCGGTCGCCTTTGTTGTGTCTCTTGAATGACATATAAATATCACTGTGCACAACATTGGAATACAATACATTCAAGATGACAAACCTCAAAAACTTTATCGTTCAAGAAGCCATTGACGAACAGCATGCAAAGCGTCTTCTTGACTATCAAGATAAGTTTCACAAAGAAGCTTCAGTAGAGCTTAGTGAGAGACTTACCAAGGCTTGGAAAGCTCAAATCGCCGAGCTCTCAAAGAAGTACAAGCCTTTCGCTGGTGCCGTTCAGTCACTTAACTTCCGGAATCCTGGTAAAGCTTGCGTTGGTATTGATCTTGTAGATTCACCTAGAAAGATTCACTCAGCTAGGTTTCACAAGGTAAAAGAAGTTTCACCCTCAGTGAATATTTCTCTCGCCTACACCGAAGCTCAGCGCAAAGTGATTCGTTCAGACCTGATTGAAAAGTCGGCCGAGGTGATGAAGCGTTTAATCGATGATTGGACCGTCGCTTTTAAGAGTGAAGCGCCAAACGGAAAGATCACAACGCTGTTCAAGATCATTCATCATGACGATGAAGTTCGTCTTACCTTCGCCTCCGAGCATGGTAGTTCGAGCACTCATCGAGCCGTGTTTGTAGTGTCTACCGAGTTTGGCAAAGAAGGAACTAAACTCAGAGATCATGATGCAGTTTTCCTGATTGATCTCTTATAACAGCATCACCCAGCATCATATTATAGTAAGAGACACACATGCAGAATTTTAAACGCAACGGTCGTATCGCACAGCCAGCCCGTAACCAAGCGCACGAAGACCTTCAAACGATCCTGGCCCAAGATGCTATGACGTTGGAATCGTTTGGCTCGCACTTGATTTTCGAGCCGATTGATAGTGAATCATCGCGTTACTTCGCTGAATTCATCATCAAGTCCAACTACCTTTACGGCAAGGACCACGTTGCAACAGTTCTTATCAATTCGCCTGGTGGCTCCGTCTATGACGGTTTCGGCATCATCGACTTGATGGAATGTAGTAAAGTCAAAATTCAAACAGTCGCTATCGGCTGTGTCGCCTCGATGGCATCACTAATCTTCGTCTGTGGTACGCCTGGTCTTCGTGTTATGAGCCGCAATGCTTACATCATGACCCACCAGTTTAGCGAGTATCTTGAAGGTAAGTATCACGATTTGGTGGCAGCTCGCACGCACGAAGATGAGCTGCACGCTCGCTTTGTTTCATTTTACAAAAAGCACTCCACGATGACTGAACAGCAGATCAATGAGATTCTGTTGAAGAGCTCTGACACCTACATCAATGCTGAAAAGGCGTTGGAGTACGGGCTCTGTGACAAAATTCAAGACCCGTGGGAAGAGGAAAAGTGAATTTCTTGGCAACAATTTCGAATCTTGCAATGGTAGTTGCTGGTTGGGAGCTCCTCAAAAGCTCCGTCAAATCAGTTGTTTCATCGATCGCTATTTCAGCTCAACCGAAGAAAGAGATTGATCCTGAAGATTTCATCGGAGTTAATCTTGATGGCAGCGTCATCTACATGAGAATCAAAACTCGTTCAGAAGAGCTGGTAGGCAAAATTGATGGCATTGAAATTTCAAGGTACATTCGCATTCAAGATGATCGGCTTTTTGAGTATGAAGGGCTGATCGCTACTAATGAGAAAGGTCTGGTGCGTGAAGATCCGACTTGCCAGTACTTGTTAATGGAACCGGGTTTGATGTATCGCGAGTTGAAGGGCTATAAATAACTTCATTGTAAACCCTTAGAGGCATCACTATGAAGCTTAAAGAAATCAAAAACACCTCAATTATAACGGAAGGTCGAGTAGACCCGAACGTTTTGATGTCGATTCAGAACATCATTAAAGACGGTAAGATCAGCGACACCTTTCAAGCGGTGATGATGGTTCGCATCTTAGAAATGCTGAAGTATGGTAACTTTTACGATCAGCAAAACTTCTGGGAAGTCACTATGCCGACTCAGAAAGAACTGCTGGATGAAATCCGCAACCTCGAACCTGCAACTCAAGTCAAGCTTGCTGAGAAATTCCTTCATATGTTGATCGTCAAAGATGAAGACCTGCTGTACAAGTACGTCAATCAAACCCAAGCTGTGAATGACTGGATTCACAACTACACTGCTCGCGAAGCAAACGACTAAGGATAAGAAATTGGTGCACCACCTGTCTCCGGCTGAAAAGGCAACCCTCCTCCAGTAACCGAAAGGTGTAAGCGATGTAGCTTACACCTTTTGTTTTATAACAAAGAGATCGTAACACGATCCCCAAGCCATAGTAAAACAGTCTCAACCGCTTCACATCCAACTTTAACTCTATCCTAAGTTGAGTGAGGCACACCGTAAGGCGAATCAAAGATGAAACGCAATAAGCGCTACTCCGAAGGCGAAGCACAACAAACCAACTCTAACGGTATCTTCTTACGTCCTCTTCAAGCCAAAAATGACGTTCAGAAATACTACCTTGACACGATGCGCGACTCGACCATTACATTTGGTCTTGGACCGGCTGGTACAGGTAAGACCTTCCTGGCAGTTTACGTAGCTCTTGAAAAACTTCTCAACCGTGAGATCGATAAGATCGTTCTGACTCGCCCAATCGTCGCCGTTGAAGATATTGGCTATCTTCCAGGCACAATGGATGAGAAGATTCACCCGTATGTTCTTCCGCTGCTTGACGCTCTTGAAATTCACATCGGCGCAGTTAAGACGCGTGAGCTGATCGAAAAAGGTGCTATTGAAGTCAACCCACTCGCTTACATGCGCGGCCGTTCACTGAACCGTAGCGTTGTTATTCTCGATGAAGCACAGAACACGACTCGTGAACAGATGAAGATGTTCTTGACTCGCCTTGGTTATGACTCACAATTCATCATTACTGGTGACGCATCACAATCAGACATTCCTAACCCGAAGGACAACGGCCTTGCTTGGGCTGCTGGCCGTCTGCTTGGTAAAGATCCGTCAATCGCTGCGATCGAATTTGCACACAAGAACATCGTGCGTAACCCACTTATCGCCACGATGCTGAAGCACTTGGAAGGTCCGGTTGCTCAAGTTAGCCAACGTGATAGCCTGGATAGCTCGCACACGATGGATGTTGGTACTCTTGATCGCCTTGGCGTTCCTGGCAGCGGCCGTGCAAAAGCTGGTGGTGCAGCTCTTCTTCGTGAACGCAAAGAGTTTGAATTTGCCGCACTTCCTGATGAAAAGGGCTGCGACTAAATTTGCAACTTAAAATATACTCATCGTTCGGTCTAAGATAAAATCTTCATATCGGCTAAACACCAACAACTTCCAAGTGTTTAGCCGGTACAAAATTCCGATAAACGTTTCAAACAGGAAATACGATGAGCACCATCAAGAATCAAGCAGCCCCGATCGCAACTCAAATCGACCACGAAGCACATCTGAAGGAACTGTGTGCTAAGTTCGCTCGCTTGGTCCGTAACCTCGGCTTCAATAACTCGAAGGGTACGGTTCGTCATCAGTTCGAAGTCGACTTCGCCTACGCAGTTCGTGAAGTGTCTGATTGCCCGAACTACCTCCGCGCTAAGATGCTGGACAAGGTGTCCAACATCATCGCCAACCTCATTACTCACCTGAAGCAAACGGCTAAGCCGGAAGCTGAAGCTGAAGTAGCCTAATCGATGTCGAAGGGCTAGGATCAAAAGTCCTAGTCCTTTTGTGAGATAGCAATGATCATTCATACCAGAGATGACCAAGCATCTGTAAAAATTTGGACCGATCGCGTCAATGCTAAGATGACATCAGTGCAAGACCAGATCAGTGAGATCAGCGCTCGTGAAGCTACTGTAGAAAACAAGTACAAAGCAGCAAAAGCTCGCTATGCACTTCGACCGCTTTGGTATCGAATGATTACGTTTTCACCATCACGAGATTCATCTGTTAAAGTCAGTGATGTCGAGTATGTGCTCGAGTATGATCATTATGACAAGCAGTTCTTGAAGATGCGACTTCGTGAACTTGGTCAAATCCTGAAAGCTCTAGTTGATTCTGCGGTCTCAACCGTTGAGCTGACAGAAAAAGACCTTGACCGCATTGGCTACTGATGAATAACAGTGTCATCATCTCGATCGCCGAGTTAAAGCTCTTTGAGTTGAGAATGCTCATACTCCAAAGCTTGGTGAATATTGACAAGCTTACGATTGAGCAAGCGGTGATGGTGGACGCAAAGGGTCAAGTATTTGAAAAGCTTACAAAAGAAATAGCAGCACTAAAACAAAGGAGCCCAGAAAATGGGAACGACACAAATTCCTAGATTCGGTCTAGGTATTGACTGGGAGACCTCAGGCTACAGCTATCCGAACTTTGCTTCAAAGCACCAAGGCATCTCATTCGGCGCTTGCATCTTTGACCTGAAGACGTTTGACGTCGCAGAGTCGCTGTATTGTGAGATCAAATTCAAGGCAGACAAGTATGAGTGGAATTCAGGCGCTGAAAACGTACATGGCCTCTCTAAACAACACCTTGCTGAACATGGGATCGATCAAGAGGATGCAGCTATTCTGCTCGCTAGTCTTGTGCATAAATTTATCGGCTCTACTGATATTATTCTGCTTGGCCACCGTGTCTATTTTGATCGGGATTTTACAAACCAGCTGATGTCATCGGTAGACATGGAATTTGGCTATCACCCAACGGTGATCGACACTCTGTCATTCGGTACGGTCTTCCTTGAAAAAACAAAGTCTGATGATGTATTTTCAACTCTTGGCCTTCCACCTCGAGGATTGCATAACTCACTCGAAGACATTCTCTGTACGATTGAGTCTGTTCGTAAGATGAAGGCTGGCTTCAACCTTATCCAAGCGATCAACGCCTAACATGCAAGTGTTCATCTACCTGTTCGTCTTTGCGTTGAATTTGGTGCTAGGCGTCACACTTGTGATAAATGAAGACATGAGCAATTTTAAGAAGTTCTTCTTAGCTTTTGACTTTTTCGCCGCTGGTGTCTTTTCTATGTTGATTCTGTCGGCGGCTCGATGACTATGGAGTTTGACATGATGAATCTGGATGATGCACTCATTTTCGCCCAACGTTGCAAAGATGAGGCTGTTTGCAGCACCGCAGGGAAAGCTCTGATTGCTTTACTTGATGAGCTTGAGAAGTTCCGAAAGATTCATCCGACAACAGCCGATCTCATCTTCGAGCGACTTTCTCCTCGCAACGGAAAGTTGCCGCATCACATTGAATCCGCGCTTCGTCGTGATCCTCAGCCAGAGGTCTTCCAAGATTGAACTCTGGTTTACTTTTTGAGCAGTTGGGTATACAATAATCTACATAAATATCCAACTGTTAAAGGAGTTGATACCATGAAAGTTCATGAAATCATCAGTGAAAAGCAACAACAACGGTTGGATGAATTTGCATTGAATAACCAGACCGGCTACAGCAACGAAGTAGTCGAAAAGGTTCTCGATGAGAAGGCGCATGGTCAATGGTCGAAAGGCATGACGCTGGAAGAAATGCTGGAACGTGAGGGTCTGAAGTGAGCGTAATTTTCAAGACCTGCAAACTGTTCGATGAAACGAAAGAAAAGCATTTCAAAAACGCAAAAGTAAAAGAAGCGTACGGCGAATTCCTGAAGTTGAAGGCCAAGAACCCGATGGAAAAGTTCGGGTCGAAAGATACGCCGTTTGCTGGTAACGGCCCGCTGCATGGTTTACTCCACGCTGCTCTTTCTAGTGATATTCGTATCATATATGAGCTTAAGGGCAAAAATCCAACAACGCTGTTCATCTACTATGTCGGCACTCATGATGAGTCTGGCACAGGCCAACCTGCAAATCCAAAGCGTCAGCAACAGCTAAAGAAGCGCATCGACAACCAGACTTTCGAGTCTGAAGAAGTCTAAGCTCACAAAGCTCCATTTGGTGTACTGCATCACTTGGAGCTTTGTTGTGTTATCTTCTCAAGAACAAAGTGATTTACTTTTTATGTGCTAGATGATATAATGACTCTATGCAAACTATGGAGTGAATTATGGCCTATCAAGTGGTATCTACTAAGCAAATCATTTTGGCGGCGGTTGTTACCGGTGCATTTATCACGGTAGCAACCCAGGCTGTCAATTTCTATTTGGCTCAGCAAGATCTGCCGGTAGTGCAAGAAAAAGGTGATGGCACCTGCGTCAGGGTCGTCAATTTCAAGAACGGTGATGGTTATCAATGTCAAGACAAGGATGTAGTACTTCGCCGTTACAAGACTGTGATCGTGAAAGAGTGAGCTTCATCACCTTCTTGAGGAAGAATCTCCGCTACGTCGAATGGGGTTGCGGAGTTATTCCTTCAATCATCGCAGCTCTGTGGATGGCTCTCAACATTCCAAGCTCGCCATATGCCTACTGGGTTTTCACCTGGTGCTCTCTCATCTTTGTTCTAGTTTTCATCATTGAACGAAGAATGTCATTTCTCCTTCTCAACACCGTCTACTCCGTGATTAACATCATCGGACTTTTTACTCGTCACTGGACATAAGCCTTAGCGAATAAATACCAGGTCACACTAAATATAAGAGACCTGAATGCAGTATAAACAATTCGCAGTTTACCAGTGCTCTAGTTGCGCTAGACAAATTGAGGTCCAACAGGATCCAACAAGCCCCGGCCCTACACGTTGCAACATCACGTATAAGTGTCCTGGGCTGTTGTCGCTCGTCAATACGAAAAGTGTTCGAACCGAGCTCTTTCCTCCAATTGTTTTCGGGCTGCAAGACTATATTCAACGTGGAACTACGCTAGCCACGCCTACTCCTGCAGTGACCGTCGCTCAGGCTGACCTGATGAACAGCAGCGCTGGTTCGCTAGTTATGTCAGCGGTTAATGTAGATACTTCTGCTAACACAAATCACTTTTGGGTGACAGAAATTCAAGGCGGGCAGATCTATACTGAGACGACTGTTCTCAACCCGCTGCAGCTTCCAGTGACAACCGAGATCACGCTCAACCTGTATGAGCTCACGGCAGACATTCTACAGTATAGTCAATATGTCTACAATCGTGGTAGCAACGTGCAGTTTGTCCAAGGCGCCGATGATAGCGCTCAAAGCCAAAATCTGTTCTTCACCACAGGCGATGAGGTTCGAGTCTTCTTGAACGGTGTTGAGATGTCATCTTCACAGTTCAATACCGGAGTCGCTAACCAGATCACCTTTACTCCGATGCTTACAGGCACGAGTAACATCATCGAAGTTTACGTCTACCAAGACATTACCACCCTCATCTCAGACGCTACGCTGATTCCACTGACGTTTAGACAGCTCAATGTTGGTACTGCAGAAGATCTTGCCTTCAGAGATGAAAATGGCTGGGGTGACACCGGTGCGATCAGTATTCAAGGCGGAGTAAAATATCTTCTCTACTGCACCGACTTGAGCAATCTCGATCTTTCGGCAAGCTATGGAATTTCAACCGCCACCACAACTAGCGAAACAGGTGTTCCGATCACTCTCGATCTGAGCAAGCTCAACCTGCTCATTAGCTACCCACCGTACGGCTTTGCCGATAAGGATCTCAATCACTTCGTTCCAATAAGCGTTCTAGCCACGCAAGATGGTGTACTGACGCTTAGCCAGGGCGCGCAAACTGGTCTATTGCAAATCACATGCGCCCAGGATTATGTAACAAATACGTTCTCACAACTCACTGTTGAAGTTCCAGTTGCAGGAGTTACCTCACAAGAGACAGCCGGAACATCACTGGCGATCACACCGATCTCAAACACCTTCATTCTGGGACCAAGCTAATGAAGAACTTTTACTACACTCTCGAGCTCAACCTCGTTCACCCAACTATCAAAGCTGCCTTCGAACCGATCGCAAAGCAGCTTGGTAACACAACATTTCTGCAGACTCGCTCACGTCCATTCATGACGATAAATGACGCTCTCGAGTCACTTCAGCAGGAAGCACTAGAAAGGGTCACGACTATCCGCGAAAAGAATGAAGACGTCACTCTAGAGCAGGTAAAGACCTTGAATCCACTTCATTTTGCTGAAGAAATGCTGTATGATGCTGGTGAAGAAGGACCCACCGTAGAGTCACTTGAGATGGGTGAGGATGAGCTGGAGTTTTGGCAAGACAACATGCTGACTAGCTACACCTTCACAGATCCGGCCAACTACGGCTTTGCAATGCGCTACATTCTCCAATACTTTGATGATCCAATCAGCGAAAGATTGATCGGCGATCCAACATCATTTTTCATCCAACAAAACCTCTCGTCGACCGTGCATTAAAATTTATCGCCAGTTAGGTTTGTAATACAATCCTTCCTACCGTCCATTCAATTGGATGTAGGAAGGATTTTCATTTAACCAACTGGATCAAACATGGCAGAAGTAGAAAAGACCAAGACGCCCGTATTCTCCCTCGAAGCAGTTTTCAACAATCTGACGAAGCGCAAGCAGCTCGAAGGTTTCATCGCTGAGCTGGCTCATGAGCACGGTGAGATCAAGAATCACAAGACTGCGATCGCTGACATTCGCACCAACGCTAATGATCAACTCGGCATTCCGGCCAAAGTGTTGAACAAGCTGGTCAAGGAACACATGAAGCCTGGCACGATCGACGGCGAAGCGAAGGAAATCAACGAGATGAAAGATATCTCGGATGCGTTGAATGGCAATACCGTCACCACGGCAAACTTCACGAAGGATGATGAAGACGCTGGTGATGAATAATCGCTGATGAAAATTGCACTTTGCATTTTAGCTGCTATCTTCGTTCAGCAGATGATAGCGAACATTTTGTGGAACAGCAAGGTTCCACAGCCAGATGGTGACGAATAATACCACTTCTGGCAGTAAGTTTTACAATAGCAGTACATCACATCTTTTCAGGATTTTCGTAATTGTCTTTCATTGCCGCATACCACGATAAGTACCGCGACCGAGTGGTCGTATGGGAACGCAGTGCCGAAGGGAATCGTCGGGTAAAAGCATATAAGTGCCCCTACTACTTCTATGTCCCGCATAAGCTCGGTGAACACGTTTCACTAACAGGTGAACCTCTCAAACGTCTCGAATTCGACAACAAGGCTGAATTCGAAGAAGCATGTCGCCGTTTCAATCCACGATTCGAAAGTGACATCTCCCCGATGGAAAAGATCCTCATGGATCAATACTCGGGCAAACCAGCTCCAAACCTCGTGTATGGACTCCTGGACATCGAAGTAGACTATGACAAGCTGATTGGATTCTCGAGCCCGACGAATCCATATGCGCCGATCAATGCTGTTACGATCTATCGCAGCGACTTGGCAAAGTTCTTGACATATGCAGTCCCTCCACGTAGCTGGGATTGGGACAATGACAAGCTTCCTGATGAGATCAGTGACATGGTCCTCTTTCGGACGGAGAAGGAACTCCTCCAGAGAATGATCATCGACATCGAGCAATGCGATGTCCTCTCAGGTTGGAACTCTGAGTTCTTTGACTTGCCGTACATCGGCAAGCGAATTGAAAAGGTCCTTGGCCCGGCTGCGTTCGCAAAGCTTGCCTTTGAAGAAGGTCCGAAGCCATATTGGTCTGAAGTTGAACGTTTCAAAGGTGCCAAGACGAAGGATCTGTGCCTGGAGCTCGGAAGCCGAGTTCACATGGACTACATGCGTCTCTTCAAGAAGTTCAATCTTGGTGGTCGTGCCTCATTCGCTCTCGCTGCAATCGCTGCCGATGAGCTGGATATTCCGAAGCTCCACTATGATGGAACTTTGGCTGACCTCTACAATGATGACTTTGTTACCTTCCTGAAGTACAACCGCCGAGACACTGAAATTCTCGAGCAGTTGGAGAAGAAGTTCAAGTACATTCAGCTGGCCAATAACATGGTCCATGAAGCTACCGTGAACTTTAACGCGATTTTCGGTTCGGTGCAGTTGATCGACACTGCCATTATCAACTTCTGTCACAACATCCTTCATCGGATCGTTTTTGATCGGAAGCACAAGCCGGGTGAGAAGGTTGAAGGCGCGTTGGTAATGACGCCGAAGATTGGCCTTCACCGCTGGATCGCCTCATGTGACATTAACTCACTTTACCCAAGTGTGTATCGCTCACTCAATCTGTCTCCGGAAAAGATCATTGGTCAGTTTACTGGCTATGAATCCGACTGGCGCAAGATCTACAACGCACAGATCGTTGGACCAGAAGCTGCTCGCAATGATGAAACTCTGACTCTGGTGTTGGATGACGGTAGTGAAGCAATTACCGCCACTGTTGGTGAATTCATCGAGTTGTTCAAGTCTAGCAAGTATGCCGTTTCTGCATACGGCACGGTACTTGACCAATCGTCTGGCGAAGGTCTGATTCCGGCCGTCCTGTCGTACTGGTTTAAGGGTCGTAAGGAGCTGCAAGCCAAGAAGAAGGAATTCGCAAAGCAAGCTCGTGACATCCTGAAGAGCAACGGTGGTGATAAGACCGACCCAGCTTACATTGAAGCGTCGACTCAAGAAGAATACTTTGACATGGCTCAAGGCATTCGCAAGGTGCTGCTCAACTCGTCATACGGCGCAACCTTGAATGAGTACTGTCGCTTCCATGATCCACGTCTTGGTGCTTCGACAACTGGTTCTGGTCGTCAGATCACCACGCACATGATCAACACCATCTCGGCGTTGATGATGGGTGAAGATTGTCCAAAGGTCGTCAAGAGAACTTGGGTTGACAATAAGGGAGAAACCGTGAATGAGTATACGGTTGATATTCCTGAAGGTCTTGGCCCGATCTACTCGGATACTGACTCATGCTACTTCACTATGGACAAGCTGGTGAGGGACAAGGATGAGGCAGTCGCTGCTGCAGATGCGATCGTCGACCAGGTCAATGAATCATTCGTCAAGCTAATGCAGGAAGCTTTCTTGTGTCAACCTGCGCATGACTCTTTGATCAAGGCAAACCGAGAAGTGGTGGCAGAATCTGGTATCTTCCGTGCCAAGAAAAAATATCTGCTCTACGTCCGCAATATGGAAGGCGTGGAAATTGATCCGGATTCGACGAAGGCTCTGAAGACTCAAGGGTCGGACATCAAGCTGTCGTCCACTCCGCAAATCATCAAAGACTTCTTGTATGATGTCACGATGATGGTTCTGAAGGGTGAACCAAAGCGTGAGGTTGATGAGTACATTATCGACTTCCGCAAGAAGTTAACTCACAATGAGAATGTCAACATTCTTGAATTCGCGACCATCACCTCGGTGAAGAATCTTGAAGAGTATTACATGAAGTGGGAACGCATTGAGAAGCCGGGTCTTGGAAAGGTGAATCTGCCGTCCAACGTCCGCTCGACGATCAACCACAATGAGATGCTCAAGGAGCTTGGTGTGAAGGAAACTCTTCCGATCATCTCCGGTAACAAGATCTACATCGTGTGGTTGAAGGAAAATGAGTATGGTTTGAAGAGCATGGCTTTCTCGTCAGACACAATGTCTTTCCCACAATGGTTCACGGATCGTTTCGAGGTTGACAAGAAAGCAACGGAAGATAAGATGATCGACGGTAAGCTCGGTAACATCTTTGACGCGATCGGCTGGGAAGTTCCTACGCCGCAAACAATGAAAGTTCAATCTCTATTGAGTTTCTAATGGCAAAAGATCTGGTGTTAGGTTTGGTCTTCTCTGAAGACCTTGAGAATGTTGTACTCCTCCGTAAGAACCGGCCAGATTTTCTGGCCGGTAAGCTGAATGGTGTTGGTGGCCACATTGAAGGTGGTGAGTCTCACCGTTCAGCAATGGAGCGTGAGTTCAAGGAAGAAACTGGCGTGAGAATCATCCCTCACTGGGAGCTTCTTGGTGAGAAGGTTTTCAAAGACTGTAAGATGTACGTCTGGACGAATCGCTGGGATTTGTCAGGCATCAAGACGATGACTGATGAGCAGGTCTTGATCTGCAACGTTGAAGAGCTCTATAAAACGAAAGAAGTTGAAATCACGTCATTGAACGGCAGGATTCTGCGCGGTTCACTGGGATTTCAAGTAGAATTCGACGTCCTGAATGACTACATTCCTGCTGCGCTAGCACACCACCGAAAGATGCTTTTTACAAACCACAAATAAATACGTCACCGTGAATTTTGATGAAAAATATACCGCTTTGAAAGGCGGTGATATAATCAAAATTCACTCTAAGCACTAATCGACGGTGCTAAAACTCATATCAAATTCAAACCGGTAAAATCAATATGACAAAGCTGTCCAACGACTCCATCAAGCAACTCGATACTCTGCTCACCACTGCTCTGAAGGCAGGCATTGAAAAGATTATCATCGACAAGGATAGCAACGGCAACGCTGTCATCCGCGGTATCGATGAAAAGCAAACGGTTGCTCTGATCTCGAAGGCCAATGTTCCTGACTTGGAAGGCAAGACGCTGACGATCACTCGTCCGTCGCAACTCGCCGCTCGTCTGAACCTCATCAAGACCCAAGGCGACGTCGCCATCGATGCGGTTGATGGTCGTAGCGATGCAGAAATCGCTCGTTTGGATCTGTCGTCGGGCAAGACGAAAACTCAATTCCGTTCGGCTGCTATCGAAACTGTCAAGGGTGTTCCGAAGAACATCGCTGACTCGATCGTCTGGTCGATCAAGCTTCCGACAAAGCAAATTCCGCTGATCACGCAAGGCGCATCGGCGATGCAATCGGAAACGATCACCATCGCCACGAAGGACGCCAAGAACGTCACCTTCGAAGCAATGGACTCCAACAAGGACGTCTTCACCACCGAAACTGACACCGCTCCGGAATGGATCGGCGATGGCGATGCAACATCTACCACTTTCTGCCAGAAGTATCCGGCCAAGACTCTCCTGCCGTTGATCAAGGAAGCATCCGCTGGCATTGACCACGTAGTACTCACTCTTGGAGCAAACGGCATTCTGTCGCTCCAGGTTAACGGCTTTGACTTCTTCGTCATTCCGTCGTCAAACTAAGGATTAAGCATGCTTTGGCTCAAGAACCTCTGGTTTAATAAACTTGGAGGAAAATCAACACCTTGGGTCGATGCAACGTTTGCTGTTGGACGTTTTGCAGTTAATGGATACAACCAGGCTTTTGTTAGCCTGGCTGAATCTAAAGTTCCAGCACACGCTCGCGTTGACTGGGATGAGAAGAAGCTGGTAGAACAGTTTGTTCTCTATCCCGAAAAGGTATATGAAGAAGAACCGCGTCTCGACGTTGTCCACATGGGACTCGAACGAGATGGTGTAGCAAAAGTCAAGCTGGATTGGAACAGCGCCTTCATCCTACACCTACAAAAGAACGGCATCGAAGGTGAAACGGAAGAAGAGGCCGTTCAGCTATATCTCCAAATGCTCACCGCGAAAAAATTCGATGAGTTCCACCAAGAAATTGACGAGACGTTCAAGGATTACCCTGACGTCGAAGAGGTGGAAGGATTAGTAACTGGCGGAGCAGGTGAGCAGTTTGACAGCACCGTTGGTGACAATCAAGGCGGATACGTTCGTCATACAAATCGCCGCCGTCGTTTGGACAACTAATGAAACGAACACCAGGTAAGAAACGCAGTCTGGTAATGGACATCAGCAACTTGCTTTTTCGAGTTGCTGCTGTTCAAAAACAGTCTCCTTATGGTGCAGCTGACACAGATCCACAAGATCTGGTTGGTCTCTGCATGCATATCTCGCTTCAATCGATCTTCAAGTACTATGAGAAGTTTCGACCAGACATCATCGTCTTTGCTTTTGAAGGCGGTGATAACTGGCGCAAAGAATACACCAAGAAGAATCGTTCACGTCTCGCCTATAAGGGCAACCGCGCGTATGATCCTGCCATGGAGCACTTCTACAAGCTAATGAACTCCTTCAAGGAGACGATCGCTGCTCATACGTCGATCATCTGCTTGAATGTTCCAGGCATGGAAGCCGATGATGAGATCGCTGCTTACGCACAAATCAATGCCGCGCCAGATCATGAAGTCTTCATCGTCTCTGGTGACCGAGATTTCACACAGCTTACTCGTGATGAAAATGTCAAGCTCATCAATCCTGACAATGGGAAGTTCCGCAATCAGCCTGGTGATAAGGGCTATGAACCAGACATCGAGTACTGGTTGTTCTTGAAGTGTATTCGCGGTGACATGGGCGACTATGTTCCATCAGCTTTCCCACGAGTTCGTGAAACGAAGATCAAGGCTGCTTACACCAATGAGTATGATCGCATCAACTTCATGAATTCAACATGGTCAGAACCTGAGCGTGATGAACGTGGGTTGCCGGTGCTGAATGAAGATGGTTCTGCCAAGATGGTTCAATATCGTGTTGGTGACTTGTATGATGAGAACAAAGTGCTTGTCGATCTGAGAGCTCAACCTGAACCACTTCGTGCGTATCTCCTTGAGGAAGTTCAGAAGCAAACCGACAACGTTGGCCACTACTCACACTTCCACTTCTTGCGGTTCCTCAACTCATTCAATCTTAGCAGTGTCGCTCAAAATGCCACTAAATTTGCTGACATGTTTTCCCACAACCAGCGCTACCGTAAAGGTGAAGCGCAACCGACTCTTGAGCGAGCCGCAGCGTCTGAAAAGAGAGCTGCTCGCGAAGATCAGGAAGAATCGCCAGTCCAACGAACGTCTCTTCTCAGCTTCTGATCTAGACGATTTTGGTATTGAACTTCTTACTGAGGCAACTACTGTCATTGACAAGCAGGTCAATGACGTTCTAGCTAGCAAGAATATTCCATGGATGATCATTCGCAATAAGCTATGAAAATTAGAGTACGAGCAAAGAGCAAACCAATTCGTTTCAAACGAAAGCTCAAAGGTAAATGGAGTTGTGCACCTGTTGTTGATTTTCCTGCTCAGTTTGAGGAGTACTTAACAAAGCGTATCCTTGAGAATCTTGCCAAAGCAGCTGAACTGGACGCTAGAAGCTCTGACTGAGTCAAAAGTCTGTATTTATTCATCTGGGAAACGAGAATGTTGATTTTCGAAGACTATAAATATTCTCGTTAACCAAACATTGCTATAAAACATAGCGTAAACTCAGACTCAATTACTCTGGAGCATAAACATGGCAGAAGCTAAGAACAAAGAAAAGCTGATTAAAACCAGCCTCAACCACGTGTACTACCTGGACATGAATGATGATGGCCAGTACCGTGAAGTTGCGGTTGTAAAGAAGGACGGCAATGGTTCAGTGTACTACATCGACGTACAACTCCTGGACAACATTGACAAGGGTCGTCTGAAGAAAATCGTTACCGACTTGCACGCAGACAAGTATGAACTTTGGGACCTTATGTCGCAAAAGCGTCTGTCAAACGGTATCAATGCTCTTGACTACTTCCACCGCCTAGTTCGCGTTAAGAAAGCCCCTGGTGCAGTCAATACTGCAATGGGTGGCGGCCTTCTGTCGGCCCGCGAAACCAGTGACACGATGATCGGTTCGCAGTTCTCGAACCCAGAATCCGGCGTCATTGACGGCTAAGCTTCAATCCAGCTTTTCACAATAAGTCGATGCTAGAATCCGATTCGTTCGGATTCTAGCTGTTTGCATTACTATTTTTGGATATACTTAAAGCTCAGTTTGTGATATAATTTCTATAGAGCTATATCTTGTCGAGACGACAGATCTCGTGTTAACCTACGTCTTCAACTTCACACCGTAGCATGGTACAGTTGATGACATACACATGGAGAGTCTAGCCGATGAAGCTTTTCATTGCTATTTTCTTGGGCGCTACGACTGCACTAGCTGTGACAGCGTACCGCTACATAGAACCAGTCACCGTTCAAAACGGGACCTCAGTAATATACGCCGCGTCTAACGACGGAAAAGATGGTGGTAAGCCTTACACTATCAAACTCCCGCCAAATATGACGACCAAGCAGTACGATCTCATCAATTACGCCTACCAGGTGGCAAAAGATGACGGTCATAAGAATCCTCAGCTTCTCGAGGGTTTGATCATGCAAGAATCACACGCTGGTAATCTACCAGGCTTCCGGGTTGCAGGGCTTGAAAACAAGGTAGGAGATCGCTACTTCGGTATCGCTCAGATCAAGTTGAACGCCGCTAAGGAAGTCATGCAAAAGTATCCAGCCATGTGGAAGGGTCTTGATACGCATACCGATGAAGAGCTCCAGGCAAGGTTGATCCTTGACGACAAGTTCAACATCCGCGTCGCGTCAAAATATGTTCTTCTCATGGGTGTCAACAAGAACCCTGACCAAGGCATCACGGCCTACAATCAAGGAGCTCTAGGAGCTCAGTCGATTGACCCACATACGCACCCGTACACGGTCAAAGTGAAAGCATACGCTAATCAACTACAAAGCATTCACCACGTTCCGGTCAACGTTCCGAGCAACACCTCGAAAGGTTAACATAATCCTGTAAAATATCCAAGCTTGCGTAAGTGATATAGAATGTCATTTCTATATCATCACAGCAAGTTGGATATTTCGTGGACGACCTTGAAAGCTTAGTAAGACAGCATGTAATTCTCGGAAAGAAATCTCCGAAAGGATTCCATATTGTCAAGTGTCCTGTTTGCAATGATTATCAGGAACGTGGGGGCTGGCGATTTGATAGTGGAATCAGCTTTTACTCTTGCTTCAATTGTGGGTGTAAAGCTCTTCATGATGTCACAAAAGGTGACTATCTCCTTTCAAAGAACATGCGAAAGGTGTTGGTCTCATTTGGTATTCCTGAAGATGAAGTAGATAAGATCGCCGCAAAGAGCTTCTTTCAGCGCAAGGCTGAGCTTGAAGCAAAAGTAAAAGGCGAGGAAGTACCCAACAAACCTAAGTCGTTAGGTTTTCCCAAAGAGGTAGAGCTACCCAAAGACAGCACACCAGTCTCAGAAGAGCGGACGGCGTGGGCTTTGGCAGCCAAGGAATACCTCAGAATCGTTCGTGGTTTGGATTATTGGGACTATCCATACTACGTTTCGACACACCCGACATATCAAGGTCGGGTAATCATTCCTTATTTCTTTCGCGGCAAGGTCATCTACTGGCAAGCCCGCGCGATGGACGAGGCAATCCAACCTCGCTATAAGAATCCGTCTGTCGAGAAGGCAAACGTGTTCTTTAACATGGATGAAGTTTACCGCTACACCGATGAACCTCTCTTCGTATCTGAAGGTCCTATCGATGCACTTTCAATCGGTAAGAACGGCGTGGCGCTTCTTGGTAGTACTCTGACCGAGTTCCAACTGCAAGCGTTACAAAAAGTTCAAAATCGAAGAATCATCTTCGTTATCGACAAGAACAAAAATGGCTTCAAGCTAGCACAATCCGCCTTATCAAATGGATGGTATGTGACTTGTCTCCCAGGAGACATCGATGATGCAAATGATGCACTCATGAAGCTTGGCCGTTTGTGGTTAGCAAATCATTTAATCACCACAGCTGTATCCGGCTTCGCCGGAAAGTTGTTGGTAGAAACGATGTGTAAGAGGTAATAGTTGGACAATTTTGACAATCCAGAAAAACAAAGACTGCTTTTATCGTATCTCATTTCCTCGCCTGATCTTTTTGCCAAGGTCCAACCGATCTTGGTGGCAAGCTATTTTGATCCACGGCTCAAAGGAGTAGCCACATTTCTCAGCACGTACTATGATGAGTACAAGGCCGTCCCTACACCAGAGCAGATCATGGTGGAAACTGGTCAAGCTGTCGGTCACAAGCCTACAATCACCAAGGCTGAGCTGACCTACGCTGAGAATGAGTTTGAGACGTTCTGTAAGAACAAAGCGATGGAAAACGCGATCATGGCCTCACCAGCTTTGATCGCTGAAGGGAAGTTTGGTGATGTTGAAAAGCTGATCAAGGACGCAATCTCAGTTGGCCTGCAGCGAAATCTTGGTTTGGATTACTTTGAAGACCCTGAAGCTCGATTGAAACGACTGCAAGCCACAGGCGCATTGATTCCGACTGGCTGGTGGCGTTTGGATGAGCTGCTCGGTGGTGGTTTGAACCGCAAGGAAATGACGATCTTCGCCGCACCGTCTGGTGTTGGTAAGTCCATTACCATGTCGAACATTGCTCGCAATCTCACCAAGAGAAAGCTCAACGGTGTTTACATCTCGCTGGAACTTGCTGAAGAAGTCGTAGCAAAACGTTTCGACTCGATGTTCACTGGGATTGGTCAGTTAGACATTCTCAAAGACATCACCAAGACGTCCATCGAGATTATCAGCCAACGTGAAGGTCACGGCCGTTTGTTCATCAAACGTATGCCGGAAGGTAGTACTACAGCGGCTCACATTCGTGCGTATCTCAAAGAATTCGAGATGCTGCATGGCTTCTTGCCAGATTTCTTGGTAGTCGATTATCTCGACATCATGGGCTCGATCCAAAAGGTCTCTGTTGAAAATCAGTTCATCAAGGACAAAGCAGTAGCTGAAGAACTTCGTGCGATCGCCAATGACTACAACCTGATAATGATCACGGCTTCACAGCTTGGTCGTAGCGCTCAGCAAGTTGAAACTGCTGACCAGCTCAATCAAGGTAACATCGCTGGTGGTATCTCAAAGATCAACACCACCGATAACTTGATCGCCATCATTCAGACAGATCAAATGAGAGCGAAACGCGAGTACATGTTCAAGATGTTGAAGACTCGTTCTTCAGGTGGTGTAGGTTCACACTTCTACATGGATTTTGATCCTATCTCTCTGCTCATCAACAATCGTGATGATGAAGGCGGGGGTGCAAGTACAAAGATGGCCACCGGTCTAGCAGCTCTCGCGGCTCGTGACAAGGCTAAGAAGTTGTTAAATATGAATGCAACGGCGCCAACTCCAGCTCCAATGCCAGTACCAAAACCGAAAGCTGCAAGCGGTCTTTCGAGTGATATCCCACCGTGGATGGAAGCAGCTGAAATTCCATCTCACAATGCGTCAAAGGGTGAAACGCCTTCATCGGCCAAAGCTTTAGACGTTGATGACTTACCTTTCCAATAAACTATGCAAGATCTTCCACTCCCCGTAACTGCTGAAAATGTAATGCCGCCAGAAGTAATGCAAGCTATGCTTGAAGCGTCATTCATAAATAGATTCAATGAAACAACGAAAGATATGCCGGAAGAGGCCCGTGAATTCCTGCTGCTTATGTACAGGAACGGCGTGGCAGATGGCAATAGAATCGCGCTGACGGTTCTGTCTCAACCGGAAAATTATCACCCGACGTACAATGAACTTCCGGAACTTGGCAAAACCATGATCCTTCGACCATGGCATGATGCAGCCACCATCTTCTCTGAATTTGGCAATAAGTTCCTGGAAAAAATCAAACAACTCTATAATATAACTGAAGAGGATTTAAATGAGCCAACCGAATGATCTTCGCATCACCGTTGATGGTGTGCAGTACCCGGTAGCAAACCTGCCGGCTGACATTCAGCAGATTTTCTACATCTACCAAGAGTGGGATCAAGACTTGACTGGTGCTCGCAAGGAAGTGTTCAAGCTTGAATCAGCTATCCGCGCTGTATCAGCTGAGATCGAAGCGCGAATTCGCCAACACGCCACCGAGCAAAAAGCAGCTCTTGAACAGCTTACGGCTGGCGCTCCTGCCGGTGGATTAGTCACCAGCTAAGTGTAGTTTCGCATCAAAATGAAAGGCGAGTGAATGCTTGTACAAAAGTGTTCACTCGCCTTAGCTATAAATACTCTCATAATCTTGCATAAATCAACGATGCCTAACACATTTCGAACATACCTCAAAGAAAATCGCGTAATCCTTCGGGAAGGCCGCTCACCTGGTATCGCTCACATTGAGGATCTCAGCCTAGAAGCGTTCATGCGTCTTCTTGGAAATCTCGATAAGTTGACAGCTGTCCAAAAGCTGGACGGAGCGAACTTGCGTGCTGGTTTTGATGATCAAGGCAAGTTCTACACTTCTCGTGAGCAGAAGGGTGGCAAGCGCTTTTACGCGCTTGATGATTTTCCAGATTCATCAGCTTTCGATGGCTTCAAGACCGCAACTGCGGTGCTGATCAAGGTTCAGAATGAACTGAAAGAGATCATCAAAGAAGGCGAGCTTGTCAATCTGGAAATTCTGTTCGGCGCGCAACCGAACACCGTCTACTACGGCAAGGATGGTTACAACTACATCGCCTTCTTGGAGATGCTGCCAGGTGACAACCCAACTATCAAGCCAGATCAATCAAAAGTTGAACAGCTCTATAAGGCTCTGAAGAACACGAAGATCACGGTTGAAACTGAAATCACCGACACGTTCGATGGTATCAACCTGGTGAAGAGCCCGATGCCAACTGACTGGAAATTCACTACATCTGATCGTGTTCATGAAGATGAACTGAAGAAGATCAAGCTGAAGCCAGACCTGAAAAAGCTGAAGGAATTCCTCGAAGAAGAAAATGAGGAAGCGAGCAAAGGCGAAACGGTCACGAACTATGATGTGCTGAAGACTCGCACACGTAAGCTATCTGATGAACGTAAGCGTCTTGAAAAGATCATCTATGACGAGTATCGCATGCCGATCAAAGACAAGATGATGGAGCTTGTTCGCGGCCAGAAACCAAAGCTTGCTGGCTCTAACGGTGACGGCTACAAGGGTATTGAAGGTGTCATCTTCACCGACCCAGAAACATATGAGCAATTTAAGGTCGTTGATCGCGATGTGTTCTCGGCCATCAATAAGTTCAACTACAGCATTCGCATGAACATCGTCGGTAAAATCAATACGTCCGATCCGATGGCTTCATTGGCTGCTCGTGGTGGTCTGCTTGGTGAAGCAAAGATTCGTATCGCTCGACTGTTTGGTGTAGAAGGTCTTGAGATTCCTCACCAAGCGAAGAAGGCCTTGGCTAACTTCCGCGGTGATGATCCGCAACAGACGCTTAACAACTTTGCAGACAGCTTGAAACAGCTTAACTTCCAAGCTATCAAGAAGAAGGTTCTCGCCATCATGGTCTCGACTCTCAGTGAGCTCGAAGACATGCTAGATGAATTCAAAGAAAATGCTGCAGACTACTCGCTGACTTTGAAGAACGGCAAGAAGGTAAAGTACTCCAAGGAAATTAAACGTCGTACGTTACTCACCTTCGCCGAGGCTCGTAAGAACCTTATCAAGCAGGTCGAGCAGGTGAAGAACGTCAACAACATTAAGCAGCTCGCCAGCCTGTGCTTTGGCTCTGAGCTCAACAAGCTCCACGCCAGTGACGTGGAAGAGGAAAGTGACGAATGAACTTTTTAGCAACACTTGAGGAATCGATCCACTTGATTCGGCTGAACCACATGTCAGATCGTGAAGTGAAGAACGCTTTCTTCTCAAACTACTTAGCCTCACTGATCATGCTGAAGCTGCAAGACCTGAAGGGTCTGATGATGATCAATGACCGCGAGCACTCGAAGCTGACAGGTTTCGATCCGAACATGAGCGAGCTCAACTTCTGGGGCATGGCTATGTTCTATCCTCAGCAAAAGGATGTTCAAGCTCGTATCTCTCAAGCGGCCGTCAGGATACTCACACATGAAAGCGGTATGATTAATGATGCCCGAATTCACAAGATCATGATGGTCCCTCTCACGAACCCAGAGTCGGTAGATTGGGAAGAGACGATTCACTCGCTGCACCTTATGAAAGATCGCTATGACATGCAGTCATCGATGTTCAACCGCCTGCTGCTAGCGATCGCTCGCTGGGATGATCTCGGTACTAGCCAAAAGAAGAAAGCTGTAAATGATGCTTTCACATATCTTATGCAAGCCGATCCAAAGTCGGAGCTACTGTCACGCTTTAGAGAATTGAGCAGCAGTGCTCTTCTGAAAGGCATCGGATCTGTCGCTATGAAGTTGGTCAATCATCACCGTCTCAAAGAAGATGATGGCGGCGGAGGCGGAGGCGGCGAAGGTGTAGTTGCTACCGGAACTTCAGCCGCTAATATCGCAACTAACCAAGGCAGAATCGGTTCTGGCAATATGATTACTCGTCCGCAAGGCGACAAACCAACAGACTTCGGCCAGATTGATAAATTCAAGAAGCCTAAGAAGTCTGACTTCAAAACTAAAGGTGGAAAGATTGTGAAGACCAAGGTCAAGCAATTCAAGGTTCGTCGCTTCAAAGACCCAAAAATTTCAAAAGAACTCGGAGATTACTCTAATGTCAAAATCGTTTAAGGAGCTTGCAGGCGAATTTGGCTTCCTCGGTGAAGAAGTCAAGAACGCTGAAGCGGATGTAGCAAATCAGCTAGACAAGGCTATGAAGATGGATGAAGTTGAATCCGTCACATTTGGCCTTGAGACAGATGATGGAAAGATCGTCAAGGTCTATGTAAAAGCAGATGAAGCTGATGACTTCGAAAAAGCTCTGAGCAAGAAGCTTGGTTCGGAAGACAGCATCGAAGCTGCTCTCAATGACATGTCTAAGAATTTCGACATCATCGACGTTGAATGGCCTGAAGATGATGATGAGGATGATGAAGAAGACGATGACACCGACAAACCAAACACAGATGGTTCGGAGTCAATGAACAGCCAGGTCTATGACAACCCGAAGGATCCTGAAGGTGGTAGCAAAGACAAGGGTAAGAGCGCTCTGAAGCCAAAGATGGAAGGTTTGTCACTTGGTGAACGTTTCACTTACTCGCTTATCGAAGCTAATGAAAAGAAGTCGAAGGAAGAAGGTAGCGATGATCCAAGCGCTTCGATCGCTGATCGTCTGAAAGACTCCAATGAAGAGCTGGTCTATCATGCCATACTTGAGCTTGGTGTTCCTGAACACGCGCTGAATAAGAGCCCGTTCAAGACAGCGATCCTTGATGGCATTCGCAAGAAGGCTAGAGAACTTGGTCGTTCACATCACCTTCGCACGAGCGTGCGCACGTTCGTTAAGAAGTCGGTAGATGAAAGCATTGAGTCTGGTGAAAATCTCATTCCGCTGAATGAAAATTCGCCAGCTGACGCGTTCATGGACACGGTCACTAACCTGATCAACTGGCTTGATGCTTCTGGTAACAAACGCTACGCTGAACAGCTGCTCAATTCGCAGCAGTACAAGGCGCTGATGCAACGTGCAAAGTCTGAGCTGACGCAAGTTATCAACTCGAACATCCAGACAAAGTTGAACGCCTTGAACAAGGTGCTGCAAACTAACATGCACCAAGGTAATTCTACTCCGCTTGAAGAGTCAATGAACGCAAAGCAGTTCACTGATTTCTTTGGTTCATTCATGGCCTACATTGATCCGTCAGATAACAAACAGCTGGTTGAAAATCTTCAGAAGTGCACTCCGTACAAGCAGTACATCACCGGAATTCAATCTAGCCTTAGCTCAAAAACTGGTGGCATGATTGGGCAAAAGCTTACTGATCTTCAAGCGGTGCTTGATCAAGTTTACAAGTCGAAGAGCCAACAAAATCAGAATCCTCAATCGTCTGCTCCGTCTATGCAATCATCGCAAGGACCAACTCCAACGACTGAAGCTGTAGTAGTTGAAGATAATGATCCGAATGCCGGCGCAAAGTGGGAAATCACGAAAGATGATGAAGATAACACGGTCTTGACTTATGGAACTCTCAAGGCAACGCTAAATGATGAAGCTATTGAAGCCCTAAATAAGGCTATCAAGAATCGCACCGTGCTTACCGTGAAAGACATGAACGAGAAGGATAAGTACATTTTCTCTCCTCGTGGTAAGACCGTGCTAGTGAAGAAGGTCGGTTTCGGCAATCTTCAAGGTGTAATGAAAGAGAGCGATGTTGAAAAGTTGCTCGGTCTAACTGATGAAGCATAAGTGTTCGAATACAAAGACTATGACACAGTAACGCTCGAGGGCAAGCGCTTTTACGCGCTTGGTGGTGAAAAGTACTACCCGTCTATCACCACGGTCCTCGGCAATACTCAAGACGCCGAAACCACGTCCGTTCTCAATGCCTGGAGAGCGCGCGTGGGTAATGCAGCTGCTCAGAAGAAATCCAATGACGCTGCCCAACGTGGAACAAATACTCACTTGATGTTGGAACGCTTTCTCAAAGGCGAAGATCCAAAGCTTGCTGAGTTCCCGAGTGACCATGTCAAGATTTTCAACAGCCTGCGACTAGAGCTCAAGAAAATAAATAAAGTGTACGGGCAAGAAGTGGTTCTGTTTTCTGATGTGTTCGGCATCGCTGGTCGTTGCGACCTCGTGGCTGAATATCAGGGAGAGCTCGCCATCGTTGACTACAAGACATCCTCAAGAGTAAAGTCCAAGGATGAGATCGGCGATTACTGGCTTCAGACAGCATTTTACGCGATGGCCCACAATGAGATGTTCGGAACCGACATCAAGAAGCTGGTTATTCTTATGGGCGTAGAGAATCATCTACCGCTTGTTTTCAAGAAGACTATAGAAGAAGCGCTTGTCGTCGGGTTGGCTGAGAGAACTAGTGAGTTCTATAACAAGCTTTAATGAAAAACTGACATGAAATTACGAGACCTCCTAGAAGCTAGCAAAGCCGAAGGTAAGACCTTCAAGAAATCTGTAAGTGAGCTTAAATTCAAAGAGCTGCTTAGTGAGAAAGCTAAAAATTCGCACGAGCAAGCTAAGAAGCACCCAATTTTCATTGGTGAGAATTGGGATAGTGACTTTCTACTCCTTCACCCAGATGTAAAGCGTGATAAGGCTGAAACATGGCTTGATCACCTGGTCGCTAAAGCCAAGAGCTGGGTATCATTCCCAGATCGTGAATACAGCATCAAGGCTACAACGAACTTTAAGCACGCTCACCATGAGGCTGAAAAGATGAATGAAGGTAGCGTCTTCGTTATCCTTCCATTCGACAACGTAAAGATCGGTGTAGCGCCGCATAGTGAATTTGATGAAAGCTTCAAGAAAGCTGCCAACTCGATGCGCTTAGATGATTTGTCAAATAAGAGCTTACGTGAGTGGGCAGAACGTATTGTTGAAGCGCTGAATGCAGTTAAGGCTGAAGTTCGTGGTGAATTCACAGACTCAATCGACGGCTTCTTTAATCTCATCGGAAAAATCGATAAGGCAATCGGCTCTGACAAGCTTAGGCTTCAATCTGAGCTGAAGAAAACAGAGATTGATGATGAATCAAAGCACGCTCTTAATGACTTGCTAAATAACTACCATGGCACTGTTGAAGGTTACCTGCTCAGAAAGCTAGATCCAGATAGTAACGACTTTACGCTTACTACATCAACATCGTTTGCGCCTGGTGGTTCATCAGAGATTTGGGTCTCTGGAACATGCCTGGCAATCAAACAAGAAAAATACATTGAGCTCTACGAAAGAGGCGACATTAAGTGAAACTACTCATCATCACAGCAGAACCGGAAAACTTCGTACCGGTCGAGCTCAAGAAGCAAGCAGAAGCCCAAGGCAACCAAGCCGAGATTATCAACGTTGACAAGACGTTTTTGGTTGAGGGCTTCAATGACAAGGGTGAACGTATTACCAAGGCTCTTCAGGTTGATAAAGACATGAAGGTCTCCGAGATCATTGGTGACGTCTGCATTCCACGTTTGAATGAATACTGTCTCGAGTACAAGATCGGCATGCTTCACCGTCTGCAAGATTGCGGCGTTCAGATGCTGAACTCTCCAGACTCAATGATGCTATGTAATGATAAGCTTCGTTCACAAGTAGTTCTCAATAGCGCTAACATCAAGACACCTTACAGTTTGATGATGACCGATGGAGAATATCTCGATGTTGTGCTGGAACAAGCTGAAAAAGATGGTAAGCTCAAGTTCCCTATGATCATCAAGACTCTTCGTGGTACGCACGGCATTGGTGTTATGAAGGTCGATAGCAAGTCTTCACTTACATCAGTTGCTCAAACGCTGCTTAAGGAAGAGATGCACTTCATGCTGCAAGAATTCATTGAGCATGAACAATCCGCTCGTATCATCATGATCGGCGATAAGATGCTCGCAGCAAACCTTCGTGGTCAACCAAAGGGCAAGGATGAATTCCGCACGAACTCACACCTCGGTTCTGAAACCGTCAAGTATGAACCATCTGAAGCTGAGCTTGCTCTAGGCGCTCGCATCGTCGAGTTGTTTGGTTGCAAATTCTGCGCTATCGATTACATCATTCTCGATAAAGATGGCAAGAAAGAGTTTATCGTTCTTGAAGTGAATGGTTCGCCAGGTCTTGAAGCAATGCAAAAGAATTGGCCAGATCGTAGCCTTCCAAGTGACGTAGTTACCTTTGCTGCACACATGATTGAACAAGCATGTCTTCCAGCTAAAACGGAACTCAGACCAGAAACGCAAGTGACCAACGTTACTCCAGTTGCTCCTGAAGCTGATTCGGTTGCAGCTGCTGTTGCACCACCTGAGCTTCCAGCTCCTGAAGAAGTGGTTGCAGAGCTTCCAAAGGATCCGCTGACTGATGTAGAAGATATTATCCTTCACCGCATCAATGACAACCAGCCGTTCGCAGCTCGTGTAGACACAGGCGCGACGCTATCATCACTCCATGCTGAAAACATTGAAATGGATGATAACTGGGTCAAGTTCACACACGGTGATGTTCGTTACAATGTTCCACTGTCACGCACTATTTTGATCAAGAATGCTCACACCAGCGATACGGATCGTGAGAAGTATACAACTCGTCGCCCTATCGTTAAGCTTGACGTCACAGTTCGTGGTCAACGTTACAATGGCATTGAGTTCACGCTGAATGATAGAACTAACATGAAGTATGATGTGCTGATGGGACGAAATCTGCTTGGCGAGATTGGTCTCCCAGTACTAGTTGCTGCCTCTACTCCGCCAGTTGCCAAAACTAGTGAAGAAGAATAAGCAATAAATATCTTCATCTAGAAACATAACCATCAAAGAGCTTAACCCAATGAGTACAGTGAAACCATCAAAGTCCCCGTTTTTAGTTTATCAGGACTTCTTACCCGATGCTGACTGTGACAGAATTGCTGATGAGGTTCGTGTAGCGCCGACTTTTGACCAGGACGGCGTTCCTCAACCCATGCATCGTCACCATGAGCAAGCTGAAAAAGAGCTGTTTGAGAAGTTTAAGACGATCGTTCCTCAGCTTGAAAGTTATTTTGGCGTGAAGTACAAGGGGACCGAACACCTAGTGTTCCAGCAATTCCCAGTGACGAACAAGCCAGCAGAAGCACCTCACTGTGAAAATGCAGTGTTCAAACGTAAGAAGTGGGTAAAGGTAAGAGACAGAGATCTCACTGGGATCTTGTGGTTGAAGAACTTTCAAGACAAACCACCGTTCAACATTGAACGTGAGGTTCTAGGTGGTAAGCTAGAATTCCCGGTCTATCAGTTTGGCTTCCAACCACAGAAGGGCACGCTCGTAGTTTATCCAGCTTGTGAACGATTCATCTCCCTAACAGCTCCAATTTTGGTAGGCGAACTACAGTGTGTTCGCTTCCATGTGGCAGCTGAAGGCATCTGGATCTACAATCCTGCAGATTTCCCAGGTGATTATCGTTCATGGTTTAACCACGTGATTTAAGACAAAGGGACTAGTTGATAGTCCCTGTTACTAAAGAATAAAGGCTCTAGTTTTGATACTAGAGCCTTTCTTTTAATCGATTGTTACATCAGCTGGTGGCAGATTCAGGTTTTTGATCTTATTACTGAGGTAAGTCTGGATCGCTTTTAGCTGATCTTCGAGTGCTTCAGTGCGCTGCTCGTTGTCCAAAATCCAAATGCTTGCATCCTTGTCAGTAGCCGTCTGAGTGTTAAGCGGAGGCACTGGAGCTGGCAATGTGAGCATTGAAGCTGGAACAGTTGTCACGATATACTTGTAGTGAATGACAGCTGGAGGAACAACTGGATCGGTTGGGGCAGTTCCACAACCAGCAAGCAGAGCTAATGAACCGACAATAAGCAGTGCTGCTAGAATTTTCTTCATTGTGATGCTCCTACAGGCGCAGCTGCGCGTGATGCTTGTTGAGCTTGCACGCCTTGAATTGCTTGCACCAAGAATGGTGTAAGGTTTGTTGGCTTAGCTGTGATGTTGTTTAGCTGTGACTTCAATGTACCAATCTGCTGAGCAGACGTATTCAGAGAAGTATTCAAAGCAGAAACTGCATCAAGAGCTGCTTGCTTGTCCGAAGTAACTTGTTGAATGACTAATTGATCTTGGGCTTGAGCTGCAGTAAGCTGTGAGATCGTACCCTTCAACGTTACTTCATTTGCCTGTTCAGTCTTCAGGTTTGCCTGAGAAAGAGCAAGCTCATCTTGTACGTGCTTCACGTAAATGAATCCAGCTCCAACTGCAGCTAGAATCAGAATGCCGATCCACAACTTAGCGTTGGTGAGTAGGCTGGTAAGAAATACTGGCATGGTTAGTCCTTTGGAGGTGCTGGCGGAGTTGGTGTTACGTTGAACAAATCCGTGGTCTGCCCCTTCACCGTACTAATATCCGTCGTTAGGTCCATAGCGTTAGCATTCACGCCAGAATCCACGGCAAAACCAGTAATGAAGCCAGTGTAAAAAACCGACCAGATAGTCATCGAATTGTTGATGATGCCTGAACCAAGCGCACCGATCATCACGAAGACGAAGACAATAAGAGTGTAAATCGTAAGCTCGGCATTTGCTGGTCCGAACCATTCCCAAATCTTTGCTTGGGTCTCGCCTCTAAGGCTCTTCTTCAACCAGTGGGCGATACCGCCGATTAGTCCACAAATGATGAAGCTAATTTCATTGACGTTATGTGTCAAAAAGTTGTGCATATAAATCTCCGGTACATCTAGTTACATATTTATGTTAGAGTGTTGCAAATTCATCAAGACCAGCATCAATGAGATCAGATTGACAAGCTAGAACTTTATCTTCTTTGTCAGATTTCAGGTGCTTTTTGACAATGATTAGAGCTTTCGTAACTTCAAGCGGCATCTCATTCCACGTAAGCTCTGATAGATCTTCAATCTTCAATAGGCCAAGCAGTCCAGCTTCCAGGCTATCCATTCCAATGAGTACCATCTGATGACATTTCTTCAAGTGTCGATGAATCTTTGACAGTGACTTCATTTTTGGAGCTTTCAACCTGAAGCTATCAATCTCTGGCGGCAGACCTTCAAGTGATTCAAGCGCTTCACCACCGATAGACAAGTACCCATTGCCAGCATGTGGCGGCAGACCCTTCAGTGAACTAAGTTTATCATTGTCACTCAGCTGTACCGCTCTTACTCTACTACCAAGCTTCAATCCTTCCAATGAAGTAATGTCTAGCATATTAGCAAGAAGTGCAGTTCCGTCAAATTCTGGCATGCCGTGAAATGAGGTGATGTTCGACTCACTGATAATAAGTCGTTGAGTTTGCCCACCATGCCAATCAGTTGGAAAGTTCTTCCAGGAGCTAATTGAAGATCCAACAACACTAAAGTCTGCGCCTTCCATCTTGCTGAAGTGAATTGGTAGCTCTGTTAGCTCACCGCTAAATCTTGTGTCAAGATGAAAAGAATGTCCGCTTAGAATATCTACGCTTAAATCGCTGTAGATGTCATATGCTTTATCTGCATACTTGTTCTTGTTAGCCGGAAGATGCTCATTTGAGTTGTTCTGTGCTAGCCAATTGAGCACATCATTTTTGGTCTGAATTTTTGAGGAAGCTTTACCAGCTTCGTATAGCTGTTTGAATCGCATGTATGGCTCACAATTGGTTGTCATCGTGTATTTATTGGCCGTAGAAACAACAAAAGCCTGAAGACTTTCATCTTCAGGCTTGGTCGAGACACCCGGGATCGAACCGGAAACTCAGGCGTATGAAACCCGCGCGATCACCAATTTCACCATATCTCGATTGTACTGCTGGTGCTCCCATTGGGATTCGAACCCAAAGCTGCTGAATACCAATCAGCTATTCTGACCAATTAGAACTACAGGAGCAGATAGAATTTCTATTTATACGCGAGGATCAGAACAATTCTAAGGTCTGATATTGAACTTTCAGAGCGGGCTCATACTGAGACGAGTAAAGCAGCACGCCTCTCGTAGGATCGCCATTGAGGATGTGATTCTGAATGTTACCCATCGTTGCTTCAACTTGACAATCAAAGTCAAGATAGAGCTTACCCCAACCACGTTTGATCATGTCAAACAGCTGTGCATATCCTTTATGCACTGATGCATACTCATCACGAAGATGCACAGCTGTGAAAAAGTTCTGGTACGACATGATTAACCTTCGTATTCTCGCTTCTGGACAACGTCAAAATCAGCTTCACTGATCTTTTCCATGCCGATCATCAGCTTGATCGTGCGCTTGTTCGGATCGGTGAAATTGCCTTCCACCACTTCAATCCGAAGATTTTGCTTCAGCACTTCGACCAACTCTGGGCTTGCTTCTGCTGCGACAGCTTCTTCAACTTCATCGGGATCATTGATCCGAGAAAGCTGATCGCGAATCTTTGCCAGGTTCACTGATGCTTCATCGAGCGCCGTGCGGCCCACACCAATCATTGATGTGTGCTTGCGAAACTCTACTACATTTCGCTGCCATTGATCAGCGTTTGTCAGTTTTCCTTCATTCGCTTTGTCATGCTCGATAAAATTCAGCGCTTCTTGCAGGGACTTTGCCAATTCCTCATACGTTGGTTTCATACAACCTCCGTCAGTCGTCGCTGTTAACCTTCTTTTCTCGCTTGTAAGAGCCCTTGCCTTTCTTCTTTTTGACAACGCGCATCTTGTACTTTGGCGAGTGAAGATCCTTTGCTACCGGATTTTTCATTTCATTCTCCAAAGAGAATATTTACCAATGGAGAAATTATATCATCAAAAATGGCCCATGTAAACATCTTTGTGAAAATTGATACAAGATGTTATCCGGCCGTTACGAGGACGTTACAAGGTCAATCTTTTCAATCACTTGAGCAAAATCAACCTATAAATATCTGTGCCAATTCCTCCGGAGCCTCCTAATGAACACCGCACCTCGTGCCCTCTTTATCCTCAAACTGCGTGAAGACTACGGTCAAGACGTCAGTCATTACAAGCCAAGCGTCGCCTCTGGTATGTTCAATTCGGCTACCTTCGTAGCCAACATGTTACAACAGCAAGGTATTGAAGCAAAAGTAGTTGTAGTCATTGATAACAACAGCATTGATAGAGAAGTAACCGCATTCAAGCCAACTCACGTCTTCATTGAAGGATACTGGGTTGTGCCAGAAAAGTTTGACGTACTTAAGCCGCTGCACCCGAAAGTACAATGGATTGTACGTTGCCACAGTGAAGTTCCATTCCTTGCGCAAGAAGGTATCGCGATGGGCTGGACTTTTGAATACTGGCGTCGTGGCGTAGCTGTAGCAGGCAATGCTCCTCGTATCCACAAGGAACTTGCTGTGCTAGCTCACAACTTCCCAAGCCGTGCAATGAGCGTATCAAAGTGCACGCCCTACTTGCCAAACTACTACCCAATTACTGAGCAGACTTGGGTTCACCACTCGCCATGGCGTCGTCGCATTGAGTTGAACATCGGATGTTTCGGTGCAGTTCGTCCGATGAAGAATCACCTGGCGCAAGCGATCGCAGCTATTGAGTTCGCTAACTTCTTGGAACTGCCGCTCAAGTTCCACATCAATCTCGGCCGCAATGAGATGATGGGTGAAAATGTATTGAAGAATCTTCGTAGCTTGTTCGCTAGCGTGGCTAACGCTGAGCTGGTCGAGGTACAATGGACTAACCATGATGAATTCTTGAACGTTATCAAAGCGATGGATGTCTGCATGCAAGTGTCATTCACCGAAACGTTCAACATCGTAACAGCTGACACGGTTGTAGTTGGTGTTCCGGTTGTTTGCTCGTCTGAGATCTCGTGGGCTGCTCCAGCTACCTTCGCTGATCCAACGTCTACTGATGACATGGTTGAAAAGCTGAAGGACGTTTGGGTTAACGCTCGTAAGTACTGCCGTGAAAGCCTTGACGGTCTTGTATCGTACTCAGCTCGCTCGGTTTCTGACTGGGATGCTTTCCTGAAAGTTTAAACGAAGTAGAAAATACAAAAGGTGCTTTTCAGCACCTTTTGTTGTTTATGCAGCTTAATTTTAGCCGGTGTACATGATGTACGCGAGAGCGTAGTACGGAGGGCGGTTTTCGATTGGAGCGCCGCTACCAGCATTAGCGATCGTCACGAAGATGTTGTGAGCGTGGTAACCTTGAACATCGGTACCGATCGTGTGGCTGTGTCCACCAGCCGGAAGATCAGGCTGTTGATCACGTGATGGTACGTTGGTAAGAGCATAGCCGTTGGCAACCGAGCAACCAGATTGTCCATTATCCTGACCCGCCTGGTTTGATCCAAGATTCTGTGGTTGGTGTTGGTGATCACCGATAGCAGATGTTGAGCCACCGTGAGCGTGTGAACCTTGACCGTCAGATGAAGCAGATACGCCGTGGGTGTGTGACGGCATTTGACTCTGAGATAGCGTAATAGAAGCTACACCACCAGTATTTCTTGGAGCGTATGAATTACCTGCACCTACGACGAACTGGTCGGTGAGATTAGGAGTTCCATTTGCACCATTGCACAGTGCCCAGTGAGCTGGAATCGAAGCGATCGAGCCGCTCCACAGCATGATAGCGCCGATTGGAATTCCACTGTTTTGACCTTCAAACTTGTCCCACGTAGTTCCATTGAAGCAGATAAAATCACCAACAGACCACTGTGAGCATCCATCAACCGTAACTGTACCAGCCGTTGCAACCTTGTAGAGATAACCTTGCGTTCCGGTTCCAGAGACGAGAGCTGGAGAGTTCGTAGTCGCGTTCCACGTGCCTTTGTAAATCATGTAAGGCTGAGCTGGAACGATGCCAGGCGGCAACATACCTGTTGAAGGGTTGATCGCTGCTAGGTATTCCCACTGCGAGCTAGTGTTGTAAAATGCTGGACCGTTGGAGTTTGAAGCATTGTACCAAAGCTGACCAATTGTTGGGTTAGCTGGTGGGTGGTTGTTAGAGGCGAAATTTTCAAGCAAAGAAATGAAGTTTTCTTGAACTCTCTGACCCCAGAGATAAACGCCCTTACCAGTTAAAGAAAGTGAGGTGGTCGTTGTGTCAATCGTACCACCTTCCAAAGTAAAGCCTGATTTCAGCGTTGAATCAGACCATACCATTGCGTAATCATTATTTGCCATTCAAAGTCTCCTATATGGATGTGTATTTATGGAAATGATTAGCGTCTAGCAGCTGTAGTCAGAGCCTTGATTTCGTTGTTTAGTGCGCGTGGTTCAACTAAAAGTTGGCCCAAGTCATATTGGTCTACAACGGCCTCTTGAACACCATCAAACACGAAAGTGCCCTTATTGCCCTGCTTTACAATGTTGGTCATCTTAAAACCCTTGATTCTAAGGCAAGCAGCCAACACGATGTCGGTAGTTTCAAAAGTCATTTCATACTCCTATAATTGTGTAATTCAACTACTTTGAACAATTCTATTTATGAAATGAACCCCAGCCAGGCAGGAATTTGAGCTTTTTCAATCAAATGCAACAAAAGGAGGAAATATCTTCCTCCTTTTGTTTTAAACCAGCTTTATTCTTTTAAGCCGAAAGAGCACCGTTGACGTAACGTTGAACTACTGGAGACATGCGCCACGAGAAGGCTACACCTCCAGTTGGAGCCGCTGTGTTGGTCATAACAACGAATGACGTAGAGAACTGCTCTTCAATCTGAACGAACACTGGTGTGGTCGATCCAAGCTGTGAGCTAACTTGCAGCTCTAAGCTTTTTGGTTGTTGAGCCTGACCATCAACCAAAGCGCAAGCGTGAGAAAGAGCAGCCGATGCTGTTTGCCCTGCAGCGATCGTTCCATTTCCTTGATTCCAACGTGTTCCGCTGAAGTCACCGTCAAAGAAGAATGATGGTACGTTGTTGCCAAAGATGAACTGTTGGATGTTAGTAGGCGCGGTGATACGATTGCCAGCACCATTCAACTTGTTACGCAAAGCTTCTGCCCAGGTAACTGTAGCCAGGTTGAAGTTGATAGGCACAGTGGCCAGGTTTGCTGTAACTGGATAGTACTCATTATCATTCAACTCGAGTCTAGTGATAGTCACTAGGCCTGCGCCTGAACCATCAAAAATTCCGCCTGTAGTACTGTTACAGTTGAACCATCTATTACGATTGCACTGCAACAGCGTCATCGTAGATGTATTAGCGAACTGTGACGGATCATAGTAGGTATCGATCGTGTTATTGTTGAAGAACAGTTTGTTCAGGCCAAGCAGCATGATACGATATGGCGACTCAACGTTCAAGAACGTATTGTCGTGAGCATCTACTACAGAGTTTTGTGTTGGTGTGTCATCACCAGAGTAGGCACGAATACCAACCGTTGCGTTCCACGCTGTACCACCGCTTACATACAAGTCAGTTCCAGTTGTAAATGCAAATGTCGGAATGTCGAACGTGTTAGCGTCGATCACCGTGACTGGATTAGAGCCATTTGCAAGAGCTACACCAACCACTCCCCCAACTCGAACGACGTTACCAGTCGTGTAGCCGTGATTTGCAGCAGTGTAGCGACAGAAACCAGATCCATTGTTGACTACGTTCGTCACCGTAATCACACCAGCTCCAACCGGGTCAAAATTGTTGTCATGCATCTTGACAGAACCAGAATTTTTAACCATCACACAGCCTGTCGTGTTATTGGTTGTTGGCTTGATACCATAGCCAACATTGTCAGATATCACAACTCTATCAGGGCGGATTGTACCATCTGTAGACAATGCAGCGACTACAATGAAGTACATGTTGGCATTTTCAATTTGATTTCCGCTGATCGTTGCACCAGCTGAGTTTGTTCTGATACCGCCACCGCCAACTTGAATTTGACCAGGATTGATAATGATGTTGTTGCAAATGACAGTTCTAGATGAACCAGCGCCAGGAGCATTTGCAACGTCAATCGCGTCATCACCAGTGTTCAAGATGTAGTTATCTGAGACGATGTGGCCTTTCCCACCACGTGCGTCATATGCGGTTCCAGCGATATTGTAGAAGCGGTTGTTATGAACAACCCAACCATCACCGCTAAGATCAGTAGAAACAGCGAACAATCCTACATTGTTGAATTCGCAATTGGTGACCTTAATCTGCGAGCTGCCAGATGAATAGATCGCCGAACATGTTCCACGATTACCAGCCATGAAGTAATTATGGGTGAATGACACACCATCAATGACAATATTTGTTTGGTTAACGATTGAGAACAGATGATTGTTTTGATCATCACGTTGCACTAAACCGCCAGTTCCAGTTATGCGTTGACCTGATTGCAGATTTACTGGTGATGTGATACGATAGCCAAGCGGACGATATGGAAGCGTCAGTGATAGGTGATTCGTGAGAGCCGCTTGCAATGCAGCTGTCCAATCTTCAATGCCACTCGTAACTGTCACCAGCGGATTGTACCAGTTTACATCAACTGGACCAGAGTATTGTCGTTTCCAGCGGCGCAATGAAGCATCAACAATTACTGTCGCACCATTATCTGCGGTGGTGTTATCGCTAGAATCGAGAATGAAAGTCCCTGCGATACCGCTAGGTGCAGTCGTTCCAAGATAACCGGTCACATACACCAAGGGAACATCCAAAGTGAATGTTCTTAGTGTTGCATAATCTGGAATTTCTTGTCTTGTTCTCAACAGTTCAGTGCGATTAAACAATGACTGTGCTGGTGCATTGATTGGACCGCCAGGTCCACCTAGAGCTCTTGTAGTTGTTTCAAGCTCTGGAATATCATCCCAACCTGCTGTTGGAGTTAAATTTGGCATAGATCTCTCAATTGTGTAATGCTGCTACCCTGAACAATCTATTTATGAAAGTGGCCACAGCGTGGTTATCTAGATGCATAAACAACAAAAGGAGAGAATTCTCTCCTTTTGAATTTGATTCAACAAACTTATTCTACATACTTTGCCATAATTGGTGCAGATGAATAAGTAACTACAACTGCTGCGTGTGGGCCTAATTTAACAGTTACATTGGAATTGAAGAATAAGTTAACTCCACCTACACTCACTTGCGTAACAGTACCTCCAGCTATGCTAATAGTTTCTGGTGATGCACCAGCTGTATAAGTATACGGAGATGAACCAACCGTTATGTATGATGGCCCGACAGGATTGTATCCTGGATTGCTGGCTATATAACCATTTGCTCCACCTGTACCATTCAATACACCAGAGACACATCCATACATACGATTATTTAGAATGTTGAAATTTGATGGAGCTTCATTGAGATCGATACCCCATGTACTATTAGAAATTGTATTACCAACAATACTTACATTTGAAGACACCGATTTCAAATATGCACAACTTTCACCACCAGATAGTATATTTCCAGTTATCTGAATATCAGTTCCCCATATTTCAATCTGATGAGCAGATGATGCTTCACTATACATCTGATTTCCATTGATAGTCGCCTCAGTTGTCCCGGTTTGCAACGTAATATTGTTAGCGCTATTATTTGAAAACCAGTTTTCATCAATAGTTATACCGGAGCAATATTGCATGTACACGCCAGTTCCACATGTGTCGAAGTCATTATGCTGAAGCTTTACGCTGATACTGTTAGGCAACACTGAGCTAGGACTATAAGCAAATGCGGTGTTTGTGCATTCATAGAATACGCTATTTCGGATATACAGCCCTTGAACATAGTTGCCAGCATTCAATCCATATGGGCAGTATTCAATATATGAACGATCTACCCTACATGAATTTGTTTGAAGGTTTGTGCCATTTGTGCCATACATGTTGATACCATATTCTACACAATTCTGTATATAGGAATCAACGATGTCGACCATGATGCACTGAAACATCAAGATGCCACCGTAGATGAAGTTATTGCCATACACTCTACAATTTCTAACTTTAGATGTTCCTACAAAATTAAAGTGTAATGCATAACCACCAGTGGCCACCTGCGATCTGGCAAATATTCCATTTTCAAGCTCAATGCCATATAGTTGTGCAGAACCATTTCCGATAACAATATGATCTAATAATCCCGTAGAATCATTTAGCAGGATTGTTGAATAGTTCATATCAAATGAAACATTATTGATGTTTAATGTCAGAGAATGCTTGATCAGATATGTAGCATATGGAAAATACAATACGCCGCCTGGAGTTAATGTATTGATAGCTGCTTGAATGGCAGCAGTATCATCCGTAACACCATCACCCTTAGCACCAAAATCTTTGACGCTAACTACTTCTTGCAATTTATTTTGAATAGTTCTAGCAACAGAAGCTGAACCAACCTGAGTAAATCCTTGAAATACCTGTGAGATCCACTGTGCAACTTTTGTCAGCGTCAGTGATACCAGACCACCACCTTGACTTACAGATGCTACTTCTGCGCCAGTGATTGTTGCGCCAGGCGGAATAGTTCCTTGAGCAATAGATTCTGTTCTATCAAGAAGCGCTTGGGCTTGACTATTCATTGGACCGCCAGGTCCACCTAGCGCCAAGGTGGATGTTTCAAGCTCTGGAACTGGATCCCAACCTGGGGTTGTGCTTGGAGTTAAATTTGACATAAGTCTCTCAAAATGTGAAAATCAATTAGTAGCCAACGACGTGCCAAGCGCATGTTGCACTTGCTCTAGCCGCGACAGTTCCTGTACCGGTGAACCAATATTGTGGAGCCAGTACGTTAATGTGTGAGTTATCAACAACTGTGATACCGAAGGAGAAGCAAGAAACACCGGTGTCAGAAGTAGCCCAACCTACAAATCCGTTTGGAAACGTTACAGGTAAGGTAACTTCAACTGAAGTTACTCCTACACCAATCACAGTTAGACCCCAAACTTCAATCGTGCCATCAGCATTTGTTCGATAGCTCATGGCGCTACTACTTGCGCCAGTAAGTGATTTTGCGCTGACACCTGTAACTGTAACCTGACCACCAGCGATAGTAATGCCAGCACCAGCATTTACTACCACAGCTCCTGCTGAAGTTGTCAAACCAGCACCAGTATTAACGCTTACATTACCAGCCGCGACAGACAATCCATTACCAGTGATCATACCACCAAGCGTTGAAGTTGTAGTTGGTGGAAGCGTGTATGGTGTTGTTACAAAATTATAAGCTCCGGCGCCAGTACGTTGAACATAACCGGTTCCAGAGAATCCAGAGATTGCATCGAGAGTAGTGCCACTAGCAGCTGTTTGACCAGTACCACCATTTGCAACAGGTACCGTATTCAGCGTTGCTACAGTGCCTAGCGCAAGATTTGTTCTTGCCGTTGCGACATTTGTCAAATCTGATAGATTGTTTGCTCTAGTCATCAAAGCATTTTTAAGCCAGGTTAAGATTGTTGATAACGTAGCGCTAACAATTCCACCTCCTTGGCTTAATGACGCAACTTCAGCGCCTGTTAACGGCGCAGCCGTTGTTGCAGTTCCTTGAGCAATAAGTTCAGTTCTATCAAGAAGTGCTTGAGCTTGAGTATTCGCAGGCCCACCAGGCCCACCAAGCACTTTTGTGGTGACTTCAAGTTCAGGAACTGGATCCCAACCTGGGACTGGAGTTAAATTTGCCATGTTAGCTCACGCTTACTGTAATCGTGTAAGTAATCAAGAATGCACGGTTAGCGGTCTTTTCAATCGGGTTGAAAATCATGTGAGTCAAAAGCAAACCATCTTGAGTCAGCAAGCCAAGTTCATCGAACGTGTAAAGTGAATTTGGCTCTGTTGTTGAATTGTCTGAAGTTGCTTGGCCAGCTGGTTCAACTGAGCTAAGCTCCATAGTCACTACGATGATCGACGTGATAGCTGGTGAAGGAGACTGAGCAGCGATCACCGAGTTGCCCTGTGGCGTACCGTTTGCGTTCGCATCAACTTGCTCTGAATACGTCTCATTGTAGAGAGTTGCAGCGCCGATAGTGTTAGGTGGACGATAATTCAACTGGTTAGCTGAGTTATAGAACGTTCCGCCATTGCCAAGAGCGAGCGTGTAGATGTATCCATTCGAGCTTTGCGACAGTGCACGAGAAATAGCGGTAGCCATGTTTTGCGGGTGAACCGCATTTTTCTTGCTGAGAACAACTTCGCCCGTGTCTTTATCCACGATCGTTACGTGTCCTTCAATTTTTGGTCGCATAAAAGAACGTGCTTTCATTTAAAATCCTGTTGAATAATGATGTGAGTATTTATTGCTTAAGGCGCTGGGTTGTATTCTTCAAATGCGCGGGTGCCATCATAATTGAAGGAACCATCATAGAATTGCTCAGTGTAATCACCTTCTGGCGGATTCAATGTGGTGGTATCTGCTTCAATCCAAACGCTGAATGAACGAGCGGTGTTGAAGCTTACTTGAACCACGTGAGTTCCTACAACCAAAGTATCTGGCGTGATTACTTGGTCACCATTAAGCACCACCACGCTATCAATGATGTACTGACCAGCATAGTGAATGTACAGATTATTGACTTGCTCTGGTTCTTCATAGAAGTTAGCTTCTGGGTGGAGCATAACATTGTGAATCACAGTGTTAGCACCACCTTCTGTGACAGTCAGGTAGAAGTCATCTGAAATGTACGTGAAGACATTGTTTCCAGCTTGATCAGTTGCAACGCCAGAGCAATCATCCGTCTCGTAGCGATCTGTGTCATACGGGAACGCTTCATATCCGGTGTTCGAGTTATCGAAGCATACCGGATCAAACAGTCGCATCTTGTAGATGCCTGGCAATCTTGGAATCTGCGGTGTTGGTGGAGTAGGTTGCGTAATCACAGCTTGTGGCAGAGCTGGATACATCGACGCGTTAGTAGCTGCCCACGGAGCATTGTCCAAGTTGATCTGTGTAGTGTACCACTCACCAGTTACGTTCATCGACGTAGCGCACATACAATCGTAAAGACGAATGAGTTCTTTGAACTCAATGCGTTCATCGAAAGATGCGTTAGCGATCTGATTGTATTGGCCAGCTTGTTCTACTCTAAATTCAATGTAGGTGTTCAGCGGAGGAATAGAGTTGAATACGAACGTGTATTCCAGCTGTTGGCCAGTTGGAACGGTCGTCTCTTGCATGAGAACTTGACCAAACGTCGAGAATTGCATACCATCGTGAAGTGCAGCAGCCGGGTCATATTGCTCGGTGATGTAGCCGCGTTCAGTTTGGATGCTCAGGTCTGGCAAGTAATCCGTGGCGTCAATCGGCGCGCTAATCTGCGTGAAGAAGGGCAGATTTAGCGTGAATGAGTCATAATTGTTGCCGTCCTGCGTCAGGTAGTAATCAATCCAAGATCCGTCAATCGTGAATGCAAGAAGTGAAGGGAAGGCATTCAGGCTTCTTGCACCATTAAGCTTCCAAGTACCATCAATGTAGTTGCTTACGCCTGTCGTCATTTGGTTTGCCGAATATGGCACACCGAACGTTGCGTAAGTAATTGGTCCCATGACAGGCGCTGTTTGTTGAACTTGGAAATACAGCGGTGTTAATGCGGTAATCGTGAAGACCGTGCCATCTGCTGCAACCGGAATAATGATGTCATTGAGAACGCCCTTGCCAGTATTTCCGTCTGCATTGTTGAACGCAACAGTGTAACCAAGAGCTTGAGTCGAATCAAGTGTGATCGTGAATGAATCTCTCGGATTACTAGAACTTGTACTTGCTGCGAATGGCGTGGTGTACTTGAAAAACAGCTTATCACTGATGAAGTAATTGATGTCAACGTGATCAGTTGGCGCCGGGAATCTACCAGGCATAAACTGAATGAAGCCACGAGTGTGATCAACTACATACTCAATACCAAAATCCATGTATTCACCGTTCACTCGAACGCGTGAACCTTGGTGGAACGGAACTGCATAACGACCGGTTTGAACGTAAACTGTGCTTACCGCTGGCGCCGGAGTGATGTAGTTGATGTACGATCCTATCATTGGAAGTACATTAGCACCAGAATTGAGAGCAGCTTGTAGATTTGAGAAAACGTCAGTATCAGCAGCTGAGATAGTGTATGGCGCAATTGGCGCAACCAAATGCGCATCTTTCAACAAGAATGAAGTTGCTGAAAGAGCAATAATCGAACCAGTGAAGATACTTCCGTTGATTGTGATCTGTGGAACAACATCACCAAATGCGAAGGTTTCTGCAACACCTTCTACAACCAAAGCCAAGTCATACTGAATTGTACACGGATAGATTGTAGGGTTGAGAGTCTTGGATCCGTCAAGCGTCCACGTTCCGTCAAGATAATTGCTTGCTGCGGTTGAATTGAAGGTATGAGATCCATCTAGGAACCAACCACCGTCAAAGAATGTGCCAGTTCCACCTGGTTCTTGCTCTACGCCGGTAATAACACGTGAAACGCTAACAACAGGAGCTGATACTGGAATCGTGTTCGATCCAAGCTGGTGAGAAGCATAGCCAGGCAATCCTGACCATGGCTCTTCACTGTCAGGAATGCCGTCATTGTTTGCGTCTGTCAAATCAACGGTGGCTGGGTCTGTACCGAGCGGCATTTGATTTGAATTCAGTGAGTCATTTATCGAGAAGCGTGGATAGACTGTAGCTGGAATAACGTAGGTAGCGTCATTCTGCGTGCCGCCTGAGAAGTTATACATACGCCATCCACCAACAGTGTCATCTCTTGTCCAGATGTTTTGAAGGTAGATGTTTGTGCTAAGATTATCAGCGCATGAAGCTGTGAACGCGTCAGTGAACTGAAGCGTCGTGGTCATCTGAATGAGCTTAGAGTGGTATGGCTTTACGTCATTGATGTAGGCCGACAGTGATTCTAATAGCTGCGTGTCGTTGTTTACTACTGCCACTTGTTAGCTCCCGTTTACGATTTGGACTTCTTGCATTGCGATCATGGATGTCTTGAAGAAGTCGGTAACTTCATAATTCACCGTAAGAGCATCTTCTAGTACTGCAAAGAAGATTTCATTGATCTGTCGAGGAGTCGCGTTAAGCCAAACATTTGTCAAGAATTGACGAGAGCTAGCTGGAGTAGCAAAGTATGTGCTCAACTGCGACATATCAAAGCCTGGATATGAGATGTAATCCGGCGTTGCATTATAGTTGCTATCATATTTATTGATCGTCGTATTCTGAATCGTGTAGGTAATCGTGTTGATCGCGATTGAGCTATCAACTAGGATTTGGCCAGTGTTGAAACCATAACGAGTCGAAGTTCCGTTTCTGTCATCATACGCTTGGTAAAGCTGTGATGGAATTGGTTGACCAATAGCATTTTGACCACAAACAGAATCAGTCAGCAAGTCCCAAAGATTCTTTGGAATGACCGTTGATTGCTTTGCACGAAGAAGTTTCCACTCTGTGTGAACGTTCTTCAAGGTCATATTCTTGTCGGTGTTTCGTACTGCTTCATCTGTCGTTACACGAAGCTTGTAAGTGTCTGTCTGTCGAACGTATTGCTCAAGACCCTTTACAGTAAGCATGCTGTAACGATTTGGGCGAGCATTCAATTGATCATAGTACTTCATGATCTGAAGAATTGAATAGACATCTGTGTTCGTGGCTAGCAGGCTAGCAGCTTGGTTGATCGACATGCTCTTGTTAGCGTTCGCCAATGAGCACTTACCTTTTACCCAGAAGTAGTAAACTGAAGTAGTTTGGTTTCCAAGAACCGATCGTACACTTTCAACAACATGCGGATAATCGATCGCATATTGCGTAAGCACTAATGGATCAGCATCTTCTGCTGTTGGATCATAGGCAAGCTGTGCAGATGTAGGTTGGTAGCCAGGAATCTGAATTGTGATCAAGTCGCCGGTATTGACGTTGGTAACGTTAAAGAAGATAGTCTGACCAGACGTTACAATATTCCAATTAGCTGAAGTGATCTTGTAACCATTCACGAATACCGAAGCGTTAGCCGCCTGCGCTGACAGTGACAGCGGGAATGAGAAGTTAGCTACGAAGAAGTTAACTGGGCCATTGAACGTTGGAGTCGTTGGATAAGCAACTCCATTAGTCACCGTTACGTCATTCACAGAAAGTGAAAATGGAACTGGTGACTGGTAGTAGCGAGCTGAAGTCGTCGTCATATCCAATGACGTCCAATTGCTCCAGATCTCTTGAAACTGGTTGATAATGGTCCCAGCTCTTGTAGTGAATGGCGTGTTGATGTCTGCAGTGATCGCATCCGAAAGCATTGGAAGCGAATCAGTTGCGTTAACATACGCACCGATCAGGGGCTGCCATTGATTGTAAGGCGCATATGGATCGGATGACAAGTTTGTTGGATCATTCCAGGCAACCCAGCCGTTATAAACGCTTGTGGCCTGTAATGGATTGCCAATGAGAGAATCGCTGTTAGCATCTTCAAGCTCTTGAACAACCGCATGTGTTCCAGCATCATAAAATTGAGCCAGAATATTGACATCGATGGTTGAACGCATGACAACATCATGCAATGGGCTACCGAAGATAGCCGAAAGTTGCTCAATAAGCTGTGATGGTGTAAGAGTGCCTGCATTTGCCCAAGTATCATTCGATCCTTGTAGTGCGGTACCCGCAATCATTATGCCAAGTTCAGGAAACTTGTAAGAGACTTGAGTGCCGGTGGTAAAGCTGCTTGCTGTGACTTGAACTTTGGAAGTCACACCGCTATTTGGGCATGTTACGATGATCCAGGTGATCTGGTTTGAATCTACTACATTGTTGAATTTGATCGCGCCAAAATTGCTTGCATTACCGCTAAACGTGGCATTGTCATACACGGTGACAGCCATGTTTGAGAAGTAGGCAGAAGGGTGCAGAGCTGGCGCAGTGTAGCTTGTTGATGAACCTGCTAAGAAATTTTCATCACTCGTCGCAACAGCTAAACCTGTTACATTGTTGCAGGTTGCATCTGTTTTTGACGTTGAGCTATATGAAGCAAGAGAGAACTTTGAGCCAGTTGCTAGACCGTAGCTTGACAGCCGCCCAGTTAGAAGCGTTGCTGTAGCCGGACCAACTGCTGTTTCACTCAAATACAAGTTAGCTGGCGATGATGCCAGGAATGTTCTTGGCGTAGACATCGGGCTCGTTGAGAATCGCCACGCAATAGGACGAATGTACCAAGTGCGAGTTCTACTAACGGTGTTTACGAATGCTGGAACGCTATTGTCTGCAAGATTTAGGGCACTTCCAATGTAGTTAGCTGGTGCAACCGGAGATTTGATCCACTCATAAAGTTCAACTGATGAATAGTCAGCTAAAGCACCCCAAAGTGCTGTTCTGTCAAACACGCTAGGCATGAGCTGAACATCGTAATAAGGCTTCCAGTCTAGATTGGCAGTGTTCCACCACACCTTACCAACTTGATCTAAACCCCAGACTCGCGTAGGATCATCGGTGTTTGTCCCGGCTGCATCTAGGCGTGCGTTGTAATGAGCTGGGTCACGGGCAGTTTTGACATCAACGATCTGAACTGCTTCCGGATGGTGGATTCCACGAGCAGGATCCCACAGTATAGCATTGTTGATAACCTGCGTGTTATCAACGTAGTTATACATCTTGACCGGGCTATACACATTGGCAGCAGGACCATAACAGCGAACTTTGATCGCCTGACCTACAAAATTAGGATTGGTGAGCTGGATGGTAGATGCGTTAAGCTTTTTGAAGCCTGGATCACTGAATGAACCATCTACACCAGGAATTGTCGTATCTGTCATATGTTCCGCAATTGTTAGAAGAGGAGAAGTGAACCTTCTCCTCTATCAAAACAATATTTATCCTGCCAGCCTCAGCGGAACTTTTGACCTTTTAGTTGGTTTGAACTCGCTCGATGAGAACAGATGGAGCTGTAATCCAAGTCGTGTATTGATTTCCGCCTTGGTAGACGTCATTGTTCATTCCCCAAAGTGAAACATTTGTTGCAGTGTTGCTAGCACCCATTCCAGTCACCGGATATGATCCATTATCATTGAACTGTACGTTGAAGCTACCAAATAGTGGCATACACATACATTGGTTCGTGCCAGTATAAACGCCAGCGGATTTAAGCTGAGATGTTTGTTCTGCCCAGAAACTATCAATATCCGTTGTCCAACCTTCAGACTGATACCATGAGATCGCATCGCTAACATTAGTGAAAGCTCTATTCACCACAGCATTTACAGTGATAGTTCCAGTGAATCCACCAATATTGTAGTTGATCACGTTAGCAAAAGCCGTTGCCCCCGCTGGATATTCTTGCGTGATAGTTCCCCACAACGTATCTGGATCAGCAGCAGAACCAGATGGGATTGTGATTGGGTTGCCAGCAATTACATACGCTGGATTCCAACCAACACTCGTGGAACCACCAGGATATTGAGCAATATTGTTGAAGCCTGTGCTGTCAGTAGCTTGGAAGCTTGGAGCTGCCGGTGAGCTAGAGCCTGTTCCTGTGCCAGGGGGAACAACCGTGATTACCGTGGTGTTCGGATGCACAAAATTGTATGAATACACCGGCGTAGGAGTCGGGGTTGGCGTAGGAGTCGGGGTTGGCGTAGGAGTCGGGGTTGGCGTCGGTGTTGGCGTGTAGCTCGTCGTCAAGTTAATGACGCCTGTAATCGTAGAGCTATCTGCATAAGTACCGGTGATCGTAACTGCGCCAGATCCATTCGTCATGTCAATCGTCATCTCTGTGTCAGCGTACACTGAAGTGTACGGAAGCTGAGCTGGAGTAAACGTCGCTGAATACGGCGGAGCATTTGTCAGGGTCCAAGACGATGGTTGGGTTGCTTCAACAGTAAGCGTGTTAGAATCAACAACCGCCAAATTCAACAATGAGTACGTATCACCAGGCGTGTTGATAGGCACCGGTGTCAGCGACCATGGTGTAGTTGAATTTGGACCTGTAGGCGGAACCGTGTACGTCACTCCATTGATCACAATCGGGTAGAACAAAGATTGTGAGCCAGCCAGCTCGTTATACCAAGCCGGACGAATAGCAACCGTCGGGGTTGGAGTTGGAGCAGGCGTCGGGGTTGGTGTAGGAGTTGGGGTTGGTGTCGGCGTAGGTGTAGGCGCTGGCACGTAATTTCCAATCTCATAGTTTGTTCCGTCATTCGCAACAATTTCAATTGCATCTGCACGAATCAGATTTCCTCTAGAATCTCTCAGCTCATAAATCTTGTCAAGTGAGTCTGGAATGATCGTGATTTCATTCATCAAGCGTGCTTCAAAGTATGGAAGCGTGCCTACGTCTTCATAGCTGAACCATCTTGTTTCATCCGTTGGCATGATCGGAATTGATCCACCACCAGTGTATGGTGCAGTCATGTTGTATGATGTCGAAGCTGCATAAATCGTGGTTGCAGTTCCATTTTCATACGCCGTAGCATTAGCTACCTCATCTGATTCAATGATCAGATAGTTAGTAAGCTCAGACGTGAAATCATCTGGCTGAACTTTGATTTCAGTCTTGACGATTCCGTTTGCGTCACCATACGTTGCAACCTTGTAAGCCCAGTATTCATCAATTTCATAAGTCTTGAACTTGGAAGAATTGATGTACGCATCAACCGACAGGTTTGTTCCCTTGTTAGAGATCATACCTTGCCAGAAGCGGAATGCTGTCATATCGCTTGATCCGCGTTGCGTGAAGTATGATGGAGCTTGGTAACCAAGCAACCCGCGAGCGTGCGCAGTTTCAGGTGCGTTAGTCACCATCAAATCAGTGTCATACAACGTTAGAATCTTTTCAACGGCTGCCTCCATGTTTTGGCGCATCTGCCCATCAGACAAATACTGTCCACCATATGAAAGGCGACCATTGAAATTAAGCTGACGTTGACCTGTCAAGAAGAATCGGCTGATGATCTGGCCAAGGAATGGATCATAGATCAGCACATCATCTGCACCATATTGATCAAATGCAACCACATTCTCATATTCACTGGTCAGCAAGTGGATAATGTAAGGAGGCGTATCAAACACGATCTGTGTAAGAGCTTCATCACGGAATACACGCATTTCTGAAGACGGAATCTGTTGACTATTCACGTCGAGAATAGCTGGAATCGCTTCTGTTTCCAGACCAATTCTGCCGGTCAGGTTTGAAACAACCCCAGTCTCTGTCTGGAACCAAACATTTTGTGAGAATGGATTCAAGTTAACGGCTGAGCCAGCGGTCGCGCCTTCATACTGTTGGCTAATGAACGCCTCAATAGTAGTGGTCCAACCAAGCGGCTGTCCAGCTGAATTCAGCAGCTGATTGTTAGGATCATTGAACAACCAACCTTGAGCAGCAAGATAATCAGCGTAGCCAAACAGGAAAGTGATCAAGTTTTGCAGACCTGTCACCAAGAACGGAGCCTTGAACGTCATCGTGTTTGCCACAACTTGATAACGAGTCCATTCATCAGTCGTAACTGTTCCGCCTTGCGCCATGAATTCATAGCTAGCGCCTGACGTATCATACGTGTACCACGATAGTTCAGTGCGGTTAGGATTGTAAGTATCGATACGGTAGACCCAGTCATCACCAGGCTGAGTACCAGCAGCTCCTTTCGCAGGAACTTGGCTACCATTGACATTCTTTGACGTACCACGCTGAACAAGTTGAACACGAAGAGCATTCAACCAATTGCTGCTTGTGAACTTATTTTCTTTCAGGAAGACGGTATAATTCTTTGTCGCGATCGCTGCACCGTCAATCGTCATCGACAGCACATCAGAGTTAATCAATCCGCCGAAGCGATAGCCAAGCTTAATCGACCAATCTTTCAAGTAAGCCGTATCTGTCGAAATGACGATGTCGCTGCTGTAAGAGCGCATGTACTGCACGAACAGCTGATTGAAGCCTTCCGAGTAGTAGTATGACTGTGGAACGTATGATGTAGTAATCGCAGCAAACGTATCAATCACCGCCGTGTAAGTATCACCCCAGTTGAAGCCGATACGATTCGGCGTGTAGGTGATCTTAATGAAGGCATCTTGGTAACCATTTGCAATGTTAACAAACACCGGAGTCGTGAAGTTTGTTCCAGTAAGCTTGATGATACCATCAATGCGGCTGACGACCTCAGACGTATACGTCATTGGGTATTCTGGAAGCGACATAGCTTCATACGTCACCCATGATTGTGAGCTAACAGAATTCAGCAAAGTTCCGTGTAGCACGATATCGCTTGGCGCGAGCTTACGGCCAAGATACTTGTCGATCGAGTAACCATCTACCGTGGTGGTTGCATCGCCCCATGTCTTATCCACGAAGCCCATCGGGTCAAGTTGGAAATATGTCTTGACTTGGCCGTAGAGATAATCTGTCGTGGTCTTCCACACCATCTCGATAGGACCGTTTTGACCAAAGACATAACGATTAGCGATACCAGTTGGCACGACGTGCGTCAAGTTTTGTGTAGTCGTTCCGTATGGTGGGAGAAGTGCACCGGTTGCTTGATTGACGCTTACAGCTGTAGTTTGACCTGCATTCTGTCTGATCGTGAGAACAAAGGTAGAGACTGCTGGCCACATTGAAGTCGTGAACGTGGTTGTTCCAGCTGGAATAATTCCATTCAGAATGAGAGCGTCCAAGAAAGCAGCTTCAGTCGAGTAACCACACAGCAGCCATGGATTCAAATCTGGGCGTGAAGTACCATAGAACGCTTTGTAGATACCTTGCCAAGTAGCCGTTCCAGATGGAACTCCGTTGATGGAAGCTTGTGAATAATTCCACGTGAATGGATTTGTCTGGTCAAATGAGCTTCCGTAAACATCCGTGACATTGTGCTTCACACCAAAGCTTTCAAATGCACTTTGCATGAAGGTCGTGTAATCAGGATTCTGTTGAAGAGCTGTAGTATCCAGCACAATGTTACGTGGCGGGCAATTCTCATACAGCTCTTGCTCGATCGCCAACGTCAGGTTATTGATGACCTGGTCGATAGGAACATTTGTCCATGGATCTGCCAGCACGATAACTTGGCTACCAACGTTCGTCCACACAGCACCATTGAACTGCCAGAGTTCATTGGTCTGACGGTTGTATGAATAGCCGCCATATGGTGCAGTTGCTGGAAGCTCACCGGTGTCCGACACTACATCATAGAAGAATAGCTGATTCGTCGTAGTGTCATACCAGTACTGACCTGCAAACGGGTGTGACGGGTAGGTCAAACCTCCAATGATACCTGGAGTTTGCTGGCCGTTCGAGCGGATGAATGACTTTTGAACGATACGCTTCAGAAGATCAGTATTGACGCTTTGAATCTGAGTTTCATGGCCGTCATGGTGAACGATGACATTCATGTTCAAATTGCCGTCAAACGACTTGGAAGGCTGTACTGCAGGCAGCAGGCCAAGATACGGCAGCGTAACAACTACATTTGAGATCGCTGAAGTCGTGTCATAAAACAGCTCTGCGATGTTGGCATCAAGAGTCGTGTTTGTGTTAGCGGCTGGAAGCGTGGTAGTTGCTTGATAGTACTTCTTGAACGCGCTAACGATGTTTGGATCGATATCGTCTGTTCCATTTGGAAGAACCACTGTTCCGGTCGCGATCAAGCCTGGCAGAATGTTTTCGGCATATGACGTGATCTGAGCAAGCATCTGCTCATAATTCTGCTGAGCGAAATCTACCAATGAGTTGACGGTGATATTTTCTTGAAGCAGCATGCCGATAAGCAAGCTAAAACGACCATCAAATTGCTTGATAGTACCGCCAAGACCGTAATTCTTGTTGGTAAGTTGACGCCAGTTGTTTGAACCAGCATATTCACCGATGAGACCAGCCTGATCTTGAATGATCGATGCAAAGTGATTGAACAAATCACCTTGGCCAACCTGAGCACGAGTCTCATTGACGACGTTCCACATGAACTGCGGTGGAACTTCCCAGCAACCATTCTTCAGCGTAACGTCTGCTGGAACGATGACTTGTGAAGTTGCTGATGAAAGAATGTCAGTTGCTAGCGTGCAGGTCTTGTAAACTTCTTGCTGTTTCGCATACAGATTTCCACTCGTATAAAGCGTGGTCTTGAATGGAATAGCGAAAGCATCACCAACCTCAAACGGAATAGTACCGTCAAGCACAACAAACGTGAGTCCGTTGATGCCTGTATAAGTTTCATTAACCGTCAACTCTGGCAGGTTCGTCAAAACGGTGCTTTCTACGCTGAATGTAGTAGCTGATGTTGCTGTTAGAGTCAGAACCTGTGGAGCTAGTGTCGCTGTGTTCGTAACGAATGAGGAAGCTGTGCCATTTCCAGTGCCCGTGAATGACGGAGCTACCGGAGCGAAGGGCAGCGGTTGACCGTCTACGCTGAAGCTGTAGTATCCGCTCAGCAAACCTTGAATATAGACTTCATCATTAATCGTCAGGCACTGAGATTGAATTTCACTCGTGTTGTTGATGACATCTGCGAGCGGTCCAAGATCTGCTACTCGAGCCAGAATCACACCACCTAAGTAGGTGTCATTCAGCGTTGGATAGTTTGAGTCTGGAATAGGCGCGTATCCCACAGTCGTCTGATCGTAGACATACTTCTGCACCAGCGGAATCTGGTTGAAAGAAGATTTTTGCTCAAGCAACGACGCTTCGAACAGAGCATTAAGCTCAATGATCGGTTGCGTAGCTTGAATGTAGAACTTCAAGTCAGAACGCTTTAGCGTAGAAACGTGAACCCAGAAATTGTACTTTGCCCAATCGCTAGTACCACTTACGTCAATAACGTAGTACTCAGGATTACCAGCTTGGTTGTATGACGGTAGATTCGACGGAGAAACAGAAGCTCCCGTCCAGTAGTAGTTGGCAAAATTGTTGATCTTATCAGCATTCAACATATTGCCGGTTTGGTCATACTGCACGTAGCTAGTCGACATTTCAGGACCAGCTTGCCAAATTGTCTGCAGCTGGAACGCGTTGTTCTCATAAACCTTGTAGTACAGCATTTCGCCAGTCGTTGGATTTTGCAACGAATGACCGAAAGTGAACTCATCAAGCGTATCAATGAGAAGGCGTCGACCGATGACCGTGTCAACCGGCGCTGTAGAACTTTCTACGTAGTAGAAAGTAGATGAAGCTGTGTTCGTATGCGTACCATCATTGTAGTACAGGTCAAACATCGGAGGTTGGTTCGTGCGATTCTTGACCACACCGCCAGCGGTTCCTGCGTCAGCTGGTGCGCCGCTTGAGTTCACGAACGTGTTGAGCTTGATCGTGCTAGTGTACTCGATGATTGGACGAGTAGCCTGCGAAATCTCTGTGAAGCTGATAACGCCAGAAAAGTTGTTGTAGAAGCTGATCACATCTTCACGGTGAACCCACAGGTTGCACAATGCCCAATCTGACCATGAGGTCAACGTTGGAATTGGAGCAACAGGATTTCCATTTGAGTCAAGCGTGCCACGTCCAATGACGTAGTATTCTGCGATAGCTGTTGGGTTGGAGCGTGCAAGAGCAGCTTGCACTGCAGCAACCGGGATACCTAGCGTCTCATACGGCAGACCTGGACTATTCAAGATCCAGTTGCCGATCCACAGATATTCATTGAAGTTACAAAATTTGTCCAAGTCAATTGGCGGAGCAAAGTTAAAGCTCGTCGAATTACACCAATTGCTGATCGTGTCGTAGTCGACACCAGAGATTACAAGCTTTTGAAGCAGGTCTTGCCAGCCCCAGACATTTTCTACGGTTGCTTGCTGTGAATAAACTAATGGAGTAAGCTGATTGATCTGGCGTTCTGCAGTTGGCTCTTGAATATAGATGTCACCAGCTGCTGCGACCGATTGATCGCCAACATAACCAAAGAGCGGCTGCGATTCATTCTTGGTTAGTTGTTTGTTAAAGACATTTCTCATCAACGTGTTAATCGTCTTATCACGATAACGCTTTGGGAGAAGTGTCGAAAGATCTATTGATTTTTTCTGTAAGTCAGCCATTATCTGCTTGAGCCTATTTGTTAATGAGGTATCGCTAGACTATTTATTCCATAGTCTAGCGATAAGAAATGGCCTACTTTTGACTTACGACTTTTGCTTCAGAGTAGTGCTGTTAAGATCCTGAATGATCTGCACGTTGCTCAATTGAGCGCAGCTAATAAAGACCTCATCCGAACCAGCCGTGATCGTGTACAAATCACCGAAGTAGTTGTTCGGGAAGTTTGGCACCAGTACAACAGATGCTACGTCAGAACCAAACGTCTGGTGGATCTGCGAGCACAGATCGGTTGCATAAAACGTCTGACCAAATGTCCACTTATCAACCGTGAAGTAGTTTTGAATTACATCAAGCGCTTGAATACGAACTTGGTCATCTGTCAATGACGAGCTAGCAGATTTCACGATCTTGAAGGTAGCTTGAAGCTGAGGGTCAGCTTGGTTACCGAACAACATCTTAATGTTAGCCGAGTGCATTACAACCGTGTCTGAAAGCATCTTGCTCTCGATCAGCGATGCATACGTTGTGCGAAGATCCAGCGATGTTGGAGCTGTCGGAGGAGCAGAAAGCACGCCGTTCACGTAGTTTTGCATCTGCGAGTAGTAACCACGAGTCAGCACGTACATGTCAACGATGTTTGAAGGTGATGGATCAATCAAACTATCGCTTGCCGTAAAGTGCTGCCACATGAAGTCAAGCATATCACGGCCAGGCTTTCTCGTGTAGATGCCTGAAACGTTGTCAGTGTATGTCAGTCCTTCAATGTAAGCGGTGGCAACGACTGGAACCAAATTGCCAGTAGTTGTGTCGGTCGTGAAGTAGACATAATCATTTGGTCCGATGAAATTCAAGAACTGGTAAGGATTTGCTAGCAGACCTTGACCGTCCGTGTTGGTGCCTTGAGCATCATTAGCCGTAACCTGCAGCGCGTTGATGTTTACGTCGCCATTGTCATAGTTCACCTTACCCGCAACATTGTAGATCTGGTCAGTTCCGATTGCTTGCAATCCCGTTACGTTCAAGTTTGACTTCAAGATTCTAACCTGATCAACTACAGGAAGCAGCGTGTCTGGATCAACGATCGTCGTGCTGTTATCGAACCAGAAGTTAGTAGTCGGGCTTTCAACTACAAGCTCAAAATTGCGCTGCGTAACGATCCAGTACAGCAAGTTACCGCTGCTATCATCTACACGTTCAACCATGATGATCCAATTGTCTACAGGATCTGCCGGGTTGTATGGATCGGTGATCGTGGTGCTGGTGATCTGTGATTCAGGGATGATCGTGAACAGACCAACCAGGTTTGCTCTAGCGATATTTGTCGCGTTGTAAACACCACCAGCGTTTGAGATCGTGATGATGAATGCATCGCCGGTAACATACTCGCTTGGTGTTACGCCTGATGGCGAACCGATGATGAAGGAGATCTTACCATTTGTGTAGATCTGGCCAATCGTTCCGCTACCATAGTAACCATTGACGCTACTATACACGGTGAATGTACCATCGCTATCTGTAATTTCAACCGTTAGAATTTCATTGATTGCCGTGCTTTGATTGATGCTTGAGTTGGCAATTGAATCTGCTGAGTTGATTGTAGTTACAGACCCGCTGTTGATGTAAATACCAGTCGTCTGGAATGCTCTGATAGGATTGAAACCAATACCAAACTGCAGCTGACGCATGACAGTGTTCTGGATGCCAGACACGTTATTCGGCGTGATATTGAGCGGAGCATAAGTACCATTTGTCGTATTTTGCAGAACCAATGGAAGGTTCATATCATAGATCAAGTGGTCAGTGTCAGAGTTTACGACGGCGTAATACTTGCTTGGAAGCGTTGCTGTGTTAGTCGTCGTGTAGTCCGACGCCAAGTAAACGATCGTGTCTGGTTCACCGTACCAGTGGCGGTCGAGCGCACCTTGAATTGCTGTCTTCTCTTGGATACCGATTGTAGAATCTTCAATGAATGTTGTTCTTGGACGAACATAAGCAAGGTTCAATGGAGCAGCTGACTGATTGTAAGCGTAGGCCAGCATGTTGTAGACACCTGGATCGCTAAGCATAGGCTCAAGCACTTGGTCGATAAGAACGCGCGATGAAAGCGATTCTGTCGTCACGGTTGAGCTAATGTCATAGTACATGCGCAGATCGTTACCAAAGATCTTCACGTTCTGATATGTACCTGAAGCATCATTCCAGTTGATATACTTTGGCTGACCAGCAAACGTTCGGTTTACAGCCATTACGCGAAGAATCGATGGATCCTTTAGCACGAATGAGTTGTAATCCTGACCATTCACCATGCGGTTTTGCGAGTAGTACGTAGCTGGAGCTGCTGTTCGAATGTGCTCAATGTCTTCAGACTCTGATGAGTTTTGAAGAGCTGCTGTCAGTGAGTACGTCAGCGTTATGCTTTCTGTGTTTCCAAGAGAAGATGTATAAGCAAACGTAACTGTCTGGTTGGTCATCTGGCTCTGCTGAAGTACCAATGAACCGCTGGTAGACTGACGAACCCAGAAGTTGAAGTAACCAGTTGGAATGTTGGAGAAGTCACCGTCACCAAAGATCAGACGAATCTGGTCATCTTCAAGGGATTCAATCTCATACTGGTTCAAGTTGGCATTAACATTGAACTGAAGATTCTGTCCAGCAACCGTGTCAACCGCTTGCCACTCATTGATAAGAGTTCCTGTAGCGTCAACTTCCTGTACCCAAACGTCAGCATCATTGATGTTGTTCAACGTAATGTTCACTGACTGATTAGGAATTGGCACCGTGAAGATATATGGAACACGGTTCATTGTGCCTTGCTTGATGTACATCAAGAAGCCGGTCGTCATGGAACCATCGCCAAAACCATCATCAGCATACAGCATGGTGAAGTATTCGCTAAGGGATGGCGTACGTTCAAACACTGTGTCCGAGTCTACATCGGCTGGAACAAGCTCAAATAGCACGGTTGAGCCAGCGATCGTCGTTTTTACTGGCAGACAACCATTTGTGAATGAAGTGCTCGCTGAATCACTTTCCAGTACATTCTGAAATTCATACTGTTGAAAAACGGTGTCATCGATCTGGAATGACTTAAATGGTGAGCCAAATGGCTGAGTCATTGCAGCGTTCATGATGACCATAAACTGCTCTTTCCAAAGCGCGTTGTTTGGATCATTCCAGTTAATCGTCTTGTTCGAAAGTGCGTTATTCTGCGAGTCATAAAGCACTTGTGACGAACTAACGCTGGTGATCTTGACAAAACCACGCAGCGGGATATTACGAGTTGCAGTATATGAGACCAGCTTAGCCAGACGCAAGATGCTTTGCTTACGGGCGGCAGTGTCGATCATATTTTCATGGATCGACATGTCAATACGATACGCGTGCTGTTCGGCGATGTAAGCAAACGTTTCGATGATCGCAATTAGCTGTGAAGATTCAATATAGTCATTGAAGTTTTCTGGATAGTAGAACTTCAGATAATCCAGAAGAGACTGCTTGACAGCATTGTAGTCATATGAAACGAAATTGACTTGCTGAAACGCTTGGTAGACTTGGTCCCAGGTTTCGGCCGCGTTTAGCGAGGTTGCTGATGTCATTACAATAGCCTGTTATTGTGAGGTAATTTCAATATTCAAATCTTTGGTCACTTGAAACTCGATGTAATTGATCTTGCACGCAGCGATCAATCCGTGATCATCAGTTGCTGTGATGATGTCGAGAGCTACAAGTTCTACTCGAGGATCAGCATTGAAGACGCTAGTTAAATCTTCGCGGATAACTTGCTGACTATACACGTCATTAAGTTCAAACGTTAGAAGCGGAATTCTTGTGCCCCAATCGGGCATGTTGACTCGCTCACCTTTAACGGTGAAGATTTGATTAAGCAAGTCATCATCAATGGCATCAAGATTAAGCGTGACGAAATCACCGCCTGATGCTTCATAGCTCTTGGTGCTAAAACCTTGGTAGAAAATTTTCATAGTACTTATTTATGCAAATGATTACGGCTGCCAAAGTGGATTTCTTGGCGTCTTGCACAAGGCTTCATCTTCATCACGCTTCCAAGATTCATGATCAGGCCTTACCATGAAGCTCGAAATTGTATCGCTAGATGCAGCAGGAGCAGAAGAAATAGATGGAGTATTTGAGCTGTTGACAGAAACTCCAGACGTCGATTGAATCGGCAGCGGCCCTGAGATAGGATCAATCGCTACGAAACCAAAGCTTCCAGCATCCACATTGAAAGCTGGTGTCTTAATACCCATAGCGGCTGGGCTTGAGATCGTTGTAGAACCACCAAGCTGAAGTGTAGAACCAGCGCTGCTGATGAAAGCTAACGTGCCAGATGTCATCATCGTGATAGCAGCCTGAGCGTTCGCAGTAAGTGCTTTTTGCGTTGTAATCTCTACCGGGCCATTTGCGTCAAGCTTGATTCCGCCAGATGATGTTCCAGCTGCCTCAGCAAAATCACGAAGTAGACCTACGCCACCAGGCTTGGAAGTTGTTGAAGCACCAACGGCTGGAGCTGCACTTCCGCCAGACGTCTTCAGGTTGATGCCACAGCCTGCGCTGAGGTTAACGTCACCTCCACCAGACACTAGTTGAAGCGTATTATTCGATTGAATCTTCACTCCACGAGTTTCAGATTGAATGTTTACGCGCTTCTTAGCAACAATGTTGATGTTTGAATCGGAGTAGAAGTTAATGTCATTCTTTGCTCTGACGTTAACCTTTGAATCAGAGTAGACATAGATCTTACCATTCGTCTCATCCATCTCAATGTAGTTAGTGCCTTTAGCTGTCGAGATGTAAATGCGTTCATTTGTGTCATCAAAAATGACTTGAGAACCAGCGGTTGTTCTTAAACGAACACGGCATTGAGCATCAACATCAGACATTAAGAAGTAATGACGGCCAGGCGTCGTCATTGAAAACATCTGAGATTCTGACTTGGATTTATCTAGCGGCTTTGGAGCATACCCATTATTCGTGTTCTTAGCAGCATTTCCATTAGCTGGATAAGAAATTGAACGTTCCCAACCTCGCGTTGCATAATTAGCTGAACCTGGGCCTAATCCAGCCGCATTGAGGTTGTTAACCATGTATGAGATGCTTGATTGAGGGTATTGACCTGATTCATCAATCTCTGTTTTAACACCATCAAGAGCTTGCGGCATTGTGCGATTAAGCTCAGGCATATAAACGCAACCAATCCAAAAACGCATCTTTGGATTTCCATTAATGAAGCCGACGAGCACCTGTGCTCCATTTTGAGGAATAGCCCAAAATCCATAAGCTGACGCGCCTTCCACAGCATCTGAAGTTCTACCGACCTGAGCGTTAGCGGTTGTACCACCAAATGGAGAAACGTATGTCGCCCATGGCAAATCAGCCGTCTGGAAGCTATCGCTATCAATAGACGGAATGTAAATCTGAAGACGGCCATGCTGACCTGGATCAGCATTATTCTTTACAATGCCAACCGTCATACCAAGATGTTTACCGATCCCTTGAGTCATATTATGTCTTATTGAAAGTTGTACTTGTTAGTTGTTGAAGCAGTGGTATTGAAGTTGTAAGTATTGCTCGATGCTGAAGGAGATACGCTTGGCACAGCTACAGCCGTTGGAGTCGGAGTTGTAGTACTTGTGGCGTTACTTGCAGTCGTGGCATTATTAGTCGACGTTTGATTCGGATCTTCGACCGCCATCATTGTGATATTCTGGGTGAATATGCCACCTGAGAATACATTTTCAATCGTCAATACTCTATACCAACCAGTATAGAAGAATGGTTGTTTTGTAACTTGGCCGGTAGTAGGATCTTGCGTCTCATTGAAGATATTGACCTTCATGAAACAGCCAACATTTAGCAAATCTGTCTTTTGATTGTTTGGGTAATTGCCTTGTAACATCAACAGATCAAGGTGGCCGCGAATTTGAAGTGTCAATGTAATGCCATATCCAACAAATGCGTCCACAATTGCTTTAGTAGCTAATCTAGCTGACGCCAATTGATCATTTGGAATTGTGACATAACCTTCTTGCTCTCTTGGAGTCACAAACGGCATAATTGCAACGTCATTTTGAAGACCGTTAAAATATGACGTGCCTACTAATCCGCTCTTAAGTAGTTGATCAATGCTAGCATTTGGAGTTAATAAGTTGCCAGCGTAATACTTTGGATCATTGGATGGAAGAGTGCCTGATGCATTCGTCGCTTTATCATGCATCGAGTAATTACCTTGACTGATAGCCATATTCAGGCTACCATAATTGACTTTTAAATCCATGTGAAGCACATCAACGTTTTTACCTGGATCAGCAAAGTAATAATCAAATACATATTGATGAACACTTGAATTCTGATCATTTTGTGACACCGTCAGTGCATTATAGAGCGATATCTGATAAGTAATCAGCGCTTGCGTAGCTTGAAGCTGCAATGACGATCTGACAAATGGCACCTTTTTATTGATGAGAATATCTGGATCTGTCGTCCCATTATCTCCAACTAATGTGGTGTTAAGCGCTGAACAGTGAGATAGAATATCATGCAAGATGGCCGCAACCTTAGTGCCAGGCTCATATGCAAATCTTGCCGGAGCATTTGACCCAAAGTAGTCTTTATTTACACTGTCTAGAGCTCCAGAAATATCTGGATCGATATTTACTTGGTAGACGATTGGGCGTGATTGCTTATTTGTACCGCTCTCATTGTAGTAAGAGGTGTACATTCCATTCAAATTGGTTTGAAAGTTTGTAACAGCTTCTTGAATTGTTCGACCAGTAAAGCTAATTGAGCGAGAAACAGTACCAAGAGCTGCTGTCATGTCAGTGACAACAGCGTCATTGTGATCTTTATGAGCATCAAAACCAACAAGTTGAACAAAGCTCAGAGTATAGATAGAACCTTCATTCGTGAATTCCATTTCGATGTTTGTTAGTGACATCATCAATAATGGCAGGTCCATTCTCTGTTCGATTACATTTGTAGGCGTGCGTCCAACAAACATGGTCTTAAGAGCAAAGTTAAGATTAGCTAAAGCTAGTACGTTGTTCATTTGAACAACCTGCTGAAGTTTATCTACGAAGCTAAATCCATTTGGCTCTCTAATTGTCATTACACAACCAGCTGGAGAACCGGACATTGAGACCACGCCAGTTAATGGGCTCGTAATGTAATTGTGGACATCTTCAATATTTTGAAACGCGTCACACCGTGAATTGAGAATCAGGTTCCCATTCGGAGATGTTCTGGTCGTACCAACCTTTGAATTGTCAATGAATTCATATTGATACAAATCATCAACAATCGCAGCTGCGTACAGCTCAAAATAATACGTGTAAGATGCGTATCTATCTAATTCATTTGCTGGCGTTGCCATATAATATCTCTTATAAGTCTTAGTAAATAGCGGTCGATGCTACGCCGCCAGTTTGTACCGTAGTTGCAGATTGTGTGATTCGAGCTGCTTGTGGAATCAACAGAATCTTTCCCTCAACCAGTTCAGCGACAGGATCAAGGATGGCATTATATTGGCAAATGATCCACCACAATAGCGGATCACCGTAAAATACATACCCAAGAATATCTGGTCTACCTTCATATTTCTTTTCCATAACATATGCAAAATCAGTGACGTCAGGCGTCATTTGATTTTTCTCCCACCACTCAATGGCCCACGCTGAAACTTCAGTGGTGCCGCCGAGCACGTAACGACCATTCTTCTTATTGTAAGTAGAATTTAGAACTGTTACGTCAGTTCCGGTTGATGTTGCGACTGTCATAATTAGAAGCTCGTAGTAGTTGAATCAGCTGTATAACTTCCAGTTGTGAAGCCAAAAGAATTTGACCCGCTACCAGACGGTGCGCCACCAGCACCAAAACTAATTGGGGCCATGCTTGAAGATATTGCTGAATTGCTCGTGGATGATCCAATGCTCTGCGTGAATCCGACAATACTTTGGGTAGCACTATTTAATGCTCCCTGCACCGTGCCTTCTGCCGTTGTAACAGCTGATTTAATCGTCGATGATGCTGTTGAAACAAAAGATTGAACGGCAGGATTTGAACCGATCAAAGATCCAGCGCTGCTCAGAGCGTATCCAGCCAATGAGCTAAGTGCTTGACTACCAGCTACACCACCTTTCGCCGCAGTCACAAGAGCTGTAGCAACTGGAATAATCTGCCCCAATGTAATGCCTCCCAGGCTTAAACCACCGCTGCTTGAGCCAAATGTTGAATCACCATTTCCGAACGCGTCTGGCGGACGATTTACTGTTGGCGGTTTAATTTTCCAAGCGCCTTCAGTAATCTGCTCAGGAGAAAACACTTCATCCAGTGAAAGCGTCACCATACCAATAACTGGCATCGGATTACTGCCGGTGTAAATGTAATCTACATCATCCGGGAAAATGAATGAATAGTTCTTTAAAATGCACTGAACGCCGGTAATATGGTTGTTCTTGTAGCCATAAAGATGCAAAATAGGTGGCGTAGCGCCAGAATTTCCATAATCTGGTAAAAGCCACGAGCGAATCATGTCAAGATAGCCAGAGTTAGCCGTCGCTTCAGCTGTGTTTCTAGAGACAAATTTACCAGTGATTGAAAACTTTCTGCTGCTGGTATTTTTGTATGCTGGAATTTCCGTCGGCAAGTGCGTAATATCAAATCCTTGATACGTAGCGGTTCGTTCTTCTGACAGCGGTACAGAAGATTCAAAAATGACCGTACCAGTCGGGCCTTGAATCGCAACTTTGTAAGTGTTAACCGTTGCGGCTGGAGCCTTAGCAGTAACATTGATCGTAGGCAGCGTCACGATATTATTGGCTTGATTCACCAAATTGCTGGCTGCATTTTGAGCATATGACGCTACATTATTAGTCAGATTGCTTGTAAGTCCGTCAAGTACACTCATGTTAAACTCCTAAAATCGTTGTTGGTTGCTTTATAGGCTTATTGAATGAATCAAGGGCCACTGGTAAAATTTGCTTTCTAACGATTAATGCATTATTCGTTTGAATGCCGATTGCCAAGTTGCCAAATTCATCTTGCAAATAGCCGCTGTAAAGCGGAGTGCCAGCTGCGCTTTGCGCATAGGCGAAGTTTCCAATCAAGCTAGTTGCATTCGGATTGCGATAAACTAAAGCTGGATTGAAGTATGGACCGCGTGTTGGATCATTGATATCTAATCCATAGAAGTCATACACAAACACCCGGCTGTTTGCCGCCAGGTTATCAATCGTATCACGGTAGAAAATCTGTGCGTTATCCGTCACGGAGTTCATGTTCGTGTTGAGCGTTGGCTGGCCATTATCCTGGTAAGTTAACAGCAGTGGGTTTCCGTTAGCATCAAATTGCTGATTGTACAGCACTACCACATCTGAATCTGCATTCGCGGTGATCGACGTGGTTAAATCATAGTTGAAGTTTTCAGACTTCTGGTTAGGCAGCTGCGTGTAGCTCGATTTTGTGATGTCATACATCGACACGGTATTCGTCGTTACTGACGGAGCTGTCGCAGCAAAGATGCTTTCAATCGTTGCGTAGGTCACCAGCTGAAATGACGGCAGCAGACGAAAGACGATGTAATCATCATTGTAATCAACGATCTTCGATGGCCAGCAAATAGCGCTTGTGCCACCAGATGCACTACCAGTATTGAACGCTCTAATAGTGAAAGTGTAATTGTCGATCACCGTCACTACGTTGGTGTTGAAGGTTGCAACATTGATATTGTAGAAGTCACAATTATCACCAACCGACAATCCATGCGGTGTCTGCGTAATGAAAGTTAGCGTAGTTCCTGAACGAGACCATGATTGAGCGGCAAGCTGACCATTACGACCGCTAGCTCTGCCCTGATCACGATAAACTCCGATCGTAATGAACTTTCCATTCATCGTCCAAGCCGTAGCACCCTTCTTAGGATTAGGGACTAAGACGACACGGCACTGGTAATCATTCTGATTATCAGGAGTGTACGTATCAAATTGTGACGGAATTGAGAATCCACTTACAGGAATCGAATACGCGTCATAATACGTGTTAGTTGGGTCATTTAGTCCTGGTACGCTCACTTTACTTCCTTAAGCTTGCTGATGATCAAATCTTTGGCGATCTCATCATAGTGGCCGAAAAATTCTTTGAACAGCTCGTGAAGCTTGTGATCATCATCGGCTGCTTCAAGAAGCTTTTCACGAACTTCCGTGCCTGAAATGCCACCAGACTGTTTCTTGATCGGCAGGTAGTAACCAACTTTCTCAGCCAACGTCTTCAGCCCATCTTTAGCTTCATTGAACGGAAGAGCATGACCACCATTCACCGTCGGATATGGCTTAAAGAACTTGGCAGCCTTGTAGCGCTCAACGTCCTTTTCACCTACTACTGCTACGTAGACAAGCGGAGCATTATCATAGCGCTCAAAGATTTCTCGTGGATTGAAAGCTGGGTTAGAGCACTTCACGATTTTATCCTCTTCCATTCTAAACAGACGAAGCATCAGCTCTTTCTTTTCTTGAAAGTTGAATGGCGAAATGTCGCCGTTGTGCTTGCTAAAATTCGTCTTGTCAGATGTCGCGATCCAGACGCTTTCAGGATCAAACATGTGCTTAAGGTGCTTGTAAACAGCGTAGTGACCCTTGTGGAAAGGTTCAAACCTACCTCCGTAGACCACGGCAAGTAGCTTCTCATTCTTTTCTTCCTGATCTTCGCTAATGCGTAAAATTTCGTCTAGTTTCATGGTCTCTGGCAAGAATAAATAACTATTGGTACAGGTCTATTTATTTCCTGATCTATGTCGAAAAATTCACCTCTTGTTGAATGTATGATACTATCGTACTTGTCTAAACAACAGGAGATGCATTGTGCACTCACCGCAATACGTTATAAGAGATTTACATGAAAGCAGCCAAGCGGGCCAAAAACCCAAATACGCCGGAATTTGTCGGCAAGTATTACCTGACAAACGCGAAACTTCTCCCTGAGGTTATTCGCTGCAAGAAGTTGAATCGCATAACGAATGAACTTGCAGTGATGCTGATGACGTTGACTCGTAAGTATGCACAACGTCCTTGCTTCTCTGGGTACTCATTCAAAGAGGATATGATCTGTGAAGCTTTGGCCAACCTATGCCAAAATGCTCTCAAGTTTGATCCTGAACGCTCAGACAATCCATTCTCGTTCTACACCACCTGCATCAACAATACCTTCCTGCAGTTCTTGAATCATGAGAAGAAGCACCGTCGCATTCGTGATGAACTTCTCATCGACCTCGGCGAAAACCCAAGCTATAATTTTGCAGACGCTGCCCGCGAACAAGCTGATGGCGGTGAATACAAGACTGAGTTTGAAGAAATGAAGCAGAACATCGTTGATGCTAAAGAACGTGTTAAAAATGAAGCTGAACAAAAAGCGATTGCTGATGCTGAAAAAGCAGCGCTGCTTGGAACAGTAGATGCAAAAGCAGTCACAGAGTATTTCAACTTTGAAGAACCGATGAATGACTAAGTCATGTCAGTTCTTGATGATGAACCACGATGGTGCCGTGAACAACTTGCCATAATGCGGCGAGAAAGAGGCGGCCCACTGCCCTGTGAAGATTGGTTTGGCTGGAGCAACCCAACAACTATAACGATAGACCCAAATATGTCAAAAGATGAATACAACAGCTTAAAAATTAACGCCGAAAGAATTAGAGCAGATGCTATGCGTAAGCGTGATGAAGCTCTTCTGAAGCGTCGAGAGGCTGAAAACCTTCAGGCTCAAGCCGACGTACTCATCGATGCATACGATAAGTTCATTCGTGAATTGGACAGACACGCTCCCGATGCTTAAGAAGCCGTCAGAAATCAAAAAGCTTGCCATGATGACCGACATTCATTTCGGCAAGCGAAACAACTCAAAAGTACACAATCAAGACTGTTTGAACTTCATTAAGTGGTTTTGTGATGAAGTTCGCAGAATTGGTGACGTCACACACCTAGCCTTCCTTGGTGATTGGTTCGAATCTCGTTCAGCCATCAACATTGAAACGATGGACTACTCGTATGAAGGGCTGGTGATGCTAGACCAGCTAGACATTCCGATCTTCTTTATCGTTGGCAACCATGACTTACACCGTCGCACCACTCGCGACGTTCACTCTGTCCGCATGTTCGGAGAGCTGAAGAACTTTACTGTCATTGACAAACCACAAGTCATCGACAATATCTTGTTCTCACCGTACTTGTTCGATCACGAGTACAAAGATCTCATTCAGTACAATGATCTTTGGGCTTTTGCTGGTCACTTCGAGTTTCAGAACTTCTTTGTTACGGGCTACAACACTATTTTAGAGCATGGCCCAGACCATAAGCTGTTCCCAGGACCCAATCAAATTTTCTCAGGGCACTTCCACAAGCGCCAAGCCAAAGACAACGTCGTCTACATCGGCAACACCTTCCCGATGGACTTCGGTGATGCTGGTGATTTCCAACGTGGCATGTGCGTATATGAAGTGCTTGAGAATGTCGTCTCGTTCATCGACTGGGAAGCGTGCCCGAAGTACCTGAAGGTCAATCTTTCAGATGTAATGGCCAACAACTGGGCACCAGTTAGCGGCATGAAGGTAAAATGCGTCATCGACATCGACCTCGCTTACTCTGAAGCTCAAGAGCTTCGTGATGCGATGGTTTCGACATATGACCTACGTGATTTTATCCTCGAGGAAGATCGTGAAGCAAAGCAAGGTCTGCTTGAGGGTGATAATGCCAAGGTTAGTGAAAACTTAGACGGTGGTGCCACGATCGATGAGCTTGTCGTTGCTGCCCTCAGCGGTATGAAAGACGATAAAACGTTGAAGAACATCGACGTGAACATGCTTATCGAGCTTTACAAGCTGCTGCCGTCAGACGCAGGAACGGATGAATGAAGCATATAATTTTTGAAAAAGTAACATTCCGCAACTTCATGAGCTTCGGCAATTTGATGACGGAAGTAGATCTAAAGACTCCAGGAACCAACTTCATTCTCGGTGAAAACCTTGACGAAGGTGGATCCTCTGGGTCTGGTAAGACGACGGTTATTTCGGCTATCTCCTACGCTCTCTATGACAAGATTCCATCTGGCGTGAGCAAGGATAAGTTGATCAACCGCACGAATGAGAAGAAAAATACAACGATGGAAGTCAATCTTTACTTTGCAAAAGGTGAAGATGAGTACATCGTCCGTCGCACTCGAGGCGATCGTAATTCTGTTCAACTTTGGGAAAATGGTGTTGACATTACGCCTGACTCGATCGTCAACTTCAATGACAAGGTTGAAGAAGTATTTGGAATGTCATTCCAGTTATTCTCACTAGTGGTTATGTTCAACGGTAACGCTCGTCCATTCTTGGATCTTGGCGTCGGTGAACAACGTAATTTGATCGAAGAGCTGCTCCGCATCACTACGTTGTCTCGTAAGGCAAACGCTCAGAAGCGTGAAATCGGCCTGACAGAACGAGCTATCGACATGCAGAAGACGTTGATTGCTCAGCAAGAACTTCAGAACAAGACATATCACCGTCACGTAGATGAAGCAAAAGAGCGGGTTAAACGTTGGACGATGACCCGTGATGCGCAGCTGATGGAAATTCAAGCGAAGCTTGATCGCATCGCTGGGATCGATCTTGACGCTGAGGAAGCTCTTCACGTAGAGCTAAAGAAGCTCACGACGAAACTTTCACCGTTGAAGCAGGAAGTTCGCACTCAGAAGACTGATAATGATGCTCGTAAGAAAGAGCTGCAGAAGCTATCTGATGAGCTTGGCCACCTGATCGAGGCAAAGTGTCCGTACTGCTTGCAAAAGTTTGAAGACACTGAAGCTAAGATCGCTGAGCTTCGTGAAAAGATCGCTGTGAAAGTCTCTGAACGAGAAATTATCTTCGCAAGCTTGACGAACAATGAGATTGAAGTAGATCGAATCAATGATGAGATCGAAGCTATTGAAGGGAAGATCAAGCACAATGATCTTTCAGAGCTGCTAAAGATCAAAGCTAGCACAGATACGCTGAACGCTAAGATGATCGAGCTGGCTAACCAAGACAATCCTCACGTCGAAGCTCTCAACGCTCTAGTCAATGAGGGTGAGATCAAGATCGATTATGCCGCTCTGGATGAACTTGTAAGGTTGCTTAACCACCAGCAAGTACTGGTGAAGCTGCTGACCGACAAAAATTCGTTCATTCGTAAAGACATCATCTCCAAGAACATTCCATTCTTGAATAAACGCATCGGCTACTACACGCAAAAGTTGAACCTGCCGCACATTGTTAACTTCATGCCTGATATGTCGTGTGAGATCTCACAGTACAACCGATCTCTAGATCACGGCAACCTCTCTAACGGTGAGAAGAAACGATTAAATCTTTCTCTCTGCTTAGCGTTCCGTGACACATTGACGTACTTGCACTCTAGAGTCAATGTTCTGTTCACAGATGAGGTCGATGGTGGTAGCTTGGACACCAACTGCATTGATGCATTGATACACCTGCTGAAAACGAAGGCTTGGGATGACAGTATCTGCATTTACATCATCTCACACCGACCAGAGTTCGAAGGACGGTGTGATAAGACCATCGCCGTGAGAAAAGATGGTGGTTTCTCGCAGCTGATGCAAATCGATAACTAGGTGAACTCCTTGATGTAAAATTTACAAACATGGCCGCCTGAAATAGAATCATTTTACTGCTTTTGTGGTGCTCCATAAATATTTGCCATACAAATAGGAGCACCACAATATGACAGAAACTACACCAGAAGTAAAGAAAAAACGCGTCAATTCAAAAGCCAAAGGTTCAGGCTTTGAAAATTCAATCGCCAAGAAACTTTCAACAGTTCTTGCGCCCATGAAGTTTCGTCGTTCGCAATCCTCAGGTGCTATTCTCGGTGGTCAGAATGCTAAGATGCTCGAAAATTTTTCGATCGAAGCAATGACCTTGTTCATCGGCGACGTTGTTCCGTCCAATGAATCCGATGTACTCAAGTCAGAGGGTTGGAAATTCCCATTCTCCCTAGAGTGCAAGTTTTACAAGACGATTGATGATCTTGAGTACCTGCTGACAGGTTCCAAGATTGAAGGTTGGATGAAGCAGGCAGAAGGCGATGCTGAAAAGCTCAAGAAAATTCCGCTGCTTATCTTCAAGTTCAATCGTTCAAAAACCTTCTGTGCCACATCATGGACAGAGAAAGACGGTGTTAGCACTAAGCCGAAGCTGCCGCAAGGTACGAAGCAGCAAGTTTTGATGGTTAGAGAACAGGATGATGGTAGTATTTACTTCATCACGATTTTCGAGCTTGATGTTGCTTTAGCAGATGTAGATTGGTGGAAACTCAAGCAGTAACTTAACTCATACATAAGACATATGAACGCAAAGAAAGCAAAGCTTATGCGTAAGCTGGTTCGTCAAGCGGCGAACCAAGTAGACGCGGAAGGTAAACCGGCGATCGATCATCAGTATTTTGAGATCGAAAACCGCGCCCGCAAAATGCTCAATGTTACGGAAGATGGTAAGGTTGAGAATGTCAAGATCTCCTCAGGTCAGCTCATCAATCTCCCCGGCACGAAACGATCCATGTACCAAACGCTCAAGAAGACCTTCAAAGGTCAGAACGTCGCCATGGAAAAAGCAGAATTCATCGAAGAAAATCAGGAAGCCTAAATGTCTACTCAAGTCAAATACACGTTCAAGCTGTCTGAAGGTACTAGCGACTACTTTCAAGGATTCGTTGATGGTCTGAATGAATCGCTAGAACATGCAGAATTCGTCAATGATCCTTCTGGCGAAACTACTCCTCAGCTCACACTCACCACATCATTTCCACGCAATGCGGCCTTCTGGTCCGTCTTGTTTGAAGATGTAGTCAACGGCAACGATGAGCTTGAGCTGGATGTTGGCATCACGGTGTTCAATGCTGATGACGCTGGAGTTATTGAACCAACTCTCGTCTATGAAACTAGCATGGAAAATCTTGCAGTAATTCTGGTCAGCACGATCGGTAGCGGTAGTAGCGCTCTCACATTCGTTCTTTTCGAGCTTGAAGGTTCTGAAGTTCCGGTTGAAGAATAAGTAGTAAGTAACACCGGCACAGAACACGCAACCTCGTCAAAAAATATCGGCTTGCATGGAGTCATTAACCTGCACGCTTGGCCACCCACAGATCTGTGCCCTGTGGGACCATCACTTCATTTGTTGCAATGATTTGAAAAGGCCTCTGGTACGGATCGGGAAAAAGAAAAGTCTCGTTTAGAAGAATCTGCTGCATGTCCCTTGCAGTTCGCCAGAATTTGCTAGTGTAAGCTAACAAATAAATTTCCCAGATGCAAAGCTTAAACAACTTTGCGGTAGGAGAGCAAATTACTTCTTATAGCTCTCTTAGGAATGCGTCTACGTATGCGGATCACACGAAACCCGTGAGGGTTGCCAGGTAAAGCGTAACCTGGGCTGGCTGGACTTAGGTCCTAGAGTGTGAAGAAGTAGTCCTTGGGGACTTTTGTCAGCGCCCTAGCCGGCGCAAGTTTATGCTTGAAAAGCGTAATATGATAGAAAAGCTTTTCATAGATCGGCTTCGCCGCCACACAGAAAAAGAAAAACTTCGCGAAGCGAGCGATGCCGCAGGCAATCGCCAGTTAGATCAAATGGACTGGTAGCATTTTAGCTAACAGATATGTCACTGGCGTGACATTCAACAAAGCCCGCGATTTGCGGGCTTTGTTTCATTGGCTTTCGGGCTTTATAAGAAGACAGGAATCTGCTTCTTTATCATCTCACCGGCTTCTTTGAATCGCTTATTGATGAACTCCAAGTAGAGATCTCTCTCAGAAGGAGTAAGAGCCCAAACGTCATCTCTTGACATAGAGCCTCTCATGTAGTACTGCAGCTGAATGAGTAAGTTTATCAGCTGCTCGTTTGCTGACGTGAAAGCACGCATCATCTCGGCGATTACTGCTTGATCACCTGATCCGATTACCCGAAGAAAAAATTTATCGGGTCTACCTCGATGTCGTGTACGTATTCCTCTCCGCAGTCCTTGCACTTCAGCTTCGTCTTCATTGAGTAGCCCCACTCATCAGCACGTACTGCTTGAGCTGATAGCTCATCGATCCACTTACGTTGTAGTTGTCTAGCCCATTCTTCAAGCAACTTGCGGTCAGTAATCAAAGTCGTGGATTCCGTCCCTTCAATCTGAGCCTCTACACCTTCAATAACTGACAGCAGATCGACCAACAGCAGCTTTTCAACTTCTGCGTTCGCTGGATCACGATTACCTGACGTTTCGAAACCACGCTGAAGATCCTGGCGAATGTGATTCAACTTCAGTGAATCTTCAAAAGAAACTGGACGCAGCTTTACACGTTGACCATTTGACAGCGTCACTCTGTATGTTACATCACGGCTATCCAGTGACGCATTGTTTGGAGAACCGATGATGGTTTCCAGGTTGATGTCATACTGGTGGATTTTCGCATCTGGACAACGGTGGATCGATGAAATGTTCATGATGCTTCCATAGGTCGAAACCTTCAGGAAACAGAATAATGCGTCAACGTCTTTTGTGACGAGCTTGTTAGGTTGCAGAATGTCTGGTACGCACTCAGCACAAACTTCTACCAAGGCTCTACCGGAGAATAAAAGATCTGGCGAGCGAAGCTTCAACTCAGTGAGAGCTGACATCGGCTTCACCTCAACTTCACCATCTTTTACGTGCGGAGCAAAGATGCCTGGACCGTAGAAAAGACCTTTTGATGGAAATTGGAAAACTCGACCTGGGAGCTTTACTTTTGCTAATAGTGGATTCATATGACCTCTGGTATGATGCTTCGATTATTTTGAAGGTTTTGGCATGTTACTATTTATGCTTCCCATCGATGGCTTAGAGCCGATACTTCTGATGGTTGGCTTTGGTTTCTTGAACATTGCTTCCTTTGTCAGCTTTACGCTAATGAAAGGAGGATCAATGGCTTTCCAAAGAGGACATTTCAGAGCTAGCTCAACCGTAACGAGGGGCTTTTCGCCAGCTTCTATTCTAGGTTGGTTGACCTTCAATATCCACTTGATGAAAATTTCTTTGAACGGTAGCGGCTGTGATGGTAAGCTATCAAGATCAAGGATGAGGCCTCTCATTCCTAGCTGATCTTTCAGCGACAATACCATCATTCCGCGATTTTCTTTGTAGGCGTCTTCTAGCCATGCTTCATTTAGCAGTGCTGATAACGACCGTGCCTCTGGAGATAACATGACAAGCCTATAAATAAAGAAGATAGTCCGCATTTGTGCGACAACTGTATTTATGACAAAATAGGAACTTGAAAAATGGCCGATAACAGCGATAAGACAGCACTAAGTAGAATTGACGCTGTTTTCAACCAACTCGCCAAGTCTAATCTAGAAGCTCAGCGTTCAGCGACCAGACTGAATGACGCTCTTGATAAACTGTCAAAGTTTGGTGCTGAAAAGCTGCTTGAGCAAATGAAGCAGCAGCTGAAGTCGACAAAAATCTTTAACGATGAACAGCTAAGCCTGATCAAGAATCTTAAAGACTTGTCGGCCGCGATCAATCACCAGGAAGATATCGCTGAGCGTGTCGCCAAGGCTCAAAAGAAAGGCATGGATCGTCTTCACGCCGATTATGCCAAGTATGGTGCTCGTGTTACAGCTCAAAGCGGTAAAGAATTCGCGACAAAGCGCGCTTACATTGAAGAGTTGCGTCAGCTTGGTATCAAGAATCACAAGCACGCCGAAACCATCATAGAAGCTACAGAGGCCCTCAAGGTCTACACAGACAGAACTCTGCAGGCCGCAACCGCTAATGACAAGCTGTCCAAGACTCTTGAAGGTGTTAAGAGCAAGCTAGCAGAAAACATCTCTCGATACGCGTCTGTGACCGAAGGTCTAAAGGCGATGAAGAAGGCCATGAGCCAAGGTATCGACGAGTGGGTTGCTATCAGCCGCGTCGGTCTACAAGGCACCTTCATGGAGCTTCAAACATCAGCTTTGAAGCTGAACCTCACGTTTGAAGAATATGCAGAGATCGTCAGCAAGCACAGAGACATCGTTCTCCAGCTTGGCGGTGGCGCTGAAGGCGTAAAGAACTTTGGCGACTACCTGAATGAAGCTTCGAAAGGTCTTGAGTTCTTAGGCAAGGACGCTAAGAAGGCGACGGCGAACTTTGCTGGTGTCATCCAAAGCATGGGTGTTAATGTTCTTAGCGCTTCTGGCCAAGATCAAATGAAGAAGTTGCAAAATCAGTACAAAGACTTTGCAAAAATCTTCGGTGACAGTTATGATCAATATGCTGATTTGATCGCACTGCAAGCTCAGGATGAAGTTGTACAAGGACGCATTCTTGGGCTTGGAAAGAAACAAGTTGGTGTAGTCGCTGATGAAATCAAAGCTCGTGTAGAAAATGAACGTCTCATGGGCATGAGCAATGAGCAATTGACTGACTTCAATAAGAAGGTCAGTGAAATTACTAATCCTGAAAATACTGACCTTCAGGGCATGCAAACGCAGGCGCTCAATTATCAAAATGCTCTTGCAATGCTTCAAAAAGCTTCGCCAAATGATCCCAAGCTAGCGGCAGCGATTAAAACAATACAACCGGCCGTTAACGCAGCTGGTATTGGTGACAATGACACTGTCAGAAAAATTACTGATAGCAAAGAAGGCAAACAAGCGCTTTTAGACATTAACAATGCTAGAGCTCAATTTTTAAATCGTCCTGGCAGCAATGGGTTTGATCGTTATGCTTTTAATACATACATGAATCAAGCTGGTGGATTAAAAGATCTTACAAAAGACATGACAGGCGCTGGTATTAAGCAGCTTAATGGAAGCGACGCGCAATCTAATCTTGCAAACATGACGAAAGCTCAGCTAGATGGCTTGGATCAGGCTGTGCAAGCAACAGATGCATTCTCAAAGGCGATGATGGCTGCTCGTGACACGGTAGATACGTTCAACACGATCACTCACAATTCTGCTGCACAATTCGCTATGGGTCTTGGCGAGGTTATTCTCGGTCTGATCGGTAAAGATTTGATCATGAAGGGCGGCTCAAAAGCGTTAGCTATCGCTAGAGGATTGATGGCAGGTGGAGGAGCAGCGGCAGCCGGAGCAGCTGGAGCTGCAGAAGGTGCAGCCGGAGCAGCCGCTGGAGCTGCAGCAACTGGAGGTATTCGAGCTGGTCTTATGACGGCTGGTCGATTCGCTCTTGGCGCTGCAAGTAGTACTGTTGGCGTAGGCGCAACTCTCGGGTTGTATTCATCAAACCTGAACAGCGGCGAAAGTTCATACCTCGCTAGCCGTCAAGGTTTGGCTGGAAGTATCGCTGAAGCTGCGAAGCTTACAGGTGTTGATCCAAGCATTCTAGCAAACATCGCAAGCCAAGAGTCTGGTGGTAAATCAAATGCTAGAAACCCTAACTCATCTGCTTCTGGCTTGTTCCAATTTACTGATGGCACGTGGCTCGAAACAATCAAGAAGTATGGCGCTCAGGCTGGTGTGAACGTCAATGGAATGACAAGCTCACAGCTGCTAGCTTTGAAGAGTGATCAACGACTGTCGGCGATCATGGGAGCTTTCTACATTCGTGACGGTCAGCGTGCTACTGGTGCAACAACTGGTGGCGGAATGTACCTGGCTCACCTGCTTGGCCCAGGTGGTGCTAAAGCTGTTCTAAGCGCAAATCCAAATACGCCGCTTAGATCGTTAGTCAGTGCAGATGCTTATAAGAGCAACGCAGCGTTGTTCAATAAGACTGGAACTGCTGGTGGCTTGCTTTCATGGGCTAACAATCGTATTGGTGGATCAGTTGATACTTCGCCAGTGACAAATGCAGTGAATGGAATGGGTGGATCAACGACGGTAGACACTGATAGCAACGGCACACCGGTTTACAATGCATCGGATGTTGATGGTGGCTCGAACGTTGAGCTGCAAAAACAGACTCAACTTTTGGCGATGATTGCACAAAACACGAGCGGTAGAAACAAGAGTATCGTTCCTGATAGCCAAAAAGCTCCAGGAACACGTCGAGAAACTGCGGTTTCAAATTAATGCCATTCTTGGTGGGTCCATAAATAAACCCATCACAACTTAATAGAGAATATCTACATGGCTGGAATTTTCACAGACTATTGGCGTATTGTCAAACCGGCTCCGGTAAAGACGACATACAACGCTAGTCCAGAGGAAACAAAGTTCTTCAATAACTTCTCGTGGTACACGAAGGTTATGAAGGGCGCGTCTTCTCGTGCCTCTAAGTACACTCAGTACGTAGGCATGGACTCAGACGTATTTGTCGCTCGAGCGCTAGATACGATCGCCGAAGAAATGACAAACAAGAACACTAAGACTCATCTTCCATTTGACATCAACTATCAAAATGAAGTGAGCCGTTCTGTTGACCAAAATATCACCGAGTTAGTTCGTGCAGCTCTTCGTCACTGGTGTGAAGTTCAAGACTTGAACCACATCGTGTTCGACATTGCACGTGTTGTTATAAAGTACGGTGATTGCTTCTTCCGTAAAACATCCGACTTCAAGAAGTGGATGTATCTTGATCCGCGAGACATCATTGGTGTCGTGCTGGATAAGGAAACGAACCGCGCAACACACTATCACCTTCGCACTGGCGCTAAGAATGACAAGGGCGCGTTTGGCGACGTTGAAATCGTTCCAGCAGCTGGTATCATCCACTTCTCTCTGTCGAGCGGCATGGGTGAATCTGGCCCGTTTGGTGAATCGGTGCTCTTCCCGGTCGTCAAGGCATATCGTCACTTGACGCTGCTTGAAGATTCTGTCATCATCTATCGTATCGTTCGTGCTCCAGAGCGTCGTGTGTTCTTTATCGACACTGGTAACATGCCGCCACAGCGTGTGAAGTCATACCTTGAGTCGATCAAGAATGAAGTTCGCCAAAAGCGTGTTCCGAATGAATCTGGTGGTCAGGAAAAGATCGATTCGGTCTACAACCCAATGTCGATGACTGAAGATTACTTCTTCGCTCAATCTGCAAACGGTCGTGGCTCACGCGTTGAAACACTCTCCGGCGGTGAAAATCTCGGTGAGATCTCTGACTTGAACTACTTCCAAAACAAGCTGCTTCAAGGCCTACGTATTCCATCATCATACATGCGTGGTAGCTCGGATCAAGGCGGTCAAGTTTCAGATGGTAAGGTTGGTGTAGCTTACATTGAGGAACTTCGTTTCGCTAATTTCGTTTCACGTCTTCAATCGAAGATCAATCGCACCTTCGATACTCACTTCAAGGCATACTTGAAGGCGGCTGGTATCAACATTGATCCATTCTTGTTCCGCATCGAGCTTCCAGCGCCACAAGACTTCGACATCTACAAGCAAGCTGAAGTTGATGAAAAGCTGATGAGCATCTACAGCAGCGTCAAGGACATCGAGTCGATCTCAGCACGTTACGGTCTGATCCGCTACTTGAATTATACGGAAGATGACATCAAGATGAATGAAGCGCTTCTGAAGCAAGAACGCAACATTCCAGATGATGGTATTGCTCCAGGTCTTGATGCAGTCCGCATGATGTACGACAAGAAGTGGCAAGAAGGCCGTCCAGACATCAAGGTGTCGGATGATTATGACAACTACGAGAAGGAAACAGAGAAGCCGAAGGGTGAGGAACCGGAAGGAGAGGAGTCAGAAAGTGAAACTCCAGAAGGTGAAGATACTCAAGGTGAAGGTTCCGAGTCGGAAGGTTCAACGTCTGAAGATACGTCCGAGGACAAAGATAAGGACAAGGAAGATACAAACACTGAAGCCGAAGGAACTGAAGCGGAAACGCCAAGCTCTAAGGACAAAGATGAAGGAAAATAAGTAAATTCTCCGCAAATTCAATTATGGTGAAGTGATAGCGATAAATAGCTTCATCATAATTGAACAGGAGAGAACATTATGGCTAAAGAGCTAGTTCTTATCGAAAGCATTCACCCGGCAGTAGCTAATGTTATCATTGAAGACAACCAGAAGAGTAAGTCTTCTTACTTGTCTGGTATTTTCATGCAAGCCGATGTCCTGAATGGTAACCAACGCAAATACCCGCTTGCCGAAATTTGCTCTGCCGTTAATGACATCAACCGCAAGATCAAAGAAGGTATCACCGTTTACGGTGAACTTAACCACCCTGACAATCTTAGCATTGACCTGAAGAACGTATCGCACATCATTACAGAAATGTACATGGATGGCTCTAACGCTATCGGTAAGGCACGTATTATTGAAGGTCACCCTATGGGACAGATGGTCAAGGCCATTCTGGAAGCTGGTGGTAAGCTTGGTGTATCGTCACGCGGATCTGGTAACGTAAACGAAGGTGTGGTTTCGCAATTCAACTTGGTAACAGTTGACATTGTAGCAACTCCATCTGCTCCAAACGCATTCCCTGGCCACGTCATGGAAAGCTTGCAAGACAACAAGAAGGTTATGACTCTGGCTGAATCAGTCATTCATGATCCAACTGCACAGAAGTACTTCAAGAAAGAACTGGCTGCTTTCTTCGAAAAGCTGACAGGCCAACAAATCAAAGGTGAATAATGAGTGATGATACGGCAGTTCGCCTGCAGGAACTTGCAGGCATTAAGCATCGCATCGCAACCGCCGCTAAGAAAGAAGCAATTGTTCCTCCTGTAGTAACAGAGGCTCTTAGCAAGGGTGATGGCGAAGCAAAAACATACAAGCTTGGTCTTGTAGAAGTCCATGACCTGAAGGACCAACAGGGTTTCATCTTCGTGATTGAATCTGAAGGTACTTATGAAAAGAAGAATGGTGCGTTCATTCTCGCTAATTTCCTAGGTCTCAGCATGCATGATCCAGAACCAAAGAAGATTGCTCATGGCTTTGTAACTTGGGACGGTGAAGCAATTCACTTTGCTAAGCACGCCGAAGACATCGCTAAGAAGCAAGAATTCGACGCAAAGCACAAGAAGGACGAATAATGTCAGATTTCGCAGAAATTTTCAAGAAGCTCGGCATCATTGATGAAGTTAAAGAAACGACAGCTCCAGCTACATCGCTCACTGAGTCTTTCGAACTCAAGCGTGTTCACGTTGGCTACTCCGACCGTAAGCTGATTCCAGGCCTGAAGGGTAAGGTTGTTTTCATTAAGAATGAAGACCCTATCATTGAAGCTCTGGTTGACCTACTCGGCCTCGCTGATGACGGAAAAGTCAAACGTTTTGGCAACGCATACGTCTTGTATAATGACACGAACAAGCATCTGTCATTCTACTCTGATGAAGCTGACGTTCCTAAAGAAGACTAATTCCAGTTCTTCCAGATTTTTAAGCTTTCGAGCTTATAAATACCTTCGCTTAAGGCTCAAGAACATCAACTTGAGCCTTATGCATAGGAAAAGAGGCCAAAAAAGATGAGTTTTTGATGGCCAGGTATAAATATCCATTGTAAAGAATGGATGTATTTTCAACCATTTACGGAGACACAAGCATGGATGAAATTCTGAAGAAACTGCTTGAATCTGACGTTCTCAGTGAAGAAACTAAGGCTGAGATTTCAGCTCAGTTCAAGGCATCGATGGACAGCTTTTTGGCTGAACAACGCGCCGCTGTAGAAGTTGAGGTTCGCACGCAGCTGACCGAAGAGTTCGTCAAGGCTCGTGAACAACTGGCAGAATCGATCGACGCTAAGCTCGAATCGTTCCTGAAGGCAGAGTTCGATGAGCTTAAAGAAGACATCAATCAATTCCGCGACCTGGAAGTAGAATTTGCTGAAAAGCTTGTTGAAGAGAAAGAAGCTCTCGCAACTAAGCTCGGCGAACAACTCGACCAACTCGTTGATAAGATCGACGCCTTCCTCGAAGTCCGCCTGGACGAAGAGATGACGGAACTTCACGAAGATATTGAAGAAGTTAAGAAGCTTGAATTTGGCCGTGAGATTTTCGAATCCATGGAACAAACGTTCAAGAAGTTCCGCAAGGATGATACGTCGAAGACAGAACGTGCTCTTGCTGAAGCCACCGATAAGCTGGCAGATGCAGAACAACGTCTCGCAGAGATCGAACGTACCGCGCTCGCAGAACAACGTCAAGGTAAGCTTGATGGTCTTCTGGCTCCACTCAGTGGAATCGCAAAAGAACAAATGAAGATTCTTCTTCAAAATGTTGCAACAGAAAAGCTTGATGAAGCATACGGCGTTTACGTCGGCCGCGTTATCAAGGAAGCTTCAGTTGAACAAACGAAGAAGCCAGTGGTAACTGAATCCACAACTCCAGCTGCTACGCCACCGGCCGGCAACCTGGTAACTGGTAATGAAGTACCGCTGAATGAAGATGTCGCAGCAGTAGTAAAAACGCAACAAGACGACCAAGTTTCGCGCATGCGCAAACTGGCAGGCTTGAAGTAAACAATCCCTTCAATTCTAGGAGCTAAGACGCCATGAAGGAACTTTTTGAAAATTGGGAAGGAACCAAGTCTGCCTTGACTGATGGGCTTGATCCTCGCCGTGCTAACATCGTCAACCAAGTGCTTGAAAACCAGAAGAAGTATCTGGTTGAAACTGCTGGTGCTGACGTAACTTCCGCAGGTAACATCGGTTCGTTCCAAAAGATCGTACTGCCGATGATTCGACGTATTATCCCTGGTACTGTTGCTACCGAACTCGTTGGTGTTCAGCCAATGAACGGTCCTACAGGCCTGATCTTCTCGATGCGTCTTGTTTACAAGAACTCCGCAACGACGACAGAATCGCCAGGTGGTGATATCGCGGTTAACGACGAAGCATTCGGTAACACATCGTCTGTTCAACCATACGCATCGAAAATGCGCCGTTTCTATGCAGGTGGTGTAAACCCATCGCAAGCAGGCGGACCGTTTGACCCAACTACCGGTGTTTCGATCGGTGGTGCTTTCACCCCAGCAGCAACGTTTGACCTTACCACAGCTCCGCTGACTGGTAACGGTGGTAACACGCTGGATATGGAATCGTTCCCAGGTCGTGCAATGGGTATCCAGATCCTGCGTCAAGCAGTTGAAGCTAAGACACGTCGCTTGCAAGCCAAGTGGTCGATCGAAGCTATGCAAGACTTGGCATCGCAGCACGGCCTTGATCTTGAAGCAGAAATCACCCAGGCTCTTTCGGCTGAAATCGTTCACGAAATCGACAACGAAATCGTTACAGACCTGATCACGCTGGCTGGCGCAACGGAAACGTTCGACATGTCCGGTTCGTTCACGGGTGTTCCGCACTATGTTGGTGACCGCCATGCAGTTCTGGGCGTGCTGATCAACAAGGTCGCAAACGAAATCGCTGCTAAGACACGTCGCGGTGCTGGTAACTTCATCGTTGTGTCCCCGCAAGTTGTTTCAGTTCTCCAATCGGCTGCTAAGTCGGTATTCGCACCAGCTGTTTCTGGCTCGTTCGAAGGTCCGAACAACACACGCCTGGCTGGTACGCTGAACGGCACGATCAAGGTTTACTCGTTCCTGTTCAATGCTTCGTTCGCTGCAGTTGCGCAAGCTTCGGTAGATAACAGCACTGTAACATCAACGTCGGACATCGTTCTGGTCGGTTACAAGGGTGGCAATGGTGAAACGGATGCAGGTTACTTCTACTGCCCATACATCCCGCTGATGACTTCTAACACGGTTATCGACCCACAAACGTACAACAACCAACTTGCAGTGCTGACTCGTTACGGTAAGGCTACCTTCACCGCATCGAACACATCGCTTGCGAATTCCGCCGACTATTATGGAAAAATCGTTGTAAACAACCTGGTATTTGTTTAATTACGAAACTAGTGTTAGCCGGAAGCAATACTTTCGGCGCAACGAACACCTAATAGCTGTAGATAAGTTGTAATTTAAAGGGAGACTTCTGTCTCCCTTTTCTTTTGTCAAATGGTTTACTTCATGATGTAGATGAAATATAATACATTCATGAATCCAAAATACATATGCATAACTTGTGGTTGCACTAAACCAAGTGGAAATAAGATTGGTGAATGTGCTTCTTGCAGAACAGCATCTCTTAGAGAACAAAATCGAGCAAAGTATCTGTCTAGGCTTGATGAGATGGGATATGATTTCATTCAGGAATTCAAATCTGAATGGAAGGGAGTTCATGCTTCAATTGAAGTTCGCCGTCGCCTATGTGGTCACATTTTTACGGCAAAGATGAACAACATCTTCAGCAAACGTTCTATTTGCGGTGTATGTGGGCCACAAAAACGTATGAAGACATGTTTGACGGGGTTCATGGAGAAATTTGGCAGAGATTATGATTTGAATGAGTGGAATGATTATGCAAAGATTGTTCGTGACATTTCAAATCAAACGTATCTAGCTAATATTGATACGTTGAATCCAACTCGTATAAAGCGTTCAAGACCTGATCTTCATGATGATTGTGTAAATCTGGACCATATTGTTCCGATCATCACTGGGTTCAAAAACAAGATTCCACCAGAAGTGATGGCCGATATCAAAAATCTACGCGTTATCCCCGCTGTTGACAATCTCAGTAAGAAACAAAAGCTAACTGAAGAAGCAAAGATACTCTTAGCTGAGATGCTCGCCGTACTGTAAATCACACTAGACTTAAAATAAAAGGTGCTTTTTAGCACCTTTGTTGTGTTCTCCGACAAAAGATGGTAAGAATTTCCATCAGGATGGTCTTTTCAATAAATACAACTATGAAAATGATCCTTCTTTGGCTCATTGAAAGATTTCCACCTTAGGAGAACAGACAAATGGCAACACTAGTTAGCCCAGGCGTATCGGTCACAATCGTTGATAATTCTTATTACGTCCCAGCTTCGGCGCCGACGGTTCCTTTGATCTTCGTAGGAACACGTGCGAATAAGTTTCAACCGGACGGCGTGACTGCAGCTCTTGGTACTCAAGAACACTCGGTAGTTCGTACCGTGACGTCGATCAACACATCGACGCAGCTGTACGGCATTCCATACTTCCGCACCGACACGGCTGGTAATCAGCTAAACGGCGACGCACGTAACGAATATGGCCTCTTCGCACTTAACCAATTCTTGGCTCAGGGTAACGTAGCGTACGTTGTACGTGCAGACGTAGACTTGACCGACGGCGATGTAACAACACTTAGCGCAGGTACTCCAGCTTATTCTGGTACAGGCAACGGTTCACTTTCAGGCTTCACGGTTAATCAAGCTACTGCTCAAGCTGAAGTTTGGACAGCAACTTGCAACGCAACTCCAACTGTTTGGGCCGCTTCGACAGCTTACACGGTTGGCGCTCTGGTAACGGCAAACGGCTACCTGTACAAGTGCGTAGTAGCAGGTACTTCAGGCGCGACGGCTCCTAGCACGCTTGGAACTGCTGTGGTTGACGGTTCTGTAACTTGGGCTTCACAAGGTAATGCATCATCGTTCGTAGCAACATTCGCGGTCTCTGGTTTTGCATCTGGTCCACAAGGCAACGCAACAGTAGGTACACCTTACAACAATGGTCTGGTTTCGTTTACTATTACTGCTGGTTCTACTGCTTTCGTAGCTGGCGATACTTTCCAAGTAGTTATCACTGCCGTCACAGTTTCTAACCCACTCGGTGCAAATGATGCTGCTAAGCGTGTAACGATTACGACGGCTCTGTCGGCTGAAATCAACTCGAACCAAGACGTTCGTTCGGAACTTTATGAGTACAACCTGATTCTTTGCCCAGGCTACCCAGAATGCGTCGATGAACTGTTGGCTCTTAATGACTCGATCAATGATGAAGCGTTTGTTATCGCAGACACGCCAAACTACCTGTCGCCAGAAGATACGGCAACTTGGGCTGTCACGATCGCTCGTCAGAACAACGACTCGGTAGCTTACTACTACCCATACGGCATGGCAACTGGTCTTGACGGTGTTAGCGTATTCGTAGCTGCGTCAGGTATCGCTCTGTCTGTGTACGCATACAGCGACAACGTTTCTGAAGTTTGGTTCCCACCAGCTGGTCCACGTCGTGGTCTGGTGTCAGGTGTAACAGACATCGGTTACGTAACTGGTACGCTCGGTACTGCAACGACTTTCGTGTCGACTCCGCTGAACCAAGGCCAACGCGACATTCTGTATCAGACGCCAAACAGCATCAACCCGATTCCGTACTTCCCAGGAAGCGGTATCATGGTGTTCGGTCAGAAGACGTCGGCTTCGCTGTCATCGGCTCTGGATCGTGTTAACGTTATGCGTCTTCTGACGAAGATCAAGCGTGATATTCGTAAGGCTGCGTTCGCGTACCTGTTCGAATTGAACGACGCTCAGACTCAAGCTTCGATCTCACAGATGATCAACAGCTACCTGAACGACATCATGGTTCGTCGTGGTCTGTATGACTACATCGTAGTTTGCGATAGCACGAACAACACGCCAACGACGATCGATAACAACCAGCTGTGGGTTGATATCGCACTGCAACCTGAAAAGGCGATTGAATTCATCTACATCCCTATCAACGTTGTATCGACTGGTGCAAGTTTGACCTCTTCGACCTAATTTAGGTTGTAAAAGTAATGAAAAAGGCCGCTTTTAGCGGCCTTTTTCTATTGCATTTTATGCACTAATAGGTACTATCAATCCCAGGCACTAGCTCGTCCTAGTACGTCTCTCACTGTCTTTTCTTTGACGTGAAGCATCTGATTGAGAATGCTAGTAACTTCCTCACCATGTTTTCTAATGGCTTGTCGTTGCTCATCTTGATTATCCATAGAGTTGATTTTCTTGAGATATTCACGACTGTTAAGCATGCGATAACGTTCACCAATTGAATGATTGAAGTGCGCTGCGAACGTCAGCTCATGGTGATACTGCTCCATCGCCACGGCATATTCAAGAACGCCATGTAGTTCAATCTTGAATTCATGCTCATGAAGAGGCTTCGGCAGCTTTGCGATTTCTGTCATGTAGGCTTTGTCTAGCTTCTCAAGCTGCTTTTTGATGATCGTATCGGCTTTCTTTTGATCTGCTGGCGTAAATTCATCATAGTAGACAAGATACTCATACGGAAGATTGAGCGTGAGCTTAATGACGAGCTCATGATCAACAAACCACTTCTTCTGATCTTCTCTCACGAATTCTGCTGATGGCGGCTCAAGCTTGAGCTTGGAAACGAGCTCAAATAGATGGTGACGCATCTCATCATCAAAATTGCTGTACATGTTGATGATGTAGTTGTACTTCTTTTGGTCAAAGCTCTTTTCGGGATTGAACTCATGCGTTCGTCCCTCAAGCTGTTTGATCGCCATGAAATGCTCTTTGACATTATGCTTGTTGATCTCATGCCCAAACGGAATATGCTTGGAGACGATCTTCTTGATTTTGAAAGCTAAGTCAGGTGGAAGCACGTCAGCTTCAAGTTTGGTAGGGCCAGCACGATTCGGTCCGGCAAATCTACTATCAAATAGCTTTACGAGATCTAGAGCAGTACCGTGTTTAGCTTCAAGCTCTAAAACGACACCTGCATAACCTTCCATGTAATCACGCTCATTATTTCTGAAGACGCTGGCGCTACTGTGATTAGGGTCAGCTCTTGTTGCTACTTTAGCAGCTTCAGCTTTGTGCTCTGGCTTGAAGGCTAAGAAGTAATTTTTAGACGTGAATTCTTTATTCTTCTTGTAAGCTCTGAAGAATCCATGCCAAGCTTCTTCAGTTGGAAAATTGATGCCAGCATAGAATGTTGTAGTTTCATCCTCTCCAAACTTAGAAACTAGCTCATCCCAGTCTGCTTGCTCGATGGATTTGATGCGATGAACTCTACCATGCAGGAAGGTGTTCTTTGCCCAGTAAATACCAGCGCCAAGGTTCTTTTCTGAATGTGGATCGTCTTCTTCATCCTCGAATGGTGCTTCATTCAAAGCTTTATTGAGATAATTTTTGAAGCTCATGGTATGCCTAAGAAAGGTGGAATGCAAGTATTTATCTCTAGGCTTGTGGAAAAGTGTCACTTAAAATATACACACAAATTGTCCTTGAATATAATCTCTATCAACGGATGGAAGGACACAACTGAAAAATCCTTGCTCCATTCGTCGGCAAAGTTTATCAATCGATGTGTGGAGTAGATAGTGAATTCGCTCTCTCAAACAGAACACCAACTGGTCCGTTCTACAAGCAACCCTTTCGTCACCAACAAGATGTACGTCATGTACTACTGTTACCGCCGCAAGGGTCACTTCAAACGGCTTATCAACGTGGATCTGGATTTAGAGATTCAGCGAAAAATCAATGGATTACACTTCCATCTGATTCGTCCCACAGTAGGAATTGGTCGTCATGACACCTTGGTCATTGACAAGATCGATGGGAAGTCTCTTGGTGTAGGAGATATCTGTTCACTTCCAGCATATTTGTTTGGGCCTGAGTACTGGTTCGCGCGGCGCAAAGATCCTACAAACAATTGGGATTTCCGGAAAGAAGCTTTCATTCCGGTTCCTGGAGCGGCAGAGCGTTATAAGCAGAAGTTTCAAATCAAACACTAACCGGCGGCTGAATTTCATCAGCTGAAAAGGAAATGAAAGATACATACGCAGCAAAGATCGTGAAGGAAATTCTCGGTCGACTCGGTGACAATAAGTCGATTGAACATGCTCTTGACTACATGGATGAAGAAGTCAAGATCGAGCTCGTTTCTGACCTGGAAGACAAAGTTCATGCTGTTCTCGGCACCGAACGACCGCGTCTTGGTAGAATTCAAGACAAGGTGACGACTGGCGTAGTTCGTTACGCTCGTCCGAAAATTGCTATCGAAACAGCGGTGCCAGATGAATACACTGTGGTTGATGACAATCTCGGCGGTCTCACGCTGATTTTCAACATCCATCACGATGCAAAGATTCTGCACGTAGGTTACTCGATCTGCAAGCCGCACGAAAACTTTGACAAAGCGGAAGGTCGTCGCATCGCGCAAGAGATGCTGGACACTCATCACCCGGCAGTTCTGAAGATCAAGTATGATCCTCGTGAGTCGCTAGTTGAAAATCTCGTCTCGGCTCTTTGGGGTGCAACCTCGGGTCAAGATCACGGCAAGCTGCTCAATGACCTGGAAAATCCAAATGTCCGGTCGAGAATCGGCTTCTTGAACATCGCCGTTCAGAGCGTGCGATACAGCACATAAACGTTCGCTAGGCTCCATTCTGAAAAAGCCGGCTTAGCCGGCTTTTTCTTTGCTTAAAAATATCCACAATTTTGATGTTGGTTTAAAATCACTTCTCAAAATTGAGAAAAATAGGAGGGAAACATGGCTCAACATATTTCTTATCCGTCAATCGAACAGTTCCGTAACGTGATCCGCTCTGTCAAGGATCGCTGTACATATCATGGCATCCCACTGCCTGAGCTTGAATTCACTGGTACTGTGAAGTTGCACGGCACAAACGCAGCAGTAGTAATAGACACAGACAATGGAGAGCTGTGGGCTCAATCACGTACCAACGTGATCACTCCTGAATCTGATAACGCTGGTTTTGCTGCTTTTGTTCAGGCTAAAGCAGCTGCAATTCGAGGCCTTGTCAACTCAGCGCGTATCGTCTATGGTCTGGAAAACTTCCAGCCTGGTGATCACTTGGCAATCTACGGTGAGTGGTGCGGTCAAAGTATCCAGAAAGGCGTGGCTATCACCGGGCTTCCAAAGATGTTTGTGGTCTTCGGCATTCGCGTAAAGCGCACTGAAGAAGATAGCTACTGGTTTGCTCCGCATCAGATTCGTGACGTCTTTGACGGCTATGGTAGTGAAACGGCTAAGAATGACCAGATCTTCTGCATTCACAAGTTCAAGACATACAAAATTCACATTGACTTCGCGAAGCCTGAATATGCATCTGTCAAATTGTCAGAGCTGACACTTGAAGTTGAAAATGAATGCCCAGTGGGTAAGCATTTTGGCGTCTTCGGTGTAGGTGAAGGCATCGTCTGGACGGCTAATCCGACGACTCACGTACCGTTCCGTGTAAGCGACCTGGTCTTCAAGGTCAAGGGTGAAAAACACAGTGAAACGAAGGTGAAGACGTTAGCTCCTGTTGACGTTGAAAAGATCGAAAACATTCGTGCGCTGGTAGAAGCTTTGGTAACTGAGCACCGTCTCGAAAAGAAGCTTGACGAGATGGAAAATGTTGCGAAGGTTGAAGCAACTCTTCAAAACACGCCAGTATTCCTGAAGACAGTTGGACAAGACGTCCACAAGGAAGAAGCTGATACGATCGCAGCTAGCGGATTGCCTGAGAAGGAAGTGATGTCAGCTATCTCGAAGCATGCTCGGCAGTGGTATCTTGAGCAAGTCAATAAGCGACTAGACGGTTAAGTTCATCTGAAGTAAAGAAAAAGGAGAGCCTAGGCTCTCCTTTTGTTAGTACGTTTCTACGTAATCATTGTCTTCAGAAATTGAGATATCTGTTGGTTTGATTACACCACCGATTAATGACATGTGAACCATGAAGTCACCAGGTGGAACCAGCTTTTTGTACTTTCTCATGTAAGCAGCAATAAACTGATCACGAGCTTCTGCTACGTGTGGATCAGAGTCATCTTGCTCAGGAATACCACCAGCAAGTTCTCTCATTTGATTTCTAAGAGCTATAAATGAAGGTGCTTTTCGATCAATTTTGTATAGCACGTTGTCATACACTGATCTTGGATTAGCTGCCTTGTAACCAGTAAGCGTTTTATTTGCCTTAGCTTCAAGATCATTCCATTCAATTGATACACGCTCTTTATGGTACACATATCCCATAAAGTTTACTTTCTCTGGAAATCCTTCTGCTGAAATGTGCTTAATCAGTTCATCGTGATTTGAGAACTTTTGAGATTGCTTATCGGCTTTCTCTGAGCGCCAATTTGATAAACGATCTGCAAACTTGCTAATAAGTCTTTGCGTGTAGCGTTCATATTCTTGCTTCTCTTCTTGCGAATAGCTCTTCAAAGATTTTTGAACCATGAATGGAATACGGCCATGGCGCGCATTTGATCGATCTACTTGTGTTTTTGGACGTTGTTCATCTTTGCTAATATTCAGCATTGACACTTGCATGTTATTAGCTTTAGCGTTGTCAAAAATGAAAGCTAGAACTTTCTTTACATTTGCACTATTAAGAGCGACATCATCGAATGATTTTGTTTGGGCTCCATGGCCCTGAAGAAGATGCTTTACAGTGTGACCATCAACTACATTAACTGGTTTCTTAATGCTGCCATTGCGATGATCTGCCACCATTTTTTGTTTAGTGATTGACTTAGTATAGTCGGCTCCAGAACCAACAATATTAAAGAAATCTGGTGACACGATAATATGCAAATCATCATCAGTATCTTTATGCCCGCGCTTGCCAAATGTCTTATGCCGGCTAGCAAAGGCGCAGACTTGCTTATCACCATACTTGATGACAACAGCGATCACTTTGCTTTCAGCATCCATGATCGCTTTCATCACTTGCGATGGATTTCGAGCTGGTTCTTCATCAACGGTTGAATTTGTTCCAAGATATTTACCGATCTTGAATTGTTCTTGATTTGGTTTTGATCCAGGAGAAACATAGTACGTGTCAGCCATCTGTTTGCGGAGAATCTTAATGAGACTCTTGTCGATGACGTTCAAGTTTCCAAGGTGCTCATACAAGAACTCTAGGAATTCTTGATGAGCTTCAATTCTGCGTTCTTGTAGTTTCAAAAGTTCTAACAACACCATTAGTTTTTCTCCAATTTGATGTCAACTGGTGAGGCGATACCGCCCTTCAATCCGATAATGATTTTCAAGCTATTTGGTGGAATCTTGCGTTTTTGCAGTCTTTCCCAAGCATCCCATAGCTCTTGTGCTTCTTCTTTTTCAGATTCACCAACTTTACTAGGATTTGTTGGCATAAGATCCCATAGCTCTTCTTGGACCTTTTGATATGCCTTATCTTCCCATTCAACGGTGTACTGAACGTAATTATTTTCTGACCAAACGTCACCTTTACCCTGGGCGATTTTGTGAAGGTGATCATAATCTACTCTAAAGGCAATTCGCTTATAAGTGAAACCCATGAACTTGATTTTGTCACCGAAACCATCTTCTTTTACGATCTTCACCATTTCTTCAGGTGTAGTAGCGTTCTTAAGTTTGTCACGCTTTAATTGATCTAATTTTGCTTCTAGCTTTGTCTTCAGTTTTTCGAGGTAGCTCTTATATGCTGCACCATCTGATTTTGACAGCTTGTTATCATAACCAGGCAGCGGAATGTGACCACGCTTGAGCTGTGTACGTTTAGCTTGTTTATCAAGACGCTTAAAATCTGTCTTTACCTCAATAGTTTCAAGCTTAAGCTTCTTATCAGCTACAACATCAAAGAAATTTCTAACCATGTTGCTCACGTGGCTAAATTGACTATTAATGACCGGAAATCCTCTATTAGCTGCATTGATGATATTGGTCATGTAATGTTTTTGAATATAGTCTTCATCAAAAAGATCTGCAAATGCTTTAGTCACGCCAACATGAATCTTCTTTTCATCTCTGTGATTTGGCGAATTTTCAAGATCGACAATATGTGCAACTGACATCGCTTGCTTGCCATCAACTACAAATATGAAGCCGATCACGCCAGTATCGTCTCTTTCGACAAACGCATCTTCAAATGACTGATAGTCTGTGATCTTTGGATTTACTTCAACTTCAGAATGTTCACCAAGGTTTTTGTCAACCTTGCCGTCTTGCATCATGAAGGCTTTGAGCAGCTGTGGATCAATCTTCTTGAGATTGCCATATGATTCGAGGAGCGCTTGTGCATCTCTTTCGGCGATGATGCTTAATAGTTCTTGTAAGAGCATGTGTCTTCACTTCCCATAAATGTAGTTGGTATTTATGTCACGATTGTGAATAAATATCAAATCTAAATACATTTCATGGAGATCCATATGTCAAGAGTTGCTCAAGATGCAGGCGATACGCTCTGGTCTGAAGGTCAAGACATTACCCTCAATTTCACTAGACTGACACCAACTACCGGGACTATCACGTGGAATCCTCCAGTTGTGACTGCTCCTGTGACAACTATGTCACCGCTCGCCTACAACGGCATCTTGATTACTGCGAGCGTGATGGAAATCAATCCATCGAACTATCCGACTGATGGCGTCGTTTACAACGCATCTGCTAATCTAGCTACACCAGGCGACAGAATCGGTCAAGCGGTAGTGATCGGAGCTTTCTACAATGACACAACAACTGCTACGCTGAGCCTGACAAACCTAGATCCTAACTCGGTCTACTACTGTTCAGCTCACATTATCTCGAATGTCAACACATACTACACGATCGGTGTTCGTTCATATCCTGAAACGACATCAAGTTCGGCGTTTGCGTCGGATGTTCCTAAGCTTTATGGCCCACCTGAAAACCCAACCATGGGACAGTGCTACTATGATGAAAACCAGCGACTGGTCTTCTCATGGGATGGTGCCACCTGGAAATCTGTTGCAGAACAAACGACCGTTGCAGCCGAAGCTGATCCACGCTACCCATGGACAGGTCTGCCAACAGGCTTTCCAAAGTTCGGCGATTTCTTTTACAACACCACAACCAAGACGCTAAAGATCTGGTCTGGTGCTTACTGGCGCCCAGTTGAAACTGATGGCGGTCTTCCAACATACAAGAAGCAAGGCGTTGGTACTGACTTGTCGAGCGGTGCTCGTATGAGCTTGATCAATTCACTGAAGATGCAGCTTGGCTTCCCGGTTGTTTGCGTCGAACTGACAGATGCTCACTTCAATATCGCGATTGACAAAGCTCTCGCTGAAATTCGCCGCCGTGTAGACAATGGCTACAACAAGCGTATGTTCATTACGCAGATGCTGCCAGGTCAAAGCACGTACTACTTGAATGACCCAACGACAGGTACGAACACGATCGTCGACGTTACAAGAATCTGGCGTCTGAACATGCTTGGTCTTGTAAACTTTGGTCCAGATAACATCTACGCTCAGGCGTTCATGAGCCAGTTCTATGCTCCAGGCGTTGGTTATGACTTGGTCTCGATCCACCTGATCACGGCTATGTCTGAAACTTACACGCAGATTTTTGCTGGTGAAATTGCATACAACTGGAATGAAGCCACTCGTGAGATGGAAATCTACCGTAACTTCGTCAGCCCAGAGCGTGTCATCGTTGAAGCAACGTGCGAAAAGTTAGAACAAGAGCTTATCGCTGATCGTTGGACTAGCCAATGGATCCAGCAGTGGGCAAAATCAGAAGCGATGATGTACCTTGCGATGATTCGCGGTAAGTTCGCTACTCTTCCTGGTCCTGGAGGCGGTCTGCAGTTGAACGCAGATACTTTGATCTCGGAAGCTCAACGTCTGCAAGAAGATTGTCTACGCCAAGTTCAAGATTTCGAAGTTGGCCAGAACGGACCAGGTACCTTCTTTGCACCATTCGTGATTGGTTAAGCAAATGGCAAACTATCAACAATGCCCACACTGCCCGCCGCGTCCTCGTCCGACCGGCACACCAAATTCGGCTCCAACTCAAACTGGAGTATGCGAGCATGGTGTGCCGATCTTAGACTTTGCGTATGACACGTCAGGCACTGACTACACGATTCCAGCTCTTCCAATTGGAACGCTGGACTACTCGACATCTGAGTGTGCTCAGACGGAAGCTGACTACATTGCTGCACTTCAAGCTGAAGCACTTCAAGCTGCAGCTGGTCCAGTAAATGTGTTCCCTCTGCTTGGAGTTCACAATCAGGGATCTAACATTGACCAGACTGGCTCTGGCTATCCATTGTGCTCTGGAACTCCATCTGGTTTCAATATCCTCGACGCTTTTAATGGCAATACCAACACTTGGCGTTCGGTGCAGCAAGGCGCTGGCGTAACTGAAGCTCCAGCCTTCATTGGCTATAGTTTCGGCACTAAGAAGGCTTGGAACCTCATTGGAACTCCTCAAGAACGTTATGCTCCATCAGAGCCAGTTCGTAAGAAGATCAACTCTATCAATATCAAGCAAGGTGCAGATACGCTAAACCGTGTGACTCAGATTAGAGTTGAAGCTTCAGATGATGGACGTAGATGGCACCGAGTTGATGTGGTAGCAATTCCAGACTCACCAGATATGGTGACGGTCGGTTTCAAGAGTGATGCCATGTTCAATCAATGGCGTTTCATTCCATTGTTCTTCAATGGTGTGGCTACTAACTCTGCTTGGGAAATTGTTCAGCTTCAACTTCTCGAGTCGACCCAGCTGTCACTTGATAATGTGCAGGATACTTTCTTCCGCGAAAATCGTGACAGAGCATATTGCCGCACGTCGACGATGCTGAAAGCTTCATACGATCTGCTTGACGTTCAAACTGAGCTGGCAAAGTTTGGTATCAACCTACCAGAATCATACATCTTCACTGTTAGCTATCCAATGATGATTCAGCTGCTCGGCAGACCTGTCATCGTAGGTGATATTCTTGAGCTGCCTGGTGAAGTTCAGTATGACACGAAGCTGCGCCCTGTGAGAAAGTGGCTTGAAGTTACCGACACGAACTGGAGCACAGAAGGTTACACATTCAACTGGAAGCCTAACCTCTTCCGCTTCTATGCTGTACCTGTGCTACCGTCGCAAGAACACAAAGACATTCTCGGTCTTCCAGGAAAGAACAATGGCGTCAACGCAGCTCAGAGTGATTCTGACTTCTTTGCTGGTGGTGCACTGTTGAATCAACAAGCTTATGAAGCTACCGAAGAGATTGAGCAGATCATGAAGGATGCTGTTCCACAGACTGGTAGTGATCCGCAAGATATTCAGTCTGGCGAACCAATTCTCGGCCCTCGAGGCGGTTATGACGGTCGTGATGCATATTCATCGGATGGTATTCCACCGAATGGAGCGCCATATACGACTGGCCCACAGCTTCCGAATATCGCAGGTCTGGCAGATGGTGCTTATCACCGCCAGACGTATGACTATCTTCCAAAAGCTTCACGTCCTCCAGAACGTCTACTTCAGTTCAATAAGACGACTGGACGTTGGTCGATCGTTGAATTCAATAGAAGAAGAAAGCCAGATTCACACAAGCCAACGATTGAAGGCATGCTGGAATCTGAGACAAGATTTAACATCGATAAGAAGATCTAATGAAAGTTACATTCAAGCAATTTTTGAAAGAGGGCCTGATTCAGAACCCTCCAAAACTGTTGAAAGACATCACGGACTTTGTGGTCTACACTTATCTAGCCTACACGAAAGACAAAATTGAGGAGCATCTTGAAGGAAAAGACTTTAATACGGCTCACCAGCTTCTAAAGAAGGTAGCTTATAAGCATAAGCTACCTCTTCCGGATGACAAGTATTCAGAGAAAGTTGGTAAAGCAACGATTGAAGAGCACGAGTTCAAGCTTGACTTCTCGGATCTTCCTGATCGCTACCTGGATAAGCTGAAGAAGCTTGGCACCGACGTGTCAAAGCTTCACAGCTACGATCATGTGATTGCTGAAATAGATCTTTCACAGCAAAGCTCACTTACATCATCTGGTGCTTTTCATCCTGCTACGCTGACGATGAGCTTTTCACTAAAGAAATCAGGAATGTTGCTAGATGATCACATAGATATTGATCGTGTTCATTCTGTCTTACTCGATAAGCTGCCATCGTTGATCGGTGTTGTAGACCATGAAACTGCTCACATGATTCAATTCTTGGTGCTGCGTAGGTTCCATGAGTATAATGTGAAGAGTGATTATGCTGCTGACAATCTAACTGATGAAAACAGTGATGACTATTACAACTCACCGGTAGAATTTGACCCTCAAATCAAGTCAGAAGCTGCATATTTTAGAGGTGTAGAAGATTTGTCAAAAGAGTTTGACGTCAAGGATTATGACAAAGAGAAAGCTCTAGCTCACTTCACTTACGCAGACGGAACGACACCGCCAAAAGGCTCAGACCTTGAGAAGATATCCTACACTCGTCGCTCGCCATTCTTTGCAGCACTGAAGAGAAAGAATCCAACTCAATGGAAGAAAGCAATTAAGCTTCTTTCGCAACTGGTATAAGACATGATTAGACAATATTACTACAACAAGCAGCTTAAGCAATACATCGTCATGTTTGCTAATTTGTTTGCTGGGCTTCAAGTTCAGGCTGGTAAAGATGAGTGCGGTTGTGAACAATTCATTCAAGTTCCAATCGTCTATGGTTCAATGGACAGAGTGGTAGCTTCAATTGGAGCTCGTAACACTCAGAACCAGCAATTTACACTTCCAATTATGTCATGCTATATGACTAACATGGAGATGGCTCCAGATCGTGTTCGCGGATTGAACGGCGTGGATAAGCGCACGGTTTTAGAGCAAGGTGGAGTTTACCCGACCGATTTGAAGGTTGTTCGTCGTGTAATGCCGATCCCTTATGACTTGCATTTTGAGCTGGCTATCTACGCGTCAAACACCGATCAGCTGCTCCAGATTCTCGAGCAGATTTTGATTCTGTTTGACTATGACTTGCAAGTTCAGCGTAATGATGCTCCATTCGACTGGACAAAGATCACCAGCGTTTACTTGGAAGGCATCAACAATGAAGAGAATTATCCTCTTGGTACTGAACGTCGCGTCATTACTTGGACGCTAGAGTTCAGAATGCCAGCTTGGTTATCACCGCCGGCTGAAATGCGTGAACAGCTAATTCAAAGTATCGCTATTCGTTTCGGTGATCTTGAAGGTCTGACGCTGAATCAGTACGATGAAAATGGCGTGCTTCAACCGTTTGACTCTCCGGATCTATTCACTTCCATGACTCTTACTCCGACGTCAGAGGGCGGTGTGATTGTAACTCCTGGTGTTCCTGACAATTCTGCACCAATTTACACCGAAGATATCAATACCTCCGTGGATTAAAGTTTGAAAAATGGACAATCTAAATAAATACATCGTACAAAACTACACCGTAACAACACAGACGGTCGACTTTCTGGAGAAACTCTAACATGGCAACACTATCCCAAGTAGGCATCTACGGTGTGGGTAACGGTATCCTGCACCCAAAGCACAAGAACCGCTGGAACGTGATTTTTAGCGGACTGGGCGGCGCCACCGGCTCTACGGCTGGTGTGGCTACTAATCTTTCACTTCAGCTGATTACAGTGACTCGTCCGTCACTTGAATTTGAAGAAGTTCAACTTGACCGATACAACTCGCGTGCATACGTAGCTGGTAAGCATTCATTCCAGCCTATGCAACTTACGCTTGAAGATGACGTTACGAACTTGGCTTCAAACGCTATTCAAGCTCAACTTGAACTGCAACAGCGTCTTATCGGTGCTACAGGCCCATGGCTGAACACTGAAGCGACGGCATCGTCATACAAGTTTGGTACTACTCTGAACATGCTTGACGGTAATGAAACTGTTCTTGAATCATGGTTGTGCGAAGGTTGCTTTATTCAGAACGTTGAATATGGTGACTTGGACTACGCAGAAGGTGGTAAGGTAACGATCTCTCTGACGATTCGTTTCGACCAAGCTCGTCAAGTTCTTACACCAGATATCGGCGGTTCCGCAATCGGCGGTCTTCTCTCTTAAGCTTCGGCTTAAGTTCATACAAAGGGGCATTTTGCCCCTTTTGTCTTTTCCATAAATAGCATCATAAGGAGATTAAGCATGACGACATTCAAAGAGTTTTTGGCCGAATCTAAGAAGAACATCATTGAAGATCCTGAGGTTGAAAAGACTCGTTCCATGATCGACAAGATCGCTGAAATGATCTTCCATCACAAAGGTGGATATGTTCGTGATTTGAAACGTAGCAAGGATTACAAGTACTATGGTGTTAGCAACTCGAAGAGCGTGCTGAAAACTGAAAAGGGTAAGCACCTGATGATTACCTTCGACAATAGCACTGACTCCGGTGAATTTGAAATTAACTCGCTTGCGCCTCTCAAGATCGTGAAGGGTGGAGAGCTTGACAAGAAGATTCGTGCACTTTACCGCACCTTCGAAATCAAGTCAAAGAAGCGCACGAATTACATCATGAAAGACGGTGAAGTTGTAATGCGTGAGATCCACATGGGTAAGCACATTCACAAGCATACCGTGGCATTTGTCAAAGAAGTAATGAAACTTTTGAAGCCTGAATAAAATGAGCATAATTGATACAGCCCTTAATAGCATCGGCATTAATGCCGGTGTCACAGATAGTTTTGGTGCAACCAGCGCGGGCGGGGCTGTAAATCTCTTTGCTCAAGCGGTTGATTCATTGTCAGGCGGCTCTGGTCTGAATGCAAGCACGCTATTGACTCAAGCTCTTGGCGGTGGTGAAGCTGTTTCTACTACACCTGGTGATTGGACGTCGACCGGTTATGCTAATGACCTGGTGAATCACCAGCCAAAGTTCAAGTTCCTATTCAAAGTCTTGTTCTCTGGATTTGCGACTCGTGACTTCTACTATTATGTCCACACGGTAGATAAGCCGCGTGTTAGATTCAATCACCAGGAAGTGAACTTCTATAACTTCCGTTCTAAGGTTCTAACAAGCGTCACCTTTGAACCGCTGAGCGTCACATTCCTCGATGAAATTGGGAACAGCGTCAATGAGTTCTTCAGTGCTTACATGGCCACACAGTCTGGTCAAGGCGCCGGCGGGGTTGGTACGAACAACGGCTTTACGAAGTCTTCATCATCGCTTCCATACAAGAACGGCTACGCGCAAGGAACGAGCATCACGATCGAGCAGGTCTTCGGTAATGGTACGTCATCAAACAGATTCATCTTTACTAACCCACGTATTGAATCATTTGACTTTGATGAACTAAGCATGGAAGAAAATGGTGGTAGCACGATGACGGTGATGTTCCACTATGATGGAATTCAGTGCACGACAGTGGCTCAGAGCACGCTTTACTCATGGGGCAACACCGACTTGCTAGCAGGCGGAGTTAGCAATGCTAATGGCGGCGCATCTTCACTTCTTGAGGCTGGAGTGCTAGTGGCGCAAAGTGCTACTGGATCGAACATGACAGGTCTATTCTCCGCAGCAAATGGTGCTCTTTCAAGCCAGATGGGTAGTAACTTGACGTCTGACCAGCTTGCGGCTATCACTGGCGGCAATACTATGCTTCCAGCTGCATTATCGGGACTGTCTGGGCAAACCGGCAACAACCCGATCTCTGCTTACAATAACGCTTCTGTCATCAATAGCGCAGGAACTACGTTGAATTCAAATCTGCAGTTCACTCTCAATAGTGTACAAAACGGATCTAACCTGGCGCCTCCTGGAAGCTTAGATAGCGGTGAATCTGTCGTTAGTGACAGCAGTACTCCGCAATATACTTTCACAACTGGTTAAATCTCTGGCCAAGATAAATACTCCAATAGTCATAGGAGGAAGTCTTGGCCAAAGGTTTATACACCCCCATTTATCCAGAGAAGTACGTTGGTGATCCAAGCAAGATTAGATTCTTGTCTTCTTGGGAAGCCAGATTTATGACTTTCTGCGATACAAATCCCAATGTAATTGAGTGGGCTTCTGAAGAGGTTCATGTCAAGTACTACCATCCTGTTAAGCAAAAAATCTGCAACTACATTCCTGACTTTATCGTTAAGTATCGCGATAAGAATGGAAATATCATCACCGAGATGATTGAGATCAAACCTCTCAAGCAAGCTGTCATTAGCAAGAGAATGACAAATTATGAGAAGGTGAGTTACGTAATCAATCAAGCTAAATGGGAAGCTGCACGAGCTTATTGCGAAAAAGCTAACATTCGATTTAGAGTTCTGACACAAGATGAACTCTTTACAAAAAAGAAATAAGGAGAAGATGATGAGTCAAGAAACTGAACACTCGCATCCACTTGAAGATGTGTTCAATATTGATAGCGGATCAACTCCAGTATTTGGCATAGAGACTGATCCAACGACTCCATCGACTGATTTGATCGATCCGAGCACAGGAACAGCTATTGAACGTAAGGTTGATGGGCTAACGTCTGAAGATATTGCTCGTGAAGATCGTCTAGATGATTTGGCAGTGGATCGTCAGCTAGCAACTATTCATGACGCTGCATTGACGGCTTTCAACCAGCAGTCACGCATGTCACAAGAAGTCGATCCGAAGTTTGCTGCTCGTAACGCTGAAGTTGCTGCGCAATATTTGAACATTGCATTGAATGCAACGAATTCTCGTGTCGATGCTAAGTACAAGCGCGGTAAGCTGCGCATCGCCGCCCAGCAAGCAGGAACTCCACAGACGCTTAACCAGAACGTCTTTATCGCCGATCGTAACGCGATTCTTCGCCAGATGATGGAAGCTGACACAGTTGAACAAGCTCAGATCGTTGACGTTCAAGCTAAGGAAGTGAAATGAAATTCAAGACCTTTCTTGAAAGCGACATGGAGCTTAAGCTTGCGTATCATGATGAGCTGAATCCAGCGCTTTGGGATAAACTTCATAATGGTTATGAGCTTAAGCCAAAGGTTGATGCAGCTCTTTTAAGAATCGCAAATAAGTTCATTGAGACTTTGAAACTACCATCTGACGCTGTAAGTGACATTATCTTCACTGGAAGCAATGTTAACTACAATTGGACCAAGCTTTCGGATATTGACATTCACGTCATATTGGATCTTGGCAAAGTAAATTGTGAAGACTGTAAAGAGTTTAATTTCAATGATTGTTTGTTTGCCAAGAAAGCACTTTGGAATGAACGTCATGACATGGAGATCTATGGATTTCCAGTTGAGCTTTATGCACAAGATGGTGACAATGAAACTGGCATCACCGATTCAGGCTCATTCTCTATCAAGAATAATGCCTGGATCAAGGTTCCAAGCAAGCATAATGTCAAGTATAAAGCATCACAAATTAAACACAAAGTCAAAGAGCTTGCTAATCAAATTGACGATCTGACTAAATCTGGTGCTAATGATGCAACGGCATTAGAAGAGCTGAATGATAAACTATCACGTTTTCGTAGAGCTGGCTTGGAAAGCGGTGGTGAGTTTAGCCTTGAAAATCTAGTCTTTAAAGCACTCCGCAATAATGGCTACGTAGAAAAACTTCGTGATCAAATCATGAAAGCTCAAGATGACGAATTAAGCTTAAAGAAAGGTGACTAAGGCCACTTATTATTTAAAGCGGTTCCAAGAATATCATCAATTCAAACCTAAATATCTCCATGGAAATCTTTGGAGCATACCCATATGACAAATAAGAATGAGTTAATCAAGAAGCCAAATACTGAAGCCGAGTATAATGCTTGGCAGGTACAAGAGCTTAAAAGATGTAGACTGGATCCAGTCTACTTCATCAGCAACTACATGTACGTTCAGCACCCAAAGAAGGGAAAGCTGAAGCTTGAGCTGTTTGACTATCAGATTCGATGCATCCGCGCTTTCCAGGAAAATCGTTGGTGCGTTGTCAAAGCTGGCCGACAGCTTGGTAAGTCAACTGTCATCGCAGCATATCTGCTTTGGTTCGCTTGCTTCCACTTCGACAAGTACATCATGGTTGCATCGAACAAGAACGCTGGTGCGATCGACATTATGAACCGCATCCGCTACGCTTATGAAGAACTTCCAGACTGGTTGAAGCCGGGAGCTAAGGCATTCAACAAGCATTCAGTTGAATTCGACAATGATTCTACCATCACTTCATCTGCAACGACTGAAAACACTGGTCGTGGTCGTTCGATCTCCCTGCTGATGCTTGACGAGTTGGCGTTCGTTCAGAATCGAATCCAAGATGAAATGTGGACCTCACTAGCGCCAACGATCTCGACTGGTGGTTCTTGTATCATATCCTCCACGCCTAACGGCGACATGGACCTGTTTGCCAAGATCTGGCGAGAAGCAGAGTCTGGCCTAAATGGTTTTGTGCCGGTTGAAGTTCTATGGAATGAACACCCGGAGCGCACTGAGACCTACAAGCAGGAGATGATCCGTAAGATCGGTGAAGAAAAGTGGCTGCAGGAATATGAGTGTGAATTCATTTCTTCAGATGACTTGCTGATCAACTCGATCACGCTAGCAAATCTGCGTTTCGCAGAGCCATTCATGAAGGATCACGGCTTCGTGTTCTGGAAGGAACCATCGGCAAAGATGACCTACATTGTGGGTATCGACGTGGCTCAAGGTATGAACAAAGACTACTCTGTCATCCAGGTAGTTGAGCTTGAGACGATGTTCCAGATCGCTGAATTTCGTTCAAACCGCATCAAGGAACCTGAGCTCTACGCTGCGGTAAAGTGGATCTGCGAAAAGTTGCTGTCATATCGCAATCACGCAGGTAAGCCGCCAGGTGTTCACTGGTCATTTGAAAACAACTCGGTTGGTGCGGCTATCTCTGCACTGTTCAACAATGATGAGCACTTCCCACACGAAGCTGAGCTTGTCTCGATCGGTGAAAAGCTTGGTATCAACACCTCAGGTAAGTCGAAGGCTCTCGCGTGTAAGACATTGAAGACGTTGATTGAAAAGCCCAAGAACAATTTGGTCATCAACTCTGGCCCGCTCATCAAGGAACTGAAGACGTACGTTCGTTCTGGTGCAGCTTACACCGCAAAATTTGGTGCACATGATGACTTGATCTCGGCGATGCTGATCGTAGCACAGATCATCAAGCAGCTGTCAGAGTATGAGCCAGAAGTCTTCACGAAGCTGTATGAATCAGAAGGAGACTTCTACCATCACGATCTTGACTCGACTGGTGAAGATGAGTATGGTGGTGGAGATCCGGTTCCATTCGTGTTCTAAGCATAAATAGTGGGAGACTTTCCTCCCACTATTAGGTGCTATCATGAAAAACATCGTTGTACTCCTCTCTTTCGTCGCTCTGTCCTACGCCGTTTACTTTGCCGAGGCTTACCTTGAGCAAAAGTGGTTCGAAAGTGAGAACACAACGACCACGGCGTAATTCATCTTAAAATATACAACGGTTGATAGCGGTAATACAATCATCATTCTAGCAATACCAAACCGCGATGAAAACTGTTGATAAGCAACTAGCTTTAGAGCGGAGAGTCAATCTCCGCATGTCTTTAGCGTCGGAATCTTGTCCGACTTCTCAACCAGGTGCTGGTTTGTTTAAGAGGGGAAATATCCTCATCTTAGGTGAACAAGCTTCTGATCCGATCAATGATCCAGATCAAAAACCATTCTGTTCAACTAGGGCTTGCTCTGGTTGGTTGAATTGGCAAATGGAGCTGGAAGATCTTCAAGAGGAGAAATTCTTCTGGTTGAACGTACTCAACAATGATGGATCGAAAGTTGATCTGCTGGCGATAGTGGACCGACTGCAACCGTCCGAAGTCATTGCTCTGGGAAACACGGCTCGTTCGGCGTGTGTAAAAGCTGGTATCGTGCATGTGCATTTCTCGCACCCGCAATACTGGAAGCGTTTTAGGAGCAAGGAACAATATCCATTGATTTCTCATCTCCTGATGAAAACTAAAAATTTACATCAATCTTCATTTGGTTTAGTATAAATAGTCTCTGTCAACGGTGCAACGCCGTGGCAAGGTTAATAAGTGTAGCACAAACAACGTTAATAAGTTAGGAAGTAAGCATCATGGCATTATCTCTCGAACAACTCAAAGCAGCATTCTCCAAGAAGTCCACCTCCTCCGAAGGCAACACCGGTTTCTGGGATAAGTTCTATCCGTTCTACAAGATGGATACCGACGCAATCGCAGAATGGCGTTTCTTCCCTGACCTGAATGAAGACAATCCGCTTGGCTTCATGGTCGAAAATAAGTACCACGAACTCGTCATCAACGGTCAAAAGAAGCGTATCGCTTGCTTGAAGATGTATGGTGAAGCATGCCCGTGCTGCGAACTGTCGCAAAAGCATTACAATGAAGGCGACACGGCAATGGGTAAGAAGTACTGGCGCAAGATTGACTACATCGGTCAAGGTGTAGTGGTTAGCTCGCCCTTCGAGTACCCAATCAAGGCCGATGAAAATCCGGTTCGCTTGGTATCGATCGGTCCGAAGCTGTACAAGAAGATTGAAGCTGGTATCGTCACGGGTGACCTGGACGCAATGCCGTATGACTTCCAGGAAGGTTACAACTTCCGCATCATCAAGTCGAAGCAAGGCGAATACGCCTCTTACGACAACTCGGAATTCCGTCGCAAGGCAACTCCGGTTGATGCAGCAATCCTGGATCGCGTTGAACTGTATGATCTGAGCAAGTTCCGCTACGCAAAGATCGAACGTGAAGCGATGGAAGCGATGATCGAAGCAGAAATGACCGGTCGTTCGTATGAAGACAACAAGAGCGGTGGTTCGACCACATCGACTCCTGCTGCTTCGACAGGTAGCGCAGCTCTCGATGAGAAGGTCTCTGCACCGAAGGAAACGGTTGAAGCACCTGCAACTGAAACTCCATCAGCTCCAGCCGCACCAGCAGGTGACGGTCAGAAGCTGAGCGCTCAGGACATCCTGGCTCGCCTGCGTAACCGCACGGCTTCGTAATCTCCCTCGCAGTACATTGAACATAAGGCTACTTAGGTGGCCTTATGTTCTCTTCACCCTATAATACATAGGCCGATTAATGCTTCCCTTTATTAAAGACTTCAAAAAGCAACTTGAAAAGTTAGAAAACGTAACAACTGACTTTCGTCCGCCTTCCCACTGGTATACCACCGGGAACTATGCGGCAAACAAGATTCTTTCAGGTGATTATCGCCGCGGTGTTCCGCAAGGTCGTGTCACCATTCTAGCTGGTCCATCAGGCTCAGGTAAATCGTTCGTTCTGTCGAACATCATGTGTGCGGCTCAGGCTGACGGTGCCTACATTGTAGCACTTGACTCAGAAAACGCACTCGACCATGATTACCTTGGTAAGATCGGCGTCGCCACTTCCGAAGACAAGTTCCTCGGTATTTCTGTCGTTACAATTCAAGACGTGGTGACTGTCGTTTCGGACTTCATCAAGAAGTACGAGAAAGAATACGGCAAGTTCAACGAGAATGCTCCAAAGGTATTCATCTGTCTGGACTCGATCGACATGCTGTTGACCGAATCTGAAAACCAGCACTTTAACGCTGGTGAACAGAAGGGTGACCAAGGTCAACGTGCAAAGCAGATGAAGCACTTTCTGCGTACTGTCGTTTCGCGCATCAAATCACTTAATATCTCCTTCGTAGCGACTCACCAGGTTTACCCTGCTGACGTGCTGGAAGGCGAAGGCAAGTGGAAGATCAACAACGCTGTTCGTTACTCGGCTTCGCAGATCGCTCTGATCACACGTCTTAAGCTGAAGGAAGAAGGTGAAGTTTCTGGTATTCGCATGTACATCGAAACCTTCAAGTCTCGTTTTGCGAAGCTTGGTCAAAAGGTTGAAATTCTTGTACCATACGACACTGGCATGAACAAGTACTCGGGTCTACTCGAGCTGATGATTGCAGAAGGTATCGTGGTCCAAGGTGGTGCATGGTACACACTGAAGATGCCAGAAGGCGATATCAAGTTCCAACGTAAGGAACTTGGTGAAGAACTCGTCAACAAAATGTTTAGCCACCCGAAGATCAAGGGCGACCAAGCTAAATTCGAATCGATTCTGGCTACGCCGGATGAAATCGATGAAGCTGGTTTCGACAAGATTGAAGGCGGCGAAGTAGTAGTCTAAGTTTCAGTCTAGAGGCGGAATAAATACCCGCCTCTATCTCTATAAGGAATAACAATGACATACACATTCAAACCCCTCCACGACTACGTCCAGATTCACCAAGACCAGAAAGATGAACACGCTAAAGGCGGCATCGTCATTCCGGGTTTCTTGAAGGAAAAGCCAAGCGTCGCTAAGGTGATCGCAGTTGGTCCTGGCGTCCATGATTTCAAGACTGGTAAGCTCGTAGTCCCACCGATTCAACCTGGCGATACTATCGTCATGCTGAAGACCGCAATTGTTGAGCTTGACGCTGGTGACCGCCAAAAGGTCTTCCTGATCAAGTCAACCGACGTTCTCGGCAAACTCGAAGGATAATCAATGAGCTTTGCTGTCAGCGACCTTTCTCGTATTCCAATGAGCAAGGTACCCGAGAAGCTTCAAATTTATCGGGAATTGATCTTGGCCGCTGAGCCAGTCTTTAAGCTTGACGGCAAAGGACTTGAGACAGCTTGTGCAGAACACGCACAGAATCTCATGTTCTACGATTTGATGTTGCAAGAAGCAAAGGCGATCGAAAACTGGGCTCGCATGAAGATGGGTGAAGTTGAAGGTCGTCTTTACAAAAGTTTGAATGAAGGACGTCAACAACGTCTTAGCTCTACCGACATCAAGGCGTACATTGCTGGTGAGCCAGACTACGTACAGGCGTATGAAATCGTCCTCGAAGTAGCTCACATCAAGAATCAACTCCAATCTATCGTCGAAGCACTTCAGGCGATGGGTTACAGTTTGAACAACATTGTGAAGATTAGAGTAGCTCAGCTTGAGCATGTAACTCTCTAATCAGGAAAATTTTAATGAACGCAGAACGTATTCTCGACGGCATTATCGCCGTCATCAACTCCAATTTGAAAGACATCGCCGAAGCTCAAGCAGTAGATGGTGAAGTAGATGCAGCGGGCAATAGCTACAACAGCTCGGAAGCTGGTGGGTATTTCCATGCATTTGTAGATGAAATCAACCAAATTCTTCCTGAAGATCAACAGATCGAATTCCCAACCGTAGAAGCGGATGAGGAAGATCCTCAGGATCCAGAGGATGAATAAATGAACAAGGTTTGTACTATCAACGTTGATGATGAAGTCAACTGTCGACTTGCAGGTCTCGCTCCGCAGGACGTGGCCTTCTTGTATGACAAGCTTGGCGTTTTCGTTGAAGGGTACAGGCACATGCCACAATTCCAGCTTCGTCGCTGGGACGGAAAGATTCACTTCTTTGACAACAAGGGTAACACCTACACGAAGCTCTTAGAAGAAATTCTTCCATTTGTGGCGACATGGGGATATGACATTGAGCTGGTAGATAAGCGTCTACCAGCTCCGGTGATTGCAGACCGAGTAGAAGAAGACTTCTTCGGTCTTGAACACTTTAAGCTTCGTCCATATCAAGTTGATGTCGTAAATGCATTGCTTGAGGAAGGCTCAGGTTTCGCTGTTTGCGCAACTGGTGCTGGTAAGACATCCATGTGTGCTGCATTAGCGATGATGCTGTACCTCAATAAACTACAAACGATCATCATCGTACCGTCATCGGACCTGGTAACTCAGACCGTTGATGAACTTAGAGAAAAGTTAGAGCTGTTTCCAGTCACCATCGGCGCTTACTCTGGTGGCGCCAAGGAAATTGACAATCCGATCGTAGTTGCTACCTGGCAGTCACTGCAGAACGCTCCGCAGTACATGCAGTACTTCCAAGCGTTTATCGTTGACGAAGCCCACGGTATTAAGGCGACTGTCATCAAGGATTTGATCAATGTTCACGGAAAGCACATCAGCCACCGCTATGGTGTAACTGGAACTTTCCCGAAGCCGCTCGCAGATCAATACAACTTGAAGCTTTCAGTTGGTCGAATTCTTCGAGAAGTACCTGCGTCATGGTTGATCGAGCAAGGCTATCTGTCTGAAATTGAGATCGAGCCGGTCGTCACGCAAGACGTTGATCCAGAGCTGCCTGATTACTCATCTGAGAAGGGTTACCTCGCAAAGAATGATGATCGGTTGAAAATTCTCGCGCAACAGATCAAAGAATGGCGAGATCAGTACGGAAACACCATGGTCTTGGTTAATTCCATTGCACAAGGTCAGCTGCTTCAAGAGCTGATTGAAGGCTCGGTCTTCTTGTCAGGAAGCTCTGGCAAAGATGAACGAAAGGAGAATTATGACCAGTATGCCGAACAAGACGGTTTAATCGTTATCGCAACATTCGGCATTGCTTCTACCGGTATTTCGATTGACAGAATTTTCTGTCTAGTGCTAATTGAAGCTGGTAAATCATTCATTCGAGCAATTCAATCAGTTGGTCGTGGACTTCGTAAGAAGGGTGACAAGAAGAAGATTTTTGTAAAGGATGTTGCGTCCAAGCTTCAATTCTCTAAGAAGCACCAAAAAGAGCGATTGAAGTATTACAAAGATGCCGGTTACCCAACGTCACCTGTGCTAAAATTGAAATACACACCAACAGATGGCGCTGGTAAGTTTTTCGTTTAAGAGAAAGAGGTGATTAAATATCACCTCTTTTGACGTTGGATTATAATCACAACATAACTAGCACCATCACGTATAGCACAAATAGATGCAGATACTTCCAGATTACAATTTTCCTTACCTAATTGACTCGGTCAATGGACCGGTGATTCCAAGACATTGTTGGTACTTCAATGCCATGGAGCATGACTTTCAATTAGGCGCAATTCGCTGGCTTGAAGAAACAGCAGGTCCAGCCGTCAAAGTCAGAATCAATGGGCTTGAATTCTTTGTTCCAGCCTCATGGCACCTTCTAGTGGTCGATGACGAATCACAGTACATCGACATGGTGCAAATCACTCAGTGCTCTAACTCGGCGTTTAAAGCTTTCCTGTTCCATCCGCAGAGCAACAACTATGAAATGTCGGAAGTTACTCTTCTCGATCTTAGCCAATCCGAGCTGTGCATTCACGTTGACATTCCTCGTGGTATGGCTATGTGCCACCCTGTTGGTCCACGTGGTCGGACGGAGCTAACGTTCTCATGCTTGCTGTCACCGCAAGATCTTGGAAAGTACCTAGTTGGCACAACCGCTAAAGAACTACTGCTGTGAAGATGACAGACATACTACAAAAGCAAGGGACGTATGTCTGCGTTTACTACACGAAAGAGACCAAGAAGAACCTGAGAGAATGGTTTAAGACGTCTGGTCTTGATCGCGGTAGAGTACGTGTAGAGAGTATCCACACGACACTGTTGTTTAGCCGTAGAACTGTGTTGCGTGCTTATGACCAAGTTGGTCCAAGAACAATAGTCGCTAAATCATTGCGCTTCGATATCTTTGACTCAGAAACTGGAACGCAAGACGTTTTGGTGCTGGTCCTAGATTGTCCGATCTTCCATGAAATGCACAAGGATTTCTTGGCGATGGGTGGAACCAATGATCGACCATACTACAACCCACACGTAACGCTCACCTTTAACATCCCAGAAGGTTTTGACGTCAAGTCACTCAAGTTGCCAGATTTTGACTTTGTGACCACGGAAGTCTTCGCGGAGCCTCTTAATCTTGATTGGGCCGAACAAAATGGCTAAAGCTGCACTTGACCTGATTTGCCGTAAGCTGGCATCAACTGAATATTCACACACCGCGGCCTGGGCTTGGCTCCGCGCTAATCAACTTCGAAATGTTGGCATCGATGTAGATGTGCTTGACCAACGTGGTGAAGCTCGTCTAGATGATTGGAGTCAATATGACACGATCTACATCTATCACGGCATGGACGTCGATTACACACCAGCTTGTAAGGTTTTGAACGTATTTGACGGTCTTGCACCGCACTCGGCGAAGTTCTTTGAACGTCTCGCTTGGCCACAGCATGACCACATCAAATACGTCTCGCTTGATTGGCCGATGATCGACTACGGCTGGCGCTGTGGTATCAAGAAGGGAACTCCTTCTGACTACTGGAAGGGCGTGGACTGGGCGAAGGTTTCCGACCGCTGCAAAGGCATCACCGATTGGATCTTAGATCCAGGCTTGACGTATGGCAATGGTAAGGTTCGACACCTGGTGATCGGTGACTCACACTCATTCTCGGCCTACAAGCCGACATCCCTCGTTCTCCGTAAAGACGGCCGAACTCTTCGTGGTATCATCAAGAAGGGTATCGTGAATGAAATCACGGAATATGGCTTCGATATGAAGAACATTGACTCGATGACGTGCTACTGGGGAAGCATTGACATTCGTCACCATATCTGCCGTGAAGCTGATCCGATCGCTTTCACGAAAGAGCTGCTTCGGGACTATGAGCAAGCATTGGTAGCGCTTGATCGTCCGATCGAGCTGGTTACTCCGCTTCCGATCGAAGACGAATCTCGCGTACTTCCAAAAGCTGGTTGGTATAAAGGCACTCCATTCACTGGAACTCGTGCAGAACGTCAAGCGGTTCTGAACGTTTTCATCGATGGTCTCCGTGAGATGGCTGCTAAGCACGCTGGTTGGTCAATCTTTGAATGGCCGGAAGAATGGTACAAGATGGATGGCGTAGCGTTCATGAACACCTACATGGAGCGCCCGCGCTCAGTTCACCTTGGCCGTAAATTCTATCGTTGGGATTTGAAGGAAAATGTGCCGAATCCGCTTCTTGCAGCTAAGACAGCGGCCACTCTTCTGTCATTCTGATGTTCATTCCAATTCATCAAGAGGATATACAGGTGGAAGCTCGCCTGTATAATCCATATGACGAACGCTATCAATCTCAACTTGAGATGTTGCCAGGTAATCCAGGCATTACATTTCAGGTTGAAAAGCTTGATAGTAAGAAGAATTTTCACATGCCAAAGCCATATTTAGAAGCAGCTCGGCATCAGATATCGATGATGATTGCAACTGATTTATGGACATTGCTGTGGGCGCTGCTAGATGACATAACGCTTTCAGAAGCTCGTCGGTTGATCGCAGGAAGGCTTAGGCGTGTCATAGAAAATGGTGGCATAGAAGTTCCACAAACATTCATAGACTTTTATAAAGAAGAGCATGAAAAAGAAATCACAAGATCCGAAGCGCTCGATAGCTATCGAAGGCACGAACCTCGTTTTAGACATCTCAAAAGCGGCAAGTCCGAGGACGGGGAAGAACTTCATTCATCTCGATGAGCTACCTGACGGAACCTGGCGGCTGCTTTACTCGCCAGACCTGATCCCAGATTTCACGAAGGTTGAAGCACTTCGAATGATTCGCGAAAATTGAAGCATCACGCTGGACTCTTATAAATACTTCTATCTAAATCATCAAACAATTTTGCACTTTAAAATGTACAGGTTGTTTGAAAGAAGTTAAGATTTAGGTAATGGATGCAATGCATTCCGCACCTACTCTCCGATGAGCACCGTCTTATACGAGCCAATGTGCGTTAACAACTGAAATAGCGGACCAATCTGATTTGAGCAAGTCTCTCCTCTAGTTGGTTCATTTTGAACCCGGGCCTACTCTGGTGTGAAACACCATCGACCAATGCCCGTCAACAACTGAAATGTTAAGGTCTTACAATGTCTAACAAAATTCGCGTCGCGATCGTCGGCGTAGGTAACTGTGCAAAAAGTCTCGTAGAAGGCGTTCAATATTACATCGAAAATCCGGATGACAAAGTCGGTCTGATGTATGAAGATATCGGCGGCTACGCTGCTCAAGATATCGTCTTTGTTGGTGGTTTCGACATCGATAAGCGCAAGGTGAACCGTCCGCTGAAGGAAGCTCTTCGTGCCTCGCCGAACTGCGCCATGGATCACGTCACTGAGATCACCGATGCTGCAATCGCTCCTCACGCACGTGTTTACAAGGGTCCGGTTCTTGACGGTGTTGCACCGTACATGCATGATTTCCCGGAAGATGTTTCTTTCCGCGTGGATGACAAGCAACCAGAACTCACCTTCAATGAAGTAGTTGAAATTCTGAAGTCGATCAAAGCAGAAGTTGTTATCAACTACTGCCCGGTTGGGTCAGAAACTGCATCGAAGTTCTACATCGACGCGGCAGTAGCAGCAGGCTGCCACATGGTTAACTGCATCCCGACTCGTATCTCGACGAAGGAAGCGATGGAAACCGAACAGCAATTCATCGATGCTGGCCTGACGATCGTCGGCTCGGATATGCGTTCGATCTGGGGCGCAAGCCGTCTGTCGGAAGTTCTCCAAGGTGCGATGCTGGATGCTGGCCTGATGGTTACTCAGCACATTCAGATGAACATGGCTGCAGGCTCGACGCAAGGTCAAGAGCATATTCGTACAGGTCGCACGGCTAACACCGACTTCCTGAACATGGCAAACAAGGAACGTCTGCACAGCAAGCACGTATCGAAGGAAAACGTGCTGAAGGGTCAAAACGTAGTTCGTGGTGCTGGCACAGCTGGTATGACGCTTTACGCAGGTCCGTCACTGACAGTGCTGCAAAAACCGGGTGGTCAATATGTGGGATCAGATAACAAGATCGCTAATCTTGATATCGTGGCATATGGATTTGGTGGAGCTCGTTATGAGCTTACTGCTCGTATGTCTGTGCAAGATAGCCCTAACTCGGGTGGTGTGGTAATCTCGGCAATTCGTTTCTGCCGCGTCGCTGCTGAGATGGGTATCGTTGGTTACCTGCGCGGATGCTCTGCGTATACACAGAAGAGCCCTCCGTGCCAAATGACATCAGCTGATGCAAAATTTGAATGTGATGCTCTCGCTCGTCGCACTTATACGGCTATGACTGAGCCGCAAAAGAAAGTAAATGATCCAATTGCACGTGATTTGCCATATACCTTCCAGGATAGTAAAACTGATTACGAATGATAAGCTAAAGACATAATTTAGCGGTGGAGATTTCTGTGTTGATAAATATTTCAAACACGGAGATCTCCACTTGTACTATCTCTATCATATCCCACATCCAACTGATCCAACTAACATACAGCTCGGTTACGTTGGTGTAACGAATGACGTCAAAGGCAGGTTTGACAGTCATACAAAAAGCATTTATAAAGTCGGACACGGCATTAGAAAATATCGGCTCACGTTCTCGTGCCTTGTTATCCTCCAAGAATTTGAAAATTTCATGGATGCGTATGACAAAGAAAAAGAGCTTCGTCCTGTAGCCCAGATAGGGTGGAATATAGCACCAGGCGGAATTGGTGGTTATAGAGGACCAATGACTGAAGAAACTAGAGAAAAACGAAGACAAAGCGCGCTTGGTGAAAAGAATGGTTTCTTTGGTAAAACGCATGACAAAGAGACAAGAGATCATATAAGCAATGTTTTGATGAACAAATCTAAAGAATGGCGCTCAGAAAATTCATCTAATGCTGGAAAGGCTAATCTTGGTAAAGTTCGCACTGATGAAGCTCGCGAGAACTATAAAACAGCTGCATCAAATAGACCGGTTTTCACTTGTGAGCATTGTGGAAAAACAGGTCAATACAATTCTATGATTGCATATCATGGTGATAAGTGTAAGAAGAGAAAACATGATTGATGATAAATTTGAAATTTTGATGATCGACTATAATGGATTCAAGAATAAATGGGTGAATCCTGATATTTCATCAATGGTGAATCTTGATAAAGAAACTGGATATGACAACAATTGCCATAGAGTATTCTTTAGAGACAAAGATAATGAACTTCTTGTACATTTAATTGTTCAATCTGAACTTTTAGACAAATTTTGGAGTCAATATTACACCGATATTGATGAAAATGATCAAGCATTTCCAGTGCCAAAACAAAAAGATGTTAATAAGATAGTCAAAACTATCTTGATGCGGTCTGAAGTAATGTTGTTGGAAGATGTTTGGATACCAGGCGGTGAACAATTTTGCTTTACTGTAATTGGTCAAGAAGTTGGTGAACTAATGAAGAAAGTGAAAAAGATTCGCTTTTCTCCAGATTGTGCAATAACAACAGATGGTAAGACATTTTGGTTTGACACCTAAAATATCATTTTGTTGTAATGTAGTATAGTATTTCAAATATCGCAAATTATAGTTAGAGGTTCTTCTGTGTCTATTCAAGTTCCAAGTGTAAATCTTAACGTCAACGCGTACAATAAGTCTGACGCAAGTTATCTTGAAATCTTTCAGTTCAAAGACCAGCTCAATGATAGCATCTTCACCACGCAGATCAAGATCAGCTTCCGCGGAACTTTCGTGTATGCGCTTGAGCAAATCGAGAAGATCGCATTTGAAGCCGCTGAAGAAACCATCAACAAGAACACTGGTGGATTTTACAAGCCATCTCAGTTCGTCTACGAGTTCACGCAGTCCAACGCTTTCGACGCCGATGTGATCGTTGAAGGTGGTCAGAACATCATGATCATCCGCACGCATGACCAGCTTGCTGGCTATGAAGCTGCACCAACTGATTGCAAGAACCGCATCATTCAAATCGACGTTTTCGGCCCGATGAAGCTCGTGAACAAGTTTGCAGAGCTCGTCGACGCAGCTTTCGCTCACCTCAAGCTTTCCAAGGTCTACTGGTACTACCTCTCTGAAGGTAGCTGCCGTCAACGCACGATCATGCTGGAAGAACCGAAGAAAGCGCTAGATGCCTTCTATCCGTGGATGACTGAAGGTATCGACGCTTACCAAAAGCGCTACCTTGAAAGCGACGCCAGCATTCTGTTGCTGCTCGGGCCTCCTGGAACTGGCAAGACCTCATTCACCCGTAGCATGATCTACAACAATAAGCTCACGGCTGTTCTGACGTTTGATGAAGCAATTCTCGCGATGGATGACTTCTTCATCAACTTCTTGATGAATGATGAGCAAGATCTTCTCGTCATCGAAGACGCTGATCTGATGATCACGAGCCGAGAAGATCACGGCAACAAGCTGATGTCTCGTATTCTGAACATCTCTGATGGTCTGATCAAAGTTGCGTCTAAGAAAATCGTGTTCAGTGCTAACCTCACTAAATATGATAGCATCGATCACGCACTCATTCGTCCAGGCCGTTGCCATGATGTACTTGATTTCCGCAAGCTGACTCCTGAGGAAGCGCAAAACCTGGCCGATCAGGCAGGAATCAAGCATACGTTGCATCCTCGCGAGGAATATACGCTCGCTGAAATCTTCGAGCCTGAGCACCACGTTGATCGAGAATTTAAGAGCAAACGAATTGGATTCTTCTGATGATTGACAAATTTGACAAAACGGTTCTAGCAGAACTGAAGTACTTCCTGAAGGAGATCAACAAGCGTGAAGTGTTGATCTCTGAAGGAAGAAAAGATGAGTATGTGCCGCCGCACCCGGCACTACAAATTGACGTAATGTACTGGCACCCTAATCGTACTCGCCACGGTGAGGTCGATTGGTTGATGAAATACATCTTCAATGAAGAAGTATCCTTCACCAACAAGATCTTGAACGCTTTTGCAGTCAAGTTCTACGGGCCGGCTCAGGCTATCTTGAACGCGATCAATGAGACAGAATTCTCAACGAAGAATCTCATTGACTTTGAGCGTTTGCCTGAAGATGAAGATTATCAAGAGTGGATTCGGGCTAATCTGCTTCGAGCTCGCACTGAGAAGAAAGAACAGTGGGGAACGACAGAGCTTCGCACGTCACTACAAACTGCTGCTCGTGAGTATTGTGGTGGAGCGGTTGGTAACACCGATTGGGCCAACATGATCGAGTGGATCGCCTCATTCAAGAAGGGTGGTCTCATCGACTTCTATGCATGTCGCCCGACGATGGAAGAAGCATTCAAAAAGCTGACGAGCTACCGAGGCATCGGCAACTACTACGGCTATCACGCAAATTCCAACCTGGCTCGATGCTATGATATCTCGATGAATGAGAATGAGGACTTTGTGATTGCCGGTCCTGGTGCTCACAAGACCATCGAGAAGCTCTATCCGAATCAAAAGAAGGATAAAGTCACCGACCAGCAAATACTCCTTTACATTCGCGACAATCAAGATATAATATTCGAACATGAGGATGTCGATCGTAAGGCACTCTCGCAAAATTTGAAGCCTACGCAGCACGTAGATTTCCTAACATCGTTCGGGTGTGAGATTACTTGCTGTCAGTTTGGCGTCTATCAACGATTCTTGGAGAAGCCAGAGCTTATCAATGCGAGAAAGCTTGAGGTGAACAAGGAAAAGAAGAAGACGGCCGAAGCCGAAAAGAAGAAGGCAGATTCCGAACGAGCTGCCAGCCTACTGGAGTTCTAAATGAGAGTTTTGGTTCTGTGTCAGATGGAAAAGCGCCACATCGCTGGAAAGCTTGGTGGCGGCATTCAAACTGTCGAGCGACTCCATGCCGAGCTTCTTGCTGATCTTGGTCATGAAGTTCTGTTCTTGACGACGTCTGACTCGGATGATGCGGTGTTTCCGGATCGTCCAGAAATCAAGATCGTGAAGCTCTCGGCTGGTTCGGAAGAAAGCTATGAAGTTGCTGGCGAGGTGACCAAGCAAGAAAAAGGTCGTCTCAATAAGCTGAAGACCGCTGAAATTCGAGCTACGATCAAGCAGCTCGAACCTGAGGCTATCATCAACCATAGCTTCTCGAGCTCACACGTCAAGCTCTGCGCTGAGCTGTCAAAGACCATTCCAGTTCTCTGTGTCATCCACAATACGCCAGAGACTGCTGGTGATATGAGCATGTTCGCGAAGCTTCAAGGCTATCGTGACATGACGTTGAACGGCAGTACGCTTGTCTGCGTTTCAAAACATCAACGAGACATGTGGCGGAAGCTGATTCACCGCCGCTATCAGTCTGGCAGTGAGCACTTTGCCTTCATCAAGTCAGATGAAGAGATCGATCGCATCTTTGACAAGGTCTGCTATTCTACGGCGATCAACTCGCTTGCACCAAAAGCTGAAGCTCCTGATGACTATTTCATGGTCATTGGGCGTCCTGAGAAGGACAAAAACATCGGAAAGCTACTCGAAGGGATGACTTTCATGGCCAATCCTCCGAAGGTTAAGGTCTATATTGCTTTCGGCGGCAATCTCGAAGACTACGAGTACTACAATGAGCAAATCAAACCGCACCGAGATACCCTGGATAATCGTCATCCTGGCCTTGTTAATTTTTGCTGTAATTCCCCTCGTAAAGAGCTTCTTCAAGACCTTTCGAAAGCGCGCGGGCTATTTGTTACGTGCCCCGTGGAGTCGTCGCCAGTAGCACCTCTCGAGGCAGGAACTTACGGTGTACCGTCTCTCGTCTTCTGTAAGACGCTTCGTGACGGGACTGTTCATCATGCCTGCTTTGATACTCTAGGCAAAGACTACTTCATTCCTGTACTTCTGTCTCGTAAGCAAGAATTTGGCGATGCGCTCACTGCGGCCGTTGCTGATCCTCGTCTCAATGATCTCGAAGAACGAGGGAAGATTCAACGAGAAGTCATGACTCGTCATGCACGCTCTGTTCGCATCTCAGAGCTCAACAAGACGCTTTGGGACACGATGGAACGCTATGCTGAAGTTGAAAAAGTTTCAATCAATAGTTTACTGAGCTTCTAATGAAAATCAACACATTTGACATCGACGGCGTCATCTACATCGGCAAAGAGTTCGGTGGCGTCCATCCAGGCCCAGCAGATCACATCATCACCGGCCGCTCATTCGAAGAAACGGATGAGACGATCAAGATGCTACAGAAACGCGGCATCCACAACCTGGTTCACTTCAATCCGCTGCCGTACGAAGCTAAGACCCGTGAATCGTCTGGTTTCCATAAAGCAGCTCAGATTCAGAAGTTGAAGAGCTATGGCTATCAGATCGCTTGCCACTTCGAGGATGACGAGGTTCAGGCAAAGATCATCAAGGCTGAGCATCCTGAAGTCAACGTTATCATGCTCGTTCACGATCTGACGAACAAAGAAAATCAACGTCACACCGACGTCTGAGCACAAAAGGGTTTACTTGTTCATCGGTTGAGGATATAATAACTCTAACGTCAACCAACCGAGAAACAACATGATTAAGTTCAACCTCGTCGATCGCACCAACGTTCCTGGTGAAGGCCGTCAAGAGGAAGCTTACACGTACACCTCCGAAGATGGGACGAAAAGCGTTCAGTTTCGTGCTCATAGCACACGAGCTTTCGTGTACATGCAGCTGAGCAGCACCAACGTCAACAAGAAAGAATTCACGAAGCTGGTTAATGCTTTCGTCAACGCCGGCTTCGACCAAGACAAATTTGACGGTGGTTTCTATGAAGCCATCAAGACGCTGACCATCTAACGATAGGAGAGGTAATCATGAAGATCGATGACGTTACTCGTGTGTTGGATGAAGAAGGTATCAAGTGGCACAAGGATGGCAACAACCCTGACTACACTGTGCATCTTCTCGATGAAACGTGCAGCATGATCGACACGAATTACTCAGACGGTTCTAGCGATTGGGAATGCCGAGTTCGCCACCGCAATGATCGTCCGTTCGTCGACGTCTCGAATGAAGACGAACTCAGAGCCTGGTTGCGGCAACGCTTCGACTGACACCAGCGCGTTAGTCTAGAAGACAGATAAATATCCTCAACGGAATTATCTGTCGCTTAAAAGCCTAGGATATTTCATCCTAGGCTTTATTACTTTCTAGACTATACGCATATGACAAAGAATCTTCGCTGGGGCACAATTGTCCCTCTTATTGGTGGTTTGACTGAAGCTGGCCACCAAGTAACTGGTGTTCCTCCAGAAGCACTCTTCACGTACACTCCATTTGCGGAAAATGAGAAGAACGTAACTCACCGCTTTCCAAACACCCCCTACTTCCAGATCGATGCTGATCATGCCGAACAAGGTTATGATGAAGCCAAGTACAAAGACATGGATTTCATCTCGGCTGTCTGTCCTTGCGCTGGTCTGTCTATGCTCTCCACCGGTAGCGCCGAACAGCGTGCTACACAAAATCAGTGGATGCTAAAATCAGCCGAGTATGTTCTAGGCACGCTCAAGCCAAAGGTTTTCTGGGGAGAAAATGCACCAACGCTGTACACAAACCGTGGACAAGAGATCAAAGAATTCTTCCAGGATGTCGCTGATCGAAACGGCTACTCGCTGTCGCTTTATCACACCGACTCGATTTACCACGGCATTCCACAAAATCGTAAGCGTACTTTCTACTTCTTCTGGCGCGATTCCGCTGCTCCAGAAATGCACTATTACAAGCGCCCTCGCAAGACGCTGATCGAATATCTGGATGAAATTCCACACGGCGTAACTGGCCACACTGACGCAGACTTGAAGCTTGCGAAGGAAACTCTGTACGACAACCCGTACATGCAATTCCTGCAACACAAGTTTAAGGGTGAAGGTCTGGCTCACATGCGCCAAGTGCTGTATGAACGTGGCCTGCACACTATGACGCTCATTCGTTACATGTTCGTAACAGACCAGTGGAATGAAGCTCGTGCCTATTTCGTGACTCAGGGCATGGATCGTCAGATTCGTGAAATTGATCGCATCAAGGCAAAAATTGAGACTGGCGGCGGTATCTGGGACGGTAGCATGTCACTTTATCGTCCTGATGGTGATTTCTCAGCGATGATTGGACGTAAGTTGGATTCTATTCATCCTCGTGATAATCGCATCCTGACTCCACGTGAGTGTATGCACCTGATGGCTCTGCCGCATGATTTCGAACTAGTTACGCAAAGCTTGAACCACGTGTGCCAGAACGTCCCGGTTTGCACAGGCGGTGACATGGTTCGTGAAGTCATGGGCTACCTGAACGGTGAGCGCACCATCACAGATGCAAAATTCCTGATGCAAAGCAATATCAAGGAACGCACCGACAGCAAGGAGTCGAAGCTTTTCAACTTCTAAAAGTGTAGCAAATTGGGCCTAGCTGGAAGTGCTCAATAAATATACACATGGTCACCTGAGGATTAAAATCCAATTACACACTGTATACGCACCATCGTAAGATGAGCTCGCAAAGCAGTAACAAGTCAAGTAAGTATCTTCAGGTGACTTTGCATTTTCCAGAGCTTTAAGCTCACAAAAATCAATCAAAGCCGCTCAGCTATAATAGTGAGCGGCTTTCATTTTCAACTTCCGCACACATAGTCAATGAGAGAAAAATATAAATGAGCATCAAAGAAGTAAAGAGAGTCACTAAGCGTAATGGTACTCTCGAAGAGTATGACGTAGAGAAGATTCACGCATCACTTCAAAATGCTTGCGAAGGTATCATCGGAGTGTCGGTTAGCGACATTGCTATGAAGACTGATCCGCAAGTGTTTGATGGAATTCCTACGCAAACGCTAGAAGACATGACGGCATCCTCGGCCGAAGATCTTATCTCAGAACACAATCCAAACTACTCAAAAGTTCTCGCGAAGCTGCTAATTACAGATCTTCGCAAGCGCGTTTTTGGTACGTTCGAGCCTGCACGTCTGATCGAGGTAGTAAAGAACAACGTTGAGCGTGGTGTCTATGACGCTAAGCTGCTTGAGTGGTACTCTGATGACGAATGGCTGAAGCTTGGCGCTTTCATCAAGCATGATCGCGACTTCACTTTGTCTGGCGCAGCTGTTAAGCAGATTCGCGACAAGTACTTGGTGCAAGACCGTTCGACAAAGACGTACTTTGAAACTCCACAGATCATGTTCATGCTGATCCCGGTGGTAGCTTTCCGCAATCGTCCAAAGAAACAACGTCTGCAGTTGATTCGTGAAACGTATGACATGCTGTCATCGTTCAAGATCTCGCTTCCAACACCGATCCTGGCTGGTCTTCGTACTTCAATCAAACAGTTCTCATCATGTGTTCTCATTGACGTTGGTGATGATCTTGATTCGATCGACGATGCTTCGAAGGTGATGGGTAAGTATGCTGCGAAGCGTGCAGGTCTTGGCATCAACGGTGGTAAGATTCGCCCGCTTGGCTCGAAGGTTGGTAAGGGTGAGATCGTTCACACTGGTGTGACTCCGTTCTATCGTCAGTTTGAAAGCACGGTGAAATCTCGTTCGCAAGGTGGTATTCGTGACGCGTCGGTCACTCTTTATGCTCCGGTTTGGCACGCGGAAATTGAAGAAATCATGACGCTGAAGGACAACCGCAAGACGCATGAAAAGACGGTTCGTCGTCTGGATTACGCGGCGCAGTGGGATTCATTCTTGCTTCGTAAGGCTCGTAACAAAGAGATGATGACTCTGTTCTCGCCTGCAGAAGTACCTGATCTCTATGAAGCTTACTTTGGTCGTGATCGTTCAAAGTTCGAAGCGCTCTATGAAAAGTATGAGAAAGATGAATCGCTGAAGTTCCGAGTGCAGGTCAATGCTCGTGATGTGTTGAATTCATTCTTGAAGCAGTCACAAGAAACTGGCCGCATCTACGGTTTTAACGCTGATCACGTCAACACGCACTCACCGTTCCTGAAGCCGGTGACGATGTCGAACCTTTGCGTTGAAATCTGCTTGCCGACAGAGCCAGTTCGCAACGTGATGACCGACAACGGTGATGGTACTGGCACCGTGAAGTTTGAAGGTCTCGTCCAGCTTTGCACGCTCGCTGCAATCAACGTTGGTAACGTGAACCTGGATGACCACAAAGACATGGAACGTCGCATGTGGATTCTGGTCAACTTGCTGAATGAAATCTTGGACTACCAAGACTATATGGTTCCGCAAGCCAAGACTGCCACTATGAAGTATCGTCCTCTCGGTATCGGCGTGATCAACTATGCATACCTGATCGCGAAGAACGGTTTGAAGTACAACCAGCAAGAAACGTTCGACATGACTCACCGTCTGGCCGAACAAATGCACTTCTACGCCTTGAAGGCTTCTGTTGAGCTGGCGAAAGAACGTGGTGCAATTTCTGGTCTGGAAGACACGATCTACGCAAACGGTGGGCTGCTTATCGATTCATATTGCAAGGGAGTTGACTCGGTCACCAAGCAAGGTTATGAGTGTGATTGGGAATGGATTCGCGGTGAAGTTCGTCAATATGGCGTCTACAACTCAACCTTGATGGCTCTGATGCCGTCGGAAAGTTCGTCGGTTGTTTCGAATGCCACGAACGGTATTGAACCGCTACGTCAGCTTGTAACTCGCAAGGGTAACAAGAAGGTGACGATGGTTCAGGTTGCGCCGGACGCTATCAAGCTGAAGAACAAGTATGACTACCTCTGGAACATGACCGCGAAGGACTATGATGGTTACATCAAGAACGTCGCCGTTTTCCAGAAGTTCACCTGCCAGTCGATCTCTGCAAACTTCTCGTACAACCCAGATCATTACCGCAGCGATGTTCCTGAGCTAGACCGCAAGATTCCGTTGGAAGTGCTGCTGAATCACACCTTCTTATGCGCAAAATTGGGAGTTAAGACTCGCTATTATGTAAATACGAAGGGTGAGAAAGATAACACCGAAGATGAAAAGCAGCCAACTCATGGTGAGGAAGCTGAAGAAGCACTAATGGCAGACGAAGACGACGGCGAAGATGGTTGCGCTGGTGGCGCCTGCAAAATATAAGGAACTAGCATGAAAGTCAAAGAGCTTATCAAACCAAACAATTTCGACAAGAAAGCCAAAGGCGAGCTTAAGCTCTTGGACGTGAATGCCAAGGAAAATCTGTTCATTGGCGACAAGAAAGAGATCGAAGCTAAGACTGTTGTTGTGAAAAACAGCAAAACTGGCGAGATCACTGGTCGTCGCACAATCTACACGAAATAATATCAAGCTGCTGGGATGCCAATTATAATCGCATCTCAGTAGTCTAACATTAGTGAATCAATGACCGCAACAGTTCTCAACCTAAATTTTGTTGATCCTAATGAGCAACCAATGTTTTTCGGCGAAGAAGCCGGTATTGCTCGTTTCGACCGCATGAAGTATCCGATCTTTGACAAGATCAAACGAACTCAAAAGAGTTTCTTCTGGAATCCAGAAGAAATCAACCTCACGAAAGATTATTCTGACTTCAAGCTGCTCGCAGATCATGAACGTCACATCTTCACCAAGAACATCGCATACCAAGTTTTGCTGGATTCTGTCCAAGAACGTGCACCTCTCGTGGCGCTCATTCCATGGATTTCTCTGCCTGAGCTTGAAGGATGCGTCATTTGGTGGGCCGCTTTTGAGAACATCCACGCACAATCATACCAATGGATTCTCCAAAACCTCTACACCGATCCATCTGAAGTCTTTGACTCTATTCTCAAAGACTCGAACATTGTCGGTCGCGCTGCTGCAATCGTCCGATACTATGACGACTTCATCAACTACGCCAACTTGTACAAGGCTCTTGGCCCCGGCTACCATGAAGTCACCACTGCACAAGATGGTTGTTCACCAGATGAGAAGACGTATGAACTCACGCTTTATGAGCTGAAGAAGAAGCTTTACCTGGCGCTCATCTCAATTTACGCTCTTGAGTCGATTCGTTTCTACGTCTCGTTCGCATGTAGCTTCGCTTTTGGTCAGCAAGGCAAGATGGTTGGCAATGCCGACATCATCCGTCTGATCGCTAAGGATGAATCGCAGCACGTTGGCATTCCGCTTAACATCATTCGCAATCTTCAGCGTAAAGAAAATGACGCTGACTTCTTGCAGATCATGAAGGAATGTGAAGCTGATGTGTACGCGATCTTCGATGAAGTTGTAAGCCAGGAAAAAGAATGGGCTGCGTATCTGTTCAAAGACGGATCGATTATCGGCCTCAATGAAACACTGCTGTCCCAATACCTCGAGCACATCGCAAACAAACGTTTGAAATCTCTCGGACTCAAGCAGCGTTACCAGCACAATGACAATCCATTCACGTGGCTGTCAAGCTGGTTGGATGCAGAAAGCAATCAAACTGCACCGCAAGAGAAGGAAATCACGGACTACGTGATCAATGCTCTTGATACCAACGTCAATGATGACAACCTTTTGGATTTCTAATGAACAAGACCGCATACATCTACAAGATTGAGCAAAAACAAGTTGGCGACAAGCATGAAACCCGGCTCCTCGGGCTTGATACTGTGAAGGTCAATACGACTGAATCATCGCCAAAGACGCAGGTTTTCAAAGACACGTCACCACTAAACGGCAGTGTAATTTGGACAGTGATGCTGTACTACGAAGACATGACAGATGAGATGCGGGGCATTTTGAATATGATCATGCTTCCTGCTGCAAAAGCTCTAGAACAGTTCGTTCTAGAGAATGCAGAAAAGCAGTTGTTTATTGACCATCCTTTCAGCATTCCATCAGCAAAGCACGACAAGTGAGATAAAGCCGGCTAACGCCGGCTTTATCTCTTTCCGGAGAGGTGCAAGTTTTGTTTACTTTGCATCATCGATGGTTTATAATTGTCTTGTAAGTATGATTTTTGTTGTAACCTTGGAGTAACAAATGCTACACGTCCGAAAGACTCTGACTGCCAAGGAGCAGAAGGAGTATGAAGAGTGGCTAGCACGGCATAAGAATGAAGGTTCTAATAACACCCGAAAGCTAACCAAGAAAGGTCCGATCACCCAGGCGAATGATTTCTGGGCAAATCAGGCAAAACAAATCCGTGGAAGAATTGAGATGTGCCGCGGTGGACATGAAAATGCTCATAGCGTAGACACTGGCGTAACTGGAGCCGTAGCGCTGAAGCAGAAAAAAATGGTACCAGAGCACTTGGACCTGGACCGAGATCAGATTGAAGCGTTAAGACAACGTGATGCAGCGGCGGCTGAAGAAGCTAAAGAGAAGTTGAACCGACTTGCACCAGCGTACAATAAGGGTCCGATGATTTTGATGTCGGAAGAGGATATGAAAACAAGCGTTAAGACCGGCGCTAACAGACGGAGAAGCTAAATGTCACTGATGAACATGTCGATGTTGGAGCATTATGTCAAGACTGGCAGAAATGTTCTGTTCGAGGGCCATCGTGGAGTTGGTAAAACCGCAACGATCGACGGCGTGTTCACAATGTGCGGTCTCAGGTGGAAGTACTTTAGTGCTCCGACCATGGACCCTTGGGTAGACTTGGTTGGTGTTCCGAAAGTAATCGAACGTGAAGGCCGCCGCTCAGTGACTGAGCTGATCCGCCCTTGGTACATTGAAGATGATGTGTATGACGCTATTTTCTTCGACGAGCTGAATCGAGCTAGCTCGAAGACGTTAGATGCAGTGCTGGAGCTCATCCAGTTTAAGAGCATCAACGGTCACAAGCTTAACAACCTCAAGTGTGTTTGGGGTGCTATCAATCCGTATGACGACACAGGGACTTACAACGTTGAAGAGCTCGACCCAGCCCTCATTGACCGCTTCCACTGCTACATCAAGTTCCCGTACAAGATCGATGAAGATTACTTCCGCGGCAAGTATCCGAGCATCGCGAGTTACTTCATTGATTGGTGGAATGCTCTTCCGGCTGATGCACAGGCTAAAGTATCTCCTCGTCGGCTGGAATATCTCGTCGAAGGCTACCTTGACGGATCGCGCCTCGAGGACATCGTTGCGCCTGAACCAGGCAAAATTAATATCAAAGAGCTTCGCGACTCGATCAAAGCGATTCCGTTCAAAGACCTACTTGCCCAAACAACCGAGCTTGACGCTGCGAAAGCAATCTTGTCGCAAGGCAACAACGTCACGAAACTACTCGATCTGGTAAAGAAGAAAGATCCGGCAGCTACGGAGTTCTTCACCAAGTTCAAAGGTGAACTGCCGCAGGAAATCGTGCAACCATTCATCGACGCGGTTGCAGCTTCCAAGAAGAAAAATGCGAAGGTCTTTACGATCAAGACGCTCGATGATGTGATTGATCTGGTGCCGAACGAAAGCGCTGATGCTGGTGTTGGTACTATGATCAATGACATGGACTTCAGGGTGATGTTGTCTAATGGAGTTACTATCGAGTCGGAGCTCAACCGCATCTACACAACGAAACCTCATTTGATCAGGAAGCTGAGCAACCGATTCGCAGACATTTTGATCTCGTGCAGGCAGCCGACGATTGATCGTCTAATGTGGGGAATTGCTGGTCGGATCGGTAATCAACCGACAAACTTCCAGCAGATCACTATGGCAGTGTCGAAGAAGTCGATAGCCGCAGCTGGTTCTATCTGGACAAACAATCAGTGGAAGTACATCAAGCCGAAGATTGAAGCTGCGCTACAGCCAGTTGATGGACAAGCTGAGATGAAAACCACTGAACTGGTTGAGGTGTCGGAGTGAGAAAGCTCGTCCCAAATGAAGATCTGGTAAAGATCGCCGGAACGCTCGAAGACTACCACAAGGTCTTCTACACGTTTTGGAACATGACGAGCGTGATGTTCACAGACGAGCTTCCGACAGCTGCAGTTCAATTTGTGAAGAACGCACCTCCTATCTTGCTCTTGAATGAAGCTTTTTGGGGTGCGCTGTCTCCAATCACCAAGCAGTTCGTGATCGTTCATGAGTGCCTTCACGTCATTCTTGATCACTTTAAGCGGAACGGAAAGCACATCAAAGGCGCTACTCCACGCTTGGCGAACGTAGCGCAAGACATCACCATCAATGAGATGGCTGTCGATCTTTTCGGTTTTGACCGTGAAGACATCGACAATTGGAAGAAATTCTGCTGGATTGAAACCTGCTTCAAGCAACCGCACCTCGTCAAGCGCAATCAATCGTTCTTGTACTATCTCGCGCTGTTGATCGCTGAAACTGAGCCAGATGGTTCTAGCAAGTCAGATGGCCAAGGCTTGATGGATGAGCACGGTAGTGAGGAAGGCGGTGAAGGTGGAAGCGGTGGAGATGGTGAACCTGGTGATGAAGAAGATAATGAGGAACGTGAACGTGCCGCTGGTAAGCTAGCAGCTGAGATGGATGAAGCTGATCTCGTTTCTGTGCTCGGGGCTGGTGGAAATGATGAGCCAGAGCTGAACGGTGCAGGAGTTGGTACAGGCTGCTTCGATTTTGTACTGGAAAAACACAAGCCACCTGTCGTTAACTTCAAGACTATCATCGAGAATTTGAAGCGGACTCGTCTCAAGAAGCATACGAAGGTGGTAGAGACCTTCCGCAAAGAACATCGTCGCTTCCAGACTATAGCTACTCCCACCAATGGCTTGGTACTACCTGGAAGAATGGAGATAGACAAGCCTCTTCGACAAAAGCTTTTCGTAGCAGTTTTCATGGACGTGTCTGGTTCTTGCCTCAGCCAGCTGCCCAAGTTTTATAGCATCATCGAGGCATTCCGCGAGGAGAAGGACTTATTTGACTGTGAGTTCTACCTGTTTGACACTGACGTTCAAAACATCACGGACCCAAAGAAAGCATACACGGTAGGCGGCGGAACTCGGTTTGACATCATAGAGACCGAGCTGCAGACAAATTTCAAAGCAAAGTACGGCTGTTATCCAGACGCGGTCATCGTGATCTCGGATGGCGATGGCAATAAGGTGGAACCACAGCACCCTAACCGTTGGGTGTGGCTTCTCACTGACCAAAATGTTAAGACGTTCATTCACATTTCATCGAAAATTTTAAGAGTGAGGAACGTCATCTTTACAAAATAGAAGAATGACGAAATTGTTCACCTCCGATTCACATTTTGGACACCAGAATGTAATTAAGTACTCGAAGCGACCGTTCAATGACAAGCATCATATGAACGAGGAACTAATCAAAAGATGGAACGCCAAGGTCAAGCCGACCGATGAAGTCTACCACCTCGGTGACTTTTTCTTCATGGGTGTCACAGAAGCAAGAGAAGTGCTAGACCGACTCAACGGTCGAATCTACCTGATCTTGGGCAATCACGATCAGGTCATCAAGAAGAACAAGCTACTCCAGGACCGCTTTGAGTGGATCAAGGAGTACTATGAGCTAAACATCCCCGATGTTGACGCTACTCGTGAGAATCAAAAGCTCGTGCTCTGCCACTTCCCAATGATCTCATGGAACAAGATGGGCCACGGTTCATTTATGATACATGGTCATTGTCATGGAAATCTCAAGTATCCATTTACCGGACGAATTCTTGATGCAGGTGTAGACGTTCACAAGTATGAGCCGATCACCTATGACTACATCAAGAAGCACATGAAAGACATCACCCCAGAATTCTTGGATCACCACACAGATGACTGACACTATCATCGACTACTATGTGCTATGGCTCTATCCAGACGCGCATGGCGCAGGAAAGTTCCTGCAAGGAACATCGCAAGCTTTTAGCACCTTCACCGAGGCCGCAGATTTTCTACATCAGCTTAGCGAGATAGCACTTGCTGGTGGAGAGTACAATGGGCAGCTGATCAACCACGTAACGATGGTTGATCAGACAGGCAGGACGCTGTTTTCCTAACATCACCATAAATACTCGCCCAGTAGTAAAGCAACCTCTTTTCGCAATTTCACATCATGATTATTTCTCCAACAACCGGTGATGAACTTTCAACGCTGGTAGAAACCTCTGAAATTCCAGTTCTCCTTGACTTCTACGCAAACTGGTGCGGCCCTTGCAAGGCGATCGCTCCTGTGCTTGATCAAGTCGATAAGTCGATGGGTGACCGCGTGCAGATCATCAAGGTCGACACTGACGCTCTTGAAGGTTCCGCTCAGAAGTATGGCGTTCGCGGAATTCCTACTCTAGTTCTTCTGAGCAATGGTGAAGAACTCGGACGTAAGTCTGGCGTGGTTACAAAATCTACGCTAGAAAGTTACATTGAAGCATATCTAAGCTGAAAAGCTCAAAATCTCCACAAACCTGTTTACTCCGAGATTGGTTGATGTTATAATTATTCTATCGTAAATCAACAACCACCTTGGAGTTAAAATGTCAGTTGCACAAATTCTCTGGCATGAGGAATCCGACAAGTACCACTTGAACTACAACGGGAATACACTCGTTAAGTCTAAGAAGTTGGACTACCTGGAATATCTCGTTCGTGACCAAGCGAACCAGAAAGTCCGCATGCACGGAATCACCAAGGTGGAAATCATCTCCAGGAAGCCGGCGGATGGCCCGGTCATCGAGATGGCTGCAAATGATTCCTTCCGTCCTATCATTCGAGCTCTCCGCCCGACCTTCACCATCAACGAACGCTTCGAAATGTTGGCCGATCTGATCAAGATGGTCATCAACAAGAACGCTCGCTCGGTGCTGCTGACCGGCGAAGGTGGTGTCGGTAAGACCCACACGGTTCTCGGTGAATTGGCAGCGGCCGGCAAGATCGACGTAAAGAAGGCTCCGAAGCCGGAGAAAATCAAGCCGGTTCGTGAAACGACTGAGATCGCTGAAGAGGAAGAAGAGGAAGTCGAAACCGAAGACGAAACTCGTGAAGTTCAAGACAACCGCGTCGAAGAAACCGTCAAGGAGCACTTCGAACCTGGTGATTTCGTCATCATGAAGGGTTACTCCTCTGCCGCCGGGCTTTACGAGTTCTTGTACACCTACCGCGACAAAATCATCATCTTCGATGATTGCGATTCGGTGCTCAAGGATGGCACGGCAGTCAACCTGCTGAAGGCAGCGCTCGATACGTATGATGAACGCTGGGTAACTTGGAATACGTCCTCGGCTGCGATGAATCGTTCGTCGGCGCCGACCGCATTCCTCTTCACTGGGTCGATCATCTTCATTTCGAACATGAACGTTCGCAAGGTCGATGAAGCAGTTCGCACTCGCTGCCACAAGGTCGATGTTTCGATGACCAACGAGCAGCGGATCGAACGTATGCGCCACGTCATCGGCGAAGTTATGTCTGATGTAGCGCTCGAACTCAAGCACGACGCTCTCAACCTGCTCGACGAGTACAAGGATCTGACTTCCAACATCAACTTCCGTTCGTTGATGGATGTCATCTCGATCCGCAAGGACCCGTCGGTCTCGGATTGGAAGCGCCTCGCACTGTTCTCGCTGTTGGACAGCCACTAAGCAAGGTGGGAGGCCGGAGCCTCCCTTCTCGGAGAAGAAAATGGCAATAATCAGAAAAGAGCTGGACTGCGTTCCAGTCACCTACATTCCGGGCTGCATTCCGCGCTCGGACCACTACTTCAAGACATTGAAGGAAGAGCTCGATTGGGTGCGCATTGATAAGACGCCTCGCTCGGAGTACTACTGCAATGACTTCGGCGTCCCGTACACTTACGGCTCGAAAGATTTCGCCCGCACCTACAACGCGCAGCCGTGGACTGACACTCTGCTTCGGCTCCGTGGCATGGCCGAGCTGATAGCAGGCGTGAACTTTGAAGTCTGCTTCCTCAACTACTACAAGGACCAGTCCGACCATCTAGGCTGGCATTCTGACGACTCCCCTGAGATGGACGATGGACGACCGATTGTCATCATCTCCTTCGGGGTAGCTCGTGACATCTGGTTCGCTGAGATCGGCAACCTGAGTGAGAAAACCGTGCTGAACTTGGCGCATGGCAGCTTCGCCATCATGCACGCCGGGATGCAAGACACCCACATGCACCGCATTCCGAAGGCTAGCTTCATGTGCGGTGAACGAATCAGCTTGACTTTCCGTGGATACGTACAAGGAGTGTAATCAATGTCGCAATATGAAAAGCTGGTGATCATCGATGGTAAGCGTTTCAAGCAAGAAATGGACCTTGACACCGACACCGCGTACTACCGCGATGGCCGCGGCAACCTGCTGATGCAGATTGATTCTTCGGGCAACTGCACCGACGCTGATGGCAAACCGCTCGGTCGATTTCACATGAACTGGCCGGCTGAAACGTGGCGCTATGAAAGCGAAGATGAGAAGGTCGTCATCGACACGCCGCACAAGCTGCTGTTCGACAACGCCGAGCCGATGGTGATCGCCAAGCTGTTTGCCGATAAGCTCTAAAATTTACCTCCGTTCCATGATGGTTTAGAATTATGGAATGGAATATAATCGAATTGAACTTGACGAAGCGTACATGCAAATGGCTGAGGTTTGGGCCAAACGTTCATACGCTACTCGTCTCAAGGTTGGTGCTCTCGTCGTCAAAGACAAGTGCATCATTTCTGACGGCTACAATGGTATGCCGTCTGGGTTTCCGCATGAGGAGCTAGAACTGGATGACGGAGCTGGTGGAGTTAAGACAAACCCAATCGGTCTCCACGCTGAAAGCAATGCCTTAATGAAGTTGGCTTGTGGAAGCGGTAATAGCGAAGGCTCTACGATGTATTGCACTGACTCACCGTGTGAGAATTGTGCGAAACTAATCATCCAGGCGAAGATTGTCAGGGTGGTCTATCGTAGGCAATATCGTGATACATCTGGGGTAGATCTTCTAAGACGGGCTGGCATTGTAGTCGATCACTTAAAAGGAGAAACACCATGAGCAGCGTAGATCACGCATCTTTCGTTTTCGCAGGCAACCTGCAACGCCAAACCCGCGTGAACTTCGATCCGACGAATAAGGAGCACCGTGCTGCCTACGTGAAGTTCAAGGCGACAGGCCGCTGGGACATTTTCTTCTTCGCTGATCCGAAGTACGATTCGATCCCGCGCACCATCGAAGGCAAGCTCGCCGAATGGGCAACGCGTGTCGAAACTGCAGAGTACGAGGCCAAGGCTGGTGAACTCGCAACTGTCTGACCGTGTGCTCTGGTTCGATGGCGTAAGCGTTGTCGAACCAGACAAGCTTCAAAGCATGATCGTCAAGGGACTGCCGATAAATAAGTTAGCAGTTACCTCAATGACGCCGGAGCTCCGGCAGTTCAATCAATTCTCTGATGTGAAGATCGGTGTCAAGACCGAGCTCACTCCAAACATTTTCCCACCTAGCTGGACCCTGCCAGACCACTATAAATACTTAGACGTTGATGAATACCTGATCGGGTTGATCGAGAAGGTTGAGAAAGACGCTTTGTATGACGCGCGGTTGGCTAGGTTTGAGCTGGAGATAACCCTCTTCAGGGACCTCAATCTTTATCCAGTTCTCCGCACACTGATCTACGTTCTCGCTGAGTTTGAAAAGCAGAACATCGTTTGGGGTGTCGGTCGTGGTAGTTCGTGCTCAAGCTATCTTCTTTACCTTCTAGGTTTGCATGATGTAGACCCGGTCTTGTACGAAATCGAAATTACAGACTTCATACGACCAGATTAACACACATCCTCCTAGGAGATAATAGAAATGCCAAGACTAGTTCGCACAGCGCGCGGCAAAGTTGTTGACTTTGATACGATTCTGATCAAGCAGCAGCTCGCTCAAGCTCCAATGAACATCGAAGTAGCCCGTCGCAAACAGTTCATCGATTCGAAAGAATCGAAAGCTAAGTCAGTCCGTGAATCTGCGCAGGCAGAAGCGGATGCAGCGGTAGCAGCTTACGCAGCAGCGGAAGCACAACGAATTGCTAACCTTCACGCAGGCGAACAAACTTCGTCTGAGCAGATTGAAAAACAGCTCGAATCCACGTTGATTGACGCTGAACAGCAAGCTGCAGCTAAGAAGAGCAAGAAATAACCACGTAGAGAACCTCATGAAAGAACTGGAACATTACCTTGCTGAAGCTCGTCGCCAAGACCTGGTGTATCAAGAGAAGAAAGTCAAGGACAAGCTGGACAAGGTAACTGTTGCCCTGTCTGGTACGGAATCTGGCACCTTCACCAAGCTCATCAAAGAGTATGTGAAGATTGAAGAGCAGATTGAAACGCTCGGTGAGCAACGTAGCAAGCTTAACACCGACATGAAGGAAAAGGCTGAAGATCTCTTCGACGCTGAAGAAATCTACGTCACCCGCGTCATTGAAACTGCTTCAGCTACGCTTCAGCTTTCCAAAGCGTCTGTTGCAAAACGCGGTGAAGACAAAGTCGACTATGAAGCGGCTTTCAAGAAGCTTCTTGAACTGATGCCAGAGCTCGTAGAAAAGGGCAATGAGTTGATCAAGGAATTCACCATTCCTGGTGCCCTTGGCAATCCGAAGTCATCTGCGCTGACGATTAAAGATGTGAAGAAAGACGTAGCAGAATCGGTTGAAATTCTCGATGAAGCTGCTGTGAAGAATCTGTTAAAGATCTTCACGGATAAGTTTAAGGCTCTCAAGAAGTCCTTCACTACCTGGGCTCGAGGTTACGACTCCAAGCTCAAACGTATCAAAGCCTCGGCTAAGCTGGCTTAAGCTTCCACCAAACTCATAGGAGATAGGAAATATGAACGTTCAACCGTTCGAGAATAATGTATTCTTCCAGTTCGTGGATGACACTACGAACAGCAAGTTTGCCAACAGCACCACCGCTGGCATTCTAATCGCGCACTCATCGAACGCGCAAGCTAACATTCCTCGTTGGGGGAAAGTAACTCACATCGGCCCTAATGTCAAAGACATTTCGGTCGGTGAGTACATTCTCATCGAGCCTGGTATGTGGACCCAAGCGTTTAAGATCAAAGATGAACGTTTTTGGAAGACCGATGACGAGAAGGCCATTGTAGTTTCTGACAAGCCGTATAAGAGCTACTTCTAAGAGACCTACATGATCTTCACATCCATCATTTTTCTCACCGCGCTACTCATGGAAGCGATCGGTTCGTACATCTCGGTTGTCGGACTGTCTTCGTTGTTCGCTGGGAACATGGTCATTATGGTGATGGCTGTCATTCTGGACGTCGCTAAAGTGACGTCCGTCTCATTCCTGTATAAAAACTGGGGCGAGATCAAGCTAGCGATGAAGCTTTACTTCCTAGCTGCCGTCATTGTTCTGATGACGATTACTTCCTCTGGCGCTTTCGGTTATCTATCGAATGCTTTCCAAAAGGCTGTGCAGCCGAACAAAGAGCTGAACTTAAAGCTTGATGCTTCTAAGTCGCAAGTAGACTCACTCCAAACAGAACTAACGCAATTGGCTGACCAGCGCTCGAAGCTTGACGCCCAGGTTGCACAATTGCCAGCGAATCGAGTTCGAGACCGACAGCGGTTATTGGCTTCATTTAAGCCAGACTATGATCGAATCGACGCAAGATCGAAAGATGATCAGGCGAAGCTTGATCAACTAAAAACAGCTCAGCTAGGACTTCAAACATCTGATATTAGCAATCAGGTTGAAATTGGCCCTATCGCCTACATTGCGCAAGCATTTAGCGTCACGATGGAGCAAGCGAGTAAGTACATCATCTCCGTCATTATCTCGGTGTTTGATCCACTTGCTATCATGCTTATCTTGGCTGGTAACTTCACACTCGAGAAACATCGAAAGCTGAAGGTGACTACACCGCCAGTTGCAGCTTTAGCTCAAGTGATTGAAGATCGGCCGCTAGTAGAAATGGAGTTGACATCAACGGCAGTGCATGATGAAATGGTCATCGCAGAGCCGGTTGAACCACCGACAGTTCAACCAGTCGTAGAGATAACTACGACGGCTCAACCTGATAATGTGGTGGTTGTTTCACCAACTCCGGTTCAGACGTATCCATTCAAATATCCTGACCCAGAGGGAATGAAGGGAGTTTCATTCCCAACCTACTCTCCATTGTCGCCGCAATACCATACGCCAGCACTTCAGGTTGAAGAAGTAAGACGATCGAGCCTGGAAAATCCAAGGCTCGTAGGGGAAGTTGTAGAAAACGTTGAAGCTCCAATTCAAGTCACTGAGCCTCTTCCTGTAGTAACTCTTGATCCAGAGCCAATTCCAGATGCAGTAGAAGAAATTCCACCTGCTGAGGATATTATCCATGAGGCAATTGACTCTGGCGAATTCATTGTAGACCCAGCAATTTTGAGCAAAATCGTCTTAACTGATGACCCTTTGCTTGATATTCAGCCAACTAGTGACATTTCGATGCAAAGAGCGATCTACGAATAAGTAGTAGCAAATCCATGCAAAGGCGCTTCGGCGCCTTTGTTGTAAAATATACAGGCATAATGAGGATGGTTATAATGAATGAACCTGAACTCACCCTTTAAAGGCATATCATATGGCAATCAAAAAACTGTGGACAGAAAAGTATCGTCCGAATACCATCGATGAATACATCTTCGAGAATGCAGAGCATAAAGCAAAGCTAAGCGAGATCATCGAGTCGGGCAATCTGCCACACTTGCTGTTGTCTGGTAGTCAAGGCGCTGGTAAAACTTCCATCACAGAAATTCTCATCCGTTCGCTTGGTGTCGAAGACTCTGACGTTCTCCACGTCAATGCGTCTGATGACAACAGCGTTGAGTTCGTTCGAAACACGATTCTTCCGTTCGCCGAATCATTCGCTTTCTCAAGCCCCTTCAAGATCATCAGCCTTCAGGAGATGGATTATCTATCGCTGAACGCACAGGGCGTACTTCGTGAAGTTCTTGAAAAGAACTCCGATACCTGCCGATTCATTGGAACTTGTAACTACGCCAACAAGATCATGCCGGCGATCAAGTCTCGCATGCGTCAATATTTCTTCAAGGCGCCGGACAAGGAAGCGATTCTGATGCGTTGCGTTGAAATTCTCTTGGCTGAAGGCGTAGAGATCGATGACGATGCGTTGATCAACCTCAACACCTACATCGAAGAATCGCACCCAGACATTCGCAAGATCATTGACCGTCTCGAGGAAAATACGAAGGACGGCAGGCTCCAACCTCCTGGTTCGGCCAATTCGATCGCTGACTATCAGTTCAAGATTCAAGAGCTGATCGTAGCTGGTAACATCCAAGGCCTCCGTGAATTCGTGAAGACTGAAGTCTCTGGCGAGCAATTCAATGACGTATATGAGATCATGTACCAACACGTCCACGAGTTTCCTCAGTGCAATTCCATTGAAGCTCTCGATGCAGCACTTCTACAAATCTCGCAGGCGATGTATCGTCATGCGTTCGTTGCTATTCCGCAGCTGAACTTTGAAGAAATGTGCATTCACCTTAAGAAGGCATTGACTAAGTAATGGCAAAAGAACGAGCCTTAGACATGTTCGAAGTGTTGGCTCGGATCGATCAGAAAGACTACTCGATCTGGGACACTCTCAGTGAAGATCAAATCAAGGAGGTTTCTCCTTATATGCTTCTTCGCTGGATGACCGGCACGAACAATGACAAGCAGCTGATCTTCTTGAACCGCATCGTCAACACTCTGCTGTTCAGCGTAGGTAATGATCACAAGGAGCTGATGTTGAAGCTTCTCACCGTCAGCTCACAAGGTGGAGTGAAGCGGTACAAGTGGCAGAATCACAAAACGCTCAAGAAAGCAGGCACCAAACTTTCACTTCAGGCTGTGAAGGAATACACGAAGGAAAGTGAGCGTCACGCCATCGAAGCGATGAGACTGTATTCTCCGCAAGACATTCTCGAGATGGGTGAAGATCTTGGTTGGCAACCTGATGAAATCAAAGCACTGAAGAAGGAGCTTGGTCTCAAGTGAAACATCCAGTGTCATTTGAGGCTAAAAGGACTATGAAATTTACAGATGAAGATTTTGCGCTGATGTACGCTACGGCGATTGAAAAGCCGTACATGAAGAATCTACTGCCTCGAGCAGTCTACACTCAGGACGGGCGTACGTTCCACTTCAATGAACGTGGCATCATCACTATGGTCGCCATTTTCTACAAGACCGTGCGTGAAGAAGAACGTCGACTTCCAGACTACGTATATGACTTGCACCTCGCGCCCTCAGATATCTATCAAGACGCAATGCTCGCATGTCAACCACAAGATGGGTACAATGAGGCGATTTCTGGCATGCACAAGCTCGGTTTGAGCGGAAAAGTCGCAGCTAGAATGCTTTCTGACCATGGCATTCACCCACCAAAGGTAGCAATCAACATTTGGTCTTTGCATAAATTCACATCCGTTTCTGATTGGATTAAAATGAATTTAGACAAACGATCGGAAATCAAGTGAGCTTCGAGTGCAAATACTGCAGCAGGAAAATCGCAACGGAAAAAGCGTACCTGAGGCATGAATGTAAGGAGATGGTTCGAACGAAGGAGATTCAAACTCCTGTCGGTCGAGCCGCTTATGGATTGTATAGCCACTGGTTAGAATCTCAGCGCCGTAAAGCACCACCAATCGAAACCTTCATGACGTCAAGCTACTACACGGCGTTCATGAAGTTCGCACAATACTGTCGTGATCTACAGATCGCTGATTCAAAGGCGTATGTGAAGTTGATGGTGTCTGAGAAGCTTCAACCTAATCTTTGGCATCACCCGGAGGCTTACAAGCGGTATTTGGAGTGGCATGACAAAAAGTCATCTCCGATGGAGCAGGCAAATATCTCGGTTGAAACTATGTTGACACTGTCCGAGATCTTTGAAGTTCCAACTTCTGACGTCTTTCCAAAGTTAGCCTTCGGTGAAATGTTGGAGCTCATTCAGCAAAGAAAGCTTTCACCATGGCTTTTGTTCTGTTCGAAGAAATTCAAGGAGTGGCTGTCTGGTCACTCTGTCTCTGAACGACAGCTTTTGATGAAGCAAATTGGTGTAGATTATTGGTCGTACAAGCTTGAAAAGCACCCGCAAGAAGTTCGTGATCTCAAGCAAATTGCGGAGGCTTTAGGTATCTAGTTGAAAGTGGGCCATAAATAGGTTCATGATCGTAAGGAGGGTTCTGCAATGTCAACAGGCCACGTAGTAAAAACTCTTGAAAAGCAATTGTCGACAGCACAACAAGTTATCAATGATCTCGTGAGAGAGAATTATGAGCTGAAGACACAACTTACATCAGCAATTAGAGGATCACATAATGTGTCAAATGCAGAGCTATACGAGCAAACAAGCCACGGGTGATGTTCGCCCACGCGGGTGGTAAATTTGAAAGCTCATCTACCAAGTGTAGAGGGAGTACCTGGGCGCCTGTAATCTGAGGATTATGGGCTCCCTGTCATAATTTACTTTTGTTGATCTCTATGATAGAATATTTCCATGGACATCGACATAGATACACCGAATAGCTTCGACCCCTTGAAGGTCTTTCCGAAGAATGTGGTAAAAGCTTCCATGTACAAAGATGGTAAGCTGCTACCCCATCCATGTGGAGTGTACTTTCAAGACATAGCGGTTGATCCTATCACTGGTCTTGCGGCGGTCCCGTATGATATCGCCGAGCAGCTAGACTGCTTCAAGGTGGACTTTCTCCACCTGTACATCTACGACTATTTTGAGTCAAAAGAAGAAATTCGGATTCTGGTAAAGACAGAACCGGATTGGGACTTGCTCAAAATCCCATCTGTCGTTCAACAGCTGTTCCAGCTATCAAAACATTTTGAAGTAATCGAGCAAGTAAAGCCGAGAAGTATTCTTGAGCTAGCAGATTGCATGGCGTTGATTCGTCCGCAAAAACGATTCATGCTGAAGAACTACGTGCAAGATCCGCTCAGATATCGTGTTGAGCTTTATCGCCAAGATACGAATGGATATGCGTTTAAGAAAGCACACGCGATTGCATATGCTTTAGCAGCTGTTTTGCAGCTACATCTCATCAAAGCCGGGGTAAACTTCAATTAAAGGCCACAAAATCATTTACTTTCTCCGTAGATGTGTTATAATGAACTTATACATCCACGGAGAAGAAAATGATTGGTTTCTTCCGCTACTTCCTTGATATTCCGCTGAGCGTTTTGATTCTGTCCGGATTGATCTTGTACATTCAGGCACGAATTCGTTACGGCATGTTCGTGTTCTTCATGTTTGCTCAGAATGATCCTGATCACCCTGAACGAGCTACTCAGCGTGCCGAGTTCTTCATTTGGATTGCGAAGTGGATCGTCATCGGCGTCGCTATCCACTATCTCTGGTTCCTTCCCTACACCTTCGCTTGGATGTTTGGATTCCTTCCGCAAGCTTGGGATGTGAATATGGGAGTACCTTAATCGTGCTTCTTTAGCTTGACTTCGAAGTACTCAGGAATCGGAACTAGCTTTCTACGCTTTACCTTCGGCTTAGCATTCACCTTGTAGGTGAAAAGCTTCCCGATGATTCTCGACGTTGAGTTGATGTTGAAGGTCTTCAGCACTCGCTTAACAATCTCGCCTTGCCCAAGCTTGGCAAATTCAAATGAAAGTGGATATTTGTGCGACGATGAATAAAACCAACGCACAGCCACAGACATAAACCAACTCTGATCTATCCCTTCAGCTGACAGCTGGTCAAGCATGTAAGCTTGAATTTCGTCATCCACGACATTCTCAATGACCGTGAGATATCGTTGTTTCTTATACTCGATCAACGTCAAAAAGATGTAATTTGACTCGTCTTGCAGTTCTTCTACGACGAGTGGTGGTGCTTTAGCCATGGATAAGTCTCGTATGGTTGTTTGTGCGATTATTTATGGAGTCAAAAACACACTAAATTTTACATCCATTGTGGCATGAGATATAATTTCTCTATCGGCAATACAACCCAGTGGATGAAAATGCAAACTTCAGAGTTCTCAAACGTTCAGTCTTGTGAAGACCTCTTTGTGCAGTTGGCACAAGAAATGTTCATTGCAGCGTCGACGGCAGTTCCTGCCAAAAAGCAGTATGAGACGATCATTTCGAAGGCTTTTGCTCGATTCAATCGTATTGCTCACACCGCAGGCGCAGCAGACATTCGCGAAAATTGGTTCTTCAGCAACCTCGCGGTGCTCTCCTCGGATGTATCAAACCTAACAAACAAGAAGACGAAGACTTTCCACGATGATGTCGTGGAGCTCGTATGGAACTGCGTTCGTGCGACGCAGTCGAAGTATGAACTTCGCTTCGGAGATAAGAAGAAGCAATAATGAAAAAGCTGTTTACGTGCTTGTTCGGCTCTAAGCTGTACGGCACATCCACCCCGACCTCTGATCGGGACATCAAACACGTAACGCTTCTTGACCTGGATGAGCTGCTTCTTGGTAAACAGGTCAAGAACACGTTTAAGAAGACTAACACAGCGACCAACGTTCGCAATACAGCCGAAGACGTGGATGAGGAATTCATCCCTCTCCAAGTGTTTGCTCGTGATTTCATGCGTGGGCAGACTTACGCGTTGGAGCTAGCCTTCTCGGTGACTGGTACTCATGCCGAACAGCATGTCTATGATGAACGATTCATCGACTTCTGTAACGTGCTTCGTACTCGTTTCTTGACATCCGACATCAAGGCGATGATGGGCTACGTAGTGAACCAAGCTAGCTTGTATTCATTCAAGGGTGAACGGCTCAATGCGACTCGTGCTGTAGAGGAGCTTCTAGCTGGCTTTTCGAACGAAGATCAAATCGTTGATGTAGAAGTTGAGTTCACGGCCGAGGCTGTAAAGCTTCAAGAGAAGTTTCCAAAGTACATCAAGCTTGAAGACTACGACATCGGTGGTGGAGTATTACGTCCGAGCCTAAAGCTGCTTGAGAAGACGATCCCCTTCACCAACACGGTTGGTCACTCGAAGGTTGTCGTAAACTCGCTGCTGAAGAAGTATGGCTCACGTGCAGATGCTGCGTCTGAAAGCAACGTTGACTGGAAAGCTACGATGCATGCTCTACGCATCGTTGATGAAGGTCTGATGCTGCTTGAACACCACAAGCTGCAGTTTCCATTTGAGCAAGCTTACGTAGATCGTTTGCTGTCGATCAAACGTGGCGAAGTTGATTTGAAGGAAGTGACGGAAGAGCTGTCGGCTAAGCTAGATCGGCTCAAGGATCTTGAAAAGTCATCGACTCTTCCAAGCCTGACACCAGAGATGCAAGCTGCGTTTGAAGGCTACATGGCTTGGTGGTTGCGTGAATTCTATGAGATCAAAGAGGCTGCTTAATGCATTTTCCTGAAACTTACTTTGTAACGCTGCGAACTGATATGGATCACAGCTGTGGCGGCAATTCACCGCTTGGCTGGCCCGTTCCGTTTACGGATGATGTTGGCGGTAGGAAGCGTGTTGATAGTGCTCGTGAATGGGCGCAGGTGTGGACGTATGATGAAACCAAGAAGAAAAATGTCAAAGTTTACGGCAAAGAGATAAAGATCACAAATGTTCCGACGAAAGGCTTTAAGATTGTCGATGATATTAAGCGCGTTCGTGATCACTTTGGATCTGGCCGTAGTCTTTTCCGTGTTGAAGATCCTCGAGGTTTTGAGTTCGAGATTACAACTGGTAACTTGATGGAGATCATTCAAGCGACTGACCTCATCAAGGGTGAAATTCAAGGTGAGTGCTTGTATGCTCGCAGCGGTACGAAGAACGCTTTGATTCTTGCTGGTAGTGAAGAATATGCTGCTGTCAAGAAGACGACGGATTTGAAGACCGCCGCCGCCAAGTTCTCTCTCCGTGACGTTTCACCTGGTGATGTCGTCATGCTGGAAGAAGGTATTGAAGCTGTTTACTTCGGAAAGATCTTCATCAAGGTTGAAATTGAAGAAGCGGTTAAGAATCCTAAGTACAATAGTTGGACACGTGGTGAACCGCGGTATAATTACGTATGGGCAACTTCTGTCAAAGAGCGTTATGTCTTTTGCCGCAAAGATTCTGTCTTCCAGTATGATTTGGTTTCCACTCCGAAGATTGCATCTTTGATTAGAAAAAGCACAGCTGGTCCTGCAACCGTTGAAGAAAATCTGGCAGCTATCATGAAAGTGCCAGATATCATCAAGCGGTCTTTTGGATACAAAACAGCTCGTATGGTTGAGTGGTCGCGCAAAAAGTTGAAGGTATAAGATGATTGAGAATCGCCGTGCCAAATATGACTACTTCTTTGAAGAAGTCGAGGACGCTGGGATCATTCTGGAGGGCTGGGAAGTAAAGTCAATAAAAGCCGGGAAGGCACAATTGACAAGCGCTTACGTAATCTTCATAGACGAAGAAGCCTTCCTATTTGGCGCGGTGATTACTCCTCTTACGCAAACCAACACGCACACTATTGCTGATCCAACAAGGACTCGCAAGCTGCTGATGACGAAAAAGCAGCTAAAACGTTGGCATGGTAAGAAAGTTCAGGCTGGTTACACGATCGTGCCGGTCGATCTGCATTGGAGTGACAGCAAGAAGGTGAAGGTCAAGGTTGCTCTCGCGAAAGGAAAGAAGCAACACGATAAACGAGATGCCGAAAAAGAGCGCGATGTAAAGCGTGAAATCGATGCCGCGATGAAGAGTCGATAAATAGCGTCATTTTCCATAAATAGCTATGCTATTTTTTGGAGGTGCATAGCTATGAAACGCACTTATAATTGGCGTCCGTCTAGACCGGACCAAAGAGATAGATATTTTAAAGTGACGGCTCCTGTAAAGGATCTGCCGTCCTACGTAGATCGCATTGGTACAGAGTTTCCAATCGACGACCAGGGTGAGCTGGGTTCTTGCACTGGTAATTCATCGACAGCTGGTGTTTCGATCGTAACTGGTCAACCAGCACTTTCACGCCTGATGGCGTACTATGACGCTCGTCTCATCGAAGGTGATGTGCAAGACGATGCAGGTGCGCAAATCCGTGACATCATCAAGGGCTTCCAGCAATATGGTTGCGCTTCAGAAGCTGTGTGGCCATACGACGTTTCCAAGTTTGCGCAAAAGCCAACGGCAGAAGCTTATACTGATGGGCTGAAGCTCATTCCTCTGATCGAAAGCTACGAAAGAATTGCTGATCTGAATGGTATGAAGGCCGCGCTGGCGAAGGGTTTGCCAGTTATCTTCGGTTTCCAAGTTCCAGCTGAATTTGAGTCGGAACAAATGTCGATCGACGGCAAGCTGTACGCACCAAACATGAGAACTCAATGGTTGGGTGGCCACGCTGTTCTGGCTGTTGGCTACGATGACCGTGATCCTAACTACAAGTTCATCTGGGTTCGTAACTCATGGGGTCCAAACTGGGGCATCGACGGTTACTTCAAGATGGACCAGTCATGGTTCACTTCGCCACTTGGCTTGGTAGATGACATGTGGACAATCCACCCAAAGAAGTAAAATAGTAGTTTTGAAGTAAAGTGTAGGCGGCCTTCGGGTCGCCTTTTTCTTTGGCTTTTTCACATCGTGTACTAGCTTTTGCGGAATGTGCAACAAGTTGTTTACAACAAGAAAGTGTCATGTTATAATAATCATATCGGAAATAAATTCAAACGGACCTACCAAATGCTCAAACGTTTCGAAGTCGCGATCGCCGAGGCGGAACAAATCTCCACAAAGAAAGAGAAGCATGCTGCTCTTTCTGGCCTTAGCCATGAAGGTCAGATGCTCGTGTATGAAGCTCTGAATCCCTTCCGCGTCTTCCACACGAAGAAGTGGGCCGAGCCGGTGAAGTATGCCGACATCGATCCGCACTCCTACAAAGTTTTCCTCGACCTGCTGGATTCGCTGCACAATGGCGATATCTCCGGCAACATCGCTCGCTTTCAAATTTCGTCGGTTCTCGCGCAATTCACCGAGAACACCGCAAAGTACCTCACTCGCGTCATCAAGAAAGACCTGAAGTGCGGCGCCGATCGGAACACCTTCGAAGAGCTCTACCCGAATCTGAACATCCCCGAGTTCCTGCAAGGTCTCGCGGCGAAGATCGAAGCTGGTCCGAAAGCAAAGTACAAATGGACATTCCCTTGCATCGCTGATGCCAAGTATGACGGTCTCCGTCTCATCGCTTACGTTGAGAACGGTGAGATCGAATACTACTCGCGCGGCGGCAAAGATGCAGATTATGCGATCGGTCTCTTCGATGATGAGCTGATCGAGTTGGAAAAGCTCTTTGGTCACCCGGTCGTCGTGGACGGCGAAGCATACGCTCGCACCTTCCAAGAATCGATGCAGGCTAAAGGCGTCAAAAACGCTGAAGCTCGCACGCACCTCAAGTTCAACGTCTTCGACATCATGAAGAAGGAAGAGTGGTTGGCGCAAAGCTGCCCGGTCACTCAAATCAATCGTCTCGCAACGATCAAAGATCTCTTGTCGCAAGGCAACTTCACCAAGCTCGTCCGCTCGCAATTCCGCATCGTCAACTCGATCAAGGAAGCGATGGACTTTCTGGAAGAGTTGGAAGAAGAAGGCGAACGTACAGGCATCGTGATGGAAGAAGGCCTGATAATCAAGCGAATCGACGGTCTCTATGACTGGGACCCGAAACGCAAGTCGATGGTCTGGGCAAAGTACAAGCCTGTCATGGACGTGGATGTTCGGATTACCGGCTTTCGTCCTGGCAACAAGGGTACCAAGAACGAACACATCCTCGGCGCCCTGGAAGTTGAAGGCGAGGATGAAAACGGCAATCCGATCAAATGCAAGTGCGGCGGCTTCAAGGTCAAGAGTGACAAAGCTCAGGGCTACGTGAAGAACCTCGCCGCAAAGGCTGGCTTCGATCTGAAGGCTCTCAAGATGTCGGAAGACGAATTCCTTCGCACCTACATCTGGAACAACAAGGAACTCTTCCTTGGAAAAACCGTGATGATCGAAGGTCAAATGCTTTCGAAGGCTAAAGGCTCGGATACTTACGCGATCCGCTTTCCGCAATTCATCATGGTTCGGGACGACAAATAATGAAAGACGTTTCCTCGCTTACCGCAAAGCAGATTCTCGCGATTCCTGCCGATCAGCCCGAGCTGCTGTTCACGGGAGTCGAGGAAGTCGCCGAGAAAGAATATCGCAAGCTAGCCATGAAGTGGCACCCAGATCGTGGTGCTGCTAATGAAGAGATCTTCAAGCACATGAAGGGTCTCTGGGAGCTGGCGGAGCAAAAGTTCAAAGATGGCGTTTGGGTCACTCCTGGCAGGCTGACCATCACCGCGGTCGACGGTAAGTCATTTGAGATCAGCTTCAAGAAACACCATAAGATTGAGCTTGGGGACATGTTCATCGGCAAGACGGTGATCGTCTACGGAATTGACAAGGAGTTTGAAGATCTTTACAAAGAAGGTGTGAAGGTCATCAAAGGCTTCAAGTACCCGAACGCTGACATGCAGAAGAACATCAGTCGGCTGTTGCCAAAGATCAAGGCCGAAGTCGAGACGAAGGATAAGCACTATCTCGTCATCGAGAAACCTCCTGGCACTGTGCTGCTGAAAGACTTGCTCGCCTTCTACGGCGGAAAGTTGGATCCTCGGCATGTCGCTTGGATCATGTCTCGCCTGTACAACATCGGGTGCTATCTCAAGTGGGCGAACATCGCGCACAATGACATCGCGCTCGACACGATTTTCATCGAACCAGAAAACCATGCTGGGTATCTTCTCGGCGGTTGGTGGTTCAGCAGCAAGGTCGGCGAAAAGCTGACAGCTGTGCCTGGCCCGCTGCTGCAGTTTGCACCATCGTCACTGATGAAGAACAAGGTTGGTGACACACAGTTCGACATGGAGATGATCAGGTTGTTAGGTCGTGAGCTCCTAGGGGACAAGCATGGAACCAAGCTGCGCAGTAATAAAGATCTACCTAAGCCGCTCGTAGAGTGGATCAGGAATCCCTCGGCTGGCGATTCTTTCAAGGATTTCAAGGTCTGGAAGGATCAAATTTTGGATGCTGCGTTCGGTAAGCGCAAGTTCCACCACATGGAAGCTACCGAAGCGGAGATTTACAAAGGAGTCTGACATGGCTGGCAAAATGCTTAGCGGTATGCCTATCGGCGAGATGCGTGAATGGGCTCGTGAAGAATTGTTGGATGCCGTGGACAACTGGATCAAGGATAATGCTGAGCTCCATGATGCCACAGACACCATGATTTTGATGGAACAGCGGAATCGCATTGCAAAGCTGTTCAAAAAAGAAGAAGTACTCTCACTTTAACTCGGTTCTCGTCGCTGCATCGAGTTTATTCATCATAGCGACAATACAAGGAGCATGACAATGGGTGCAGGTAGCTGGAGTGATGCAGATTGGAGCTCGTACTCGAAGACCGTCGCAAGCGCAAGTGCCTCGACGATGTTCACCACACGTTCCGCTGCGGAAGTGAAAGACGAAATCAAGCCGGCGAACATCGAACTGCGTGAATCGCGTGACTCGGACATCAATCCGAACAGCACGCCGGTCATCGTCGGCCTCGATGTTACTGGTTCGATGGGCATTCTCGCGGAAACCATCGCGAAGGAAGGCCTCGGCATCGTGTTCAGCGAACTGCTGACGCGCAAGCCGATCTCCGATCCGCACGTCATGGCGATGGCCATCGGCGATGCAAACTACGACCGCATGCCGCTGCAAGTTACGCAGTTCGAAGCTGACATGCGCATCACCGAGCAGCTGCTCGAGCTCTTCCTGGAAGGCGGCGGTGGCGGCAACTCGTTCGAGTCGTACAACCTGCCGTGGGCTTTCGCTGCTCGCAAGACGGCGCACGATGCGTTCGAAAAGCGCGGCAAGAAGGGTTACCTCTTCACCGTCGGCGATGAACTGCCGCCGCAAGATCTGACGCTGGAACAGCTGCAAAAGTTCGTCGACAAGGATGCAATGCAACGCATCACCAATGCCGACCTGCTCGAGGCCGCCGGCAAGACGTACCACATCTTCCACATCATCATCGCTGAAGGCAACGCGATTCGCTACACCGGGCTGGAAGAAACGAAGAAGGCATGGGCAAGTGTTCTCGGCCAACGCGTTATCGTGCTCGACGATTACAAGAAGCTGGCTGAAGTCATCGTGTCGGCGATTCAGGTCGTCGAAGGCGCTGACGCTGCGACCGTCGCGAAGAGCTGGTCGGGCGATACGTCGCTCGTCGTTTCGAAGGCCATCAGCGGCCTGACCACCACGGAAACGGGTGCAAAGGGCGGTGTGGTTCGCTTCAAGTAAGTTCTAAGACGGAGGATTGACCATGATTAAGGCTAACGTTGTAATCGGTGCTGGGTACGGTGATGAAGGAAAGGGTCTTCTCACCGACTATTTTTCCAACGACCAAACCACGGTCGTGCGTTTCAACGGAGGAGCGCAGGCCGGTCACACCGTAGTTACTCCGGATGGTCGCCGCCATGTCTTCGGGCATTTTGGCGCCGGTACCTTCCGTGGAGCTACAACGTTCCTCAGCCGATTCTTCGTGGTCAATCCGATGCTGTTCGTCAAAGAGCTGCAGCGCCTTAGCGGATTGCTGGATCATTCGCCGAAGGTATACATCGACCGTAATGCTATCATTACCACTCCGTACGACATCATGCTGAATCAAGCCGTGGAAAATCACCGCGGCGCAAAACGACATGGTAGCTGCGGTGTTGGCTTCGGTGAAACCATCGAACGGTCGACCTGGGATGGAGCTTCATTGCTCGCTTCCGATCTTGAAGATCGTGATTACACCCGTCAAATGGTGACGAAGATTCGTGACAAGTATGTTGTACAGCGCATGAAAATTCTGAAGCTGAAAGCTGATCACATGTCGCCTCACCTTCATGATGATCAAATTCTGGATGCCTTCATGGCGAACATCGACACGATGCTAGCCTTCGCCAGAGTCGTTGATCAAGATTTGATGAAGGGTAACCCCAACATCGTTTTTGAAGGCGCGCAAGGACTCGGGCTCGATCAAACACGCGGCGCTTTTCCGTTCGTCACTCGCTCGAACTGCGGGCTGAAGAACGTCATCGAGCTCGCTAAAGATTTCGAGATAGACAAGCTGGACGTAGCCTACGCTACTCGCGCCTACACGACACGTCATGGCGCAGGGCCGCTCAAGGATGAAGTTAAGTCACTCCACTATGCGAACGTGGTGGACAACACAAACATCTTCAATGATTTCCAGCACGGACTTCGCTTCGCACCGCTGAACGTCGATGAGCTGCAACGTCGTATCATGGACGACATCATCGATTCATTCGGTTCTGGCGTCAGCGTTCGACCACGGCTCGCCGTCACGTGTATCGATCAGCTCGAAGATGGCCGCGCAGAGCTTCGAGTTACTGGCCGCTTGCACAAGAATCTCAGCCATGAGGACTTTCTGGATATTTTGACCTCAAACGTGGCCCTGAAGCACCATTTTTATAGCACCGGACCGACCAGATCGGATGTTTTTGGTTACAATAAGTTGGAAAGTGTATTATAATGTCTATATCAAGTAAAGAACAGTTTGAAGCGATGCTTCTGGATGTTTTGCAAGGTTATGAAGTTACGCCGCGATTTGACAACACGTTGGATGCCAAGTCACTCGGACGTCATCACCTAGCCGCTACGATCTCCAACATGCTCGTCGACATCGAAAACGGAAACGCTATTGCTCCTGAAGAAGCTAATCAGCGAATGCAAGATGCGTGGAACGGGATCATTAACCGTCGTGAAGCTGAAGTTCGTGAAGCGGTGGCCAATGAGCTAGCAAAGCTGCAAGCGATGCAACAACAATTTCAAGCAGCACAGGCGCAGTTCCATGCGTCTCGAGCTGCAGCGCAAAATCCTGGCGGCACCTGGGCGCGGTATGAAGAACCGCAGAAGCCGCCTCACTAAATGAGGTTTTAGATGGAGTTCATCAGGCTTATCAGCGACATTCACCTTGATGTTGATTTTCAGCATGCGTATCCTCGTGTGCGACATCAACCTGATGCGCTTGCAGCTGCCATGGAATTCATCTGGGAACCAGAAGAAACTCCTGAAGATCATGACTCGACGCTCGTCTTGGCTGGTGATCTTTGGGAGAAGCGTCGTCTCTTCAAGTACAAATATAAAGACGGTAGAACGTGGCTAGAACGTCAAGCCGCTCGTTTTAAGTACATCATCATCCTGCTTGGTAATCACGACTACTGGGGTGGTCGTCTCGACAATACTCCAGCTCTTGTTCGTGCACATCTCAAAGAGCTAAATCTCCCTAATGTTTTCTTCCTGGAAAAAGACGTAGTTGTTCTTGACCAGGTAAAGTTTGTCGGTGCTACTCTCTGGACCGACATTAACAGGGGTGACCCTGTGACTGCTTTAAGCGTTGGTATCGACCGATCTGGTAATGGTTTCAAAGATTTCAAGAAGATCAAGGTGGGACCTGACTATCGTAGGCTCCGCACGAATCACCTGATCGGGCAGCACATTCAAGCAAAATCCTTCATCTTTGAAAATGCTGTAAAAGACCATCCTGACCAAAAGCTGATCGTCGTGACTCACATGGCGCCAAGCTATGGTTCCGTCGCTGAACGCTTCCGCACTGAAAAATCAAGGCAGAATAACTACATGTATTTCAGTGAGTTGGGAAACGAAATCGCATATAGCGAGATCGACTACTGGCTCCATGGCCACACGCACCATGTTATCGACTACACAATCGGTAGCACGCGTGTGTTATGTAACCCTCGGGGATATGTGGGTTATGGGCAAAGCACGAACTGGGATCCGTGCTTTAGATTTGGGGTGGGTCATGACGACAATACCGGAGTTTGAGAAGGCGCAACTATTCGACGAATTTCAATTCGCAATGCAGCACTCGATTGTGAAGTTCATGCAAGATCTCAGCGCCGCTGGGATTGAGCAAGCTGCTAACGTCGCCATAGAAGAAGCCGCAAAGGCCTTGGGTGCAGTAATCTATGCTTCTGTTTCTCAAGTACCAGATGGCAACATCATTGAGTTGTCGAAGAAGCCAATCGATGATGTATGCCTCTACGTTTCAGAAACTGTGAAGGCGTTGGCAGGAGAAAAGAGCATTATCGATGTGACAAAGGTCGGTTTGAATTAAATGTTCGTTGTTGCACCTTCATGATATAATGAATCAAAGCAAATCATGAGTGGTGTTCAAAATGAGCAAGAAGTTTCCAAGGACGATGCACCTAAGCACCAGTCCTGGCAAAAGCAGTGATGACAAAGTAATCAAAACGCTTGATTATCTCAACGGGCGACTTGCTGTCGCTACGATCAAGAAAGACGGTGAAAACACGACGTTCACGTCAGAAGTATGTCATGCTCGCAGCTTAGATTCAAAGCATCATCCATCTCGCAACTGGGTCAAGCAATTTCACGGTCAAATCAAGCATATCATTCCGCCTGGCTATCGAGTCTGCGGCGAGAACTTGTATGCAATGCACTCCATCTACTATAACAACTTGAAGAGCTACTTCTACGGCTTTTCAGTGTGGGACGATGATAACGTAGCTCGTCCATGGGATGAGACCGTCGACTTGTGGTTCAATGAGCTAGGCATAACACCTGTCGAAACGATCGGTGAACCTTTCATCTTCAACATTGATCGTGCTCAGGAGATCATTAACTCGATCAATACGGCCAGGGAAGAAGGCGTTGTCTTCCGATACGCTGGCGAGATTCCTTACGATGACTATGATAAGCTTGTAGTTAAGTGGGTGCGTAAGAATCACGTGCAAACTGACCAGCACTGGATGCATTCTGAGCTTATACTCAACAAGCTCGCACCAAATTGCGGTTCCTGAGATAGAAGCATAAATAGCTGCATTGCTATTTAGCTTCATTTCAGGAGACGTAATGACGACTTATCTTACACACGATTTCTTAGACGGTAATGGTCTAGTACCAGCCGCGCAGCACGCAAACGGTGGTGGTTGGGTTGCCAATTCTGCCTCCGTTGCTCTCACCGCGTATGTTGCACCAACCGCATCGGTTTATGGTGGCGCATCTGTTGGTGGAACAGCTCAAATTTATGACACTGCACAAGTCTGCGACCAAGCGATTGTCATCGGTAATGCTCAGGTTTACGGCAACGCTAAGATCTACGGCTCTGCTACAGTTGCTGGTTCTACTCAAGTTTATGAGAATGCCCAAGTTTACGGTGCAGCTCAACTTGGTGTAGCGCCAAACCAACCTTACCCACAGTACTACAACAACATTGTAATCGGCGCGTCGAATATTCCAGCTAGCCCGCAGGTTTATGGGTCAGCGCAAATCTTCGGTAGTGCTTCTGTTGGTGGATATGCTTCAGTATCAGGAACAGCGCAAGTTTTAGCTAACGCAACAGTCGGTGAAAATTCAAAGATCACGGGCGCTGCGATTATCCAAGGCTCATGCAAGATCTACGGCACTGGTACAGTGACTGGAACTGCGACAGTTCAAGGTTCTGCTAAAGTCTACGGTGGTGGTATTGTTCAAGGCGCTGCAGTCGTTGATAATGGAGCTTCGGTATTTGGTGCTGCACAGGTCACCGATGCTTCTATTCTTGGTGATGCTTCAGTGCTTGAGTCTGCAATCATCACTGGTGACGCTACGATTCAAGGTGCTTGTTTAGTCTACGGAAATGCAACTGTAGCTGGACCGGCTATCGTTCAGGGTGGAGCTTCGGTATTTGGTAGCGCCACTGTAAGCGGAACTGCTATCATTCAAGGTAATGCTAGTGTAAGCGGAACTGCAGTGATTAGTAACGGTGACGTAGTCGACGGAAATACAGTCATCACCTCTTAACCTTTAGGTAAGCTTCATTGCTCAATAAATATGAGTTCATGACCTTACATGGTGTTCAAATGAAGCTTAGACAATTTTTGTTTGAAGCAACAGTCTTGGATTTTAAACGACAGTTGCGGGAAGACAGAACATTGAATGAATCGTTGGTGGATTATCTTTTTCGCACTGAATCCAAAATGAGACGCCGCCAGCCGTTCGACGCTCCAGCCAAAGAGATGTTGGTAAACGTTCTAACTAGCCTCCAACTTCTTGATCACCTAGATGAGTTAGCGCTAACAGCGACCAGCACTCATGACATATTCACATTCATAAATTCACTCAAAAGACATAATCAACCAATAAGCTGTATGTTTGAAGCGTTTTCATCGCTCACAAGATGCGCACCTCAAATAGCAGCACAGATGCAAGTCAAGGTGAATGAGAGCGGCCCGATAGCGGTCATGCTAAACCACGCTTGGCACAACTATCAATGTAGTAAGGTTGCATGTGAGCCAAGTTTCTCTGACTAAGCTTCTTAAATGTAGAAGAAAAGACCTTTCAGACGGATTTGTAGTAAAACGTTGCAGATTAGTTCATGATCATAAGACCCTCAAGAACTTAGCAGCGGATCTCAACAGTGTTTTTCTCGATGAAGACATTGAATTCGTCATCACCAAAGAACCATCATCGTCAACATGCTATGGCGAGTTTGGTATCTATCAAGCTGAATGTTCCGTCACCGGAATGATCACCATCTATCTGTATCGCACATTTCTGAAGAAATTCTATGGTCAAGACAAAGAAGATGTCTACCTAGGGCTGCAAGGAATTATCGCGCATGAGCTAACTCACCGTGAGCAGTTCAGCACCACTCGTGCTTTATTCTATGGCTCAGATACCGAGTCAACTATTGAAGAATACATGACCGATCCATTTGAGCTAGAAGCGTTCGCTGCGGAAATCGTCCATGAGCTACGAATCAATAAGCTAAATTTCAATCATGAAGATGCCACTATGGTGTCTTGGCGTTATCGTGAGCTTGTTGATTTTTACTTTGACACAAAATATTCTCACCAGTGGCCAGCAATCAGGAATCAAATCGAGCAAATTTTCTCAAATAGATAAGCATTTCAATTTACATTCAATAACAAGTGTAATATAATCCAACTATTGAATGGTGTTGAGATGTGTCGTGAACATATTCTTTCTGAGTTATGATCCTCGCCAAGCAGCTCAATGGCACTTGGATAAGCATGTCGTCAAGATGGTGACGGAGACCGCTCAGCTATTGTCCACCGCACATCGTATCTTAGATGGAAAGCTCATTCTCATTCCTAGCACTAAGCGAGAGGGACGTTTTAAGAAGCACTGGCAGCTTCCGGGTGAACCTACTCCGGTTGACGATAGTGATCTTTCAGGGTTGCTTTGTTATAGAGCAACTCATCCTAACGTTCCTCTAAATCTTTGGGTGCGTCAATCAAGCTCAAACTATAACTGGCTCTATCAGTTGTTTCTTGAGTTGTTGAAAGAATACACCTATCGCTACGGTCGAGTTCATGCATGTTCAAAGTTGATAGATTTTCTCGCCTCACCACCAAAGAATATTCCACGTCTCGTTTTTGTTGATCCGCCAGCGGCGATGCCTGATAAGTATAAGATCAACGGCGATATAGTTGAATCTTACAAGAGATTCTACGTTGGCGCAAAGCATGAATTTGCGAAGTGGAAAGTAAGACCAAAACCAGAATGGTATGATGAGTACCGTAGAAGAATAGTAGAAGAGCTATGTTTAGCATCAAGTTCACCACCTTTATCTCCAAGCGACAAGCTGAGATGATGCCAAAGACGGATGATGGCATCAAACGTGCTCTCATCTCGCTCGTTTCACCAGGACAAAAAGAAGCTACGTTACATCCAGGTGCATGGACGGATGTGCTACGCATGAAGTTCCATGACTTTGACTGGGATGATGGTGTGCATAAAGTCATCACCAAAGCTCAAGCCACTGAAATACTTCAATTTCTGACCAAGAATCAGCATGACGCTGATGAAGTAATCGTGCACTGCGAGATGGGGGTTTCTCGCTCAGCAGCAGTGTCAATGTTCATCGCAGACATTTACAATCTTGCCTTCGATAGAACGTACAACCGCTACAACCGCTACGTTTACACCATGTTGAAAAGAGCATATGGGCAAGCGCTCTACCACGATGACGCGCCAGTCCTTGAACCAGGTCAGCTGCCTGGGTATCACGGATTAGGAGACGTCAATGCGCAATTGGATTAAGAAGCTTTTTAAGTATCACCAGTGCCAACGATGCACTGAGAAGTTTTGGTTTAACAAATATGAGACGTCCACGTGCAACTTTAAAAAGTGCCCAAAGAGCGCAAAGCGTGATGAACCAATGCAGTATGAGCTGTTTTACGCTAAAGACATCACGTTCCATGAACCTCCTCGGCATGATGAGACGTTGACAGACGCAATCTTGACAGGAGCAGTGCCGTTGTTTGAGGCAGCTTCGGCTGTCTCTGAATTCTTGATGGACACTGCTTCTGGTGTAGTAGACATAATCGACGAGGTCTCAGACATAGAAGACATCGTCAAAAATGGCATAGGTGATAGTTTTGACTGAAGTAGAATTGAAGCAACTTTCTGAATTATGGGCTAAGTTTCAACACATGGCTGGCACGTGGTCTGACACGACATTCCCATCTTCAACTGACGCAAGCCGCATTGCACATACACGTGATGAGCTGGATGAGCTTGAAGAAGCGCCAGGTGATCCTCTGGAAAATGCTGATGTCATTCTGCTGATGACACACCAGGCACACGTGCACGGCTATAATCTCTTTGATGCAGCTATGCAAAAATTTGTGATCGTCAAGGCTAGAAAGTGGGGTAAGCCAGATGAGCGCGGAGTTGTGCATCACATCAAGGAAGTCTAAGTAAATTTTGCATTCATGAGGTCACTAGTATTTACTTTTGGCCTCATGTATGATAAAATCGTCACTAGGATAACCAAAGGAGTAGTTGATCATGACTGACGTGGCAGTAGAACAAAATGATGAGCTTCACAAACCCGCAACATCCGATGAAGCAGCAAATCAGCCATCTGATGAAGCGTTGGACACGGAGTCTGATGAGGATGAAAGTGCTCCTGGCGACAATTCGCAAACCGAAGAATTTCGCCAAAAAGCGATCGCTTCGGCTAGCGACTTGATGGATCTGCTTTCGAACCTGCGTGCGTCGGTTGAGAGAGTTGAGATGGCTCTTGGTGAAAACCTGTTCCAAGGTTTCAGCAAGGAAACTCGCAACGAGCTGATGACCAACATCATCGAAGATTCGCGTGAGATCGAAGCCGTCGCTCGCGTGTTATTCCGCAACCTGAAAAAAGTTAAGAAGGTGAACATGAGCAATGAGCAGCGTGATACGCTCATCCTCAAGTACCTCACGGTGAAACAAAATGTTCCGGCCAACCTTGCATCTCCCGATCAGAGCTGAAGCTTACCGCAAGGGCACTTATTTCGCATATGTGCTCGATGCGGTAACTCGCGCAAAGCTTTTGACGTCGATTCCACCAGCTTTTGAAAAGACTGTGTGCCATCACGTCACGTTTTGCCATGGTTTCTCAGAGTTGCACTATGAGCGTATGATCAGCGCGTTGAAATTAGAGAAATCACTCGATGTTCGCGCTGTTGGTTACTCCGTGTTTGATGACCTTGAAGTTGTTTCTGTGACGGTGAATGGGCAGTCTACGCGTCACTTCACTGACAGCTACTACCACATCACTTTGTCACACGGTGAAACCCGCAAGGCATATCACTCAAACCTCGAGCTTATTAAGCTTGAAGGTGTTCCGCAAATGATGTTCGAAAAGCCGATTATTCTTGCCGGCGAATTGCAGCTTGTGAATATGTGAAGAAATGGAGAGCCGCTGAGCTCTCCATTTTCTTTTGCAAAACAATTTACTTGCTGCATGATATGAGATATAATTCTCATATGAACAAACACTCCTACACACCCATAATCATCGATTACAATCCGTTCGAAGAGTTTGCTCTCGATCTGGATGGAGTATTCGCTGATTTTTCCGGCAAGTTCTTTGAGGACACCGGTAAATGGCCGCATGAAGTAAGCACGAAAGAATTGTGGAAGCACGTTAACTCAGTGCCTGATTATTTCTATTCCCTCAAGTTGATGGCTGACGCCGAAATCTTGTGGGCTTACTGTAAGCAGTTCAACCCCTACTTCCTCACTGGATTGCCGGTTCGTCAAGGCTCCCGTGAGCAAAAGATTCACTGGGTTCGCGATAAATTTGGTCCGGAATACAAGACCGTTGTCGTGCCCAAGCGTGAAAAGCAGAACTACTCTGGTCCGAACAAGGTGTTGATTGACGACACCTACTCGAACATTGAGCAGTGGATTAACAAGGGTGGTCACGGCATCTTGCATGATGGTGATGTATTCGAGACTATCCGCAAAGTTGAAGAATTGCGTGGAGCATACATAAATGCCTAACGTGCTGTATCGGCGTGCCAAATTGGAGGCCGAATCAGTAGCAAGATTTGACGCAAACCGGGCAAATGAACGCCTGCAGCATGAAGCCCCAGAAGGGTTAATGGAAGTATCTGAGCAGTGGATGGTTCGTCAAAGTGAGGGCATGGGCTCTCCTGGCGCTTATCTTTACTCAGAAAAGCGTAGTATTCGTGTTCGCTTGGGAGATGTGCTAACGCCTGAATCCCTAGCGGCACAAACACCACCGTTTTGCTACTATGGAAAACGGCCTGGTGTAGAAGTAGCTGATCGAGTTGAAAGCATTGAGATTGAGATGTTCTGGACAAATCGCAGCGGTGGTTATGCTATCGCTCGTGATTTCTGGCCAGGTAAGTTTCGGTACTTTCGATTTGGCTGTCAACACAACAACGTGTCATCAACCAGCGGTGGTCGGTGCTACGTGCATTATCGTTGTAAAGATTGTGGACACAGCTGGTCAATAGATTCCGGTGATTAACATTCATAAACGCAACTAAAGGACCTCCATGGAAAAGTCAGAAATCTTCACCACGCGTTCGCTCGAAATGCCGTCGACGCTGCTGAAGCTCCCGCTGAATGAACCAAACTTCGCGCAGACCATTCTGCTCGACGAGTATTTGTTCGGCACGTTCTTCATTGCTGCCATGGAGCCCGTGATCTTTTCTGGCGCAGCTGATGGTGATACGATCATCGAAGGTCTGCGCCGTGATCTGGCCGACGCGATGCAAGCTGCAAACTCGCAGATGACGGAAGATCATGAGAAGCTGCGTCTGCTCGTCGCCGACCTGCAACGTCAATACGGCGCTGAAGTTTCTGCCAACTACGCTCGCTCATACTTCACTGGGATCATCGCTCACCGCGTGATCATGAAGAAGCTGGAAGAAAACCAGAAGGAAAATTACTTCGAGAAGCTGGTCGCTAAGGTGGCTGAGCTGGCAGGTGAAATTCTCTCCGGCCAACGCTTCACGTACATGCAGAACATGGGCCGACTCTCGGCGCTGCTCGATCTCACGCCGGCTGATGAAGCCGTGTTGCGGATTTCGTTCTTCGCGCAAGACATCGAGGCGCAGATTTTCCTGCAAAGCTTTTTCCAGATGATCAAGCGTCCGGCTCAGATCGAGCACGCTTACGTCGTCATGATTCAATCAGACTCCATTGCCGAGAAGGAAGCTCGCGATGCTCTGTCTGAAAAATCTCTCCTCATCACTTCCGGCCTGGTCCACTTCGACCAACGCACGAAACGCCTGGCGCCGCTCGGCGAGTTCTGGACGATGGCGATCGGGCAAACTGCCAAGACCGCCGACGATTTCTTCGGCCGTTTCGTCGAACCGATCAAGAAGAAACGTGCTGCAGGTAGCCTGGCTCGTCTCGGCGACAAGGAAAAAGACATCCTCACGTCGATCGTTTTCTTGCCGCGTGAACCTGGCCTGAACGTCCTCGTTCATGGTTCGTCCAAGCTGGACAAGATCGGTTTCCTCGCTGACTTCCTTGAAGAAAGCAAGCTGAAGGGCTGGTCGATCAAGACGCAAGGGACTCGCAATTCCGACGTCCCGGCGATCTGCTTCATCGCACAGCGCTGGCTGCATCTCCACCACAAGGAAGACGTTCTCATCATCACCAACACAGCCGCGGCGCTGAGCAAGTCATCGTCAACTCCGTCGTGGATGATGAGCCTCTTTGGCGAGGATCGTGGTGGCAAGGAGATCGACTCCGACGAGCTCGACTCCGACGAGCGCTTGATGCTGGAAAATCCGGTGGCTACTCTCTGGCTTACCTCGTCTCCGTCGTCGATCGCCGTCGAAAACGTCGGCCGCTTCCTGTACCACGTCGAGCTGAAGGGCGGCTCTCGTGCCGATCGTAAGCGTGAGGTGCAAACCCACGCGTCCGATCTCGGCATCAGCGAATCGATGATCTCGAATCTGTCGAAGCACGCTGAGCTTGGCAAGGAGCAGATCGTCTCGGCCGCTCGCTTGGCCAAGCTGATCGCCGCGGATTCAAGTTCGCCGAATGCCAATGATGAGCTGCTGAAGCATGCCATCGAACACAGCCAGAAGGCTCTCGGTCGCACGAAGGTCGAAGAGCTGCGTGAATCAGCTACCACGTATGATCTGGACATGATCAACCTGGAATCGCGCTTCCCGCTGAAGGACATTATCGAGGCTCTCAAGAAGCGTCCGTATCTCTCGCTGTGCATGTACGGTCCTCCTGGCACCGGTAAGACGGCCTTCGCCGAGTATCTCGCCGTGCAGCTGGACCTGCCGCTGATCAAGAAGCGGGCCTCCGACCTTCTGAGCAAGTACGTTGGCGAAGCAGAGCAAAATATCGCTGCTGCTTTCCGTGAAGCTCGCGATGAAGGCGGCATTCTGTTCTTTGACGAAGGTGATTCATTCCTTCGTGATCGTCGCCTCTCGCGTCACAGCTGGGAAGTGACTCAGGTCAATGAGCTGCTGCAGCAAATGGAAAACCACAACGGTATTTTCATCTGCGCAACCAACTTGATGGATAAGCTCGACGCTGCTGCTCTCCGCCGCTTCACGTTCAAGCTGAACTTCCAGGAGCTGACGATCAAGCAACGTGTCAAGATGTTCGAAAACGAATCTGGCATCATTCTCGCGAATCTTTCGCAGGCTGAAGCCGACGACATCGAAACCGATCTGGCGATGATTCGCTACCTCACGCCTGGTGATTTCGCCGTCGTGAAGAAGCAGTCGGTGCTGATGGACATGAACCTCGACGCGAAAGGCTGGATTTCGCAGCTCCGTCTCGAGGTGAAGGCGAAAATGGCAAGTGAAGGAGTAGGTACCTTCACGGCTGAAGATGAACAAGCCCAACTGATGGTTCAAGACAAACTGTAAAGTATGTACATCGAGACGAATGAAATCATCTCGGCCTGTCGGATTTCCATTGCATTCTGGGGAATCCTGACAGGTGAAAAGCAAGACTGGCAAAACCCAGGGAAGTGTGTAATGAGTTGGATCATTGCTACTTCTCTCGGTCAAGAAATGACAGTTCTGCCACGAGAGTTGCATGAGAAGTATGAGCAGTGCACCAAGCTATCCAGCGATGCTGAGCAAATACTTAGTGGGGTTGATGTTGCTGCGATCGCTTTGTTCAAGCGGTATAACGCGCTGGGGTTTGAAGTAAAGTCCCTTCGTCAGCAGCTAGAGTCATTTGTTATCAACGTCGAGAAGTATCGCGTTGAAGCTAATCACTCCGCTAAGGGTGCATGGATCAATGAAGTCGATAACCGTCACACGTTGATCGCTTTAGCTGGTGTGTTTAACAATCTGGAAGATCAACTTACCAGGCAAGAAAAGAGAGTAGAGAAGAAATGACAAAAGTACACGCTATTTTGGCGTGTACGGATGACCATGTAGTTGGTAAAGAAGACTACATTCCATGGAAAATGAGCACGGACATGAAGCGGTTCAAAGAACTGACTACAGGTCACGTGCTCTTGATGGGTTACCGTACATTCGCCGGCATTCTGAAGCATTACCCACGTCCAACAATCTTTCCAGGTAGAAAGGTTGTAGTTGTTGCTGACTACACGCGTGACGGGAAAGTTGGTTTGCTTTTGAAGATGGAAGATCTGGCGAGACAAGGCGGCGTTGATTTGAGCAACGTCACCGTCGCTAATAGCTTCCAGTATAAAGCAATCGCTCCTGAAGACATGGATCGGTCGATGCGTGACCGGCTGCTTGATTTCATCGATGACTATGTGAAGCCAAAAGCTGATCAAATCGTCTACATCGCTGGTGGGGCATCAATCTATCAAGATTTCATGCCAGCTGTCGACACGGTGGAAGTAACTGTCGTTGAGACGTTCATGAAAAAGCAGCCGAAAGGCGCTTTCAATTATGATCTCTCAAACAGCAAGCTTGTTGAGCTCACACCGTCGATCAAGAAAGAGCTGTTTAGCATGAACTCACCGTTCAAGCGTGAGTTGATTGGTAAAATATCCAAGTATGAGAAAAACGAATATAATGCATCCTACTACCAATTAACTCGGAGTTTGGATGGATCAACACCCGCTAAAGTTCTTCAAGGATCTCGCTCCTGACAAGGAACCGCGCCCTCAACAACAACAAGTACTAAACACGGTCGAAGCGAACTGGGACAAGTTTGATTATTTCATTCTCAACTGTCCCACTGGTGTTGGTAAGACGCTCATCGGTGAATCTATCGGTGGCGTCTCCTTCAACGCATACTTCCTCACCTCTACAATCCAGCTCCAAGAACAATATGAGAAGAGCTGGACCGCATTGGTAAACCTCAAAGGTCGAGGCAACTACCAGTGTAACATCAATCCGGCGTTCACGGTTGACGCTGCTCCGTGTACGGCTGCGCCAGAGCTTGCAATTCAGTGTAAGCGGAATAGCATCTGTTCGTACTACAACCAAAAGAAGAAGGCGTTGGAATCACAGTCGATGATTACCAACCCGATGTACTTCCTCTATTCCACGCACTGCGGGTTTGGTAAGGATGTAGACGAAGCTGAAAATGAGTGGAAAAAGCGCACCGTCATGATCATCGACGAAGCGCACAATCTCGAGGGGCATCTTCGACAATTCGCTGAGTCGACCATCGATCCAAAATACTTGCATGAAGAATTTGGTTGCGCGACCAGCCATATTGTCTTCACAGGTATTTTTATCGAGGACTACCAGCGAATTGTCGAACTTCGTGATGCTTTGCTCGAACGTCAAGAATACTACGCTAAGAAGCTTGAGACAGAATTTCCTCAGATCTCAGGCAATCTAGGTGAGTGGGCCAAGTCATTCTCTGACAAGGTGGCTGACAAGGTGCAGAAGCTCAACGCGAAGATCTACAATCTCGACAAAGCGCTTCAACCGATCAAGATATTTTTCAACACTCACGAGACGTTGGAACAGCTGGAAGCTCGTTGGTTCATCCACTCAGATGTAGAGAAGAACACCGTCACGCTGTCTCCGCTCTACGGCAACTTCTTGTTCTACGAGTATCTGCATAAGATGGCCGATAAGTTCGTCTTCATGTCAGCAACGCCTGGCACGAAGAGCGCTTTCTGTCATGAACTAGGCATTCCACAAGAAAAATGCCTCTACATTGAGACAGATTCGCCATTTGAACCTCAGAAGTCACCGATTCTGGTGCTTCCGAAGTTGAAGATGGGGTACAATGACCAGCCTCAAACTCTTCAGAAGATTCCTGGTGTAATCACTGACATTTTGTCTAGCCACAAGGGTGAACGAGGTATCATTCACTGTGCAACGTACAAGCTTCAGGATGAAATCTATCGCAGAGTTCCTCATGAGGTGAAGTCACGTCTCATTTGTCGTGACATGTACGCCATTGACCATGCGGTGTCTGGTAAGGCTGGTTACGCCAAGAAGATGAAAAATGATGACATGTTGAAGCTTCATGAGTCTGGAAATATCAAAGGCTCTGTGCTGCTTTCTCCGTCAATGATGGAAGGTGTCGACTTGTATGACGATCTTTCTGTCTTTCAGATCATTCTGAAATTTCCATGGGCTAGCTTGATGGATCCTCTCGTCAAGAAAAAGTCAGAGATTGATCGTGAGTGGTATGTCAATAAGACGTGGGTGCACATCATGCAAGCTTCTGGCCGCTCTACACGCCATGAGTCTGATGAGTCGGTGACCTACCTGCTCGACGCGTCGTTCCCATACTTCTACAGTCAGTGGAAGCATAATCTGCCCAAGTGGTTTACTGATCGCTTGTTCTTTGATTAAATACTCATAAGAGATGTACGCTGGGAGAACTGACTCCCAGCTCTAAATGAGACACTATGAGCACATCAGAATATCCACAATTTTATGACTTTTTGAAGAAAGTAACCGCCGACCGTGGCATATCTAGGGAAGAATTACTCGATTTGGTGCCAGGCCAGACCATTAGTTTGATTCTTGACGGTACCTATTCGTATCGCCCTACTTTGTTCGAATTCAACTACGTTTCTCATCGAATGGATGAAGATGATCCAGACTCGTCCATCATTCTGCACCTCATCAGAGCAGATCGTGATCAAGAGATGGAAATCAACGCTTCAGATTTTGGCGTCTCACCTATTGATCCTGACAAGCACGTCACGCTTCGTCGTCTATTCACAAACTCTGACGACGCTAGAATGTACTTTGAAGATGTGTGCCAGGTGTATGACGTTCGCTGTGAGGAGCAAATTCGATCCTCCACCTACCTCTACATCTACAGACCATTCGGCCGCTCGCTTGGCTCAAACGGTGCGCCACCAGCCGATAAAAGTGAATAAGCTTTCTTCTCAGGCGCAATAGGAAAGTTTTACCTATTGCGCTAGTGATGAACGCTCGTATGTAAAAACTTATCTTTTTATATTTCTTTTACATTGGCAATTGTAATATAATGTATCCATCGTCCAGGACTGGGCTTCTATATGGAGGTTGCCTCTGATCAACAGGCAAGGTAGGTTGGACCGGATGATGTACCAAATAAAAAACGCACAGAGTCCTACGGGTCTCAAGGTTTGTAAGCCATGAAGTATTTTTCTGCAATTTACGAACAGGGCGCGACGCGCTACAGTTCGTTCATTTATGCTCAAGATAAAGAAGCTGCAGTTAAAATGGTCAAGCAACGCAACATCGGGGAGCAAATCCTCGGTGAACACGTTGAGGATAAAGATTTCACACCACACCCTCTGCCGTCGGCACAGTACGTACTTCGAGAGTTGATTCAGTGCGTTCACACTCTCACGTACTACTCCTGGATTGCAAGCAAAGCGGGAGTAATTGACCCGGCGGATGACGTTCTCTCCGATAAGGGTGTTCTTCATGAAATCCTTCATGAAATGCAGCACCCAGAAGTGTATGGGTTTCGCGAAAACATTCGCGAGCGTCTCGCCGCATTAGAGATGAGCATACCAGGTCTCGTCTCATATAACCCAGCAATGACATCTGGAATTTCATCAAATAACGAGAAGTAGTGTAATTCTTCACTCTTGGCTACATCTTCCGTAGCCAAGAGTTTCCAAAAAGTATAATCAATCATTAACAAAAAATTACCACATTTTTGTGGATTTTGTTGTTTACTTTTGAAGAGCTGTGTGATACTATATACTTACGGTAACCAAACAAGGAAACCGAATAAAGTTGGAAGATAATTCAACTGCACAACAATCCGGGCTCGTGCACCCAAAACAACCCTGAAAGGAGCATCACCATGACCGCCAACACGCAAACGACTGCAGAATCGAACGATCAAACGACCGCAGGCAGCAACGGCAACCATCCCTCGGTGGCAGCAGAACGTCCTGTTCGCCGTGACTTCTACATGACCGTGGTCCTCGGGCCTAACGGTTCCGTCGTTGACGAAGCCACCTGGAAGCAGGTCGGCGGAGACAAGACCGGCCGAGACCTGAACAAGGCCCTGAAGAAGGAAAAGATGACGGTCACCCGGGTGTTCCAAGCCGACAAGTGGAACGAAGCGCGAAACAACTTCCGCATGAGCCGCCGTCAAGGCCAGCAAAACGCTCGTCAGGCTCTGCTCGACGAATCGTTCGCTTCGGCCGGCCAGCCGCACAACAAGCGCGTCGAGAATGCACTGAAGACGCTGATGCCGCTGTTCCGAGATGCGCCGCCGGCCAAAGTCGCGCAATCCTTCGATCGCATCATCAAGGCCATCGTGCACGCCGCCGGCGATCTGCCGAAGGAAGCCGAGGTCGCGAAGGAAGCCGAAGCTGGCGCCGCCGACGAAAGCAAGGCAAATCTGCACTAACCTGCAGCTTGCCGGGTAGGTTAGCAAATCTAACCTGCATCCAGTGGTGATAGATCGAAAGGTCTATCACCATTGTTCTTTTAGAAAAGAATTTTACTTCTTGATTCAAAAGTGATACAATTTCTTATCAAATAAAACTCTCCACATCATTAACAACGAGGAGCTGCAACAGAATGTCGAAATTGAATCCAAAGAATCAAGAAGTGCAAGTTCGTGAAGTAGCATTGTCACACAATGGCAACCTTCAATTCGTGAAGGGGCCTACGCATGTCCTGTTCGAAACGGTTGTCGCAACGATGTACGGCAGAGATGGATTCTATGAAGGCTCTGATGAGCGTGTAGACCGCATGAAGCTGGCTTTGAAGCAGCTCGTAGCCCAAAATGGTGAGATCGGCGCTGAATTCGCTGGCCGAGTAGCACTATTCGCTCGCAGCAACATGAACATCCGCACGATGCCGATCATCATGGTTGTTGAGCTCGCGGCGGTGCTTCGTGAAGCTAAGCTACACGTGTCTGGAATGCGTAATCTCGTTTCGGATGTAATTCAACGCGCAGACCAGCTCACCGATTTGTATGCTTATGCACTGACGGTGTTTGGTGACAAGAAAGCCATTCCAATGGCGATCAAGAAGGGCGTAGCTGACTCATTCAGCAAATTTGACGCTTATCAGTTCGGAAAGTACAACCGCGACGGCGCCTTGAAGTTCAAGGATTTGCTCCGTGTTACTCACCCGACGCCTCGTGATGAAGCTCGTGCAGCGATCTTCCAGAAGATCATGACAGAAACTCTCGAAGCGCCGTACACGTGGGAAGTGGAGCTGTCAGCAAACGGCCAGAAGCCTGCGGAAGAACGTCTTTCTGATAAGGCGCTTTGGGAACAGCTGCTTTCTCGTCGTGGTAGCGGTGAAGTTGGTTACATGGCTTTGCTTCGTAACCTGCGTAACATTCACCAAGCTGGTGTTGATAAGGCTATCGTGGATGGTGTTCTTGCACGAATTTCAGATCCAGCTCAAGTAGCTAAGTCAAAGCAACTTCCGTGGGCATTCATTGCCGCGTATGAAGCTGCTCAAACAGCTGGCTTGCCGCAATACTTCTTGACGGCGATCTCGCTAGCAGCTGATTCGTCAATCGGCAATTTGCAAGCTATCGGTCAACGCCCGTGGATCATCATGGACACGTCTGGCTCAATGTTGAATTTTGCCTATCATCGTGTACCAGGAGTTGGTAAGCTGGATCGTTCGCATGAAAACAACTCGCCAGCAAAGATCGCTGCGATCTTTGCAGCTGCGTTGGTCAAGTCAGCAAAGAACGCTGAAACATTCATGCTGACGCAGTTCTCGAACATGGCAGAGCACCTGAAAGGTCTCAATCCGAATGACTCGATCATGTCACTGTACAAACAGATCATGGAAAAGGTCAAGGGCGGTGGTACCAACATCGCTGCGGCGTTGAACCTGAAAGGTCATCTTGGATTTGAACCAGACACTGTGGTTATTCTGTCTGACATGGAAGTGAATCGTGTTAGTGGTTATTACCACCAGAAGTTGGACGTCTCGCCAAGCTTCACGAAGCAATTTGAGAAAGGCACCGTGCTGATCGCGGTGAATATCGACTCTGGCAAGTCAACGCCGCTCGATTCACGTGATGGCTGGATGCAATTGGCAGGCTTCTCACCGAAAATCTTTGACTACGTTGACTTTACTCGTCGTGGTGATTCTATCATTCACGAGCTGATGGCGGGAACCATTCCGTCTTTGCAGGTAAAACCGGTGACACAAGACGCTGACGCAGAATAAATCTCGTCAGAGATAAGAACAAGGGAGCCTAGTCTCCCTTTCTTTTGGCCATCTTTAAGCGAACAGAGGCTTGAAGATGCAGACGTAACTTACGTCAGTCGACTTTCTTGGATTTGGTTCAAGTATGTTCAACGTCAAGTTGAACTTGTGTGGACCGTTTGGTGTTTGGGTCTCGATGATTGAACTCTTTCCAAGACGAGTGACATTGCCTACATTTTCTCCATCAATTGATTCACCGGCTTTGAGCTTGCTGAAAATGCGTCTTGAGCAGCGAGCGATTGCAGCTTCAGGAAGAGTTTTATTGTCAAGTGAAGCGTTCAACGGACTGAAAAGATTGATAACGTTCTCCCCTAGCACATCTCCGGCGAGCACGCCTAGCATAGCTTCAGCAGCTTGGTTGAAGTGTAGGATTCTACCGAGGTGGTCTAAGAAGATCAACCCATCGGCTAGTGATTTAGAGACGGAGTCGAGCTGTCGCTTGGCTAAGCTAAGCTCGTGATCAAGTTTGTAAATTAGCTCATTAGAAATGTCTTGTGTCTCTTTAACGACACAAGACAGTTCATCATTGAGCTTGTCGGCTTCGATGAGTTGTTTTTCAATCTCATCACGTTGACCCAGCAAATTCTTTGCAGTTTCAACCAGCTTTTCCTCAGTTGCTTTTGCGTTCTTGCCAAACTTGAACTTCGAACGCTTTAAAAGATTTGTTAGCACATCTAACTCCTTCGGTTGGACGGTTGATTAGAGCTTTCCGCTAATCGTGGCGATCAACACCCGGATCTCGTTAATCGCTTGAATGATGCTAATTTGACCTTGTTGGTACTTCTCAATAACCCCCAACAAATCTCTACGGTCACCTTCGATTTGCTTTTGAAACTTGTCTGTGAGCGTTGCAAATGTCTCACGATAGTGCTTGTCGCGCTGATATGCAATCCACCCAACAACACCTAGCAATATGATAAGTATTGCCGTGATTGCTGGACTTGATCCTGCAAGGATTGGTTTTAGTAAGAGTGTGAGCTGGTCCATCATGTGTCCCATAACCTCGCGAATTGTAATACATTTAGTGCATAGTGCGTGCTAGTTTTATTCTTTATTGAAGAATATTTATGGTTTAGCCTACTCTCCGGTGCTATTCTATTTACTTTTGATCTTTTGTATGTTAAAATTTACATATCTTAACAAATAAGAGGTTCAACATGAAATTTCGTGCAACCCTGAAACCGCGCGCCTTGGCTGGTATGTTCAACGGCTTCAATCCGGACCGCTTCGACACGCTCATCGGTAAACTCACACGAATTCATGGCGTCGTCTACGCAAATACCATCCGCGTTGATGGGGTCTGCGATGGTGACATGGTGCCGCTGCGCCAAGACAAGAAGCCGCATGCGGTTATTGTCGGCGCGGGTGGCATCATCAACGGCGACATCCTCGATGCAGATTTCGTCATAGTGGCAGGCTACGTTCGCGGCCACGTCGTCGCGAAGAAACAGCTGATCGTGAAGACGGGCGGCTCGATCATCGGTGATGTCGAATACACCGACATTGCACTGGAAAGCGGCGGCACGATTCACGGCCACATGAAGAAGTATGAAGATCCGTCCGTCGTCGACGAGCCGGTAGTAGACCAGCTTGCGTCCGGTTATCCGGCCGGCACGGTGTTCACCAAAACTGAAGAAGTAGCTGCGTAATCATGTCCATCGGCCTCAATCAACTCAAAGTTATCTCCGGCGGTCAGACTGGTGTCGACCTCGCAGGGCTATGGGCTGCCAAGGTCGCTGGCATTCCGACCGGTGGAAAAGCGCCGAAATTTTGGCGCACCATGATCGGCGCTCGGCCGGAGCTGGGAAGTTTCTTCGATCTAGTTGAGTCGAACTCTTCCTACTACGGCCGAACTATCGAGAACGTAGTAGCTGCTGATCAGACATTGATCATCGCGCAAAAGATCAACTCGAGCGGTACGAAGCTTACCCTCAACGCGATTCAAAAGCACAATAAGTCATCTTACACGATTGACCCGCGTGCTCACAAGCATCCGATGCAACATAATCCTGCCGTTCCAATCTGGGATTATGTTGCATCGGATGTTTCTGGTTGGATTTTCTCAGCAGCTAAAGAGCTTGATCGTCCGCTGATCTTGAACATTGCAGGAAACTCTGAAACGTCCGCTCCAGGTATCTTCGAGTGGGCATTCCTGGCGATGCTAGAGATCTTTCGCGGCTATTTTGAGCTCTTAGTTGAAGCTGGTTTTTCCGATGCTAGAGGAAACATCGACATGATCATGGAGCTGCAAAGGACGGACCTAGCAGCACAGCTCAACAACAAGTTCTCGATGGAAATGATATGACTGACCTGAACAAGACTCCTCGTTATGACCGCTTTGGTACGGTGAGCCTCGACGTGGTTATGCCGCTCATTCATGCTGACATGGACGCCCCGCGAAAAGCAGAACGTCGTTATGTCAGTGGCAAAGCTGTGCATGTGACGTCACTGCGGCTCCGCACGTTCGCCCGCCATGGCATCACTTGCAAGACGTGTGGTTGTTCGGCGTCATACTTTGCTATCGAGCGAGACATGTACACGGCTTCAAAAGATGGCCATTACCACCTGAACATGTGGGGTTATGACAAAGAAGGCAATGACTTGCTGTTCACGCATGATCACGTCATTGCGCGTTGCTTGGGTGGGCTGGACAATCTGTCGAACACCACGACGATGTGCGGTCCTTGTAATTGGAAGAAGGGTGAAGAGGAACGAATCCTACACGACAAACTGAAGAGAGGTGAATATCATGGGTAATGAAAAATTCCGGATGCATTTTCCAAACAGCTCGGCTCGTGAAGCGTCAGCTGACATGTTCAATGATCATCTGGACGAGTTGACGCTTATGAACTTCAACCTCGCGGCGGATTTGATCGTTCACAAGCTGAAGTTGGAAATCCCATGGGCGCTGTTCAAACAGTTCAACCCATCGGCCAACCTACCGTACCACAACCTCTACCACACCGAGTGCCTCGTCGCTAACGTCTTCGAAGGTGCGGTGTTCGAAGACATTCCGTCTGAGTACTGGCGCCCGCTCGTTCTCGGCGGTATCTGCCATGATGCCAAGCACACCGGCGGTAATTTCGACGATGCGGAGAACGTACGTCGAGCGAAGGAATTTCTCGCGGCTGTCATAAATATGTGCAAGTACACTGATGAAGCTATCAGTGACTGGGAATACAAGGTTACAGAGCGCGTGGTTGATGTAACGCAATATCCATACGTTCGCGGCCCTGTTGATCACGTTGAAAAGATCATTCGTGACGCTGACCTGATGCAGGCCTATGAAGGCTCTGAAAGCAAGCTGATCAAGTCGTATCTCGGCTTGAAGACAGAGGTAGAGCTGCAGCGGAACGCAACGTACACGATGACGGAGTGGGCAGAAGGAAATCGCCAGTTTCTTAATGGCGTGGTTTGGCACACAGACTGGGCTAAGCAAAAAGCAATAAAATTGGACTGGGAAGCACATAAAGATCGCCTGGTTCAAGTCTTGAAAAGCATATAGCAAATGAAAAAAGCAAAGATTGTACAAGTACACGTCAAGTATCTGTTTGGCCGCAACGTAGTTCACTGTAAGCTCGTCGCTGAAGAGGATCTCACTGAGATCCTAATCGTTGACGCAATGAGCCGAGTGCTCACGTTTGCTCAAACGAACGAGATTGAAATCGTCAATGCACAGGCTGCGCTCACTGAGCTCGTAGTCAAGTATGGATGTGGTGCATGAGATTCATTCACTTCACCGCGCTGTTGTTGGGATTTCTTAGCGCGGTGCCGTGCCAAGCAGATTGGCTCTTGGTTGGCGAGACCGACCAGACCATTCTGATCTTGGATAACGACACCATCAGCTATGCAGCAGAAGATGACAAGAACAATCGAATAGCTGTGCTGGTAAACGTGCTCAAGGCTCCTGCGAAGGAGTTTGAAAGCACCACCGCGGCAAGCGGCAAAGAAGTCAAGCAAGTTTTGCGGTCAATGCAGTTTGATTGCAAGCTGAAGAAATCTCGAATCGTCACCGGCGAACTGTTGGATGATGACTTGAACACGATCGGCGAGATCAACTCCACCGCTCTGGCCACGCCTTTGAAAGACACTCTCACTCAGAAAGAACTCACCGCTGTTTGTGGCTTCGATCTCGACCATCACGCTGACCAGCAAAAACCTGTCGCAAAGCAGACTAACGCAATTCAAGCATAAATTAGTTTACAATCATCTCTGGTTGTATTAGAATATCTCAAGTAAACTAACCTCCCACTTGGAGCTATCTTGAAGCCTATTTACTTCATGGAAGACTCCGCAGGTCTTCAGATTTTCATCAACGGTGTGCAGAAGACCGTGGCTAAAACCCACGCTCTCTTCGATGAAATCTTGAAAGCACTGCGCGCTAAAGCCTTCGACAAGATTGAAGACTTGATCGCCGGCAAAAAGCCGGCAACTGTTACGCTGTCTGCAAAGACAGTCGTTGGAGCGACATGGCCGTTTCCGACTGGTACAGGACCGACCAACGTGAAGCCTGCGCCTTATCCGACTACGACAAAGTCGAAGAAGGTGAGAATTCCTCGCAATCCAAAAGTGTACGTCTTCGATAACGGCAACTTCGCCGCGATCGTTCGTACTGGCAGCAAGCCTGGCGAGCACCCGAATTCACTGTATGACCGCAATGGAACGTACATCGCGGAAGTGAATAACTCGAGCGTTCGCATCAAGGCAGCTCGCACAGCGACGGTGTTTTCGATGCTGAAGCGAATGTCGAAGCAACAACGCCGTGAATTTTTCATTCCTGAAGTTGCAAAGGTTCAGGTTTTGAAGGCTACACCGGCGTGTACGACCGATGCGGTTGCAAATCGCATCATCCAGGTAATCTCCGAGCAGTACGGAGTAAGCCGAGCAGCGGTCAACCTAACGGATCGACTGTGCTCTGATTATGACGGTGATTCTCTCGACGCTGTCGAGCTCACCATGGCTCTTGAAGACGAGTTTGGCTTTGAGATTCCTGATGAGGATGCTGAAAAGCTCGGAACAGATGCATCGGTGCAGGAAATTATCGATGCCGTGCGGCCAAAGATAACACACTGACGAAAACTTCGTCACAGTGCAAAGGCCGCTAATTAGCGGCCTTTTATTTTACATGCGTGCGGTTGTGTAGTAAAATAAATATGGTCGCAGCAACCATATTTTGACTAAAAGTGGTCAAAACTATAATGAGAAAGAGAGGCCCGCATGACCGCGATCCTTACATTAGACGCAAACTTCCAACCACACATGTGGATTAGCATCCAGGATGCTATGATTTTGGAAGCAAAGAACCTCGTCACGCAGCATTTTGGCGAAGACATGTTCATCTACCGTGGTGGCCACAACAACCATGGTGAACAGTCAACTCTTAAGACGAGCAGCATCATTTTGGTTGATGGAGCTCCGAACCCACGTCGTTACCGTGAACCTGCGCTAACGAACCAGGCTCTCTTTGCTCGTGACCGTAACGTCTGTGCTTACTGCGGAAGAATGTTCCGTTCTACGGAACTGACGCGTGACCACATTCACCCACAGTCAAAGGGTGGTAAGGACAAGTGGACGAACGTTGTCACGGCTTGCAAGGGCTGTAACAACTTGAAAGATGACTTGATGCCTGGCGAAAAGTTGAGCGGAAATCTATTCAGCCCGTTCGGCACCAAGACGATGGATCCGCTCTACGTTCCATACGTTCCATGTAAGGCAGAAGCGATGATCTTGAAGAGCCGTAACATCAAGACGGACCAGATGGAATTTCTTGCTTCAAAGATCGTCAACCAACACAGCCGAGTCCTCAAAGACTGGCGCGAAGGTCGTTACTACACGGAGTAAGAATGGAAGCTTTGACTACTCAGGAATCAGCTGATATGAAGAAGATAGTGCGCTTGAAGTTTCAGGCGCACTGTGATGATCGTTTCGTCGCGTTTGCAAAAGATGCTGATGGAAATATCATCGCGGAAACTGAAGGCTACGTTCCATCTGATCTAGGTATTGGTGGTAGTGATGATGTAGAGCTAGAGATCGATCTCAACACCGGGATGATCTTGAACTGGAAACGTCCTAGTGATTGGGCACTTCTTGATGCATTTTGGCCTCAACCGTGATAGAAGTCATAAATAGATGCATGGGGTATACGATCCTGTATGCTTCATGTTCTAAGGAGTTATCATGGTAGACGTTCTCATCGGCATCGCAATTGGCGCAGCATTTTCGCCACTGTGGGTTGCTATCTGGAATGCAGCTAAGGGCCTCTTCACGAAGAAAGTTTCTGTCACGACGGCAGTAACTGATGTTGTGAACGCTGCTGACGCAGTTGTTACGCCAGCTCCAGTTGTAGCACCGGTAGTTGCTCCAGTCGTAGCACCAGCAACAACGACGACCACAACTGCAGCTTAATTGCTGAAGTAAGACCAATAAGACCCCGCTCGAGCGGGGCTTTTTGTATAGCAAAGATGAAACTAAGAAAAGAGGCTGTAGTGCCCTTCATGCCGTTCAGATAGAACGGGCTCTATTTTCGAGGTTTACATGGCAGTAGTTCATTGCAAGAAAGCAAGATATGACGTCTACATTGGACGCCCAAGCATTTGGGGTAACCCATTTGAGATTGACAAAGACGGTACAAGAGGTGAGGTAATTGACAAATATCGTGACTGGTTGCTTGGCCAACCTGAACTTTTAGCTCAATTAGCATCACTTCGTGGTAAAACTCTGGGATGCTGGTGTGCACCTTTAGCGTGTCACGGTCACGTCCTTGAAGAGCTGGCCAATAAAACGGCCATGTTTGAGTTCTAAAGACCTCTAGTTACATTCCTTTCTCATGATTGTATGATATAATGACCATGTCAAATGGTCACATACAATCATGAGCAAAATTCAAATCATCGTAGATGGATCTGCCGGCGCTAAGATCTTAGGTCAAAAATCTGGACGGCTTCGTGGTATTGGCTGGGGAATCGTGGCCCACTTTAATGGGACAACAAAAGAGATCTCTGGTTTTTCTACCGCAAATAGAGAATCAATGGGATACCATGAATATTGTGCCTTCATTGAAGGTATGTTGCTTGGTCTCGACTATGGTTTTCGGTATGAAGATATGAGTTTCTACTCCGATTTTCATCCTATCGCCTACGCAAATATGGCGATGCATGATGATAATGCCATGTTCACCCATCGAGATAGAGTGTTACAATCATTCCAGGCAGCTTGCATGGAATTTTATGGCATGAAGATCTTCAGGCAAGTTCAAAATTGTTTGAAGCACGCTCGCATCTCATACATGAAGGGTCATGATCGTTTCGTTGAGATGAACCGTGCAGATTATTTGGCACGATATGCGATGAAAACTGGCCTTGGATTGAACGTGAAAAACTTTCCATGCCGTTCCTTCAATGACTGGATTCGATGTGGTTATTGCGCTAACCATGCTGATGATGGCACGCGACACAAGCAAGAGTACTACCACTTCATGTACCCAAAGAGCATGTTGAAAACTATGCCACAAAGTAATTTACTTTCAGAGCTAGTTGGAATATAATTCATCTATCGGTTGGACACCAACCATTTTGGATGAGTTTTCCACCACTCTTATAAATAACATCATGAACACTTTCAACATATCCTTACTGTCAAGCTCGTTGCTATCTTATTCGCTCTATAGCGAATTGAGAGGCGTCGGTTTGAAGGTCGATATGTGATATAGTTCACACAAGATTTTCAAAGCAGAGGCCTCTATTTAGAGGCCTCTGTTGATTTTCAAGACTTGTTTCTCCCCTCATGGGCAATTTGGTAAAGCCGCTCGGCTCAGAACCGAGAGATTTTGTGGGTTCGACTCCCACTGAGGGGACCAAGAAGTAAATGGAGCGCGTAAGTAAGGATGGCTGGTGCTATCGGGAGCCTGTAAAGCTCTTCCCTCTGGGCATGAGGTTCGATTCCGTCCGTGCTCCACCAAGTTGCAAATAAGTTTACATGATGGACTGTTAGTGATAGAATTACTTTTATCGTAATCGTTGCAAATATTTGGATGTAATTGTACTGGTGTACTTAGCGGACTGTAAACCCGTGGCCTCTGGCAGCTAGGTTCGATTCCTAGTGCATCCACCGTAGTAAATCCCTGGGGAGGTTCCTGAGCGGCCAAAGGGGGCGGACTGTAAATCCGTTGTTTCGACTTCGTAGGTTCGAATCCTACTCTCCCCACCAGAAGTTGTATTGCGGAGGTGATGTAATGGTAGCCTTGCAGCGCTAAGAACGCTGTGTCCTAGAGACGTAGGGGTTCGAGTCCCCTTCTCCGCACCAAGTAGTATAATGCGAGTGTGGCGAAATTGGTAGACGCGCTGGATTTAGGTTCCAGTGTCGAAAGATGCTGTCGGTTCGAGTCCGACCACTCGTACCAACTAAACTTTTGAGAATATCATGGCAAACGAAGATAAAAGCTGTCATGGACTTCGTGGTAATGGTTGTGTTTCATGCGGCATGGATATGGACCTCGAGCCATACTGCGTACATGAAAGCGTCATTGCTCTCCGAAAGGAAATCACCGGTCGTGACTATCCTTACGGTTTAGATACCAACCCTGCTCGTGCTGTGTGTAAAGGCGAATTTTACGTAGAACGAGTATGATATTGCCCTTATGGACAAATTAGGCAAAGTCGCTCGCCTGAGTAGCGAGAGCCACGAAAGTGTATTGTCGGTTCGAATCCGACTAAGGGTACCATGAAGAATAACGTTTGTGAATGTGGTCGTGAATTTGATCACCCCCAATCGTTAAATGCACATTATAGATGGTGTATCATTCATCGTAATGGCAAGCCTCCAGTGCATAACAATCTCGGTAAGACGTTGAGCACTAGAGGGAAGAAATATGAAGAGATTTTTAGTGCCGAAGTTGCAGCTAAAAAGCGCAGAGATATTAGTGAAGCTAGCAAAAATGCTGCACCGAAACTTTGGTCTGATGAGGCTAAACGTAAACATTCTTTACGAACGATTAAGCGCAATGAAGCAAATGAGTCTCATGTTAAATGGTTTGAAGTAAATGGTGTAAAAGTTCAAGGCACTTGGGAGCGAGATGTAGCTATCAAATTTGTTGAAAATCAAATCAAATTTGAACGAAAAGTACTTCCATATAGTAGAACACGGCACTATACACCAGATTTTTATTTGCCAGAATTTGATCTATTCATTGAAGTAAAAGGTTGGCTTAGCGATAATAATAAGCGAAAATATGGTCAAGTCATAAAAGAATATGATGGAAGTAAATTTAGGATGATGTTTGGATCTGAAAAGGACAAGTTCTTAATTGATGAAATTTCAATTCATGATTTACCAAGTTTTCTTGAAGTTGATTTTCAAATATGATCTACTCTAAATCAGACATAGTTTTAGCTTTTGGAACTGCATCAACTCTTGCAAAGCGCATTAGAATATTCTGTACGCTTTGGAAGAAATACTGCAACGGCATCAATGATGTCACTATTCCGAATCACCGATTTCTCATTCAGGTCACTGGATTTCATGAATCGGAAGATACGCTAAAGGTGACGTTGATCAATTCGGAATATGTCGCTCACGCTCGTGAAGTGTGGGATCATAATGATGACATAGATCTCGGTGATGTCATTGAAAGCTATACAGTGTATGATCATTATGAAGAGTGGAAGGGAATTGAAATTCGCATTCCAACTGCTTGGCTAATTGACCAAAGAGATTTGGAATCAACTCTGATAAGGCTAGCTAAGAAGAAGCTGGCTGAATTAGAAGCTGCTCGAGTAGCTGATGAGATCAAGAAGCTGGAAGAAAAGCTGGCTGAGTTGAAAGGAACCAAATGAGTACTCTCGAAAAGATTGAAGAAGCGTATCAAGCATGTCTTCAGAATACGAAGTGGAATAAAGCTTCGATCCGTGAAGTTCTCGCTGATGAAAATTTCAAGTATGCGTTGAAGGAACACTTTCAAAGCAAGAAGCTCGTGCCATATTCTGATGAGTGGGTTTCATACAATTGGTGCATGGGCACAGCGTTTGGTGTTGGCATCAATATGCTAAATGCTCTGAAATGAAGTTACGAAATATTCTTCTCGCGCTTAAAGATCAGCTACCAGCTACACGGCTGATCAAGAACCTCTTCAAAGGACACCTCTTTGGACTCGTTCACAAGCGCTCTCATGAGAACTATAATGGGAAACCAAAGGTGATGTACAATACCAAAGCTTCTGCTGTGAAAGCAGCACAAGCGATGGCAAAGAAACGTGGCGTGTACTTCAGCAATTACAAGTGCATGCGCTGTGACGGTTACCACATCGGTAAGAACAGCGAAAACAAGCAGTAATCATTGCCCCCATGGCTAATGCAAATTTGGCACAGCTAGCTCTCTCAAAAAGAGTGCCTTTATCGGTTCGAGTCCGATTGGGGGGTACCAAGATTAACTACAAGGAATCATCATGGATGATAAGTGGACGCAGGCTGGCGTAGTCATAGTAGTCTTGCTGATTCTCGGTTTCCTCATTTTCATGTGAGCATATGAAAGTTAAAGTGATGGTCCAGTTTTACAAGCTCCCTTGGGGTGGTGATAAAATCTTCGCCGCTGCTGCAGATCAAGGGATTCATCACAAAGCGATCAAGATCGGTTTGCCGGTTGAAGTAGAAACTCCGGAGCTACCGTTCTGCCCTTGCTGCGGAAAGCCGAAATAATGGCAGCTTTCGAAAAGTTTGTATATCTTCATAAGCAGGCGGCTGGTGATCAACAGCGGCTAGGACAACGATTCGTCAATATGTTCATCAGAGGTCCTTGGCCTGAACTGTTTTATGAACGAGATGATGTAAAAGCTGGTGAGATGATCCTTAGCTGGTTGAATGATCACCAGTATGAGGAAGATCTGCCGCATTATGCTCGTACGCTGCCGAGCATTCACAAGTAGTATTTGGGCGCTTGGCTAATGTAAATCGGTACAGCTGACGGGCTTAAACCCCGTGCTTTTACGGGTTCGAATCCCGTAGCGCCTACCAGGAGATTTTGATGATTGCGAATAAACCGGCTAGTAACTGGATGATTGGCGTGTTAGTTGCTGCCTTCTTACTTTTCTTTCTGGGCATCATTACAAACTTCACGTTTTAGTATATAATGGAAGTATGGACCGCTGGGCGGTAACCGGCTTTGAACCCCGGCCCACTGTAGAGATACGGTGACAGTTCGATTCTGTATACTTCCGCCGGAACATTTTTAACATGGAAGGTTGCAAGAGTGGCAATTGGTCGGCCTGCTAAGCCGAAGCCGCTGGGAAACTGGCGCGTGAGTTCGATCCTCACACCTTCCGCCATTTTGAAACGCTGGGCCGTTAGCTTACCGGTAAAAGCGTTCGGCTCATAACCGATTGATGAGGGTTCGACTCCCTCCCGGCCCACCACTAGGAGTTGATCATGAAGCTGAAAGAAGTTCAACAAGCCATCCTGAACAATCCTGATAGCAAGGAAATCTCTTTCCTGCTAGCTTTCTACCGCAATGAGCTAGTCACAAATGACAGCATTGATTTTCGCACGGTTGATGAGCTATTCCACTGGGCGATTGAACAAACACCGGCGAAGATCGGTCTGTACGCATCGCTGAGCCTGCTTCGTGGCTTCTACGATTTTCGCGGCTTCTCTCCTCTTTGGGAGCCGCTACGTGATGCCTTTGATGCTCACCTAGAAGCTATCGATCATAAAGATCGGAATCGCATCATGGCTGGATTACGTGGCGAACTTCAAGCAAATGAATTTCGCACAAATTGATTGAAAAGTGTTTACTTTGCATAAAGTTTGAGTTATAATTATTCTAACGTCAGGGAAACAACTGAAACGTTAAAACCTCAAACTTCTTTCAATCTTCTAGGAGATTAGAAATGCAAAGCATCACGATGAATGATTTCGAAAGCACCTTCGGCAAGCAAGAACGTCGTCCGAAGGCCAAGGATCAACGCGCATATGAAGGCGAACGTCGCCACGTTTCCGCTGTTGACAAGAAGCACTCGAATCGCCAGGCTCGTCGCAACAAGATCAACCTGCGTGATGTCGAAGCATCGATGTTCGCATATGACTGAAGCGCACGAGCCGGAAACGTTTTACCAGATTTTGTACCAGCGCGGCTGGGAACGTCGCTATCTCGAGAAGCCCGACGGGTTGCTCCAGATTAGCGACGAAGAAGTTGCAAAGACTAAGGTCAAGGATCTTCGTGAGAAGCACCCTGATCGAACGTTCAGGCTCGTCAAGTTTGTTGCAGTAGAAGTAGATGTTTAGTTTCCTCTATGGGGAAGATGACCCTGGTGGGTCAGCGGCGCTAAGTCGTAGTCCACGTCGAACTTGTACAGCTAGCTGAAAGCGGTGGCCACCGCCTTAAGTTAGGGCCAGACGTGGATGGTATGGTTCGAATCCTACCTTCCTCTCCAAACATAACACAGAGATTCACATGAACATTGAACGTTTGCTGCTTCTAGCTACTAAGCTGGAGACTTTGAAGTCTCCCATCGGTTTTGATCTTTCGAACTGGGGTGATCGTGGCATCATCCATGAAGACTTCGTCAAGTTCAAGACTTTTGGCAAGCTCCTTGGCGCTGTTTCGGCTATCCGAGTGAAGAAGAAAGCAGCCAATGAGCCAAATTGCGGCTACTCTGCTTGCGCAGTCGGACACGCTGGTATGATGCCAGAGTTTCAAAAGCTCGGTTTTGCGTTGGTCACCGGTGAGAGCCAGCATAAGCTGGTACCCCACTATGATGGTCTCACTGAATGGGAAGCTGTTGAATCATTCTTCGACCTGACTGAAAAACAAGCTGAAAAGCTGTTCATGCCTGACAGCTACGGTGAAGACGTAACTGCAGCTGACGTTGCAAAGCGCATTCGCAAGATGATCAAGAAGGCTGCATAATGGCTTCCAAGAGCGCAATTCGCTGCATGAAGAAAAAGCGTGTACTGGGCTGGGTTTGGGATTCTGAAGAAGGCGATTACGTTACACAAGGTCTCGTGCGCATTCCCTCCGGGCCACATGCACCAGGCGGTAAGGAAGCAAAGCTGCTTCGTCGCCTGATGTCGGAAACCGGTTTAACGGAAGAACAGCTCCGTGAGCACAAGAAGTATCGCGTGATGTTGTCCGAAGCTCAAAAGTCGGAGCACACGTCGAAAACCGGTTTGTCAGCTCGCAAGAACTGGCGCACACGCATGATCATCAAGCATATTACGCGTGAGCATCCGGGTATGCCTGTTCAGCACCCGGAGTTGCAGAAGAAAATCCAAGTTGCTTTGGATGAAGCTCGTCGTGAAGGACGTCTGTAAATATGATCACTGCCTGTGAAGCTCGTAATAGAGCTAAGCTTTCTTCTAACGCAGTAGATCAATTTTTGATCGTGCTGAATGAGAAGATCGTAGCTTACGCAGATGCTGGTAAGTTTGAGTACATCTACACCGGCGATCTTGGATATGATCCGACGTCGCACGGTGAGATTCATCTTCTCGAGCACGCTAGGTTCAAGCCGCCAACGTTTTGGCTGCTGGTGAAAGAGCGGTTAGAAGCTGCACCGCTTTCTTACAAAGTAGAAATTTACAAGCCGAGACCTACGGTTTATAATGGTCTTGGTTCGACTGGTGATGAGGAGCCTATGATTCATTATGGGTTGAAGATCACCTGGTAGTATCTGGAGGTTTGACCGAGTGGTTTAAGGTACCGGCTTTGAAACCCGGCGAGTGTAACAGCTCCGTGAGTTCGAATCTCACAGCCTCCGCCAAATTTTTACAATGGCTCCGTAGCTCAGTGGTGTTTTGTCAAGTGATCATAGATGAAACAGCGCAACGTGTGAAGACTGCATTGAAACTCTGAAGCTTATGCATAGGCTGATGACCAGAGATGGTAGCGCAACATACGTTCGTTAGAGCGGCAGATTTCTAATCTGAGGGTCGCGGGTTCAATTCCAAGCCGGGGCTGCCAAGTTTACTATGACGACACTAGAAGAATTTCAGAAAGATCCAGAAGCAGCTCTTGAAGCCGCCTTGGTGAAATCAGAAGCTACGCTTTGGAAGTATTTGTTCATGTGGACGAGTACTTTAGGCACTGATGGTGTTGTTTATGGAAGCTACAAGCACATGACTCGTAAGCTGCTTGAGGGTCGTGAGTACAAGATTGAATTCTGGGATTATAAGATCGGCGTGCATTTTACCGATGAGCTGTATGATCCGAGAACCTACAAACACATACCAAAAGAAAAACATGGTCAAAAAGTACAAAGTGTTGAATGCTGAAAATTCAAGCGGCGAAGTAACTGAAGGCCAGATCGTGTATGAATTGATGAAGCATGATTATGGTCTGGCTAGTGATGATACTCGTTTCACCGGAATTCAACACATCTCGGTGACGCATGATGTAAATGGTGACTATCCGAGCTTCACGATTCCAGTCGCTCATTTGGAAGAAGTAGTTTAACGGAGGTTACGATGGGAGTTTTACTCGACACTCAAGTTCTCATCGACAACATCTCGGCTGATGAGCTGAAGTACGTCATCAAAATTTGCAAAGCTGGTATCGCTGCAGCTCTGCGTGAAGGTGATATGAAAGCATATTTCACCTTCTGCACCAAAGAACAAGCTTATAGTAAAGTTCTGAGCATCATTACGGACTTCTATTGGCCGAGGCGCAAAGCATTACGTGACTGGGAAAAGAATTGTTTTTACCCAGAAGCTGAAGATTCATGTGAGTACCTTGAACCGTACTACACATTGAGATTCCCTGGTCCAGCTTTTGCTTGACTAGAAACGGAAAAGTTTCCCTGATGGTGATGGGGTCTCCCTGGAAAGGAGTTCTGCTGGCGTAAGTTGGCAACGGTTCGATTCCGTACTTTTCCGCCAATTGGAGTGATCATGAAAACGAATCATCAACGTGGCTTCAAAGATACACGAGCTGCAAATAGCTTTCAACGAAAGTACGTTGTTGGTGGTGGATTTGAACACTCTGAGCTCGCTGACAAGATCATTTCAGCAGTAGCTCATGTGCCAGACACGTCTGCTGTGAGCGCTAAGAAGCGCACCAGAAAGAACAAAGCTGGAGCTAAGAAGTATGTTCGTACTCGTGTTCGTTTTCATGAGAACGCTGAAACTAAGCGTCGAGCAGAAATGACGGAGGTTGAAAATGAAATTTGACCTGGAAGTTGGAACTTACAAATCGACGACGCATTACGCTGTGATTGGAAGAACGACGGATTTCTACATCTGGATCAGGGAACCAGGCGAACGTGGTTCCCATTCCAAGTGGATCGTCGGCAAAGAAGCATTTGAGCTGTATCATCGTTTCAAAGGTCTTGCAAAAGACAAAGAAAAATTCATAGAATTAGCTAGAGCTACTCACAAGAAGCACAGCTAATTCAATTGGAAAACGAACTAGGCGGGCGCCTGGACCTGATTCGAAATCAGTGGGAGTCGAGAAATCGGCTTGGGGATCGAGACCTCCGTTTTCCGCCAGTACTTACTCATAAGGATAACCTCATGTCGTTGGCACTAGCAGATGTTCGTATCATCTCCGTCGAGAATGCAATCATCACCGCGGAGATTCGTTCATGGGACACGTTCAATAACGTGCAAATCCCGAACACCATGCTCACCGACGAATTCGTCACGGATTTAAACATCCACCTCAATGCCAACCCCGACCGAGAGTATCGAGTCAACGCCATGTTGAATCTCGGTGCTGAAACGGTCGACGAGCTGTTCAACGGCGCTTACTTTACATCATGAGACAACCGCACACGTCCTGCCGAAGAGGTACGACGGTGCGGATCGTTCTACGAACTGGTGAGATAATCGAGGACAAGTTCCTCGAACGCACTGGTAAGTTCATCATATTAGAGAAGTATGGCCGCCTGAAACCGGCTGACATTCGCACTTTCGGCATTCGAAAGTTGAAAGAAAAGTAGTTACAAAGCCGCACTGGTAGTTTATAATATCTTTTCTGGATGTACCATGAGTTTAGTCGAAATTTGCAATCGGTCAGAATCAAAATCTACCGACAAGCTGGCGGTTTTAGCTGATATCGTGAATAAGTTACCGGACGCTGCATTCGAGAAACTGAAGTTTGTTTCTGTTGAGTGGGAACACATCAGTGATGTCGTGGTTCCGGTCGTAAAAATAGAGTTCTACGAGGGGTAGTATGGCAAAGCTTAGCAAGAGCGTGGATGAATTCTTGGACGCAAAGGGTTGGAGTGCTTCTCTGTTTATCGAGCATGCCAAGCTAGCGTTCACCGAGCTAAAGGGCAAGGCGATCGTTGATGTTGGACGATCAGTAATTCACACGATGACTTGCGAAGCAGTCGTTAAGTGCTACGTCCACTACAAGGGTAAAACACCTGAGTGGCTGACGTTCACCGACAAGAAAGGTAATGAGCTGGCCTCATTTTTCCATACTGCTACTCCGGCTGATGTCGTTGCGAAGCTGAAAGAGCTCCTCAAGATCACAAAATGAGACTTCTAAGACGGTATGGGAAGTTGGTAGTGCAGGTCATGCCTGACCACTACCTGGTAAGCTATGGCGCTCGTGAAGCTTACGAGTATTTCGTACAATCGTTAGATGGTCGCATCAAGCGAATGTGCTCACCGACGTGGTATAGCTCGCCTCAGATGGCGCTGCACTATGCTCAAGGTGACTACTCGGCTGAGATTCATCGACATTTCTATCGTCGATCGAAGTTTTCGCGGTGGGATAGCAAAGTCACGAGAGGTCTTAAGCTGCGTAAGGGCTGCAACTATCCTTACAAGCAGTAATTTAATGGGTACCTATGGTAATTGGAAAAGCCGGCGGCCGATAAGCCGTTGCAATACAGGAAAGACCAGGTTGTTTTGAGTGCGATTCTAGACTCTCCCTCAAGATTGAATCTGCGATAGCTTGTAGCTGACCCGGGTTCGAATCCCGCGGGGTGCCCACCCAAATAAAAGAGAGGTTGATATGACAAAGCTATATGAAACGCTGAAAGCTGCTCGCATTCAAGCGATGAAAGACCGCAACCAAGTCGCGAAAGACTTGCTCGGCACGCTTGTTGGCCAGATCGATCTTGACGCAAGCCGTCCAGGTCTGAAGCATGAACCGAAGAGCGACCTGCACGCTGTCAGCCTCATCAAGAAATTCCTCGATGACAACCGCTTCACGCAGGGCGTGTCGAAGTATGAGCCTGAGCTGGAACGTCTTCGTGCTGAAGAAGTTATCCTCAACAGCTACTTGCCGAAGCAACTGTCGGAAGCTGAGCTGGAAGCCATCCTCATCGAAAAGTTCGGCTGCGCGATCAAGGCTGAACCGAAGGGCAGCGTGATGAAGTTCCTGAAGGAAAACCACGCAGGCAACTATGATGGCAAGCTCGCAGCCGCTGTCTTTGATCGGTTGCAATGATGAGTGAGCTCCGTCTAGCACCCATGGAGTACAAAGCGCTCACTACGTATGACCGCGCTGAAGCTGATAACTTTCAGCGAGAAATGGATGAAGGTGGCTTCACCTGCTACGGAATCAACGCTAGCCGAACATCTACGTTCGTGAGCATGCAGTACAAGCGTGTGATGCCACGTGATGCTAATGGTTTCTCTGACTCGAAAGTTCATCGCGATGATGAAGTGAACGTGCTCAAAGTTTGCACAAAGTTTACCGACACCGGTGAGTGGGAAGCGTGTCTGGCATATGAAAATGTCATGCATTACTTACTCAACCGCGAGTGGATCACTGATTTGGGTAAGATCACTGAAGCTGGTCGAGCAGCGTTAGCTACTCAGGAAGTTCCAGCTTAAGTCGTCTGCCCGCGTGGTGAAATTGGTAAACACAGCGGACTTAAAATCCGCCGCGCAAGCTTGTCGGTTCGAGTCCGATCGCGGGCACCAAAACAAAAGGCTTCAAAAAGAAGCCTTTTGTATTTACAATGCCAGTCTTATGTGTTAAAATGACTTTACTTTAACCACGTAGGAAAAGGCAAGCAAAATGGAAATCAAGCTCGGACAAACTGTAGAAGATGCAACCTGCGGCTATCGCGGCATCGCAATCCAGCGTGTGGAACAGCTGAACGGCAACGTCCAGATCGCTATCCAGCCGTCGTGCGGTGAAGATAAGAGCGAATACCCCAAGGCGATGTTCGTCGACAACCACTTCGTCAACGTGATCGACGACGGTGTATCCGACCGCATCACGCCGATCGCCGAAACAAACCCGATTCCGCTCGGCTCCCTCGCCCGCGACAAAGCTACTGGGTTCACCGGTATCGTCACCGAGCGCATCGAGTACATGAACGGCTGCGTCGCCTACGGTGTCTTGCCGAAGCATGATCCGGCCAAGCTCTTCAATGAAAATACGTCGGCCAGCTACATTCCGCTCGTTCGTATCGAGCTAGTCAACGAAGGCATCACGACCAAGGTTGAAAAACCGCCGGTCGACAAGGCAACTGGCCGTGCACCGGGTGGACCAGCTCGCGAAGTCACTGTCCGCTAACTCCAGCCAGATTTAAGACAAAATGCTCCTAGAAGGAGCATTTTGTGTATACTTTGCTTCATCTTTATGTTAAAATAATATCATTACCAACCACATGGAGATATCCATGCAGACCGCAACGCAGCAAATCCGCAGGACAATCTTTTGGCAAGATGAAGAGCGAGAAGCAGTTCGCGAGCATGTGTATGAGGTGCTAAGGCATGAAGGGAAGAAATTCCCGATCATCGACGGTCACGGCCTGGCACAACTCGCCTTCGACGGTCAATCGATCGTTCTTCCTTCGACGAACAGGCATAGGCCTATAAGTTCATTCAAGCATCCCAAAGAAACAGCGGCGATGATTGAATGGTTGAACAAAAGACATGCCGAAGCTCAGCGGAACGTTAAGCCGCTTAAAATCGTACCTCAAGCTACCCCTCCCGCCGAACCTCCCAAGTCCGAATTCTTCGCGAAGAAGAATAAGCCTGAAGCTCCAGCCAATCCGTTTAATCCTCCGCCGCAGCAGGTTGAAGGTACACCGCAATCCGGTGAACTTGTGACTTTGCTGAATCGAACACTGGCTCTACTCGAGCAGAATACTCAGCGTTCCATGCAGCAAGATCAGCTCATCCTTCAAGCTCTCGTCAATACGCAACAAGCGCTGGTTTCGACGATGGCCGATCTGCAGTTCAACGTGCATAAGTTGACCGAAGCGCTCGTAACGTTCCGGCCTCAAATTCACTTGAACGTCGAAGCGCCTGAAGGCTCCACGGTTTCGGCGACGGTGCTCGATGATGAAACACCGCAGCACACCGGCAGGCCAAGCGCATCGGTTGATGACATTCCGCAAGCAGGAAACTGCAAGCCGAAGGTCGTCATTTACGGGTTGTTTCCGAACCAGAAGCAGGAAATCCTCTCCGAATTCGGCGACATGCTTGACCTGCGCATCTATGAGAACACTCTCAGCGTGAAGCCGGTCGAAAACGTCGTGAAGGCGTACTACATGATCAAGACCGGGCATAAACAGTCGACGAAAAGTGGACGCCAGTTTTACGGTGACAGATTCGAACCGATCACCGGTAGCACATCTATGCTCAAGGCAAAAATCCATGAGCTTCTGGAAACTATCACGGCTTAACAAAAGCCAGTAGTGAAATCAAAGGTGGCCACAAGCCACCTTTGTTGTTTACTTCTTAGCCACTATTTGATATAATGACTTTATCGTCAATTAACTCCTCATGAGAGGTTGCATAAAATGGCTCTTACCTATGACGAAGTTACGGCTATCATGAAAGAAGCAAATGAGGCCGCGCAGAAGGGTGCTCAGATTTGGCTGGATGTTGCACGATCGAAAGGTCCTGAGTACCAAGTCGGTCAAGCTGATTTGCTCACTGGCGAGATGATCGGAGAGCCTATCGGCTATTTGCTCGATCTATGCGGAAATGCTTACTTGAAGTTCAGGGATCGTCGGTCTTTGAATTTCCGTGCTTTCAATAAGATCGGGCAAGCTGATCGTGAGGGCGTCGTCAACGTGAATTACAAGCTGCAAGGCCGCCAAGAACATGGCCTCCACATCGCAGCCCATCGTGCCGCTCTGGAAGTTTTCAACAAGTATGGCATCGGCTGCGAACTCCAACTGAAAGAATATCTCAACTGAGGTGCAACTTGCCAGAAGGCCCAGAGGTTAAACGAGAAAGAGTCTTTCTTCAATCGAAGATCGAGGGAAGAGTACTTTCTCGTGTTGATGTTTTAACAGGCCGTTACACCAAGAAGCCTATCGTCGGTCTAGCTGAGCTCCAGTTGCCTTGTAAGGTCCTGAAAGTTGATGGTAAAGGGAAACTTATTACCATCAAGCTAGACAATGGTAAGACGATCTTGTCAACGCTTGGGATGTCTGGAGGCTGGACGCTCGCCTCGACTCTCATGCAGGAAAAGTACGCCAAGTACAAGAAGCATGAAAGAGTGATACTTCGCGCTGGTGGCGATGATGTTGACTGTAGCTACGTTGATATGCGGAACTTTGGCACGCTGAAGGTTGTTTCGAATGAAGCAGCTGCTCGCAAGATCAAGGCTCTCGGCTATGACATGCTCACAGATCCACCGACCGTCGAACAATGGCTCGACCTCATGTCAAAGAATTCGCAAACTCCGTTCTTTGAGCTGCTGATGAATCAAGGCAAGCTGTGCGGAGTAGGCAATATCTATAAGTCAGAGTCCCTCTACGCTGCTCGTATCTCACCACATCGGCGACCGATTGACTGCTCTGAAGCAGAGCTCGTCTTGCTGTACAAGGCGATTAAAGAGTGTCTCAAGTTCGCGTATGAGACTGGTAGCGCGACACCTTACACGTACATGATCTTCATGCGTCATGGGTTAGAAGTTCCAGTAGAGCATCGAAAAGAGCTGGTCGCAGGATCAGCAGTTTATGGCCGTCGCAAAGACGTCTACGGAAATGACGTTCAATGTGATAAATCTACCGGGCGAACCACCTGGTGGGTTCCAACAATTCAGAGGTAATCATGAAACAAAACATCAAAGAAGCCTTTCTCGAAAACCTCCAGAATGGCGCTTTCCGCAAGGGTCTTGGTTCGCTGAAGTATGAAACGCCACGTGGTGTGCTGTGCCACTGTGCTCTCGGCGTGCTCGCTGAGATGTACGAGGAATACAAGAACCGCGCGCACGGTCGTTTCGTCGAGGTCCCGTATGACGACATTCCGACGCTTAAAGAAGGCCAGGAAGGAGTTCCGATCAGCAAGCTGTACTCGATCTGTGGCGAAACGCAAGCGCTGCCGGAGCGCATTCTCAAGTGGGCTGGCATCACTGAAGAACAAGCGCAAGAGATCATCAATCTCAACGACAGCGTCAAGTCGCCTTCGTTCACGAAGGTCGTCGCTTACGTTCGCGACTACTTGTAAGAGCGTATGAGCGTCAAGAAAAAGAAAATTCGTGAGAACTTCGCGGCTGTGGTGTTCAAACGTGACAATTACAAATGCGTCTTCTGCACCGTGAAGATCAATCTTGACGCTCATCACATAACTGACAGGAATTTGATGCCAAATGGTGGTTATGTGAAGGAAAATGGCATCACGTTATGTGAGCAACACCACATAGATGCTGAAAAATTCCACATCAGCGATGGTCAAGAGTGGGTCGAAGGAATGCATCCATCTGATCTCTATGCCAAAGTTGGTAGCTCTTACGAGCAAGCTGTAGAGGCATCAAAAAGATTAAAATAAATGTACTCTACACGGTCTTAGGAATATAATCTCCTTACTGACCGATAACAAACTTCATAAGGTCTAACTGCAATAAATAGATCTTATGAAGACTCTAATCGTATTTGTACACGGCGCTTTTTGCTCCAATAAAAGCTGGAACTACCTACGACAAATCATTGAGCTAGGTTTACCGCCATCATCCGATCATGAAATTGCAATGTTCGAGTATGATGTAGTAGAAGACTTAGCTGAGGACATCGTTGGTGACCTAGTGAGTGCGCTAAAAAGCAACGCTCACAAGTATGATAAGATTTGGATGGTTGGACACTCATTTGGAGGTGTCGTCTGCGTTTCAGCTGCTAGAGATCTGAAGAAGTTTTCGGGTGAGCTAGATATTGAAATCATCACAATGGCCACACCATTTGGTGGTAGTGAAGCAGCATCTCTCATGTCGATTTTCAAACCACACTCTAGGTTTATTCGGAATGTTGGCTCGTACAATCGGTACATGACGGAGTTTAAAGCTCAGAAGCTTCCCTGTAAAGTTCATGCTATCGTGACCTTTACAGAATCGTTGAATTGGGGCTGGGTTGAAAATGATGGTGTTGTCTCAGTTGAATCAGAGATGCACTTCAAGAAAGATCCAAACTTCTTTCCTGAGTATCGCAATATGGCGCATTCGGAAGTTCTCTTATCGGAAGAGATCGGCTCTTGGATCGCTGACAAGGTAGCATAATCTGGGCCTGAAATGGTGTAGATTTGGGTAGAATTCGTTTATCCGCACTCCGTCATGCAACTGACGTTAAACAGAGCAACAGAAGTAACCGCAGCGTCTAACGACAGCTCTTACGCTCTAGCAGCGTAAGCTCGGCGAGTAGAGAGTGTCAGTCCTACTTTATTGCCGGGTCATCCGATTGACTGACTAGATTCATGTGACTCGTTTGCGGCCGTGAATTAAGATTTAGCGAGCTTGGATCAACACGCTTTGCCAGCTTGGGCTTTGTTGATCGACTAAATGACCAACGGAACTATGAGTGTAGACGGTATCTGGAAATGACTCAAAGACCGCGGTTCGACTCCGCGCAGGTCCACCAAGGAGTACTATAATGAAGAATGAAAGCAAACTTGAGTTTGTTGACATCAGCAGTGAGAAGTACCGAACGTACGTCTTTCAATCAAAGGTTAGCACAGTTCAGACCGTAGAAGTTACGATCAAAGAACCGACTCACCTGCATGTCAGTAAAAGTGGTGGTCATCGGCTGCTCGATTCGAGTGGCAAAAGCCACTACATCGCGCCCGGTTGGATTCACCTCTACTGGGAAGTCTATCCTGAAGCTCCCAATTTCGTAGCCTAACATGGATTTTATCTTGGACTCCACCACAAGAGCATTCTTGAGCTCGGCGTTACTAGTTGTCATGGCGATCGTAATCTGTGCTTTGGTTCCGTCTCTGAACCCGATGCACATCATCACTTTCACAGCTCTTTTCAGCGCTATCAAAGCTGAGATTGAACTGGCCGACCTCCGCAAGAAACTTAAGTTGTAAAATATTTCACAAGTGTTAAATCTTGTGATACTATCAATTTCGTTATCCAACCGATAACAAACAGAAATTCTCGGGTTGCTTTGCTCTTGAGATCTACCGAACTTTAGCAACCCGAAGGACAAGAACGTGGAAACGCAATCGAACATCCAAGTGCATGATGACGCCTCTTTCATGCAAACTCTCTCCACCGAAGCAATCGTCCCCAACACCCTCGTCGGCCTGATCACTCAGATGACGAATTACAAACCTCCGGTTGACAGCGAGGAGACAGAAGAAGCACCAGTAGTAGAAAAGAAAACCCGCGGCCGTCCTCGTAAGGTGAAGCAGGTAGAAGGTGTAATCAAGCATGTGCAAAGTGAAAATGAGCCCGAAGGCCGTTCGATCTCCTTCAAAGAACAGCGTGACTTAGAGCTGTCATTCCGCACCCTGCAACGTGAAGCGTCCCTCACGCTCACCGCGATGCTTGAAAAATTGGCGAAGCAATTCAATTTGACCTACAAGCAGACTCACTCTCTGCTGATGAACTAAAAAAGCTCGTCAGTTTCACCAAAGCCCGGAAATTTCCGGGCTTTGTCGTTTTTGAAGCTTGGTAGCATAAATAGACATATCATATAGAGAATGAGGACCATGAAATTGAGCTCTTTTAAGACATTTTTGCAAGAATCAATCCTTGTAGAGGGTGGTAATGCGGTGAAAATTGCCATGCCGATTGATCAAGATAAGATAAAAGAGGTGCTTCCTACTCTCTTGAATAAGATTGCTTTTGAGTTGAATATCCAACCTGAGGATCTCGCTGTGCTTGGCTCTGCAGGAAAGAAACCGAAGGGTGAGACTTCTGGTGACATCGACATCGGCATTCGACTTCCAGCAGTAGCACAGTCAAACCAGATTGACAATGACGGTGCACGAAAGCTTATTGATCACGCAGCCCACCGCATGGCTAAAAAGCATGAAGGAAAGCATGGCATGGACAAGCTCTACCGCTCGATGCCAGGGTTAGACGTTTACAGCTTCGCCTACAAGATCGGTGATACGTTTGCGCAGGTGGATTTGATGCCGGTAGACAGCTTGAAGTATGCTAGCTGGTCTTACCACGCCGCACCAGAAGACATGAATAAAGGATTGAAGGGAGCTCACAGAAACGAGCTGCTTTACGCCGTGTCGAAGTTTGCTGGCGTTCAGGAAGATGATGACAAGATGAATGTTGAACGTCACTTCTTTGATCTTGGTAAGGGTCTACTTCGTGGAAAACAAACCAAGATTGGTCTAAGCGGGAAACCTACTAAGAACTGGCGCACAGTTGGAGATAAGAATCTCGTCACCAACAATCCAGACAAGATCGCTGGGATTCTCTTTGGAAAGAAGTATAAAGCGAAGGATCTGATGACATTTGATCAAGTTCATGACGCTATTCATGACGATGAATTTCCTCATAAAGAGCACAAAGACGCGATTCTCGACATGGCGAGAGATGGTATCAAGAATAAGAAATTGAAGATGCCGAAGAAACTTCAGAAAGAAGAAGAATGAAAAAAGCCGGGAATTCCCGGCTTTTTGCTTAGTAGCTTAGTAGTATTCCCACACGATAACGATGCCAGGAGATCCAGCGCCGCCAGCTCTTGCCGTTGTCCCAGACGTTGTTTGAATAATACCACCGCCGCCTCCACCATAGCCAGTAGCATTTACACCTGTAGAATTAAGCACTGCTTTGGCACCAGATCCCATCCTGCAGCTCCCACCATTTCCCCAAATAGCTAAGTTAGTACCGATTGAATAATTTGAGTCTGTGCCATATTGACCCGAAATGTTCAAAATCGTCCCTCCGCTAGCCGATCCGCCGCCAGCTGCTTGAGTATTTTGTGGACCGGTTTGATTAACTAGCGAGCCAGCTCCACCACCACCGCCAACAGCAGTTACACCTGCGAATGATGAACTTCCACCAGTGCCACCTGCTGCACCAGCCGTAGTACCAGCTGTTCCAGCTGCCCCAACAACAACTGATGCTCCAGAAAAACCGCTAGTAATCTTAGTAAGGATATAGCCGCCAGCGCCGCCGCACTGTGAAACTCCACAGTTTGTGCCGTTAGATGCAACGCATCCGCCACCGCCACCGCCAGCAGCTTGTATTTCTACAATGACTTTAGTTACACCAGTAGTTGGAGTATACGTTCCACTAGCTGTGAACACTTGAATATTCGCAAGAGCTCCCGGTGTATTAGCGGTGGCAGCTGTGGTGCCGTCTGGAAACGTAACACCAACTGTTGTTTTGATTGATCCAGTTACTTGAAGCTTATTTGTTCCATTGTCTGTGACAGATCCGATCAAAATGTTACCAGCAGGTGACACCATCAAATTGCTATAGAGCTTTGTTGGGTCTGCTGAAGCGACTGGACCGAACAAATCAATCAATCGCGTCATTAACTCACTTGTATTTGCTGCCATCTTATACCTTCATCTTGTTAAGCTGTACTTCTAGCTCAGCAATTCTATTTGCCATCGCTTCAAACTTCTCATGTAATCTTTGCACGGCTCCGGTGTGAGCCGCTATAAGTGGAATTGGATCGAGAGTTTGCGGCTGAATCCCACCTTCTGCCGTCAGAGCATCTTTTTCACCATGAACAGCTTGCGGAAAAATTGATTGAACTTCACCAGCGATATACCCGAGCTTTGTCTTACCATCATCTTTAAAGATGTCAACATCGGCGATACGATAATCTACTACTCGTAAGCCAAGCACCTTGTCTAGAAGATCATCTTCATTAGTCTTAATAGAATGCTTGATTCGCGCATCGGACGTTAATGTCATGGTTCCGACGTTTGTTGCGTCGATCCAAACTTGAACGGTTGATGAAGAAGTCCAATAAAAATTGAAAATGTTACCAATTGATCCCGCATTACCAGACCGGCATCTATATCCATTTTGTGTGCACAGTGATCCACCAATGTTCACGGTGTCGGATGAAGAATATCTCGTGGTTGTACTAATTAATGTTCCTGCAGCAGTACCATCAATTTGAACAGCTCCGGTAGCCAGGGTCCATGAAAATGGTCTATAAGAATTAAAGCTGCCAGTTGGAGAGCCTGATGCAGTTTGTAGCAAATAGAAATTTGTTCCATCATTTCGCATGCCAGCGCCATAAGACCCGGTTGTTGCTACAAACTGGCCTAAACTATTCATTGCAGTTGCTATTACGCCAGACCCGTTGAAAGTGGCAACTCCGTTGACTGTAAGAGTTGTATTCAAGGTTGCTGCGCCAGCAACATACGCCGTGGCGCTAACGCTTAGCCCACCGGTTGCACCTATAACAACCTGACCAGTAGTACCTTTGGCACTAAGATACAATGAAGGGTTAGCATCAGTTCCTGCGGTGGTAATTGTTGGATAGTTTGTTGTAGCTGCTCCAGCTATCGACACGTAATTAGCTAGTCCTGTGCCAATCGTCGCTGTGCTCGTTGACTTAAACTGGCCTGTAACTTGAAGCTTATTTGACGTGTCATCGGTTGTAGATCCGATGAGTATGTTACCTGCCGGTGATACCATCAAATTGCCGGAGATAGCAGTTGGAACCGCTGATGTTAGCGGCCCAAATATGTCGACGAGCCGCGCCGAAAGTTGAGAATTTGTAGTTGTCATTTACTTTCCTTCTTTCAATTTTGCAATTTCTTGAAGTGCAAAATCAAGTTGTTGTTTGAGTTCCAAAATAGATGCTGTAAGTAGAGGGACAAGTTTGGAATGATCAACTTGCTGTGCTACAATTTCATCACCATCAACCGCGTCTTTTTCACCGTGAACTGCTTCTGGAACCACGTCAGCAATTTCATGCGCAAGAAAGCCGTCAATTTCTCTCTTTGTTGAGTCATTGATAAAGTTGAATCGAATTGGATTAGCTTTAGCAAGTCTATCCAAAGCTCTATCCAAAGAGATTACATTTTCTTTAAGACGATAATCAGATGTAGTGTTAAATGATGTCGCAGAATCGGTGTGTGTAATCGAACCAACTAATGAACTATTGTAGTTGTAAAATACAACAGGGTTAGCAGCGTTTGTTGCAGCTGTCACACCTGCTGTAAAGTTCATGCCAAAACCTTGACCATTGCCATAACCAGTAGCCTGGAATCTGATAATGTTTGCAGTTGATGAGACTTTAAATTGCTGAAGCGCAGCAATAACACCAGTATCACCAATCGTCAATGTAACTGCTGTATTAGCGCTGTTCACAGTTTCAATAGCAGCTGTCGTGCTATTGCTTCTCAAGAATGGAGTATAAGTACCAGCTTTAAGAAGCAATCGTGAAGATAATGTGCTATTTTGATAGATTGTTTGGTCGGCGGTGAATGTATTCAAACCAAGAATAGCAACCTGCGTTCCATTGACTATCAAATTACCGGCTGGCAAATTGTAATTTGTTCCATCAAAATACAGATAAGCTGTTCCTGCCTGATTTAGAGTAAGCCTACCTGTGGTGTTAGTTCCACCATATCCATAAGACACGAGATTACCAGCGGTTGTTGTTATAGCCGCAGAGCTGGTGATTGATGCTGAGCTATTCAAGGCTCCAGTAAGAGTTCCGCCCGTAAGTGGAAGCATACCATTCACTGCAAACGGCTGGAACGTTACAACTTCATACGTGTCTGATGAGCTCGTTGAAGGACTTGTCAACGTGATGGTTGAACCGTTCGCTGCGGTGTAATCCTGGCCAGGAATCAACTTGTCATTGTTCTGGAAGACCCAAACCCATCCAGGAATGTAACCAACTGTTATGGTAGAACTACCTGACGCTACGGTTGTTACGGTGCTTGTTGGATTGAATACCGTTGACGTTGAGTAAGCAACCGAAACTAGCACCTCATAACGATCTTGAGCAGTTGCAGCCACCGCCAATGTAATCGTTTGACCATTTGTGGCGGTAAAATCAGTGCCAGAAATCAACTTCAAATTATTCTTGTAGACCTGAACATATCCAACCGTGTAACCCGCCGTGGTGATGCTTGTTGCGCCAGCGCCAGGAGTATACACCGTGCTTGCCGGCGCTGTTGTAGTGATAGCTAAGTCAGCTTCAGTTGAATACATTGAAGGAATCAAACCAGCTTCAATTTTGATTCTTCTGAATGTTATTCCATATGCAGCCGCTGTCACTCCAGTCATATTGAGAGGATATGGAACTACATACGCAGTAGCGGCAGGCGTAGTTCCTGACATCGTGTATCTTGTAGAACCAGTTCCGTTCGCAACAGCTTGGGTAGCAACATTGCTAATGAATGTACCGCTGCTATTAAACGCTGCTAGAGATATCGACACCGTACCAGCGGTAGCTTGGTTAGCGACGTCAATTGTCATCGTTAGCGTTACACTAGGGCCAACCGTGACTTGTGGACCGTTGACGCTAAATGTTGCAGTAGTCAGCGAAGTTGTGTTTCCAAAGTAGCTGCCATAGCCGCCAGACGTGTCAACCGTTGCGGCAAACGTGCCTAGTGTTCCGAGAACCCAGCCTGTTGCACCAAATTCTCCCGATCCATTGTACAACAAATTTGGATTATTATTGGCGTTGGCTTTACCAGAAACATTCAAGTCACCAGAATCATCCAATGACAGAATAGTTGCAGTATATCCACTATTAACTACTTGAAGTTGACCGCCTTGCGATCGAATGCTCTTGTTTGGTGTTGTTGATCCATTTCCAGCAAGAAAAATACCTGCGCCATTAGCGTTGGTGGTATCTGAAATTGAAAGATTGATCGTGCCTGAGCCAGTTCCAGTGATATTCGTTTGGCCAGTGATGACCGGCTGCGTCATTCGTGGTGCTTTCACATACTGCAGCGATCCAGTACCACCAACAATGTCCCATTCAGTTCCACCACGTGACATAACTTCAAGATTATCACCAGGCTGAAGCGCTACAGGCTGTTCATTAGATCCACCCCAAATGATGTCACTACCCTGGGTTGTAATAGTCAAAACGCCAGAACCATCATTATAGAAAGTGATGGTATTTCCGGACACCATTGTTGAACCAACTGGTAGTGTAAACGTCGGCGATGATCCATAGCTTTGAATAGCAAAATTAGCTACGGCATTCGTTAGTGTTGTATTTGCGTTATACGCTGTAAACCCTGCAAAACTACCAACGCTTTTTTGAACAAAAGCTGTCGTTGCTAATTGCGTCGTGTTAGTTCCAATCGCAGCGGTTGGAGCTGTCGGTGTTCCAGTTAGAGGAGCTGAAGCTAGCGGCGCATAGAGTGCAGCGATTTGTGCAGCTGATAAACCATCACTAGAAACGTACCAGCTTCCACCAGAACCGTTTGCCACGATAGTAATACACTCGCCAATAGCTACCGAGAAAGTATTAGATATAACGCTAGAAGCAGTTTGAATAGTTTCTGAAGCGTTGCCCTTGATCGTACCGCCAGTTGATCCACCAAAGAAAGTAAATGTTGATCCTATCAATACGGTTGCAAGTGCTGGCATAGTTACTGTCACACCGGCCGCTTGAAATTGTCCCCAATGATTAAGCTGGCTGAGCGTAAGAGTAATGGATGAGCTTAAACCTATACCAGCCGCATTCTGGAAGTGAAGTCCAGACGCCATCACAAATGCAGTTGATGCAGCTTGCGTTGTGCTGGTGAATTGTGCAGCTGTTGGCACTGTTGGAGTGCCTGTTAAGTTAGGTGATGCCAGCTGAGCGTAACGATTGATAATTGCATATGAATTAGCGATTGCCACAGAACCACCAAAAGCAAGCCAAATGCCTCCCACCGCAACTATGACAATTGTGTCGCCAGATCCAAGTGAAATTGAAGCTGATGACGTTTCACCCCAGGTTATCGTTGGATCGCTAGTGCTATTTCTTTGAATCGTCGCCGGACCTACCACATTTGACGAGAATGAAAATGCCGCGCCTGTGCTCACCGTAGCAAAGACTGGAAGCGTGATCGTATAACCACCAGTGATTTGATATGCGATACCGGCATTTGCTGCAGTTAGTGTAGTCGTCGCAGTAATTTGCGCGCTTTGTTGGAAGTTACCAAGCGCGCGCTGAACAAACGCCGTAGTTGCAGCATTAGTGCTATTATCAAACTGAGCTGGAGTAGTAGCAGTTAGTGTCGTGAACGCGCCAGCAGCCGCAGTACCTATGCCTACAGGAGTGCCATTAATTGAACCACCTGTGATAGCTACAGCAGACGCATTTTGCGTCGACATGGTTCCAAAACCAGTGATATCTAGATTACTAAGCTGTCTAAACGTTGGAACAGCTGATCCTGTTGTAGGTCCGGCCAAAACCGTGCTAGCAGATTGCGCTCCATAAGAACCAGCTGGGCCTGTAGGGCCTGTAACGCTAGGACCAGTAGGTCCAGTGACAGTCGAAGCAGCTCCTTGTGGTCCAGTCCAGCCAGTCGGTCCGGTGACAGTCGAGGCTGCTCCTGTGGGCCCAGTTACACTTGGACCAGTCGGACCTGTTACTGTGCTTGCTGCACCAGTTGGTCCTGTTGGTCCTTTATCACCAGTTGGTCCTGTTACTGTGCTTGCTGCACCTTGAGGACCGGTCCAACCTGTTGGACCAGTGACGGTGGAAGCTGCTCCTGTTGGTCCAGTTACACTTGGACCAGTTGGTCCCGTAACAGTAGAAGCTGCACCTTGTGCTCCTGTTGGACCAGTTGCTCCTGTAGGTCCTGTTACGGTTGAAGCGGCACCTTGAGGACCAGTCCAGCCGGTCGGTCCAGTTATAGTAGATGCAGCGCCTGTAGGGCCAGTGACGCTTGGGCCAGTAGGGCCAGTCACAGTAGATGCAGCACCTTGAGCACCAGTGGGACCAGTGGCTCCATTCGGTCCAGTTACCGTAGATGCAGCGCCTTGCGGACCAGTCCATCCTGTTGGGCCTGTGACTGTGGAAGCCGCTCCTGTTGGTCCTGTTGGTCCTGTTACAATCGGACCAGTTGGTCCTGTAACCGTAGAAGCTGCACCTTGTGCTCCTGTTGGACCTGTAGGACCAGTGACTGTCGAAGCGGCACCAGTTGGGCCAGTGATAGAAGGACCTGTTGGACCGGTCACAGTTGAAGCTGCACCAGTTGGTCCTGTTGCTCCATTAGATCCATTTGCACCAGTTGGACCAGTCACTGTTGATGCGGCGCCCTGAGCTCCAGTGGCTCCTGTTGGACCTGTTGCGCCAGCAGAACCAGCTGCTCCAGTCGGTCCTGTTGCGCCATTAGCTCCAGCAGAACCAGTTGGACCAGCTGTTCCGGCCGCTCCGGTTGGACCAGTGGCTCCATTAGAACCTGCACTACCAGCTGATCCAGTAGGACCAGTAGCACCAACTCCGGTTGGGCCAGTTGGGCCAGCTACGGTTGAATCAGCACCATTCGCGCCAGTTGGACCTGTAGCACCAGTTGGACCAGTTCCACCAATTTGACCCATAGGACCAGTTGGACCAGTTCCGCCAGATCCTGTTGGGCCAGTTGGTCCAGAACCACCGGGACCAGTAGCGCCGGTTGGGCCTGTTGCACCATCAGATCCGTTTGTTCCATTCGCACCAGAAGCGCCGGTTGGGCCGGTTGCTCCATTAGTACCAGCTGCACCCGTCACGCCAATTTGTCCCATTGGTCCAGTTGGTCCAGTAGCACCAGATCCTGTCGGGCCTGTTGGCCCTGCACCGCTTGGCCCTGTTACACCTGTTGGACCTGTAGCTCCGTTTGTTCCGTTAGTGCCAGCTGCACCCGTTGGACCTGTAGCACCATTCGAACCTGCTGCGCCAGTTGCTCCTGGTTGACCCATAGCACCTGTTGGTCCTGTTGAACCAGATCCAGTTGGACCTGTAGGACCAGCTCCACTCGGTCCTGTTGCTCCTGTGGGACCGGTTGAACCATTAGTGCCATTAGTGCCGGCAGCTCCAGTCGGGCCGGTGGCTCCATTAGTACCTGCAGCTCCAGTTACACCAGGTTGACCCATAGATCCTGTTGGACCAGTAGGACCCAATCCAGTAGGACCAGTAGGACCTACACCACCGATGAAACCAGTAGGACCAGTAGGACCTGCAACACCCGTAGCTCCGGTAGCGCCAGATGGTCCTGTGGCACCTACACCAGTAGCTCCAGTTGGTCCAGTAGCGCCGGTCGGACCATCTGCTGGTCCAGTTGGTCCAATGATACCAATTGGGCCAGTTGGACCTGCAACACCAGCTGGACCTGTTGGCCCAGCCTGAGCAGATTGACCAAAAATATCAATGTCGATGATGATCGCATTTTGACCAAGCACAGAACCGATCTTCTGACCACCTTGAACAACTGTTAGTGGAAGACCCTGATAAAGCTGACCGTTTGCATCGCAATAAATGTCAGTGCCGAGCAGAACATCCCAAGACCACAATGGATTGTAGACAGCACCATAAGAGATGATATTGCTTGCTTGACCAATCGCCAAGTCTGCTGTGACTAAACCAACCGCGCGGCGTGTAACGTCCGTGTTAGATGCAAGACCTATTTGATTATTGCCAGTAATCGCTACGCATGAAAATGCAGCGATAGCTTCAGTCGCAACTGCTTGCGTAGATAGAGCTTCTAGCTGAACCGGTGAAGTGTAAACTCCGCCTTGATTTGTGAGAAGTGGTGATACGCTAGTGAGGAATTGCCCTGCTGTAGTCTTGATAGCATTTTGATCAATGCCGTAAAGAATGTAACCAGCTTCTGGTTGATAGTTAAGCGTATCAGGATATGTCAATCCTACCTGAGAGCCAAGCGGATATGTATTGAGTACCTGGCTCATCGGAGAGATGCTGCCAGAGAACACACGAATCACTGGAGCCCAACTTCCGCTGGTCCAGACATTCATAGTATCTGTGCTTAAATCAAACCAATGTTGGTCAACCGCTTGAACTCCAACCGGAGGACCGCTTCTATAGATTGGTTGCCATGGCGTATACGAACGAGTCACCAAGCCAGTAGCAAGGTTAATGTCCCAATACAAGTAGTATGTAGGAGTAGATGGCTGAATTCCCCAAGCTGAATTCCAGCTAAATGGCCCCCAGGCTTGTGTTAGCGGCGATGACTGATTGTATAGATAGTCATGATTTTGATACGCAGCTGTAATCTGTACGACAGCTTGCGTAGCGGCAGATCCAGAACCAACAATGTCAACTGTTCCTGCATTTTGATTGTAGGCTAAATAGGCTGGTGTATTGTATGGCCCGACAGTTAAACAACTGATCACGCCCTGTCGAAAATTGAGCTTCATTAGTTTCTCATTGATGGTTAGGATGTCATATTTATTTCACAAGCTAAAAACAAAGGCTACCATATGGTAGCCTTTGAGATGTACTAAGAGAAGATCTTAGCCGCTTGTCACAACACCAGTATTGAGCAGCCACGATTCAGTCTGGTTAAGACGAAGCTGAAGCGTAGCGAGTGGAATACCAGCTGGCAGAATCGATGAACCGATTGTTGCCAAACGAGCAATCGTCGTGATGATTTCACCGTGCCAGAAACCATACCAGTTGTGTTGCGAAGGAATCGGTGACCAAGTGTATTGCATATCACCAGTCAGCTGGTATTGCGTTTCCATGTATTCCCAGCAGCGAGTCATCAGTGCATCGCACAGCGTGTTTGTTGCGGAGTTGACGTTGATCAACTTCAACCACATACATGCACGAATAATCAGCGCTGGCCCGTGTGGTTCATCATATGTCGTTGTCGGAGCACTGATGGTTGGATCCGGATAATTCGTTGGCATACCCTTGAGCAGCAGCTGGCCGAGCACTGGGTCAGTATACTCGATACCGTTCAGGTTTGGCCAGTAGTTGTTCAACCATGTGAGCCACGTCGTAGCGATGCTCAAGCACATGTTGTAAACGTCTTGCGCCTGGTTCGTCGACTGAGTCGTTGAGTATGTCTGGTAAGCGGCGTTACAAAGAGCTTCAACCGGACGGCACTGGTAACCAATCCACTGAGTGTTCGGATCGTCGTTCGTGTAAACCCAAGTATTGATCGGAGGTGATCCGATGTTGAAACGAGCTGGAGTATTCAGAACGAATGTGTGAGCGAACGGACCAAGCTGACCGCCGTGAGTGTTGTAAGCTGTCTGAGCATCAGCCAAGAAGCGAACTTGTTGTTCCATCAGCAGCAGGTGAGTTGGTTTTGCTACCCCGTTCTGGTTAGTCAACGATATCGGATAGATCATACCACCACCAAGCGATGCGCCATGGGCAGTAATCTGAGCGCAAGGAAGATCTTGTGACGTCAGCGTACCGTGAACTGTCACAGCCTCATTAACACGATCCAACCAGTAGTCTGGGCCTTGGTAACCATGGAACGGGTTGCCATTATAGCCGACGAACTGTTGATTGACCAGGTCAGCATTAACTGCGAACGGCATTGCACCTGGGAAGTATGGCAGAGTACCATAACCACCAGCAGCTTCAGCCAGGTTAGCCTGAACCCAAGATTGTGAAGGGCCTGAAACGATACGCATCGCACGGATACGGAACGAGTGTGGTTCTTCAATTTCGCTGTTAAAGCCGAAGTTCAGAATCGTCGTGCCAAGTGGAATTGGCGTGTTAGAACCGTTTTTGTTCTTCAGGTCAGACTGCGGCACCAGGAAAGTGATGACGTTGCCTGATGCTGTTGGTGTTGCAACGAAGTTAGCGTAAGCACCGATATTGCAGTACCAACGAGTTGCATTTTCATAATCAGATGTGCTTGATACGAAAACTTCAAACACTTCTGAACCAGTCGGAACAACTGAGCAGCTGCATTGAACGTACAAGTACTGGTCTGGTTCTTGGATGATCGACACACCGTCAGAAGCTAGAATTTGACCACGCCATGAGTCAGAAATACCACGACCAAGCTGAACTTGCTCACCTGTTGTACCAGTCGTCGGAACAGTACAAATAATGTCGCCAAGACCTGCGCCGTTCGGGCTCGTAGTGTCAAGTGAGAAGAAGTTGTAACCAGTCCATGCTTGGTTAAGCGTTGGGTCTGACGGTGGAAGAGCACCAGTTCTATTCGAGTAGCAGAACATACCCGAGCGAGCGCTTGGATCAAATACGCCAATGCCTGGTAGTGGTTCAAAAACTTGACGAAGATCGGTCAGGTTTTGACCATTGACAGAAGTCATGCGCATTGCATCACGAAGCTGAGTCCACTTGGTGGAGTTACCTGAGCGAGTATCAAGAGCAATAGCATTGTTGATAGCTTGGTCAAACCAGCGGAATGTATCTGGCGCGCAAGCTGCGTAACCATCAGGAATTGCTGTCCAAACTGGATAAGCTTCATATGCATCGCCTTGTGGAAGCGTTGCAGCATTACCATAGCCGTACACGATATTGTACGAACCAGCGGCCGTACCAGCAGGAGGTGTAATAATGACGTTATTGTTTGAGTCAAACGTCCACATGCTAGATGTGATCGTGATACCGCCACCACCAATTACTGGAGAGTAAGGGGATGCGTACAACAGAGTCGATGTAGCTGGATAAATCTGCCAAACGTTGAACGTGTCCGCAGCGTGCGATGTTGTATCACTCACTGGAATTGTCAACTTACCATTCGTCAGCGTAGCCAAGTACGTCAAGTTATATGCTTGCAGTGGAACTGGCCCCTTAGCAGCGAACAGCCAGTGCAGCAAGCAGATCGTATCTGGATTGGTTGGAATCGGTTGACGCAGAATTGGTGTTGACGTTGTTCCATTACCCATTGCGTCAAGCATCTGTGCTGCAAGGTTATGATAGAAAGTTGCCGAATTTTGCGATGTTGCATCACTTGTCAATGGAGACAAAGTGTTGTAAGCAAGGTAAGCGGCATTGATCATGATGAACTGACCTTCCGTCGTACCAGAGTTTGCGTGGAAGTAATCACCACGACCAGCTTGGAACTGATATGCGTTGGTGATCAGGCCATTATCAATAAGTGGACCCCAGACCGTGATCGTGCCTGTTCCTTCACTACCTGTGATAGTACACGTACCTGACGCTTTACCAAGAGTAGCACCAGATGGCGTGGTAAGCACCAAAGTGAATGCTTCTGTTGGCTGATTGGTGCCGATGTCTGCCACAACAACCGAAACGGTCTTCGTAGTATCACCAGGCTGGAATGTAAGCGTGCCAGACGTTGCAGTGTAATTCGTACCTGCCTTCGCTGTACCGTCTTGGGTAGCATAATTAACAGTCACTACACTGGCAGAAGCTGGCGCAAGCGTAACCGTAAAGATTGCTGTTGTTGACATAAAGTTCCTTTATTAGGGTGCCTAAAATCTATGGTACTATTTATTAGCTGACATAGGAGCAAAATAAATTGATCCTATGCATTAGGATGACGGTGGAGTGATAGTGACTGGCGTAATCAAGCCACCATTTTGAAGCAGATTAAGCTTGACAGTCTGATGTGTTACCCAATCATCTTCGACCAAGCCACCAGTATCGCCGCTGTTCGGGTTATAGCACCAGTACGAGAATGAGATACCCTGCTCTGAACCAGAAAGTTGGCTTGTACCAGAACCGGTGAAGTCCCCGTTCATATACTTCATCAAGTTATTGACCCACAGAATTTCTTCACTTGAATTCGGAGCGTAAGTTGGATCTTCTGCACCAGATCCATCAACACCAAACTTACCGCCGAATTCACCAACCCAGATCGGGCCAATGTTATTTTCAAAAATGAAGCCCCATGCCGCATTCCAAACATTATACAAGTTATTTGGATAGTTTGTCACCGGAGTTGAATCTGTAGCGAGCCAAGATTGTGTACCAACCGATTGACCATATTCATGAGGCGAGTAAACCAGCTTATGTGGAACAGTAAGTGTGAGCGGAGCATTTGCTACGTCTGCCAACTGACCACCCCACCAATATGATGCACCAGTCGCCGAGGTTCCAACACCTTCAACAATGATCAGCCAATCTGGAGCAATTGCTTGAATTGCAGCAGCGCAAGTAGCAGCCTGTGAAGACCATTCAGCCCAAGTCAGGTTGTAAGGTTCATTGTGCAAGTCAGCACCGATGACTGTTGGATTCGTGCCATAATGCGTAGCGATGTACGTCCAGGTGTTGATCCAATCTTGTTCCGTGTATGCTGATCCAGATCCACCGAAAGGCTGACCATCTTTCTGACCAGCAGCGGTTTGTTGGTGGTGATCAAAGATGATCTTAAGACCAAGTTCACCAGCATAATTAACAATGATGTCAAAGATCTCTACAACCGTCTTAGGTGTGGTTCCATCTGTCGTAAAGCTTGCGTTGACCGCAGTGTTGATACCACCAGCTACTTGACCAGTCGTGAACGTATCACCAGAGATCGGCATACGGATCGTGTTAAAGCCCATAGAAGCTATATCATCGAGCAATGATTGATAGCTTACTTGCCACAAGCCGTTAGGAATGTAGTTAGTCCCTTCACCACCGAACCAGTTGACGCTCTTCAGACGAACGTTGTTACCCACGCTGTCAATGATCTGATTGCCTGAAGTTGAGTAGTAGCCTGATGCGGTGCCTCCGCCAGAAACGATAGCTGGAACAACCGTGACATCGTTAATCGCTACTACTGGTAGACCGCCGCTAATTACCACCGGGACAACTGTAATGTCATTGATTGAAATAACTGACGGAGTTGTTACGATGGTGGTGATAGGAATAACCGTGATGTCATCCACAGACAGCACGCTTAGAGTTGGAGTTGGTGAATTTGTGCTTAGATCATTTTCAATGTCCCAAGTCTGAGCATCTACCTTAACCAAAGTAAACGTCGTGTATTGCGCGCTCGACGTCAACATCGTTGGAGGAAGAATTGAGATGTCAGAGCCAGCTGGGATAATTGTGGTAGTACCAGCGCCAGCCTGTCTAATCTTGATGAATGAACCTACAGGCACAGCATTATTCACCGCATCTGTCAGCACCACGCTATTAGCCGAAGCGCTGGTCATTCGCAACCAGGTTGTTCCTGTCAAGTCTGTTGGTGTAAGATCATAAGTCGCAGCAGCGGTTGTCACAATACGATACAGAGCCGATGTGGCTTCCGAAGATGTTCCATTTCCACTGTAAGTATCAATGTCAACGATCACCGCATTTGTTGCGAGAATCGTTGCTACACGTTGAGTTCCGGTAGAACTTGGCGTCGTAAGACTTTGGTACAGTGAGCCATTTTCACCAAGGTAAAGATCCTTGCCAAGAGTGATGTCCCAATTCCACTGGTCATTGTAAACAGCGCCGTGGGTGATAATCTTTGTTGTTTGACCAACAATACAATCTGTAGCTGCTAGACCAACAGCTCTGGAGCTGTTGTCATTTGGTTGAGCAAGATTGATTTGAGCATTTCCGGTGATCGTTACGGCGTAGTACGCTGGAATCGGCTCCATCGCGATTGAATCAGTCGCCAAAAGCTCTAGCTGAACAGGCGAGCTGAAATTACCGATGTAGGTGCTGATGTCGGTTGTTGATGAGACCAGCAATCCGCTAGATGTTTTGACGGCTTTCTGGTCTGGCCCGTAAAGGATGTAACCAGCATTGTAGATTGGAGTGCCAGAGCTGATACCAACTTGACTACCAAATGAGTAGGTGATCAGGCCACTTTGGGTTGAAACACAACCAGCAAACACTCTAATCTTCTGTACCCACGTCATGCCGTTCCAGACGTACATGATGTTGTTATTGGTGTCGAACCAATGTTGATCGTCTAGCGGCTGTGATGGAGCAATCTGGCCATAGAACGGTTGACGAGGCGTATATGAACGAGTCACCAACCCATTAGCGACATTGATGTCCCAATACATGTAGTAGTTCGTCTGGGTTGGCTGAAGACCCCACATTGGATTCCACTGGAATGGACCCCAAGCATTTGGAACGTCTGTCGGAATCTGCACCAAGTAGTCAGCGGTTTGGTATGCAGCTGTAATGAGAACAGGAATACCCTCTGTCAAAATATTGACAGTAGAACCAGAAGACGTTAAAAAAGCCGCAGCTTGATTATTGTTGGTTAGTGATTTGACAATACCTTGACGGAAAGTTAAATTCATGCGCTGACCTTAATGAATGCATTGTATTCGTCTATTTATTGCACAAAAAGCGAGAAGTCTAGACTTCTCGCTTTTCAAGTACGACTTTAAGACTTATGGAGTTTCGATAATTGCCATCGAACCAACTTGAACTGCAACGTAAGAATACAGCACAGACGTTGCGAACTGAAGCGAAAGAGTGCCAGATGACGTAGCGTACATGATACCTTCAACTCTTACAAATTGATTCGAGTTAGCAGCTTGTGATGATGGAACTGTCACGGTCTGCGATAAGCTATTGATCTGTCCTCTGAAGTTATTAGTTGTACCGTCTGCACCATCTTGCATTTCAACGAAACAGTTGAATGTTTGGAAAGATGCACTAGTTGTAAGACCAATCACAATACCGGTTGTTGCAACGTTAAAGTTAACTGCGAGCCAGAATTGGAACTTGTGATACTGGTTGGCAACGAGAGGCAAACCGAAGCTTGGAATCGTTGTCATCGTAGTAGCAGTTGTGCCTTGGCTGCTTGCCAAACCAACACGAGTTGTTGAACCACCACCGCCACCTGCTGGGAAGTCATTATCCATGAGGTACACGTTGGTACCATCACTGAAGATTTGCATATTCTTACCAGCAGTGATCGAAACTGTTGCAGCGCCAGAAGTAGTTGTTGTGGTGTTGATAGTCAGCTTATAGCTTGGTGAGCCTGAACCAAGTTGATAAGCCATAATCATGTAACGTCCAAGTACTCCAGATGGGAAGCTTAACGTGCAGGTTGAATTCAAATATCCAGTGATGTAGAATACAGCACAATTCTGAGCATCGGATGTTGCAACAGTTGAGTTACCGGTGATATTGTAGTACACCGACGTTGTGCTAGCAGCTTGAACGCCTGAAGTAGTTACTGAACCACCACCGCCAGAACCAGCAGGACCTGTCGGGCCAGTTACACCAGCTGCTCCTGTCGGGCCTGTCACTGTTGATGCAGCACCAGCGGCTCCAGTTGGGCCAGTAGGACCTGTAGTGCCTGAGCCACTTCCAGATCCAGCAGGGCCAGTTGGACCAGCTGGTCCTGTCCATCCCGTAGGACCTGTAACGGTTGATGCAGCGCCAGCGGCTCCAGTTGGTCCAGTTACACTAGGACCTGTAGGACCAGTGACGGTTGATGCAGCTCCAGCGGCTCCAGTTGGTCCAGTTACACTAGGACCTGTAGGACCAGTGACGGTTGATGCAGCTCCAGCTGCACCTGTAGGACCAGTTGGCCCAGCTACTGTTGAGGCTGCTCCTGTCGGGCCAGTGGCTCCGTTTGAACCATTTGCACCGGTAGGTCCAGTGATGGTTGAAGCAGCACCCTGAGGTCCTGTCCAACCTGTTGGACCCGTCACGGTTGATGCCGCACCTGTTGGGCCAGTTACACTTGGGCCAGTAGGACCAGTTACAGTGCTTGCTGCACCTTGAGCTCCTGTAGGACCAGTTTGACCTGTAGGTCCAGTAACAGTTGACGCTGCACCTTGCGGACCTGTCCAACCTGTAGGGCCTGTTACCGTGCTTGCAGCTCCTGTCGGACCAGTTACGCTTGGACCTGTCGGACCAGTTACCGTTGATGCAGCTCCTTGAGCTCCAGTTGGCCCAGTGGCTCCATTTGAACCAGCTGCACCAGTAGGACCAGTTACCGTAGATGCGGCACCTTGAAGTCCGGTTGGTCCGGTTGGTCCAGTAACAGTCGATGCTGCACCCTGAGCTCCAGTTGGCCCCGTAGCTCCATTTGATCCAGCTACGCCCGTAGGACCAGTTACAGTTGACGCTGCGCCTTGTGGTCCTGTCCAGCCGGTAGGACCAGTTACAGTTGACGCTGCGCCCTGAGGGCCTGTCCAACCAGTAGGACCCGTGACGGTTGATGCAGCTCCAGCTGCACCAGTAGGACCTGTTGGGCCAGTTACAGTAGAATTAGCTCCAGCCGCGCCCGTCGGTCCCGTGGCTCCATTTGAACCAGCTGCACCAGTGGGTCCAGTAACAGTCGATGCTGCACCTTGAAGACCAGTTGGCCCTGTCGGTCCAGCCACAGTTGACGCTGCGCCTTGTGCGCCTGTAGCACCAGTTGGCCCGGTTGAACCAACTACACCCTGTGAACCTGTTGGACCAGTGGCGCCATTTGAACCAGCAACGCCTGTAGGTCCAGTTGCACCAACTACGCCTTGTGCTCCTGTAGGTCCTGTAACTGTAGAGGCAGCACCTTGAGCACCAGTAGGTCCAGTCGCCCCATTTTCACCAGCTACTCCAGTTGGACCTGTAGGACCAACATTGCCAGTCGGACCAGTTGCGCCGGCCGGAGCTTGGAATTCAATCCAATGTGATGTGTCTTCATTTGGTTGAATGGTTGACAAGTATGGGGATGCAGAATTTTGAATCCACATAGACTGCGCAGACGATGTTGAACCAGTAGCAAACACGTAGTCGCCTGGATCATAAGTCGTGCCTGACACCCAGGCGCCTTTGTTTGTAAGGCCTGTACCAGCAACACCTTGAGCACCTGTAGGACCAGTAGAACCGCTAAGACCAGTTGGGCCTGTTGGACCAGCGATAGTCGAAGCTGCTCCGGTTGCGCCAGTTGGTCCTGTCGCTCCGTTTTCACCAGCTACGCCAGTTGGACCAGCTACGCCATTTGATCCTGTTGGACCAGTAGAACCAGCTGCACCAGCTTGTCCCGTAGGACCAGTAGAACCTGCAACACCTTGTACACCTGTAGCACCCGTTGGTCCTGTCGAACCAATTGTGCCCTGAGATCCAGTAGGACCTGTTGAACCAATTGCACCCTGAGATCCAGTAGGACCAGTAGCACCGTTTGATCCAGCAGAACCTGTTGGTCCTGTAGCTCCATTTGAACCATTCGCGCCTGTAGGTCCTACTTGTCCAGTAGGACCTGTGACACCATTCGCACCGGCAGAACCGGTTGGTCCAGCTTGCCCGGTTGGACCAGTTGCGCCATTTGAACCGTTTGCGCCTGTAGGTCCCGTGGCACCGTTAGCGCCGGCAGAGCCTGTCGGTCCGGTTGCACCTTGAACACCTTGAGGACCAGTTACGCTTGGGCCAGTTGATCCAGTCGCGCCCGTAGGTCCTGCAACCGTTGATTGTGCGCCTGTCGGGCCAGTAATGCTTGCGCCTGTCGGGCCAGTAGCACCAATAGCGCCGGTTGGGCCAGCAATACCTGTAGCGCCAGTTGGACCATTTGCTGGTCCAGTTGGACCCATAGAACCTGTTGCACCAGTTGGGCCAGGTGAACCAGCAACACCAGCAGAACCTGTAGGACCTGCAGTACCAGCCACACCGGCTGGGCCAGTAGCACCCTTAGGAGAATAGCTAAGTGATACGATGATCGAGTTAGAGCTGAGAATTGAACCGATCTTGAATTGACCATTAACTGCATTGATAGCAGTTCCTTGAATGATCGATCCACCTGGACCGCAATATAGCTCAGTGCCTTGTGTTACATCCCAATTCCAATTTGAGTTGAAAACAGTTCCGCTTGAAACAATGCTACCAGAAGATCCTGTTGGAACTAATGAAGTTACAATACCAACTGGACGCTGAGTAATGTCAGTTGGTGAAGCTGTACCAATCTGATTCAAACCAGTAAAAGCCACACACGAAAAAGCTGGAATTGGAGCTGATGCGATAGCTTGGGTAGATAATGCTTCAAGCGTGAATGGCGAGGTGTAAACGCCAGCCTTATTTGAAACCATCTGGCTAGCGGTTGTCAAGAATGTGCCGTCACTAAACTTTACGCCTTTTGTATCTTGACCGAAGACGATATAGCCAGCATTAACTGGAGCAAGCAATCCACCTGGATAGTTCAATCCAACTTGAGAGATTCCAACTGGTTGGTGGGTGATAATGTTTGAGGCTGAGTTGATCGAGCCAGCGAAAACGTGAATCACTGGACGCCAGAAATTACCATCCCACATGCTCATCACGTTAGTTACCGTGTTGAACCAATGCTGTGAAGCACCGATAGCATTTGGGTTTGGAGCATTAATCGCTGTGATTGGAGCATATGGAGTAATGCCTCTCGAAACCTGGCCGGTTGCTAGGGAGATGCTCCAATACATGTAGTATGTTGGATTCGTTGGTGGAGTTTGTCCTGGAATCGTCCATGTCGGATTCCAGACAAAAGCTCCCCATGCGCCTGATAGTGAGGTGAGCTGATCAACGAGATAATCAGAATTTTGATAAGCTACAGTAACAGACACACCCGAACTGTTATTCGGGATGATAATGTCAACCAGGTTAGTGGAGGCATTGTAGCTCAAATATGCCGGTTGGTTTGATGAGCTGTTGATTGGAGCTCGAATAATACCTTGGCGAAAATTTAGCTGCATAATAGGTGGTCTTCCAGATTAAGATCAATTATTTATCGTGCATCATATACAACTTTGGGCTATCATTTGATAGCCCAAAGATTACATCAATTACAGTTAGTTCGCGTATACGATCTGTGCTGAGTAGATCGGTGTTGAACCAGACGTGTTAGTAATTGCCGCTGTTGGAGAGTTACCGCTTGAGCCAAATGTTACAGTGCCGCCGTTCACCTTTGAACCGATAGTTCCAATCAGAATTGGAGTACCGTCATAGTTCTGGGTATACAGCGCGATCGCCTGAATTTGGTGACCAGATCCAGTTGAGAACACAGTGAAGTAATACAGCGCTTCCATCGAATCCCAGTCAGACAAGCCATACGTTGGGAAACCTGTCGCTGTGATCGTGAATGATCCTGTGGTACCAGCAGAAACTTGGTGAGCAAGCTGGTAGCCAATACGACGACCAGACACCGTGAAGCCACCATTTACCTGCAGAGCAGCTCTACCATTGTTAGACGTTGTACCAACAAGGAAGTTACCACCAACAGAACCAGCTCCAGTTACAGCCAGTGAGCTGTTCATCGTCACAGCACCAGCGAAATACGAAGTCTGGTTAACCGACAGACCGCCAGCTGATGAAATAATCGTTTGGCTAGTAGTACCTTTGCTGTTCAAGATCAGGTTGACGTTAGTATCTGATCCAGTAGCTGTAATCGATGGTGAATTGCCTGTAGTAGCACCGCTCATCGTGTAGTAGTTTGCTGAAGCGTTACCAACGGTGATCTGGCCTGTTACAACACCGGTTGATGTTGTCATAGTACCATTCACCGTCAAACTACCGGTGATAGTATCGCCACCTTTATTCACAGCTACGTAACCAAGAGCGCCAGAAATATCTGCTGCATTCAGGTACGTGTATGAACGATACAAGCTAGTTCCATCTGACACAATCGTTGTCCAGTAATTCTGTGGAAGTACGATTGTATTAGTGCCTGAAGCGGCTGTTTTCAACGTAACAGTGAAAGCTCCTGATGTATTATTTCCAACCACCCACTTTCCAGCAATACCTGATGGGAAAATAAGAGCAATATTTCCGGTCAATGCTCCGCTAAGGTTGATAGAACCATAACCATACTGAACTGCTGACAGCGTAACGTTGGAGTTACCAGCTACGTTAAGCTGAAGCATGTTGTTCAGGTATTGAACCCAAGCGGTTGTTGCAAGATTTCCGCTATTATCACCGATAGCTGGTGACGTAGCTGTTGGAGATCCAGTCAGAGCTAAGCTTGATGGAAGATCCGTTCCGCTAATTGCACGGAAAGCTGGAGCTGCCGCTGGTGCTCCAGTAATTGGACCTGCGAAGAATACTGCTGGACTTTGATTTGCAAAAGTTCCTGCAGCTCCAGTAGGACCCGTCGCACCAGCAGCACCAGTCGGACCAGTGGCGCCAGATCCAGTCGGGCCAGTTACGCTTGGACCTGTCGGGCCAGTAGGTCCAGCGGTTGTAGATGCAGCGCCTGTCGGACCAGTTGCTCCGTTAGTACCGGCAGGACCAGTTGGACCCGTAGTGCCAGAACCGCTGCCACCAGAACCTGCAGGGCCCGTTGGACCTGCTACACCCTGAGCACCAGTCGGGCCTGTAGCACCTACGCCTGTCGCACCAGTAGAACCAGTTGGACCAGCGGTTCCTGTTGGGCCTGTAGCACCAGCACCAGTCGGACCAGTTACGCTAGGGCCAGTAGGGCCAGTAGGACCAGCTACAGTTGAATCAGCGCCATTAGCGCCAGTTGGACCAGTGGGTCCATTTGAACCATTGATACCGTTAGTTCCAGTTGCTCCCGTAGGACCTGTAGGACCGCCTGGAGTACCAGCGGCACCAGTTGGACCAGATGCACCAGTAGGACCAGTAGGACCACCCGGAGTACCAGCGGCACCAGTTGCTCCTGTCGGACCTGTTGAACCTTGGAAACCTTGAGGACCTGTGATGCTCAAACCTGTTGCACCAACTGCACCTGTAGGACCAGTGATGCTGAGACCTGTTGGGCCTGTAACAGATGGGCCAGTTGCACCAACCGCACCTGTAGGACCGCTAGATCCTGTAGGTCCGACAGAGCCAGTTGCACCAGTTGGCCCAACGATACTTGTGCCAGCTACGCCTGTCGCTCCTGTAGGGCCTGTAACACCCTGCGATCCGGTAGGGCCTGTAGCACCAACACCAGTAGCACCCGTAGGACCAACTGCGCCTTGAGATCCGGTAGGACCAGCAGATCCGGTAGGACCTTGGATACTCAGACCAGTAGGACCAGCTAAACCGATCGGGCCAGTTGGACCAGTTGAACCAGAAAGACCAAGTTGACCCATAGGGCCAGTTGGACCAGTTGAACCATTTAGACCTGACGGCCCGGTTTGACCTTGAGCGCCAGTTGGACCAATCGCTCCACGAGCGCCAACTGGTCCAGTTGGCCCTTGGAAGTCAACCGAAGCGATGATGTTACCGATGATGTCGATTGCAATGACGATAGAATTTGAGCTGATTAAGCTACCGATTTTCTGACCACCATCAGCCAAGCTTCCTGGAGCATCTTGAAGAAGAACACCATCTGGACCACAGTAGAGATCTTTACCTAGGCTGAAGTCCCAGTTCCAATTTGCGTTGAATACTACGCCAGAAGTGATGATATTAGCTGTGTCGCCTGGATTCAAATCTTCCATGACGATACCGATCGCACGGCGTGAAGCATCATCTTCATCAGCCAAACCAACTACGTTGGCGCTGATCATTGTTACGCATGAGAAAGCTGGAATTGGCTCATTTGCGATAGCTTGGGTAGACAGAGCTTCAAGCTTAACTGGCGATGTAAAAGCGCCAACGTTGAGGTAAATTGGCGAAGCAGAAGTTAAGAAGCCTGTACCAGACGGATTCTGGATAGCATTCAAATCCGCGCCAAACATGATAAAACCAGCGTCGACTTGATTTGATAGCGTGCCTGGATATGTCAAACCAACTTGTGATCCTACGGATTGTTGAGTAACCGTCGAACCGATTACACTACCAACAAAGACAGCAATGATTGATTCCCAGTATGTGCCATCCCAGATGTACATTGTCGTATTGCTGAGGCAGAACCAAAACTGACCGATGATCGGTGATGTTGGTGCAATAATCGAAACGATTGGGCTTGCAAACGTAAAACCTGTCGTTGTAGCACCGGTTGACTTATTAACCGTGTAGTACAGGTAGTAAGTTGGGTTTGTAGGACGCGTTCCCCAAGATGAATTCCAAGTCAGCGGTCCGAAAGCGTTAACCACCGAGGCAGACTGTTGCAGCAGATAATCATCCGTGCCATAAGCAGCGGCCATTTGAAGAGTAGTTTCAGCTGGCAGCGACAGGTTAACAGCCCCATTTGAGGAATTATATTGTAGGAAGTTGTATGAGTTTGCTGGTACACTAACCAGACCTTGTCTGAACGTAAGCTTCATGGACGTCTCGTCAAAAAGATTATAATGCGGATATTTATAGACACAAAAGGCTAGGAGAGAGTAAACCTCCTAGCCTTTTTCAATCACGAATTAGCTTTTAAACAATAGCTACATTCGCACGAGCGAGATACAAACGACGCTGTGGAACAGAAACTGAGCTACCATTGATTGCTGTCGTTACAGCGGTGAAGTTCAACTGGTCTGTCAGCGTGTTCAGGTTGTTAACCTGCCAAAACCAGCCGCTAGTCAACGCTGAAGCATTTGGATCATTTGCTACTTGATCTGGGTTGCTGATGAGGCGGGTATCACCGTAGATGGCGTTTGATGCATTCGTGTAGTTACCGCGGAAGGTGAGCTGGATGTAACCACGACCGCGGAAATTATACCCATCTCCAGTCGTGGGGTCACCATTACCATAGCGATTAGCATACACATAATTACCAAGAGCGACTGGATTATTGGCATAAGCGGGAGCTGAAGCAGCTGTGAAGCGTGATGGCCAAACTTGCACCAAACGCACCGCTGAATAGTTCAAATTTTCAACTGTGACATTGAAATCCATCGACTCAAATGCAAGCTGAGACAGAAAATATCTCACACGTGTATTTGTGGTATTGATGGAAAACTGATCCATCGCCGCATTTAGTGCTGACGTGATTGCAGCGACGTTTGATTGATTAACCGTCGTTGCAACCTGAGTTACCTGAGCTGGAGTTAAGTAAATTGACATTATGATAGTTGAACCGAATACATCGTACCGTTTGCATTTGCCCAAAGCTTTACGGTGTTAGCTACCGTGTTAAGAAACACGCCATATTGATTTGTTGCTAAGTTGGCGGTTGTTGGATCTGCACCGAGAATCGTGATCGATGGTGTGCCAACTGGGCCAGTAGGACCTGTAGGGCCGCCTGATGCACCTGTAGGACCAGCAGATCCTTGAGGACCAGTAGGACCGCCAGAAGGACCAGTAGGACCTGTTACGCCGATGGGACCAGTCCAGCCTGTAGGGCCCGTAGCACCACCTGGCCCGGTAGAACCAGCAATACCTTGAGTACCAGCTGGACCAGTAGGTCCTTGGAAACCATCAGGGCCGGTTGGACCTTGCTGACCATTTGAACCTGGAGCACCTGTTGGACCAGTTACGCTTGGACCAGTTACGCTTGGACCGGTAGCGCCTGTAGCACCCGTCGGTCCTGTTACTTGTGAAGCTGCACCTGTTGGGCCTGTTGCACCAGTCGGGCCAACGTAACCACGAAGACCTGTTGGTCCAGTTGCTCCTGTTGCACCAGCAACACCACCACCTGCGATACCGCGAGGACCTGTAGGTCCAGTTGGACCAGGTCCGCCAATCAATCCCTGTGGACCTGTTGGACCTTGCATGCCTACATTACCAAGTGGACCTGTTGGACCTTGAATGCCAGTCGGACCTGTAGGACCATCTTGACCAGTAGCGCCTACTGCACCCACCGCGCCCGTTGGACCTGTAGCTCCAAAGCCAGTTGGCCCGGTTACGCCAGTAGGACCAGTTTGTCCATTTACACCTTGTGGGCCTGTAACGCCACGAAGGCCGACCCCAGTTGGGCCAGTTGGGCCGACGCCACCAGTCGGTCCTGTTGGACCTGTAGGATAGACGATTGTGGTGTTTGCCATAAATTAAATCCTTTGAATGTCAATGAAAAATTTTCAATTGAAATGTTGGGTGATATAATCATTCATCACTAGCATGTATTTATTGCACAAATTTGGTAAGGGATTCTTATGCCATATAGCTCAGATTCAGGAAAAGCGTTCATTGATCGTTCGATCGCCAAGCTGAAGCGCTTCGCACCCAAATTGTTCCAAGATGATTTTGTAGCGCCAGGTCCAGTTTCCGTGTTAGATATCGGTGCAGGCTCTGGTACTTACCTCAATCGTTACAAGAACAAGCTCATTCACGGAAAGTTCATAGGAGTAGAAATCTGGGAACCGTACGTTGAACAATTCAAGCTTCGTGAGAAGTATGATGAATTATTCGTATGTGATGCAGAAGCTTACTTCATCAACGAACGTAGTCAATACACTAACTTCACATTTCTCGGTGACATCGTCGAGCATATGGAGAAGGATAAAGCAGCTCGCGTCATAGACAGAGCATTGCAAGCGACAGGCGTTTTGTTCGTGAGCATTCCCATCGGCTACTATCCTCAGGGTGAGTTTGAAGGCAATCCGTATGAAGTTCACGTCACGGATAATTGGACGATCCAAGAAGCTCTTGACTTCCTTGGGCCGAATGTTGTCACCTGGATTCAAGACAATGAGATCGGTGTGTTCGTCATGTCATTGAATCACCGTGCCTATGTTGAAAAAGCTCTCGAAAAGAAGGTTGCAGTCTACGGCATCTGCAAGAATGAACGCAACTTCATCAATCGCTTTCTCGGTAGTGCAGTAGAAGCTGACCAAGTTGTCATCTGTGACACTGGCTCTACTGATGGTACCTGGGAAGAAATTTCTAACTGGGTTGAAAATCATGATCATATCGTCGCCAAGAAGATCTTCGTAGATCCGTGGCGATTTGACGATGCTCGCAACACGTCTTTGGCTTTGGTTTGGCCTGAAATCGACGTTTGCATCTCGCTCGATGTTGATGAGTATCTCTCTGAAAACTTCATCACGGAAACTAGAAAGTATTTCCATCGTCTTCCAAACACTACCAGGCTGAATCACCGCTTCTCGACGTTCTGGACGGAAGATGAAAAGAGCTTCTCAGATCACTGGCATGAACGCATTCACGCTCGTGCTGGATATCGCTGGGTTCTTCCAGTTCATGAAAAGCTTGAAACTCATGGTGAAGAGCAAGTTCACTTCAATGACAAGATCCGAATGTTCCAGAAGCCGGACTTAAATAAAGCTCGTAGCTCATACAAAACCCTGCTCGAGCAATCGGTGAAAGAGCGTCCAGACATTTGGAAGTCATGGTCATTCCTGGCTGGTGAATATCAACAGTGCCAACAACCAGAGCTGGCAGCAGAAGCGATTCAAAAAGCTCTAGCCCTGCCTGACAGTGACAAGTCATACTTGAACTTGCAGCTCGGTTACATCTATGAAGCTCTACAAAAGCATGACAAAGCACTTGAGCATTTTGCTTCTGCTTCATTCTATGCGCCGCATGTCCGTGAATACAAAGTTCGCATCGCAGATTACCTTGCTCGTCAAGGGCAGCACAGCAGATCAAATTTCTACCTGATTGAAGCTTCTCACATCAAGGATAGAACGTATGGCTATGAATATGACCCAGCTTGCTGGGGTGAAGACTTTGACAAACGAGTGCACCAAGCCCTCGCATCTGAAAATGAACTATGAAAGTTGTACTTTACACAATCAGCAAAAATGAAGAAGCGTTCTGTGAACGCTTCTACAACTCAGCCAAGGAAGCAGACGAAGTTATCGTTGCCGACACCGGCTCTACAGATGGCACGGTAGCCAAGCTTAGATCACTAGGAGCTACCGTCCATGAGATCAAGGTCGATCCTTGGCGTTTTGATGACGCCCGAAATGCATCTCTAAATTTCGTTCCGTCTGATACAGAGATTTGTGTCTGTATTGACTTGGATGAAGTGCTTACACCAGGGTGGCGTGCGGAAGTTGAGAAGGCTTGGACAGCTAACACAACTCGGCTTCGCTACCAGTACTGGTGGAGCGTTAATCCAGATGACACCCCAGGTGTTTCATTCTGGTATGACAAGATTCACTCACGCTTCGGTTATCGTTGGGTGAATCCTGTTCATGAAGTGTTGGCGATCTATGGCCGTCCTGAAGTTCAAAGCTTCTGTGACAAATTTACGTTGAAGCACTTTCCAGACCACACGAAGTCACGTGGTTCTTATCTTCCGCTGCTTGAACTTTCTGTCAAAGAGGATCCTGAAAATGACCGCAATTCGCACTACCTTGGCCGCGAATACATGTTCTACGGGCAACCTGATAAAGCTATCGAAGAGCTTAAGAGACACCTATCGCTCAAAAGCTCTACCTGGACCTCGGAAAGGGCCGCGAGTATGCGCTTTATTGCTCGGTGCTACAACACGAAAGGGGATCACATCGAAGCGGTAGCTTGGGCATTACGAGCTACAGCAGAGGCACAATTTGATCGTGAAGGTTGGGTTGAGCTGGCTAGATATTACTACCACCAGAAAGATTGGGTTGGTGTGTATTTTGCAGCTACCAAGGCAACCGACATCACGATTCGGCCTGCGTCATACATCTGTGAACCATTTGCTTGGGGATCAGAACCGTGGGACCTTAAAGCTCTAGCAGCGCATAATCTTGGCCTGAAGCAGGTGGCTTTGGATGCTGGGCTTAAAGCTCTCGAATTTGAGCCAAATGATGAAAGGTTGAAAAATAATGTCACATTCTATAAAGCTGGATTAGAATAAAAGTTCTTAGGAGCATTCCCTTAATGTCAACTGTTGCACAACTATCAAAGGAAGCGTTTGAGCAAATCTTTCGCGATGTAAAAGCAAAAGGTAAGTTCTGCAGTCCTCGTGGTCAAAAAGTCATTGAAATTGAAAATTACACATATGAGCTTCCGCCGTATGTGCGATTTCAAAACTTTGAAAGTCGTAAGCTGAAGCTCCCTTACATCAAGGAAGAGTTTCTGTGGTATCTTCATGCCGATGCGCATGACACATCGATCACCAAGCACGCCAAGATGTGGGAATCATTGATCAATAGTGATGGAACGATCAATTCCAACTATGGTCAGTACATCTTCGGTAAGAATGGACTTGGTGGTACGATCGCAGGCTCGCAGTTTGATCGTGCAGTTGAGGCGCTGAAGAGCGACAAGGATACTCGTCGTGCATCGATCGCCATCTTGCAAGGTCGTCACCTGCTTAGCAACACCAAGGATGTACCGTGCACTTATTCCATGAACTTCCGGATTCGCAATGACCGCCTCAACCTATCGGTTCACATGCGCAGCCAAGACGGTGTATTCGGTATGGGTAATGATGCACCGACCTTCTCCTTCGTGCAAGAGATGGTTTACGCTTCACTGAAGGATACTTATCCTGAGCTGGAGCTTGGCAACTATCACCACGTCGCCGATTCATTCCACGTGTATGAACGTCACTTCGAAGTTCTTGAAGCTATCGCCAGCGGTAATGACAAGTACATCGATGTTGAATGTCCTCAGATCAAGAATGAAGATGAAGTAAAGCACCTGATCAATGACATTCGCTTTGCAGCTCATCCGCACGCAATCCACTCGCATGAAGCAACGAACTTTGGTGGCAGTTTCTTCTCGGAACGATTCGCCCACATGATCATGCAAGGTTCAAAGAAAATCAGCAATAACTATGACTTCTCGTCATGGCTCCTCTCACCGGTATAAACAATGTCGCAAGTTCTCTGTATCAAGCTCGCCAATGGCGATGAAATCATCGGCCGTCACGTCGAAAAACTCGATGACAGCCTCGATCAAGGTGTCTCCACTATCACCCTGAAGCAAATTCGTCAGGTCGTAGTACAGCAAGTTGGTAGCGGCCAATTCGCACCAGCTCTCATGCCGTGGATCGTCTCGAACGCAGACGTAGAAGTAGAGATTAACATGAACCTTCATGGCCTAGCTTTGTTCATGCCGCGTTCAGAAATTGAATCGAGCTACCTCGAACAAACTGGCGGCATTAAGGTCGTCAAGACTCCCACCAAAATTGCATTGAGCTAAGCACCATGAGCGATCGTAAAGTATCTTTTATCGAGTTGAATGAAGATGTTACGGCCGCTCAGCTTAAGCTGCTGTCGACGCTGTTCAAATCAGTTGTCACCACCAGCGCAGGCCGAGTGTTTGTAGGTGGTGACACCGTTTCTATCACTGAAGTCACGAAGGTAATCAATGGGACAGATTAAGCACATCGTTATTGAGGGTGTTGATCGACTTGGTAAGGATTCTCTCATCGATGGAATCCAGCAAAAGTTGGGATATTTCTTGACGCTCCACTATCAGAAACCGCTGAAGTTGGATGTGTACGCTGGGTTCACGGATCCTCTCCGTCACTACCAAGAAATGTCATTTCATACGATGTTCAACATTCTCAATGGAAATGATCGAGTAATTCTCAACCGTGCACATCTCGGTGAAGTTGTGTATGCACCGCGATATAGAGGTTATGATGGCAGCTACGTGTTCCACCTCGAGGAGCTTTTTGCAAAGACTACGTCACATTATCGTGAGCAATCTCTGCTGGTACTTCTCACCACGTCTAACTTCGGCTTCATTCAAGACGATGGAATGTCATTCGACTTTTCTAAGAAAGAAGAAGAACAGGCTGACTTTATCGCAGCCTTCGACAAGTCGATGTTCACAAACAAAATCTTGATCGACGTCGCTGCCAAGGATGGTGGTTATCGTCCTAAAGAAGACATCCTTCAAGAAGTGCTCAACGCTTATTCAAAATAAGCCAGTTTAACCCACGGAGCTCACAAAAGTGTTTACTTTTGTGAGCTTTTGATGTATAATATCTCTAATGGATGAACACTTAGAGGTAGAGATGTCCACCTTCAAATGTAACTGCAAGATGGTCGGTGATTTTATCTTCCGTGAGGTTGCACTGTCATGAGTATCGAAGCAATCAAAGAACATCTCGGCGCTATTTCCAGCTTGCTCGCTCATCAAAATATGAGAGCAGAGCTCAAGTACAACAGCGTAGAAGAATTTACGCTGAAGCTTGGAATGGAGTGCAAAGCAGCGCCGTACGATGAACGCTTTATCACTCCATTTCGCACTCCGAAAGAATGCTTCAAGAATGCAATTCTGCTCGCGGTGGCAAACCCTGAGCTCACCTACGTCGAAGGTTATTTCTACCGCGACATTATCCCGATCAATCATGCCTGGTGCATCACTGCTGACTGCACGGTTGTTGACCCTACGGTGCTTGATCCTGAAGCGTTTAGCTACTTCGGCATTCCGATGCAAACAGACTTTGTCATGGGTTACGTGATGAAGAAAGGAACCTACGGAGTGCTTGATGATTGGACGAACCAATTTCCGATGCTTCACCATGATGTTAAAGAAGAACAATTCTTGAAGGTGATGAAATGACCAAAATTCACATGGATGGACGGGACCTCGTGCACATCATGAGCGTTAATATCGGCGCCGCTTATGTGTCGGTAGAAGATGCAGCTAAGCGGCTGAAGGTTGAAGTAACTCGCGAACCGATCGTCATGCAGATCTACCCTGAAGTTCCTGATAGAGCGTACTCGATCAGCGATGAAGATCTCTGCGTGCTGCTCGAAGGATTCTCATCCTACAAGATGACGAAGACTAGCAATCTTACCGAAGCATTGAGCCAGATCAGAAACCTTCATGGCGAACATAAAGTCACCTATCGTGACGGCAATGTGCTTCGCCTGTCAAAGCCTTTCAATCACAGCACAGTAATCTAAAGAGGAATCTACCATGAGTAACACTATCGCCTTGGACGGCGACGGAGTAATTTTTGACTATCGCAAAGCGTTCCCAATCGTTTGGGAAGCCGCGTTCGGCGAGAAGCTGGAGATGGTTCGCCCAGACGCGTATCATGCAACCACTGCGTACGGTATCGAGTGGAAGAATGAAGAGCAGAAGGAGTGGTTCTTCAAGAATTTCACTGAAGAAGTTTGGGCGACCATGCCGCTCTTTGATGGCGTAGTTGAAGCCTGCGGTCTGCTTGTAGACGCCGGGTTCAATCTCACAATCGTCAGCTCGATGGATCACCGCTTCGGGTTAGCTCGTCATCGTAACTGCCAGTTACATTCTCTGCCGATCAATGAAGTTCACGCTGTAAAGCGAGTGAAAGGCGAAAGTAATCCGAAACTTCCAGTGATTGACCAGCTGAAGCCCGCCGCGCTCGTCGATGATCTTGTTGATAATTTTGAAGGTCTCGACGTCAGCGTTCACTGCGCGTTCATCAACTATGGTCGATTTGATTGCCCAAGCAAGGACAGCCACATCAAGCCAGATTCATCGCACGGTAGTTTGTTGGAGTTCGCGATATTTTGGTTGAATGAATGTAATAAAATGTATCCCGTTGCATAAATAGTCTCTACAGACTAAAGTCCACCGCAAAACGAAAACCTAGAAGTATAATAAAGATCGTTTTGTGAGTGGACTTTTGTTGTCTACTCATCTCTGATGAGGTGTATTATGGCTCAAAAAGGAAAGTTTTCGATGCTTGTCATCGGCCTCTTTGCTGTGCTTTTCGTGTCAGTTGTATTGTCATCAAGCACACCAACTATCATTTACATTTTGCTTGCGAGCATCGTTCAGAAAAAGCTGAACATCATGACCGGCAAAGAAGACACTAAAGAAGATTTGCCACGTGTGTATGCGTCGAAATCAATTGAGGAACTTGCGACCATGCACCAAGAGAAGCTGAATCTTATGAAAGAATATACTGAGCAGGTAGACAAAAGATTAGATGATGTCTACGATCGAATAAACAAGCTGTAAGATCATTGCTCATTAAAGGTGCTTTTAAGCACCTTTAATTTTACACACCTGCGTTGGCGAATTATAATGGCCTCACCATAAACCAACAAAGGATTCAAAATGAAGAAGTTTCTCCTGGTTGCAGCGCTAGGCTTTTTCAGTGCAGCATCATTTGGCCAGCAAGTCATCGGGTCTGTCAATTCGGCATTTCACGTCTTCGGATCCGACAAGATCGTAGTTGAAGCGTTCGATGACCCGAAGGTCGCTAACGTCACCTGCTATCTCAGCAATGCTCAAGCCGGCGGACTCAGCGGAGCAGTAGGTCTAGCTGAAGATCCATCTGAAGCTTCTATCGCATGTCGTGCAGTTGGAAACGGTCAAGCCCGCGTTACTCAGTCTTTCGTCAACGGCGAAGACGTATTTGTTCAATCTCGTTCTCCGCTCTTCAAGAAGATGCATATCACCCGCTTCTTTGACCAACAGCGCAATGTCGTTGTCTACCTGTCATACACCGACAAGCTCGTTGATGGTTCACCAAAGAACTCCATCTCTGTGGTGCCTCTAGCAGGCAAATAAATACATGTCTAAAATTTACCATCTCAAAGCTATTGTTGCGACACCTGTTGGCCAACTCACAGGCAACTTGAATTCAGCCCCTATTCCGTCATATGAAGAAGCTGTATCTCTTCGTGATCGTACGCAAGTATCGCTTCGTAGCAAGGATTGGATCGTGCTGCATACGCCAGAACCAACAGCATCGGACGGCAAGGCTGAAAGCTTCTTGTCGAAAGAGCTGCTAGCGAACAGCGCCGTCCTGTTCATCATCACTGAAGAGTACAAACTTGTCGAATAAGATTTTCCTAATGTGTCCTGCCAAATACTTTGGCGTCACATACAACATCAATCCTTGGATGACAGACAACATCGGCTTGGTCGATACCGGTCTGGCATTCAAGCAGTGGCAACAGTTTCGAGAAGAGCTGCACAAAGCTGGCGCAACCACTAAGCTGATGACACCAGTTCAGTCACAACCTGACATGGTTTTTGCAGCAAATGCCGGTACTTTTTTTCCGATCGAGAATGATTCTGATGAGAAAATCTTCATTATCTCTCGTTTCAAGCATCAAGCAGAGCGTGGTGTAGAAGAAGAAAACTACCTGAAGACTGTTCGCCGGCTTGCACCAGACTATCCGATGTTAGAGCTTCCTCGCCGCAATGACATTGCTTTTGAAGGTGACGCTGATATCATTCAAGCTGGTAAGACCACGATCATCGGCTATGGGCAGCGTACGAATGAAGCTGGGTTACATGAAGTTTACAAGGTGCTTGACGCCTCGGCACGAAAAATTCTGGCTTTGCGTCTCGTAAATCCAGACTTCTTCAACCTGGACATGTGCTTCTTCTACCATGAGTTCGATCATCCAGATCTAGCTCTCCGACGTAAGCTCATCATGGCATACAAGGATGCATTTTCAGTAGAAGATGCTTCAAGAATCGAACAATTTGCAGCTGCAAATTCCACAGCTCTGGTGTGGGTAACTAAGGAAGACGCTTATCGACTCGCCTGCAATGCAGTTGGCATCGATAACACTATCCTGCTGAACAACATCTCGGTCAATGTTGAAGAATATCTCAACAAAATTTGGCCTGGTGAGCTCAATATTGTTCGGGTTAGACTCACTGAGTTCTTGAAAGCTGGTGGCGGTGCCAAGAGCTTGCTTCTCGAGATGCCACAAGCTATTTGAAAATAGCAACGAAAAATATACACCGATAAATAGCCGGTATATGATTCACATACGGTAACCGATAGACGGTTACCGGTTCTTTAAGAAGAGTCTTCTTATGTCCCAGAATTTCAAAACTGCAGCAGCAGATGTATCCTCGGCCGGTAGTATCGGCTCTCTCACAACTCAAAAACCTGGTGATCGTCAAGTTTCTCTTGGCATTTACATTGGTCGTTTCTCTCCCTTCCACCTTGGTCACGCAAACGTTATCTCTCGAATGATCGAGAAGTATGACTATGCCCTGATCATCGTCGGCTCGTCAAATCAACCACGCACCACCAAGAATCCGTTCACATATAACGAGCGAACACAGATGATTCAAGAGTGGGCCGTTGATACTTTTGGCCCGCAAGTAAGTCGCAAATTGTTTTTCCGTCAAGGCATCGACGTACCGTACAATGACAATCTTTGGATCAAGGGGATTGATCAGCATGTGTATGACGTAAGTCAAGAAGTCAAGTGCCTGGAAAGCGCAACGCAACCTTGCCTCGATCCGTGGCTGTCTGGAATCGAAATCAAGAGCTTCCTCACAGGCTCTGATCGTGATGATTCAACGTACTACCTGAAGTACTTTCCAAAGCTTGTCAAAGACCTCGTCGTTCATGATGATCGAATCAGCAAAGCGCTCAGCGCAACTATGGTTCGTGAAATCTACTTCGGTGGGTTCTTCAATGGCAAACCTATCGATGATGTCATGTATGAGCTTCTGTTGAAGTCATTCCTGCCAGCGTCGACTTGGGATTTCCTTGTTAGCTTCAAGCTGCTTAACACGTACGCAACGTTGCAAGCTGAGTTCCGCTTCATTGAAGGTTACAAGAAAGCTTGGGAAGCTGCACCATATGCTCCGATCTTCGTCACCGTTGATTCGGTCATCATTCAATCAGGCCAGATCCTGATGGTGAAGCGTCGTGGTCAACCTGGCAAGGGGCTGTATGCTCTGCCTGGCGGTTTCTTAGAGCAAAATGAACGTCTGTTCGCTGCTGCTCTTCGTGAGACCAAAGAAGAAACTCGACTCAAAGTATCACCGGCTGCGCTGAAAGGCTCCTTCGTCAAGAAGGAAATCTTTGACTTGCCAGAACGTTCACTGCGTGGTCGTACGATCACCGTAGCTTACATGTTCCAACTTCCTGAAACTGGTGAACTGCCGGAAGTAAAGGGGTCGGATGACGCTGAGAAGGCCGAGTGGATTCCGCTGTCCAAGATCGCCAACATGCGTGATCAGCTGTTCGAGGACCACTTCGATATCATCGCTACGATGGTTGGTGGTGGATCGCTGTAACAAAATCTGGCCGCCTATGTTATAATCTACATAGGCGGCTCTTGTAGTAAACGTTGCCGATAGACGGCTTCGTCTTTATGAAAGAGACTTTCATGCTTAAGAAAATTCAAACTCAAAAAGCTTCACTGAACCGCCTTGGTTACAATTTAATACTCGATGTGGATTCGTACAAGCTGTCGCATTGGCTTGTGTACCCAGAGAAAATTCAAGGTATGTTCGCCTACATCGAGCCTCGGCGCAAAGGTAAGCTCGTCGTGCCATTTGGCATGCAGATGTGGGTTCGCAAGTGCTTGCTCGATCCAATCACCAAAGCAGATGTGGATGAAGCAGAAGAATTTGCTATCAACCACATGGTTCCGTTCAATCGCCAGGATTGGGACTACATCGTCGAGAAGTATGATGGCTATCTGCCGGTAGTGATTCGTGGTGTCAAGGAAGGTATGATGATGCCTTCGAGCAACGCGATCGTGACGGTGGAATGCACCGATAAGCGCCTGTTCTGGCTCGCCTCATACATCGAAACGACGATGCAACGCGGCGTCTGGTATCCGACAACGATCGCCAGCAATGACCGTGAGAAGTATGACATCATCGCTAAAGCAGTTCGCCGTTCGTGCGATGATGCCTTCTTCAATGTGATCATGTCATTCTCTCTGCATGATTTTGCTGGTCGCGGTGTAACTTGCGAAGAGCAAGGTCAGATCGGCGGTGCTGCTCACTGTGTATTCTTCCGTGGGTCGGATACGATCTCTGGTGTTCGTGCTGCAAACTTCTATTACTTCGAACGCATGGCTGCCTTCAGCGTTCCTGCAACTGAACACAGCATTCAGACAGCTTACGGGCCTGAGCACCAAGAAGCTTACATCGAAGCAATTCTCGATGCGTACGCAAAGCCTGGCGCTATTCTGTCTCTGGTGATCGACGGCTACAACGTCTTCCGTGAGGCAGAGCTGCTTTGCACGAAGTTCAAGCAACGAATCATCGATTCTGGTGCGAAGGTCGTCTTCCGCCCTGACTCTGGTGATCCTGTTGAAATCATCAGCTGGTTACTCGATCTGCTCGAGAAGCACTTCGGCACGACGATCAACACGAAGGGCTACAAGGTGCTCAACCACGTTGGTATCATCCAAGGTGACGGCATCAACTACGAGATGATCGCAAAGATCTTGAATCTTCTTGAAGATAAGAAGTTCGCTGCATCGACGATCGTCTACGGCTCCGGCGGCGATCTGCTGCAAAATGCAAAGCGAGATGATCTGAGCTTTGCACAGAAGTCCAGTGCTATCCTGCTTGACAGCGGTGAGTGGGTCAAGATCTTCAAGGATCCAATCACTGATCCAGGCAAGAAGTCGAAGGCTGGTCGCCTGACCACCGTTCGCAGCCGTCTCACAGGTGAATGGAGCACGTTGCAAGTTGGAGAATTCGATGTAGAGTTCGAAGACATGATGTGGACCATCTATGATCATGGCAAGGTACCGAACACGCTGACGTTGGAGCAGATTCGTCGCTTCAATGGAATCGTACCACTCGGTGAAAGTATCCCAGAAGAGCTGGGGCTGTAAAGTTTTGGGGAGGGGAAACCCTCCTTTTGCATTTTGGAGTTTCAATGAAGAAGATAGCGATCACAGGCGGTATCGGTTCAGGAAAATCGATGGCCGTAGAAATGTTGAAGAAGCAGCTGAATGACAATGTGATGTTCTTCAGCGTCGACGAGATCGTCAGAAAGTTGTACCATGACCAGAAATTTCAGGACGAGCTGGTCAGAGAGTTTGGCGACTGTGATAGAGCGATTTTAAGCAATTGGGCTTTTGAAAGCAAGCAGATTCGTAACAAGCTTGAAGATTTATTCTCGGTGGCAGTTGTTAGTCAGCTTGAGAAGATCCTCATCGATGAAGACGATATTCCCGCAGTCTTCGTGGAATTTCCACTGTTGTTTGAAAACAATTGGGAAAGTCGATTTGATTTGACAATACTCATTACAGCAGATCTTGACGTACGTTTCAAGCGTGTTGCTGCTCGAGATGGTATGGCTAGAAGTAAGTTTGACTCTGTCGTTCACGCTCAGATGCATGAAGATGAGAAGATCGACAAAGCTGATCTCGTCATTTACAACAACTATGAGAAACCAGAATGGCTACAAGAAACAATCTTCGATTACGTGACGACGGACCCGATTCTGAAGGAACTGAGGAAATGCTGAGAAAGCGAACTGTTGGGTTGCTAGCAGGCTCATTTGATCTGATGACTCGTGGACACGTAGACGTGGTGGTGCAGGCAGCTAAGATTGTAGACTTGCTCTACATCATGGTGGCATCAAACTCATCGAAAAAGTCTCGTTTTGACGTTGGCACGAGGATCGGAGTCATACTTGATTGCATCGCTGAGCACAGATATGGGCACAAGGATGAGATTGAATGCTCTATCCAAGTTCGCAGCCTTGATGACTCGCTGTTGCTTGTAAATCAAGCACATCAGCTTGGCGCGCACATTCTCTTCCGTGGCATTCGTAATACGATCGACTTCGAGTATGAGAAGAGCTTGGCCGACGTCAATCGCGAAATTCAGAAGAATGTTACAACAGTCTTTGTGACACCGCGACCAGACATGTCAATTATCTCTTCATCGCTGGTGGATGGCGTAGTTGGGAAAGAAGGCTGGGAAAAGATCGTCAAGAAGTGGGTGCATACTCCAGTCATCAGAGCTTACAAGAAAAGAAACGGCTTGTAGACTTAAAATATCCAACGCCGTGACGCAGTGATATAATCTATTCATATTCAAACACTTGGATAACCTAGCAGGTTTACAGCTTGCTAGGTTTAGATTATAATGTCTCTAATAGACGGTGGTCTTATGGAAAACGTAGTAGACCTGGATGGTTTGATCAATCTCTTGGAGCAAGCAAAGAAAATCCGTGAAGAGCGTGGTAACCTAGCTGTAACTACGCTTGTTCGTGAAGAAACTTCACACGGCTGCTTCTTTGAAGAGCGAGATCTTCCTGCAGAAATTCGTTTGTCCACCAGCGCAATTGATCCTGTCGCAGTTGAAATTGTTATCGTTTAAGTGATGAAGACCTGTCTGCAACATATCTTAGACCTGCACCAAGTTTGCAGGTTCATGAGCACAGATGGTAGAACACTTGGACCAGCTTCGAACAGTGAGATTAAGCGTTGGTTTGATGGTGAGAAGAAGGTAGAGATCAATTTCGTGCGGGTTGCGTCAGGTGATCCACTACCGCCAGTTATCAAGAGTATCGTTATCTCTCCCAAGAACAAGGAACGTCGTTGCACGCTGTACTATGACCATGACGTCACCCTCATCCAAGTAAAGGAGTAATTATGTCGATGCCAGGCAGAGTGAATCCGCATATAGTTGGACGAAAGCTAACTCATCTGTTAGCTGAAGTCACCAAGGACCCAGCTTCCTTTATCGCTGACGCCGATCGAATCGAATTTCTGATCAATCGTGACGGCAGAGAAACGCTCCTTCCAAAATTAGCAGAGCTGAAGCGCATCTATCGCAACGCGGCGATAGCGCTAAAACGGCGTGATGAGTATCAGCATAACATCACGTTGCCAGATGGCACTACGTCGGTTAAGATTATTCGCCCTCAACGCAATAATCCCTTCCGCAGGAAGTATGTGCAATCTGCAGTAAATCATCGCGGGCTAGAGCGGATTTCCAAGCTGCTCTAGCAAGTGTTGTTTCTCTTAGATTTTAGTTGAAAAGCTAAAATATCACTCTTTTGTGATGTGGTATATTATGCTCCAATGGTTCTCATTGGAGCATTCTCATGCCACAAGCACAACAAGTCATTCAACGTCTCCAGACGTTACGTCCATTCTTTGCTCTTTTAGTTGGTCTTCCAGCATCTGGTAAGTCGACCTTCACGAAGCTCGCTAAAGAATCTATCGACATTACTGTCATCAGCACAGATAACATGATTGATGAGTGGGCTGCCGCAAACGGCATGACCTACTCGCAAGCTTGGGATAAGTGTCCGATGAAGGAATTCAACAAGCGCTTCCAAGAAGAAATTGATCAAGCGGTTGCTGAACAGAAGAACATCTTCATCGATCGCACGAACATGTCATCGAAGTCTCGTAAGAGCTTGGTGTCAAAATCTTCAATTGGCCATACCAACGTGGCCATCAAGTTTGACGTACCTGACAAGGTGTTGCAAGAGCGTCTTGCTTCCCGAGCAGCTGCTACTGGAAAGTTCATTCCACAGCATGTGATCAAGAGCATGACGGATTCTTACATGCCACCGTCGAAAGCGGAAGGCTTCAAGTACATCATCGAGCTGGTGCAATGATTGCATAAATAAGAGTGTCGGAAACGGCACTCTTAAGTCTACCCAGGGCATCGGAGACCGAGCCAAAAGCTCGTCATCTTTATGCGATCATTAACTTGCCGAAGAAATATACTAAGGGCGAGGCACGCCAATACCTCCTAGATAAGTACTCGCCGAACGACCTTTCACCGCTAATGTGGACTTGTCCCTTCATCTCCTTGGACAATGTTCTCCCTACAGTAACTAACTTCATCGCGAATAATCCTGCGTTCGCCAGCAAAGTCTTTGAAGAACATGGATCATCTAAGTTCTTCGGAGAGCGCATTGGAAGAGGCGAGGTACTCGTCTACTTCATCTATGATTACATAGAGCTTGGTGGAGCAAGCAGTTCAACTGACATTCTAGTAGATGGAGAACCTTTTGCGGAGGTCAAATCAGCTCGAAGAGTTGGTGACAGCTATTCATCTTTCATGCTAGGAACTGATGAGATTTTGCCATCTTTCAACTTCGTTCAAGTGATTACTAAGCTGCTCATTAAGCTTTCTAAGCAGAAGCTCTTAAAGATGCCAGACAATCCGATGCACGTCTCTAAGAATCTTCTTGACCACATTAGGCAGCTCGCGCCAGAGCAAGTAGCTAAAGCGGAAGATACTTACTTCAATGAGCTTTTCAAAACCTCAATAGGAAGTAAACCTTACCTCTTTTTCGACCAAGCTACCAATCTACCGATAGCATTTACTGTCTTGGATCGCACAAAGCTAGAGATAGAACGAATCTCCTCTGGATTAACACGAGTTTTGTTCAAGCCTTAGTTTACATTGACTTGATTATGTGATAAGATGATTTAATCTTGTTACTTATACCATGATCTTAAAGGATTCCAATGCGATTCTACGGCATCAAAAACATGTACATGGGCGGTATCCACACCGGCATTCAATGTGGCCACGCCCTTGGTGAAATCATGCGCAAGTATGGTCGTCCGAAACTAGCGTTAGGCGACCAGCATTTGATCAACAAGCACCTGTGCGATACCGTCTGGGATTTTATTGACAACCACAAAACATGGATCTTGCTTGATGGTGGCTACGCCTCAAACCTGCGTTCGATGCTCGAAGTGTTCGCTAAGCATAGCGATGAATTCCCGTTTGCAGAGTTTCATGAAGAGCAAGAAGCGCTCGACGGTGCACTGACAGCGATCGGCATCATTCTTCCACCATGGATTTATGACTGCCGTAGGTCGGATGATGAGCGTGGTATGATTCGCTATATTCTCCGTGAAGCAATTCCTACTGAAGGCGGCTACTCCAAGCTGAAGGAAACGATCCACAATGTCGGCGATCATTACTTTGACCTGATTCACGCCGTCAAGTCTTGCAAGTTCGCAACGTAAGCAGCACCCTCACGGCCGGCATTCGTCGGTCTTTCTTTTCTTCATATGAAATTCTCTGAACGTCCAGAGGTAAGTCTTCTTCATGACCTCCTAAAGAACAAAACACTCGACACCAGCACGTTTTCACAAGCTGAGTGGGATGAGATCAATCGTCGCACCAAGATTCTAGCAGCTATCAATCACAGCCGCCCTGGTGGTCGAGGTGATAGCTTTGCTGTGTGTATGGAACGACAGCGCTATGGTGAGGTGAGTGAGTATGCTCTTCAAAAGCTCATCAATGCGGAAGTACGAATCTGTGAGATGCATGACCCAGCAAATAATGGTCTCTACCACTATGATGCTGTGCTTGACGGAAGATTCAAGCTAGAGTTTAAGTGTCTTCAGATGCTCAACACGACAGTCTCATGGAGCAAGCTGGAAAAGATCCAGCACATGCTCGAGCACCTCGATGACCTTGATGCGATCATCATCTCAAAGTGGAGTGCCAAGGCTAATTTCTTTATGCCGTGGTATCTGCTCAATCCAAGCACGCTGATGGATAAGCTGGAGATCTCTAAGTTCAAGGGACTTTTCTATGCGTCTGGCAGAGCAACACCAGGCTCAGATTACATCCTGCTGAACACAGAGCTCAACAATAATTTCTTCAATGAGTTCAAGCATGAGGGCAGGCTGGATGCTCCGGATGAAGTCATTGCTACTCCGGAAGAACTTCAAAGAGCTGCAAGTCTGGCCGAGACGTATCAAGGTCTGGAAAAAGCCGATCTAGCCATCGCAAACCATGTAGAAACATTCACGGACATTCCATTTTGACGAAAAATGCTCAAAAATGGCCGTAAATTGATGTTTACATTTTTCCCGGATGATGTTAAAATTATCATGTAAGTTGATAAAGCCAACCGAGAAATTATGACAAATCCCAAACAAGACAAATCGATCGAACAAAAGTATCGAAAGCTGACCGACGTCGAGCACTGCTTGATTCGTCCTGGTCGCTACATCGGTTCGATCGTACCGTTCACCGGCAAAACGTTCGTTCCGGTTGAAGGTAAGTTTGAACAAGTAGAACTCACGTGGGTTCCTGGTTTCCAGAAGATGTTCGACGAGATTATCACCAACTCCGTCGACTTTTCCAAGCGGCCTGAAGGTAAGCACCTGGATACCATCAAGGTGGTGATCAACCAGGAATCAGGAGAACTTTCCGTTGAAGATAACGGTGGTATCCCGGTAGTGTTGCACACGCAGGAAAACGAATATGTGCCGACGATGATCTTCGGCTACCTTCGCTCCGGCTCGAACTTCGATGATGAAGACGAGGATGATAACACTGGAGCCGGTCAAAATGGTGAAGGTTCGTCGCTCACCAACATTTTCTCCACGAGGTTCACCGTCGAAACTTGCGACGGCAAGAACAAGTTCAAGCAAACGTGGACCAACAACATGATGACGGCTTCCGAACCGACCATCTTGCCGGCCAGCGGCACTAAGGGATTCACCAAGATCACCTGGCTGCCGGACTACGCGCACCTTAAGATGACGCTGGATGATGGCAACTATGACAAGCTCGTCAAGCGCGTGTATGACGTCGCCGGTTGTAATCCGCACCTCAAGGTTTTCCTGAACGGCGAACGCATCAAGATCAACTCGTTCAAAGACTACATCGCGATGTATGATCCGGTGTATGAGTATGACGAGTGCCCGGACTGGCAAGTCGGTGTTACGCACAGCGATGAAGGCTATCAGCAAATCTCGTTCGTGAATTCGACAGAGACGATGCAAGGTGGTACTCACACCGCCGACGTCGTCTATGAGATCGCCAATAAAATTCGCGACCACTTCAAGACCAAACACAAGGTTGATGTTCGTCCGACCGACATCTTTAACCACATGCGCATCTTCGTGAACGTAACGATGGACCGTCCTCGTTATGACTCGCAAACGAAGGAACGCTTGATGACGGATAAGAAGCAATGGCGCTCGGTGTACACGGCTAGCGACAAGTTCATCCAACGAGTTCTGAAGTCCGAGATCATCCAACGAGTTCTCGACTGGGTCGAAGCCAAGAAGAAGGCCGAAGAGATGGCCAAGCTTCGTGAGGCCAACAAGGACCTGAAGTCCACGTCTGTCAAGAAGATTACCAAGCTGCAAGATGCAAACTGGGCCGGCAAAAAGCCTGAAGAGTGCATTCTGTTCCTGACCGAAGGTGATTCGGCTGCTAAGGCCGGACAATCTGTCTGTGATCGAAATACCATGGGCTTCCTGGCACTTCGCGGTAAACCGCTGAACGTCAACTCGGTCGACCTGGTGAAGATCTTCGGCAAGAAGGAAAAGAAGAACGGCGAGGAAGAGCGAAATGCTCAGGGCCAAGAGTTCATGAACTTCATGGCAGCGATGGGGCTGAAGATCGGCGTGCCGGTGACCTCGATCAAACAGCTTCGCTATGCGAAAATCGGTATCATGACTGATGCCGACCATGACGGTGCAGGCCACATCACAGGCCTCCTGATCAGCAATATTCATAAGTTCTGGCCGGAGCTGTTCGAGCTTGGTGTTATGCACCGCTTCATTACTCCGCTGGTGAAGGTCTGGGCAAACGGTAGCAAAAAGCCAATCGCCTTCTATGAGCAGCATGAGTTCGACGGTTGGCTCGCCAAGAATCCGACCACCAAGTACAAGATGAAGTATTACAAAGGTCTCGCAACCTCGCAAAACGATGAGTTCCGTGAGTACCTGACGAACATCAATGATCACATCATCCGCATCGATATCATCGACCAGGATGACCGTGATGATATTGACCTGGTGTTCGGCAAAGGAGACGGCGCCGCTAATAAGCGGAAAGTCTGGCTCGACCTCGAAGTATAAGACGGTGGGAGGCCGAAGCCTCCCACCTTTGCATTTACTGGAGACGCATCATGGCAGAGCAAGAACGTGAGTATGAACTTCGCATCATTGCAGAAAATCAAGCTGGCACAAAAGTGCACCGCTGGAAAGCGGTTAACGTGGTGAAGGTTTCGGAGATAGCGAAGCCTGAGCTCGACAAAATCTACGGCGTCAATAAGTACAAGATCGTCGGCATCATTGAGGTTTAAGCTCCATCTGTCTAAAGCCGGCATAGCCCGGCTTTCTTTTTCACCGCCGGAAGCGGCTCAAAAGGTCACCATTTCTGGCTGAGTTTGAGCAGGACTAGCCATGTGCACTCTCACAACTCACCGCTTATACCTCCTCACGGAGTCTTTTCTTGGCTCCTTTTCTCTTCCAACACGACCCATCCGACCGAACGGTTTAAATTCCATTTTTCACTGGCCTGAAATACAATCCATTTCTCAGTAGAAGAAGGTACTTCTCACCTCAAGCAGTGCTGTCTCGTTGTGCAGGCCAGAAAGAAAAGCAACGATTGTCCGGTGGCAATTCAAAACTCGCCGTCCCCTTCGACCCAGGGATTGGTCCTGTAGAGGCAGGCCAGATAAACGTTCTCGAATCTAATCCATATTCAATCTACTACACAGTCAGAAGTGACAGTGGGACGATAAATCGCGGCGCAAGCTTATGACAGGGATGTCTCTGCTAAACGTCGTACCTCTAGGCTTGCGATGAACTTCGAAGTCTGCATGCATGTAGAAAGAGCAGGAGCATCTACGGCATGAATCTCTCCCTTGATATTTTAATCTATCTTTTAACTAGATTCAGGTATGGAGAGATATGGGTCTGCTTTGCTTAAAACTGGCAAAATGTTTACCTGATCATCCAGATGGTTTACAATCTACAAAAGGAGAAAATCATGGCAGTTTATGTTGACGAAGCAAAGTGGGCTTGGCGCGGACAATATTGGTGCCACATGGTCGCGGACTCTATCGATGAGCTCCATGCATTCGCTGACCTTCTCGGTATGAAACGAGAGTGGTTCCAAGATAAGCGGCTGCCGCACTATGACATGAACGCAAAGCGTCGTGAACGAGCTCTCAAGCTGGGAGCCCTCCGAATCTCTTCAAATAGACAGCTCATTTCTTTGTCAAAAGCACTCAGAATTGAGCTCGACACAATCAATTCGCAGCAAAAAGCCGTTAACAAATTGCTTGAGATGTGATATAATATTCTTACTGACAACCATATGGCAACATCTAAACGAATGGCAAACAACACTCCCGAAAAGATCCAGGCAAAGACCAGTATCCGTGTTCGTGACCTCTTCGCCGGTCCCGTCCGCGATTATTCGATCTACGCCTGTGACCGTGCCATCCCGTCGATCGTTGACGGTTTCAAACCCTCGCAACGGAAAGTCATTTTCGGTACGTTGAAGAAGGGTGGGATCGATCCGGATAACGGCATCAAGGTCGGCCAGCTCGCAAACCACATTGCAGAAGTTTCGGACTATCACCACGGTGAAGGTTCACTGTCCGGGACCATCGTAGGCCTCGCACAAAACTACACCGGGTCGAACAACATCAACTATCTGAAGCCGATCGGTCAGTTCGGATCGCGCCTCTCTCCGGCCGCTGGCGCCGATCGTTACATTTTCACGGCACTGTCTCCTCTCTTCCGCAAGATTTTCCCGAAGGAAGACGACATCATCCTCGAGCATCTTATCTCGGATGGTGATGAGATCGAGCCGAAGTACTACCTGCCGATCCTGCCGAACGTCCTCATCAATGGCTCGTCTGGGATGGGAACAGGCTTCGCAACGAAAATCCTGTGTTACAAGCCGGATGATCTGAAGACCTACATCCTCAACAAGCTGCAAGGCAAGAAAAACAACATCAAGCTGGTGCCGTGGTACAATGGCTTTAAGGGCGAAGTATCTCGCGCAGCCACCGGCCAGGTCACGTTCAAGGGTGTCTTCGAACGAATCAGCTCCACGAAGATTCGCATTACCGAGCTGCCGATCGGCCTGTACCAAGATGAGTACAAGGAATTCCTGAACGAGCTCGAGGACGCCAACGTCATCAAGGACTACGCGAACAATTCCGACGACACCGGCTGGGACTGGACGATCGACGTGCCTCGCGATCTTGGTCTGCTCGAAGACAACGACATCATGCGGAAGTTCAAGCTGATCGCTCGTGAGTCGGAAAACTTCACGGTTTGGACAGAGAACAACAAGATCAAGAAGTTCGGGACAGCTGAAGAGCTCTGCGATCATTTCATCGGTTTCCGTCTGTCGAAGTATGAAGATCGCCGTTTGGCCATGATGAAGGACCTGGAGAATGACCTCGAGGTTCTCAACGAAAAAATCCGCTTCATTCGCTACTACATCGAGAACTCGTCGAAGGTGGCTAAGAAGACGAAGGCTGAGCTGGAAGCGCTGCTCGCCTCGGAAGGATTCAAGCGCATCGAGGAGCTTCTCAACATTCGCATCTACAACCTGACAAAGGACCAGATCGAAAAGCTTCAAGGCAACATTGAAGAAACTGGGAAGACCCTCAAGTACTACCAAGACACCACGGCCCAAGACCTCTACGTCAAGGACCTGAAAGAACTCAAGTTCTAAGCGAGCATACCATGCTTCTCATCGAATCATTTTTCGTAGCAGTAGGTTTCACCGTCGGCCGGTTTGTCGGTGAAGTTGCTATACTGGCCTTCATCTTCCTCATCCTTGTTTGGGTGTTGCATCGTCGTTAAGGAGAAGTAGCATGTTGACAGCATTCCCTAGCATGAAAGAAGTTCACTCGCTTCGTTTCGAGAAAGACTTCGTCCGTTGGTGCACACGTCTCGGCCCTGATCACGTCGAAAAGATCGAAGCGGAGATCAACCGCATGATCGATGAGAAGCCGAATCGCATCCACACGTCAAGCTGGATGCCGGGGAATGACTGGACAGGCACTCCCTTCCAGGCTATCTATGAGATCGCTTGCGAGTTCGATCAATACCAATCGGCGCTGTGTTTTGGCCTGATGGTGCAGCATGTTTTTCTCACTCGGCCGGAGATGTGGTACTTCGGCAAATTTGAGAAGGATGGAGATGAAATCCGCGGGCTTACCTACTTCCAGAAAGGCGAGTAAGCTAGCGATCAAGCATGACCCTCGTTTAGTTTGAAAGGTAACCATACCATCTTTCTAGACGAGGGCCTCTCAGGACCACTCACACAAATAAAAATGAGCACTCTTCCATTTCAAATCTCCGCTGCGATCGAAGTTGTTCTGATTCTCATTCTCCTCACCATCGTGATGTTCACACGCTCAGATGCCTACGCACTTATGGGCCGTGACGAGAAAACCGTCAATGAGCTAATGCTCCGCTTCTTTGGCTGGGTCGCCATCGGCATTCTCTGCCTGACTGGTGCTATCGCCGATCTCCTCATGTTTTCCAACTTCCTCAAGACCTTCTAAGTTTTCTCACTCAATTAGCTGCTAAAATATCCAAGCTCGCACACTTGGATTAGAATTACAAACAATAGGATACCCGCTAAGCGGAGACGAGCTTCACTGCTCACCTAACGCAGCTAATTGAGTAGTGCATGCGTTCAAACGATAATAAACCTTTTGTCGACGGTCTCAACCTGATCGGCATTCACGGTCCTCTCAACGGTGGCAAAGACACAGTAGCCACCTACATTCAAGCAAAGTTTCCAGACCGCTTCGGCCGATACGCTTTTGCACGCCCTTTGAAAGAAGCGTGTATCGCTATGTTCGGTTTCACAATGGAGCAGATGGAAGACCGAGTGCTCAAAGAGCATGTCGATCCATTTTGGAACTTCACTCCACGTAAAGCTATGCAGCTGCTCGGCACGGAATATGGCCGAGGAATGCTTCGCGATGATGTGTGGATCAAGCGAGCAGAGCAAGAGCTTAAGAAGTACGTCACGACTAGCCGTGGTCTAATCATCACTGACGTTCGATTTGAGAACGAGGCTGAGTGGATTCGCAGCTACGATGACGCTGTTTTGCTCTATATTGAAGTTCCAGGCTTGGAACGAGATGCTCGTTACAACCACGCGTCAGAGGCCGGGATTACATTCGATCAATGGGTTGATATCCAGATCACGAATGACAAATCCAAAGGCCTAGAAAATCTGTTCAAGCAGATCGATCAAATCTTCTCTAACTAACAACATGACCAAATTTCTCTCTAAAGCGCTGGTATTGCTTTGCCTCTTTTCTGGAGCGGCCTACGCTACTAGCCCATGCGACCAACTGTTGCCGTATGGTTATCCAACCAAAGTAGCCGGGTCAGACACGATCCAACTATGCCGTCGAGCCTACACGGTAGACTATGATCCAGCTTTGAAGGATCCACTCTACTCGGCCGAGCATTTGCTTGGAGCTAACCTCACTGGCGCTGAACCACGCAAGCCCTTTGAAGTTGACACCTCGCTTCCTGTAAATGAGCGAGCAACTCCAGCCGATTTTGTGCATAGCGGCTTTGACAAAGGTCACATGTCGCCAGCAGGTGATTTCCATGATGACACGATCGAAATGCAGGAAAGTTTCTTACTGTCGAACATGGTTCCGCAAGCTCCAGCTAATAACCGAGTAGTTTGGCGTGAGATTGAAGACTTCACTCGACACGAAGCGATCGAACGTGGCGATATCTACGTCATCACAGGCCCGATCTTTTGTCCTGGTGCACCTTCGACTATTGGTGAAGATCACGTAGCAGTTCCGATCGCTACTTTTAAGGTCGACATCGACTTGAAGAGAAATGAAGGAATTGCCTTCATTGTCACCAATACCAACGCTGTCAAAGGTCACAAACCGATTGAATACGTGCACCCGATTGCAGATGTAGAGAAACTCACGCACCGTAACTTGACTCCTAACCTACAGGGAATCAAGGCGCAGCAATTGAAGAACATTGTCTCTGAATCGTTCTTGGACGCGTTAAAAGCAAAATAATATACCAACAACAAAGTGTGATATAGAATGACATTTCTTAAGGCACAACCTTTTCCAGTGATACACCATCGCTCAGACCTTGAACCAAAGTTGGCACATAAAGAAGAAATTCGCTTTATGAACCAACCAAATGGCTCTGTCATTTGCAGCTACATTATCTCTGGACCAGATACTTTCAGCGACGAGTTTGCTCGTGAAGCTCGCGGTATCACTTTCGACGCCGAGGGAAATGTTATCGGCCGTCCGCTGCACAAGTTTCACAATGTGAATGAGAAGGAACATACGCTTGCTCACGTTTTGAAAGGTCGAAAGATCATGCGCTTGATGGATAAGCGCGATGGCTCGATGATCCACACGGTTTGGCTAAATGGCGAAGTTGCATTGAAGTCGAAGAAGAGTTTTGAATCTGACGTAGCGAAAGCTGCGACCGATTGGCTCAACAAGGATGTTAACTGCCTTTGGCGTGGTTTTGCAAGACGCATCGCGAAAGAAGGGAAGACGGCTATTTTCGAGTGGACCTCACCAAAAGCTCGAATCGTAGTGTCATATCCTGAAGATCAGTTGAAGCTGCTGCATGTTCGTGACAACACGACAGGCGTGTACAGCAATCCAACTGAGTTGGCTCAGCTGTCGATGGCTTATGGAATTGATCTTGTAGATGAAATAAAGCTTTGCACGATCGATGAGCTATTGGCTCGTGCTGAAGTTGAAGAAGGTCTTGAAGGTTGGATAGCTCAGTTTGAAAACGGTGAGATGGTAAAGGTGAAGACCAAGTGGTACATGGATCGACACCACGCCATGACGTTCCTTCGTGTTCGAGACATTGCACGCATGGTGATCGATGAAAGTATCGATGACTTGAAGGCAAAGCTAGTCGGTGATGGTCTTGATATCGCACCGATCGTCGCGGTAGAATGGGAAGTTATGACTGATCTGCGATTGATTGCTGATGAAATGAATCGGCTCTTTATGAGCGTGAAAGATCTTTCTCGTATCGAAGCAGTAAACAAATACAGAGAACATCCGCACTTCAAGATCGCTATGCGAATGTACACCGATCATAGCTATGATTCTTATCAAGATGTCTTGAAGTATTTTGAACAGAATCTGCTTAGCAGTTATTCACTTGAAAATATCAACCTGCTTGACTCAGTAGCCGAGGAAGACTGATGCACCACGAAAGACAAATGCATAAATTTCAGAATGCAAAATGGGTTGCAAAAGATGGATCAATCTTCACTGAGAAAGAATTCAAGGTGAGGGTAGATTTTACCGGGAAGTACATGCTCCAACAAGGTGCCATAGCTTTTAACGTTGGACAGACCTTAGCAGAACACATCGTTCAGGTACATAACGATGACATAGAGCAAAGAGCCTGTGTACAGGCCGTCGCAGATCACTTTTGATAAATAAAGTCATGGAAGAACAAAACACAGTTCTTCCATGCATTCATAATCGTTAAGTAGTCTCTCGTTAATAAGTTAGTTGGAACTCTCATAATGGCAACCGTAATTGAACATAAGAAGTATGTCGCAGTAAACCCGCTTGAAAACAACAACAAGTTCTGGGAATACTCCGTCTATGATGACAACACGATGACCTTCACTTATGGTCGCATCGATGTTACATCAACCACCACGAAGCCACAAACTCTCGATCGTAAGAAGCTCAACACGAAGATTCGTGAGAAGCTGAACGACAAAACCGCTCCCTACACAGAAATTCAGATCGTTGCTGCAAAGCAAACGCCTGTTGCCTCTGGTTCAAGCCTTTCGAAAGAACAACTCAAGAAGATCGCTGAAGCCGAAATCGGCGCAGGCTGTCCGGTTGTGTCTACTCTCGTTAAGAAGCTGGCTGAAGCTAACCGACATGAACTGATCGCATCGACCGGCGGAGCGATGGACATCGATCTCTCAACTGGTATCATCTCCACTGCGATGGGTGTGATCACCGGTGAAGCGGTTGATGCAGCTCGAGATCACCTAGCAGACATGACGAAGTTCGTGATCAAACGTGACTTCGACAATCCTGACTACGTCAAAGCTCTTGGCGATTATCTTCGCCTCGTTCCACAGCGCACACCCTCAAATCGTGGATGGCACCGCTATTTCATCTCTGACGACAAAGACATTGCTAAGCAATCGTCACTGCTCGATCAGCTTGAAACATCGGTTGATCTCGCCAACCAACGTCTCGTAGATGCTGCTAAGGCGCCTAAGAAGAATGATGGTAAGCCAGCTCAATCGACTTTTGAAGTGAAGCTCAAGGTTGTAGAAGATAAAGCTCTAGAAGCATCTATCTTTAAGAAGTATTATGATACTCGAAAGGATATGCATGTTGCTTCAAAATTGAAACCAGTGCGAGTATATGAAGTAGATATTCCACATATGGCGTCTGCTTTTGAAGCAGACGGAAAGAATGTCGGTAATATTCAAATGCTTTGGCATGGAACACGTATGTTCAATGTGCTTAGCATTATGAAACGTGGATTGGTGCTTCCTAAAACATTGTCTACAATGCAAATTGCTGGAGCATTGTTTGGCAACGGATTATATTTTGCAACAGCTTCTACAAAATCACTCAATTACAGCTTTGGTTATTGGGACTCTAACAAACGTGACACGGTGTGTTATATGTTTCTCGCAGATGTAGCTCTAGGCAAACCATACTATCCTCGTTCAACTGGAAATGGGCAGAAGGCTGGATTCGATTCATGCTTCGCTGAAGCTGGAAAGTCTGGTGTGCTAAATGATGAAATTATTGTGTATCGCACATCGCAAGCAAATCTTCGTTATTTGGTTGAATTTTCAGAATAATTTCTGATAGCTCTTACTCCTCTATGAAATCCGCCTTTTAACGTTCCCTTCATAGAGGAGTAAATTAGATCGTTTTCAATGCAATATGCTTTGAGAGATTTAATTGTTATTGGTAGTCGTCCGTCATTAAACTCTAAATCCCACAATTTTTGATGAGCATTAGATATTTTCTTCTTTTGAGCATCTGATTTTGGTTTGTTTTTGTGGGCAGCACCAAGTTTAAGTCTAGTTTCTGCTGTTGGATTGTAATTTGTACGAGACTTTCCAAGTTTAGATTCTCTTATTCTTTGAATTCCAGCTTCACTTGGTTTACCACCTTCACCGCCTTCTGTTAAGTTGGTAAGTGGCCCACGTTTTACATTGTGCACAATCTCAATTGTGCCAAGATCGGCGATCATAGATTTTTCAATAGCTTTTGATTCATCATCTGATAGATGTTCTATGACCTTAACTATGATTGGTTCAAGATTTAATTGTTTGATCGCTTTGATTTTGTTTACTTTTCTTGTAGCAGAAGTGTCTCGCAAATGAACTAGCATTCTTGATCCTTTGCCCTTACCTACATAAAATGGTTCATAGTCAAAAGTAAACTTATTGAGAACGTTCCATTGCGACGGTCGTCTTGGATCTAGATAGACGTAAACGTAGTGAATATTGTCATTAACCATTATAAGTCCTCCATGGCATATTTATGCCATCACTTTTCATAAGGAAATCAAAATGTACGAAATCATCACTCCAGGCAATGTAGCAAACCGTCACGCTTCTGGTCTCTCGATCGCTAAGGCATTCATCGAGCTTGACCCGCGTACTTCGAAGTTCCTGGCTTCGAACCTCGTCAACGATCGCTCGTTCATCAATGAACGTGTGAAGGACCTGGCAAACAGCACTGGTAACGCTGACTTTTATCGCGTCATCATCCAGGTCATCGATCGTGAAAAGAACCTCACGAACTATGAAGCGAAGGATATCTGTGATGCCATCGACAAGTGGGCAGGCTACTCGGACGTAAGCGGATCGCGCGGTGGTCGCCTGGCGATCGTCAGTCAAGTTCACATCGATGAAGATGGCAACTTCGAGCACATCACTGCAGCTGACGGAACTCCTGTTCTGTACTTCGAAGCTTGGATCAGCACCGCTGTGATTTACAATCACCGTCGTGCGACGCTGAACCACAGCAAGGACGCAACTGAATTCGGTGCAGATGCTCGCAACCTGTTCGAAAAGATTCTCGATGTCGATGATTCTGTTGATATCGCAGTTGAGCACCAGTACTTTGGCGTGTACCAGCACGGCAATATCAAGTTCTAATTGCTCATTTAATTGAGTGAAAAGGAGGCTTCGGCCTCCTTTGTAGCAAGCTAAAATATACACCCTGTAATAGTTGAAATATAATCTCATCATAAACACTCATCCGGAGATGATAACAAAGTATGTCGTATTCGAAAGACGTTCGTGATTTTCACGACAAATTTGGTCTCGTAACACCGCCTGCATTTACCTTCCTCGCTCCAGATCTCCTTAAGTTCCGTGTTGGTTTCTTCTATGAAGAGCTCAAGGAATACGAAGACTCATTTGACCAAGGCGATCTCGGTACTGCCATTGATTCGCTTATCGACTTGGTTTACATTACGTGTGGTGCTGCACTGCTACATGGTATTCAACCTGCAGAATTTGACTTCGCTGTTGAAAATCCGGTTGACAATACTTTCACTGTTGGCCGCACTGAAAACTACAATGGTCCTGTTTTCCTGTCAAAGGATCTCCACACCGAACTGTCGGAAAAGTTCCATCGCGCTATCGATGCTTATAAGAGCGCTCACGCTGCAAACAACACCGCGGGTGTAAAAGATTCACTCGTCGCAATCTATCAAAATGCTGTCTTCGGCGCAGCTGAGATGGGTCTGACTCAAGATTGTTGGGATGAATTTTGGGCTGACGTTCAGCGTGCCAACATGTCGAAAGAACGTGCCACGAAGGCTTCTGATTCGAAGCGTGGATCTACATTCGACGTTATCAAGCCGGCAGGTTGGAAAGCTCCTGACACCGAAGGTATCCTAGCCAAGTGGGTAGGAAAGGTAGCAGCGTAATGATTGATATGCTTGAAGCCTTGGTTAAGGCGCACGAAACTGCTCGTGAAAGAGCTTACGAATATTACAGGGTCATCAAAATCGCATGAGCATTCAAACAAAGCTCCAAAGCTTTGTTGAAGCGGTAGTTGGCGTATCGATTAGCTTCCTCACGGGGCTGATCAGCCAGCTGGTAATCTTTCCGTTCTTCAACATCAAAGTTCAGTTCCAAGACAATCTTGAAATCTGCCTGTGGTTCATGGTGATCTCACTTGCTCGTGGATACTTGGTAAGACGATACTTCAATTCAAAAAACAATGCAGTTCAACATACCACTGTACCACCACAATCCGTTTAAGAACTACGGAAAGATAAGGCTTGGGCGAGTTGTAATCTCGAATGAAGCGTTCGGTGATCTCACTGGCGATGACCCACAAAGTCTAGCTTTTAAGGGATCACTGATGCCTTATCTTCTTTCTCCAACCGAACCAGCTCATAATCACAGCGTAACGACGGAACTCATCGCGATCAGCCATCACTTTGATGAAATCAGCATGGGAGATCCTGTTCCAACGTATGTCGCAACAATCAGCACGACCTATGATGAAGTAAAGCAAATGAAGTTTTACAACGTCACCTACACAAAGAAGTAAAGCAATGAAGCAGTATAAAGATCTACTACAAAACATCATCGACAACGGTGAATTCCGAGATGAGAGAACAGGCACCGGTGCCTACTCAATTTTCGGCGGGCATCTCAGCTTCGACCTCCGTAAGCGCTTTCCACTCGTCACGATCAAGAAAACTCTATGGAAGCATGCTTTTGTAGAGATGCTTTGGTTTCTTCGCGGTGAACCCAACATCAAATTTCTCCATGAGTATGACTGTCACATCTGGGATGAGTGGGCAGACAAAGACGGAAATCTCGGGCCGGTGTATGGGGTTCAATGGCGTAAGTGGCCAGCTCCTTTAAAAGCTACCAACAACATCTGGGACATTCCACCAGGTGAACCCTTCTATCCATTCAATCAAGGTAACTCATTTACCTATGAGCCGAAGATTGATCAGATCAAAAATTTGATTGAAGCGATCAAAACAAATCCTCGAGGCCGTCGTCACATCGTCACCGCTTGGAATCCAGGCCAGATTCATCTGATGGGATTACCTCCGTGTCATCGTGACTTTCAGTGCTACGTCTCAAATGATGGTCACCTTGACTTGATGATGAGCCAACGTTCTTGGGATACAGTCCTTGGTGCTCCGTTCAACATCGCACAATATGGTCTGCTCACTCACCTTCTTGCGCAGTGCACTGGCCTAACACCGCGTTTCCTTAAGGTGAACTATGGTGATGCTCACATCTACGCCAATCACATTGAAAAGCTGAAAGCAGAGGTCATGATCAATGACCCTATTGATTGTCCTACCAGGCTCATTATAAAGAACCCAACTACCGACATTGATGGCTTCAAACTTGAAGATTTCGACATTGTAGGGTATGAATCTGGGCCATTTGTTAAGTTTCCGGTGGCCGTATGAGTGGATTGCTAGCAGCATCGATGCTCGAAAATAAGCCTGCTCTAGATTTCATCGTCACTGGCCTCAACGCTATGAAGCCAGAAGAACGAGATTCAAGCGGGGTAGCGATGGTCATTCCGAAAGGAATCCGCATTACACGAACGATGAATGCTTTGCAAGCTCTTGACCATGCGACTGGTGCAGATGCTTCGTCAGGCTTTGGAATCACCGAGCACTTTACCAAGTATGCAATTCAACCATTGAAGTGCTTTGATCGACTCGTCATTGGATTTGAAGGCGAGCTGATCAATATGGAAGAGCTGATTGATCTCGTCACGCGGAAGGGTTATGATGTTCGATCTCTCGCTGACGTTCCGGGTGCAATCATCTCAAGCATGCTGCACTGGTACATGACGACAGAATTCATGGAGCTTGGACTTGTTGAAGCTTTGAGCCTTACCATGGAAGACCTTCGTGGCTATTTTTCTATCGCAGCGATCGACCACCATGACAAAAACACTATCGTTCTTTCTCGCAAGTCAGATGACATGTACATTGGTGCTTCTGAAAACGGAGTTTTCGCTAGCACCTCTAAGGAAGCTTTCGATAGCATTCAAGTAAAGCCTGAACTTCTTGAGGACAACTCTATTGTAGTTCTACGCAATGGTGAGTGCATGATCTATGACTACAAAGCTGCTTATGAAGTAAGTGAAGCTTAATTAGTTTGTAATATGCGGCGCACCGGTGGCTAAGGTGCGCCGTTGCTGTGTAAAAAGCATATAAAAATGTTAGCTTTTATTTGAGAAAAGATTTACATCATTGGCCACCTATGTTACTATTACTTTCATAGCGGTTACACCAAATGTCCGCTAAGCAGAAAAACATTTGGCTATCCACAGGACAAATATGTCAAACCAAGAGAAGAAAGCAGGCAAAAGCTGGCTGTCTTCCATCGCGAGCTTGGTAGTAGAAACAGATGAAAAGCCCGCGGCGGCCCAGACTCCGGCTCAGCCACAACAACAGGCGATGGCAGCACCTGCTGTCCCTGGTCAACCAGTTCAGTACATCGCTCCGCTGCCCATCAACTCGATGGCTCCGGATCCGGACATGATCGCACAGCTACGCGATGTCGTGGCCAAGAAACCGAGCGCCTACTCTGCTTTTCTGGAGCAAGCCGCGACGTTCGAGTCCATCATCCCGGATGAAACGATGCGTCTTCGTGCCGCGATCGCCTCAGTTCTCAAGAGCGGTTCGCGCACCTTCGAGCAAATCAGCGGTTCCATCGACATGCACATTGCGGACGTCGAAGGCCAACGAGTTCTGTTCAAAGGCGTCTCGGATCAACGACGTCGTACTGAAGTCGATGCACCGAAGCAGCGTGCCGATCAATTGCACAATCAAAATGTGCAGATCGCGCAGCAGATCGAACAACGTCAGCAAGAAATTCAGCGTCTTCAAGAGCAAGCAGCTCAGAATGACACTGAGACAAATCAGTTGCTTATGCAGTCTCAAGCAGCTGAAGCAGACATTGGCTCGGTCGAGAACCGCTTCGGTCTCTCTGTCGACTTCGTCAAGAACGAGCTCGCTGCAAAGAAGCAGCTGCTCTCAACTGTAGGCGCGCCAGCGGCTAAGTAAACATCTGTAGAGGAAATCATGGAAAACAAAGTAAAGTCCTTCTGGGAACGTCCCGAAGGCACCACGGGGATGGTAACACTCGCAGCAATCGGTGTGGGTGCATTCTTCCTCATCAAGCTGTTCGGTGATACGATTCTCGGTGTGATGAACACCGGCATCGACATCCTGGGCAAAGGCATCACCTTGGCGATCATGGGCGGCATCTTGGCGGCGATTTTGTACATCGCAACCAACAGCAAGTTCCAGAATCTGGCGAAGTACATGTTCAAATCGGCGATGCGTGCCATCACCGGTACGTTCGTGGAAATCGATCCGATCGGCATCATGAAGGGATACATCGAAGATCTTCAGAAGAAACTCATTCTGATCACCGATAGCATCTCGAAGTTGAACGGCCAGATCAAGATTCTCGAACGCAAGATCGCCGACAATGATGCGCAAAGCAAGCAAGCGCTCACCATGGCGAAGGTCGCTCATGAGAAAGGTGCAGTCGGTGCCTTCGCATTGAACTCCCGTAAGAACGGTCGCTTGGAGAAATCCAACGAGACTCTCGGCAACCTTCTGTCCACGCTTCGTCTGCACTACCGCGCCTTGAACAAGTACAAGGAAGCTTCGGAAGTCACGATCGAGGACATCAAGAGCGAAGTGGAAGTCAAGGAAAGCGAACGTATCGCAATCCGCGCCTCCTGGTCGGCGATGAAAGCAGCTCGTGCTATCCTGAAAGGTGATGACGATGCTCGGGAGCTCTTCAATCAGGCGATGGAATACACCGCCGCCGACTACGGCAACAAGCTCGGCGAGATCGAGAACTTCATGGACAGCTCGCAATCGTTTATCGACACTCTCGACCTGACGAATGGCGTGTATGAAGCGGATGCTCTCGAACGTATCAAGGCCTGGGAGTCGAAGGCTGACTCGATCATGCTCGGCGACCAAAAACGCGTCATGCTCGAACAACACACTGCTGAATATGTGCCTGGTATCACCGCCACTCAGCAGACCGATTTCTCCAAGTATTTCAACAAGCAATAAGGACCAAAGCAAATCATGGCAAAGCTTAAAACTGCACCGAAACTTCTCGTTATCGCGTTGATCGTCGGAGGCGTCGCCTTCGCCGTCAACAAGGCATACGATAGCGGCTACTTCAATAGCAAGCCGATTCAAGCCGCTTCGGTCCCGACCGCTGTTGATCTCCCGACGGCCTCGCAAGGCGCCGGCACTGGAACCTCGGCCGTCAACATCGCCGCAGCTACTGGAACTTACACCGCGAAGATGCTGGTTCTCCCGTGGAACGCAACCATGGGACTCCAGTTCGCTAACGGCGACGTCACCACTGCGCCGGGCAGCCTGATGGACAAGCACGGCGTGAAGCTCACCCTGGAACGCCAGGATGACTACTCGCAGATGATCGCTCAACAGGTCGCCTTCGCCAAGCAAGTCGCGGCTGGTACTGCAAATCCGACCGATGGCGCCGCCTTCGTCTCGATCATGGGTGATGGTTTCCCGCAATACGCTGCATCGGTCGAAGCTGCTCTCCAGAAGCTCGGTCAATCGGCTGAAGTCATCGGCTCGGTAGGCTACTCCCGTGGCGAAGACAAGTGCATGCTGCCGCCGGAAGTGAAGGTCGATCCTTCGAAAGCGAAGGGTTCGCTCATCGCCGCAGTCATCCGTGACGGTGACTGGGACATCTGTGTGAAGTGGGCCGGAGACAATGGAATCCGCGTTAACCCGGACCTCAAGACGTATGATCCGGATGCAATGAACTTCGTCGGCGTGGATGCCTTCACGGATGCCGATGCGAAGCTCATCGCAGGCTACAGCGAAAATCGTCCGGTCGTTCAGAACGGAAAGCTCACCAGTGAAAAGCGTAACATCACGGTGAACGGCACGGCAACCTGGACTCCTGGCGACGTGAAGGTTGCTAAGGAAAAGGGCGGCGTCGTAGCGATCGCGTCGACGAAGGAATACATCTACCAGATGCCGGCGATCATCATCGGCAACAAGCAATGGGATGCTGCAAATCCCGGCTACGTCCAGAACATGCTGGCCGCTGCGCTTGAAGGTGGTGAACAAGTTCGTCAGAACGATCAGGCTTTGACCCTCGGCTCGGAAGTCTCGGCCAAGGTGTACAAGGAACAAACCGGTCCGTACTGGAAGAAATACTACCTCGGTACGGTGGAGAATGACAAGACTGGTCAACCTGTGCAACTCGGTGGCTCGACGACGAGCGGTCTGGCAGACAATGCCTTCTTGTTCGGCCTGAACGGCAACGACAACCTGTACAAACGTGTTTACAACGTCTTCGGCAAGATCGATCATGATCTCTACCCGGATGACTTCCCGACATTGCTGCCGTATGAGTCGGTCGTCAACACCACGTACCTGCAATCGCTGCTCAGCAAGGCAACTACGCTCGCTCAACCTGCTGCACCGATCTACAGCTCGGCCGCCGCGGTGACCGGAACCTTCGCCAAGAAGTCCTGGAACATCAGCTTCCAAACTGGCAAGGCTACCTTCGCTGCTGGTGCAACCGAACAGCTGGATGACTTGCTCAACCAGTTGGCTGTCTCGGGCTTGACCGTCCAGATCAACGGCTACACCGATAACGTCGGCAACCCGGATTCGAACCTGCAACTGTCCAAGGCTCGTGCCGAAGCTGTTAAGGCTTGGATTCTGGCTAACGCCTCGTCTTCGTTCCCGTTGGATCGTGTTCGTACTCGTGCCTTCGGTGATGCTGATCCGGTCGCTGATAACAGCACAGCTTCGGGTCGTGCACAGAACCGCCGTGTGGATATCCTGCTGCTGAACACCTCCAACTAACCGGAGGTGTTGGAGGAGAACTTCGGGTCGCGCCGTAGCTTCTCCTCCTCTCGGTACCATGATCCAAAACCATATCATTGCCGGACTAATCTAACAAAGATAGTCCGGCAATCCAATTTTCAGGATAAGCAATGCAATATCTCAAGGCTTTGTTTTTGCCGTTCAAAGAGCTGAACACCAACTTGATGAAGTTGCTCGCCATTGTTCAGCTCGTCGCCTTTCTCGCTTTCTGGTGGTTGTCACCGAACAAAACGATTCCATCTCCGCTCGAAACGATGAAGGCGTGGAACGTTCTCGCTCTTCACTCGGGCCTGCTGCCTGAACTGTTCAGCTCCATTAAGACCATCTTGATCTCGCTCGGAATTTCATCAGCGATCTCGATGACTTTGATGTACGCCTCAACTTCAAATTTCTTCAAGCCAATCGCTTCGGCGGTATCAGGTTTGCGCTTTCTCGGCTTCGCAGGTTTGACTTATCTCTTCACGATCTGGACAAACGGAGCCACTGAGTTAAAAATTGGCCTACTCGTGTTCGGCATGACGGTCTTCTTGGTCACGTCACTGCTTGGCGAAAATGATACCATTAAGCAAGCTGAGATCGACTACGCACGAACCCTCAAGCTCAAGGGCTGGCGAGTAACTTGGGAGATCGTGATACTAGGTCGGATCGACAAGGTACTCGATGCGATTCGTCAAAATGCTGCGATGGGTTGGACACTACTGTCAATGGTTGAAGGCTTGACCAGGTCGCAAGGCGGTATCGGCGCCATGCTGCTAAACCAAGACCGTCACCTGATTCTCAGCAATATCTTCGCAATTCAGGTAACAATTCTTACGTACGGCATCTTGCAGGATATCTTTTTGCAATATTTGAAGAAGCTGTTGTGCCCGTACGCTGAAGTAGCTAAAAAGTAAAGGAGCTAATCATGTCATCTACATTTGAATACAAGCTGGCCGAGCGGCTCCTAACGGTTGAAAATCTGAATGTTGAGTATGATCGTCCGATCTTGAACAACATCAACCTTAAGATCGACAATATCGTTCGCCCAAACATGATGCAGGGCCAGGTGGTGGCGCTTCTCGGTCCATCAGGTATCGGGAAGACCCAGCTTTTCCGGTGCATCGCTGGGTTGCAAAAGCCTACAGCTGGAATAGTTAAGCTGAATGGAACAGAGAAGGAAGTTCAAGCTGGTCAAGTTGGTGTTGTTCAACAACACTACCCGCTGTTGAACCATCGCACTATCATCAGCAACTTGAAGTTGGCAGGTCATGATTTGAAAGATCCGAAACAAGAAGCATTGAAGATGCTTGAGCGTTTTGGGATGCTTGAAAAGCAGAACAATTATCCAGGTGAACTGTCAGGTGGTCAACGGCAACGTGTAGCGATCATGCAACAGCTTTTGTGTAGCACTCACTTCTTGCTGATGGATGAACCATTTTCAGGCTTGGACATCATCGCTAAGGATGAGGTGAGCACTCTTATTCATGAAGTTTCGACTGCTGATGAGCTCAATACCATCATTCTGACAACTCACGACATCGGCTCGGCGATCGCTATCGCTGACAGCATCTGGGTTCTTGGCCGTGATCGTGATGAGCAAGGTAACTCCAAAGGTGCGACGATCAAGGCGATGTACAACTTGATCGACATGGATTTGGCTTGGCATGATGACGTTCGTCACCAACCAAACTACAATCCTTTGATGAAAGAGCTCCTCAATTTGTTCAAAACTCTTTAAGAATGTGTTTACCGGATATTGACGATAGTTTATAATGTATCTGTCGTCAAGAATTTCTCTTTAATACTTTTGTAGGAGACTGCAATGGCAAGAATCAAAACGCTTCCTAAGTTACTGCTGATCGCAGCAGTCGTAGGTGTAGTGGGATACGGAGCGAACTACGGGTATGACAACTATAAGTTGAAGCACCCGACGCAAGATGCTCCGCAGGTCGACATCACACCGCAGGAACAGCCGTCGCAAGTACCGCCACCGGCAAACATCCAGCCTGTATCACCACCTGTCGTCCAGCAGCCGCAGCAAGAAGCTGTTCCGCAATACCAGGCGTCGCAGCAACCGCAAATCCAGCAAGCTGCACCGTCCGACGGCGACAGCGCCATCGACAAGATGAAATCCATGGGCAAGATGTAACTCGGCCTATCTTTCCGAATCCTTTAGGGAGTGTGAAATGCGAATGAATATTCGTCGTGTAGTAGTGATCGGAGCCGCAGCGATGCTCGGCTCGTTTTTGGGAAGCGTTGCGTCGGCAGCGAAAGCTGATGTTGGAATCAGCACCGGCTCATCCACGGCAACGTACTACGCGATGGCGCAAGACATCAAGCGTGAATGCCCGATGATCAACATCAGTGTGTACGAGTCGGCTGGTTCACTCAGCAACCTCGATCGCATCTTCTCCGATCCGAAGGTGCAGTACGGCATCGTGCAACAAGATGCGCTGATCTACAAGAACCTGAATGATCCGACGAGCATGTCGAAGATCAAGCAGGTCTTCCCGTTGTACAACGAAGAAATCAACGTCGTCGTCAACACGCGTTCCGGCATCAACAAGCTTGCCGACCTGGCTGGCAAGAAGGTCGTCATCGGACAGCAAGGCTCCGGCAACTGGGTCTCGGCCAACATCATTCAGTCGAAAACCGGTATTCGCTGGACTTCGATCGAGCAAGCTCCGGCTCAGTCCGTGGTTGGTCTCGTCAGTGGTCAATATGACGCGATGATCGTCGTCGCCGGTACACCGGTGAAGCTGCTTGCCGATCTCGGTGCCAGCGCCAAGGGCGTCGTGAAGATGATCTCTCTCAGCAATCCGGCACTGGATGACTTCTACATCCGCGCCTCGGTGCCAGAAGGCATCTACGCTTGGCAAACCACGCCGGTGCAGACCTACGCTGTCAAATCGATCCTCGCCACATATGACTACAAAAACCCTGTCATGGCGAAGGAAATCTCTCAGCTCGTCACGTGCATCGTGAAGAAGGAGCCTGACCTGGAAATGACCGGCCATCCCAAGTGGAAGCAGGTTGATCCGCTGAGCATCGAGCAAGTCAAGTGGCCGATCCACCCGGCTGCCCTCGCCGCAATCAAGGCAAACGCCCACAAGCAGTAACCATCCGGGTGCTGATGCTAGCGCCCAATCTCTCTCACCTAGTAAAAGGAAGTTAACAATGATAGCAGAACTGTTTGGAGCAGGGCTCGCGTTCATCTCCGGATTCGCATTTTTCGGATGGGCCGCCCTCGTCATCATGGTCATCCTACTCATCATCGCAGTCAACCTGTTCGATGACCACTCGTACGGTGGAGCAACCGCTGCCTTCGTACCGACTCTGATCTTGGCCGGACTCGTCGGTCGCGATTACATCAGCGCTGCAATTCACTCTCACGGCGTCGTCCTCGGCACGATTCAACTGCTCGCCTACTACGCCGTCGCTGGGTTGGTCGTATCCTTCGTGAACTGGGTGTTCTACAGCTGGCACGTGAAAGATCGCTACCAAGATGCAGTCATCGCTTCGGTGAAAACCAACTGGGATGCCTTCGCTGAGTCGATCATCGCCAAGCTCGGTACTCCGACGGAAGACGATCCGAACAACGAGAACATCGAAGTCGGCAATCTCGCCAAGTACGGCCTGTCGCAAGACCATGTGAAGAAGTACATCCAGATCAAGGCTATCGCTGATAACTCGCGCACCATCTACGGCAGCGCCAAGATCGCCGACGCGATGACCTCGATCACCAGCTCCGATCGTTCGAGCCTGATGGCCAACGCAGTGAAGGATGCTGACAAGGGTCTGGCTCGCATGGATGCTATCCTTCACGCTATGCTGCCGCCGAAAGCGATTCACTGCAAGACGATGCTCACAGCAACGGCGCTGGAATGGCCGATCACGGTTCTCCACCTGCTCCTGGCTCGTGTCATCCGCACTATCTGCGATCGCGTTTTCTGGATCTCGCGCGGCTTCCTGGATGCTGTATCGAAGCTCGCCTTCGGTTCGCACGATGTGAAGATCTAAGCTTCAAGGTTTGAAACAAAGGCGGCTTCGGTCGCCTTTGTTGTTTACTTTTACCATAAGATGGTTTATAATGTCTTATCGGTTGATAAATTTGATCGATAAATACAAACTTTAAAGGAGCTTAATCATGTTGTAGATTCACGACAAAACTTACTGCTACGTGTTCGTGCGGACGGACCTTCCCTTGGCCCAACAACTCGCACAATCGAATCACGGTTCTCTTCAGGCAGGGCTGCTGGCTGGGCAATCCAGACAATACATGCAGACGCCATCGATCATTATCCTTCAAGTAAAAAGTGAAGCTCAGCTTCTGAAAGCTCGTGCAGCTCTTCAGGAAAAAGGCATTGTGTCCGAGATCTTTTATGAACCGGATTCACACCTTGGTTACGAGCCTAGCTACACGGCGTTTGCCACACTTCCAATCCTCGATGAACAGCGTATCCATTTGCGGAAATACCGCCTTTGGAGAAACCCCTACGAGCAAATCGCTCAAGCCGCCTAAGGAGAACTACCATGAACGCATTCGAACAAATCCAAGAAGCTCTTAACTCAGACCAGTTTTCAGCTGAGCAGCTCCAGCTCCACGCTCAGATCACTGAAGCTGCTGCAGACTTCAAGTCTGGTATCGAACATCGCATCAATGAAATCTCAAAGATGCGCACTCGTATTCAGCATGAACACGGCTTGAAGATCGAGGGTAAGTTTGGTTGGTACAACAACTACCGCAACTGGCTCACGTTCACAGAGCTCACGTACGACGGTATTGATGGTGAATACTTGCTGCTCCAAGGCGAATATGCTCTTGGCTGTGATCACGGTTCAGAGTACTACGACAACAAGGACTACAAAAACTTCTTCCATCTGTCATGGCTTAACATGACGAATGAACAGCTTAAAGAGATTTTCACGAAAGAAGCAGAGAAAGATAAGGAGTTGGGCAGACTTCGGGCGCAAGCTCTGGCTCGTAAAGCTCAAGCAGAACAGGAGGCGAAAGATCGTGAACTTCTTAAAGATCTTCAAAAGAAATACGGAGCCTAAGATGACGAAAGAAGAAATTGAAGCTAGAATGACAGAGCTTCGTGCCATTCTAGGGCCAAAAGCTCCAGAATTGAATGAGAAAGATCATAAACTAGCTCATATGCGCACGGTCTGGGAGGAATTAGAGTATGATTTTCTCGATTTGATAGACCTAGTTAAGACACTCAATGATCCTGATTATAAGCCGCTTATCACGTCAAATAAAGACTTTGAGCAGTTGAAGAAGGATTCTCTCGAGGTGATTATTCGCATCGAGAAAATGATGGACAGGCCTGATGATGTAGAGTGGTTTGAGACAGATGGTGATTACTTCACCAAGCATCTTAGACCTGAGATTGAAAACTCTGAGATGCACGCCGGAGATTGTACAGCAGTTCCAGCTTCATGTATGCGTTGTATTGCTGAAGATCGTTACCGACTTCCAAGTTCGGTGACTTGGAGTAAAGGAGATGGGTACAGGATGTTACTAGAGTACTCGGACCTTCGTAAACAATTAACCGCTTTAAAGGAGATTTAAAATGACGTAGGTAAACTTTGACAAGCTCGAACAACCGATGAAAGAATGTTTCCAGTTCGAGAATATGAACATGCTCCAACATGGTCAAGCTGTGCATGAAAAGTGGATGGAGCTCTTTGACCATCTTGAATATCGCAGCCCACTGACTTCTGAATGGAGATTGCCGAGCTACATTCAAGAACTTTGGGAGAACTTTAAGCACACTCTTCCGAATGAAGAAACGATCAGGCTCTATCAAATCTACCATGACTGTGGTAAGCACATCTGCCGCACGGTGGATGAAGATGGACGGCAACATTTTCCTGGTCACGCTGAAGCTTCATACAGGCAGTTTCTCCAGCACAGCAACAACTTCCTCGCTGCTGAGCTGATTCGCTTGGATATGACGTTTCATACTCTTCGTGGTGAAGAACTGGAACCATACTTTACTCACCCGCTCGGATTTACACTTTGGCTAACTACGTTATGTGAACTGCACGCTAACGCTGAGATGTTTGGAGGAATCAATTCCGATTCTTTCAAGATTAAGTGGAAGCGGCACGATAAGGCTGGTAAGAAGTTTGAACTCGTGACTGCATAAGTCACTTAAAAGGTTGGGTGAGATATGGCCGATAAATATCTCATTCCAACCTTTTGTGACATCTTATGAAACTCAAAGAAGCTCTCTCCCAAGAAGAACTAGAAAAAGCCAAGACGTGGTGGGAAAAGAACACTCATAGCGGTAGACAAATTCAATTCTACATTCATGATGGTCGCCTGGTTCGCACTGGTGGGCACAAGGAAATTGCGTTGAAGCATAATGTCACATCGGTGCCGTATGATCTTGAGATCAATGGTGGTGAGTTTTCAGTTCTTGATTCACCAATTTCATCATTCGATAGCTTCAAGATGCCGACAGGCATGACGGTGCTGCGTATTGAAGAGTGTCCAAATTTGCATGACTTGAAAGGCTGTGAGAACATTAGTCAAGGCAAGAATGTATCTCCACCAGATGTCTACCTGGAATCAGTTGGGGTTACTTCACTTCAAGGTTTGCCTGAAAAAGTTGAACGATTCAGTTTGTTCAAATGTGAGCGTCTTCGTTCATTTGGCGGATCAACCGTCAATGAAGTCAGATCGATGGATTTGTCCTACATGAGCAGCCTTCGGTCACTTGAAGGAATGCCACAATCATTCAATGGTCCTCTCACAATCACGGAAACTCCGCTGTTGAAGTCTTTCAAAGGTATCAAGAACGTGAAGGGTATAGAGTTCATTAAGCTTGGTGAAGCCACTGATATTTCATCTAACATTCTAGGTTTGCTGAAGCTTGGTATTGACTATTCTGATGTCCGTCTTAACCATTCATACAATAATACTAAGATGAAAAAAGCTATGGAAATTCTGAAAGAGTTTTGGGATAGCGGAGATGTTGTAGATGCTCAATCAGCTCTAATTGATGCCGGTCTTGACGAATTTGCAAGTTTCTAAACTGGACGGTAGCTTTTCATCACTATAAATAACCTCCATAGAAAACCTGTCTCTAAGGACCGCAATCATGAAACTCGCTCAAGCCGCTGGAAAGGAAAACATCCTCGAAGCCAAGACGAAAGTAGAAAATCTCGATCCGATGCGCCACCTCGCAATGCCGCACATCGATCCAGAAGATCCAAACTGTGAACAACATTGTGCAGTAGCCGATCACATTGAAAAGACCAATCCATCACTTTATAAAAAGATGATGTCCTGGGGCTAAGCTCTGTGATATAATCTAATTAAGAATAGGGACTACTCTAATGGAATTTAACGCACAAAGCGCATCATTTGATCAACGAGTAAAGATCATTACTCAGATCCTCGCAAATATGCGCACTAAGAAGGATGGTACAGGCCAAGCCGGTATTCTCCTTTCAGGTGATCCTGGTGTTGGTAAGACATCTTTCATCAAGTTCTTTTCGACGCTTATGGGCTTCGAGCAGATCACGATTGAAGCTCCGCACATCACCGAAGAACACATCATCAACATCCCGTTCATCGTTTTCAATCCTGCCAACAACACAGAAAAGCGTGAAGTTGAGCACCTTGATGACTCCGACTACAAGATCGTCCTCGCTGACTCGAATCTGTTCTCGAAGATTAAGGGATTGAAGAAGCTGCCGGATGATCAGTATCTGAAGACGATCTACAATGGTCCAAAAGACCTGATCTCGATCTTCGAAGAATTCGACGGTTCTGAGAAAGAAATCCCAGACGATTTCAAGCAGGTTCGTGAGCACTTCGACACGATTCTGTTCCTGGATGAATACTTCCGTCAGTCATCGACTCGTATTCGTAATATGCTTCGTGGTATCCTGAACGGCAAGCTCGGTCACCATGACATTCCAGAGAACTGCTACGTCATCTACGCTTCGAACTTGAACGACGAAGGTGTTGACACCGACATTTCGCTGAACAATGACTTCAAGGAAATTGAGTTCGGTACTCCTAACAAGGAAGACTGGTTCTCGTGGCTCGTCAATAAGTACAGCAACGACAAGCGCTACAACAAGAACCCGATCAAGAAGGAAGTTATCGAAAAGTTCCACAAGATGCTTGATGAAGAGCACTTGAACAACAATGACGTCGACGCTGAAGTTCGTACTTCGCCACGTCGCTGGGAACAGCTGATCACGTACATCAACGCTTCGATTCCTCCAAAGGATCAGAAGGACGCTAAAGGTCTGATGACCAACGTCAAGCTGAACTTCAAGAATTATCTGACTGGCGCACACTCATCACTGTACAACAAGGTGCTGAAGGCGGTTGAGGAGCTGATTGAAGAAACGTCTGACTTCCGTCAAACGGCTGATGACACGCATGATGACACAGAATGGCGCACGACTCTTGAGCACCAGATTCAGCAGAAGATGAAGCTGGGTGGCACTCGTACTTACGTGCCAATTGTTTCAGGAATGCCAGGTATTGGTAAGACTTCGGAAGCTGCTCGTGTAGCAACTGACCTTGACCTTCGCTATATCTACATCGAGTGCTCGAAGTTGGATGCTGAAGATGTCACTGGTATTCCGCTGTCAAAGAAGGGCAAAGGTAAGGGCGACAACATCGAGACCGATTTCTCGGAACCAAAGCTGTACCTTGAAATCATGAAGGATGCAGAGGAAGCTGACAAGCACTACCTTACGACTGAAAAGGGTAAGGCGATGGGCGCGGCTGAGTACAAGAAGAAAGAATGGAAGTACCTGATTTTCTTCGACGAATTCAATCGTGTTAAGCCGAACGTGTTCAATGCACTTCGTCAGGTTATCCTGGAAAAGAAATTTGGTGGTAGCAACTACAAGCTCCCAGAAGGTTCGATCGTCATTGGCGCTATCAACCCGAAGGACCATGGTGCTATTCCGCTGACACAGCACATGTCCGACGTTGTGGACGTTATCGACGCCAAAGCTTCATGGGCGAACACGAAGACGTACATTAAAGACAAGCTGATGCCGAAGATCAAGGGCGTTGACGATAAGATCAAGGAATCACTTTACAACTTCGTCGTTGCTTTTGCTGACAAGTTCAAGAACAAGTCAGGCGATCCAAAGACTCGTCAGTTCTACTTGGACATTGGTAACCAAGACATATACATGTCGCCACGTGAATACTCAGACTGGTTCTCAAACTCGGCTGAGCACTTCCAGATGACGCTGAAACGTAAGCTCAAAAAGCTCGATCCGTCGAACTACACTCAGGAAGACATGACAAAGCTTGATCATGATCTGAAGGAAGTCGTATTTGATTCGTTCAAGTCGACGATGTCGTTCGTGCTGAAGAAGCAAGGCGCTGATTCTCCTGAATTCCTTGGCGATGTCAAGAACTGGATCATGCACAGCGATGCTGTGAACTTCGGTGAAGGTATCTTCTACACGAAGGCAAAGACGGAACAACTTGGTGATGTTCTCAAGAAGTATTTCGATGACCAATCGAAGAATTTGGCTGACGAACCACAGTTCATGAACTACATGCGCAACAACGATCCGCACAAGTTTAAGGAAGACCTCACGGAATTCTTGCTTTCGCAGGTTGAAAAGCGTTTTGAAGCTGAAGAGAAGATCTTCAAGCATCAGTATAAGAAGCGTGAACTGACGGATGACCAAGAGCACTTTGTTGATGAAGAAGTGTCAACGATGGAAAACTTCATTCGCAACATGATCCACGCTATCAAGCTGCTGGAGCTGTCGAATGAATCGAAGGAGCTCATCAAGAAGAGTATCCAGTCTGTTCTGTCACAGCTGGTGAAGATGCACAAGGATGACGAATACGAAGAAGGTATCTTGACTTTCAATGCTCGTATCTCTAAGTACCTGAAGTCACACCTTACGAGCTAATCAATGCAATTAACCGAAGCTTTCGAAAATCGGAAATTCAAGCTTGGAGAAGTTCCCTTCTCCAAGACGAAGATCGATGACGCACACATCAAGAAGGCAGTTCATCTTCTTGCACAAGCTCTTGGTAAGAATGAGGGTGAGATTCTCGCCCAAATTCATCACAAGATCAATGAGTTTGCTCCGATTGCTGCTAAGGCGCCTATTCTCTACGATACGATTCAGAACAATATCGTAGAGAGCACGGTGTTCCATTTGATGGAAGAACATAAGCCGCCGGTGGAAGGTGCGTCAAAGTTCAGCTTCCCAGTCTTCAAGAAGTTAGAAGGATGGATCAAAGCCGAGCATGACCAATTTTTCCCGCTGCGTAACTTCATTGACCACAAGCACAAGTACGAGCCAAAGATTGTAATGATCCCGTCTACGGACGAGAAAGAAAACAAGAAGTACGCGAGTGTTAAGACAGCTGCGGCGACCGCTGACGCAACATTCATCTTCTACAAACCTTTCATGCAGTCGCTGATCGACTTTGCACATTTGAAAGGTATCAAGCCGAAGGGTAAGAAGTGGAAGAGCAATGGTGGTAACATTCCGGATGACTACGCTTACATTGAATTCTTGATCGTTCACGAATTCATGCACTTCACGTACGCTGACTTTCACTATCAAAAGATTTTGAAAGCTAGCGGTAAGATCATCAACTGGGTTGGCGACTTCCGTACAAACTACAACCTGGTGAAGAGCGGTATGGAGCAGCTGCCTATGGGCCTGTTCAATGACCACGTCAACCTGGACCGTCAAAATTCATACAAAGAAATGTATGAGCTGGTAAAGAAAGAGTTTGAAAAGCTGAAGCCTGATGAACAAGAGAAGGTTGAAGACGCTCTAGACGCAGATGCCGATGATCACGATGTAGCTGGTGATGACCAACCTGAGCCAGGTGAAGGTGATCCAAGTGATGAAAAGAAGAAAGGCAATGCTGACGGTGAACCTGGTGAAGATGGTGATGGCGATGGTGAACCAGAGCACACTGAAGCTGACATTGAGGAACACAACAAGAAGATCAATGACAAGCAAGGTGAAGGTAAGAAGGATGTAGATAAGCCTGAAGACACCGCTAACAAGAAGATCAGCCAAGGCCATGGTAATCCTGGTGAAGGTGGTCGATCAACTGATACGCATAATCCAGAAGGCACGAAGTTCGATTACTCTAAAGTTCGTCCATCGCTCGGCTGGGAAGCTCTGCTTCGTAAGATGATCACGTCCACCGCGACAGATTCTTATGAGACATACCAAAAGCCGAATCGTCGTAGTATCACATCGATCGACATCGCTAAGCAAGCTGGCGCTGCATCAGTTAAGCCTGGTGAAATTCTCAAAGACTCAGACCTGAAGATTGGTTTCGTCGTTGACTCCTCTGGCTCTATGAGTGATGTGGTAGCGAAGATCTACGCTAACATCGATAACCTGCTTAAGCGTGGGTCGAAGGATATGTCACCAACGTTCTGGCTGTTCAAATTCAGCAATACGCACGTGAAGTATCTGTGTAATGCGAAGAGCGGCACGTATGGTAAGGTTGACAAGATCGGTGAAAAGACCATGATGGAAAAGGGCAGTTTGAAGTCATTGTTCACAGATCACTTTGGTGCTGGTACAAACTTCAATGAACCGCTGTCATCTGACATTAAAGAGCTGATGAAGAAGAAGTTCAACATTTGTATGTTCTTGGATGGAGATATTTTCCACGGTAGTAACTTTGAAGTGTTCTTGGAGCTTTACAAACACGCCACGACTCAATTGTTTGTAGTGTTTGATAGGCATGAAACCTTCATTCAGTGCTGCAAGCTGATGAAGCAAATTCCAAAGAACTTCACTTACTTCAAAGACTAAGTAATTCTTTCGTAACAGAATGGCGGCTAGGAAATTTCCTAGCCGTTGTTGCATTCAAATTGGTGAAAAGTACTTTACATTTATGATGTCCTATGTTAGAATTAACTTTCTTAGTACCCGGCGGCATTCGCCATTAACCACTCCTCTGGAGACCAAATGAAGCGTACTCTCGTAATTTCCGGTCTGTTGGCACTCATGCTCACTGCGTGCAATCATAGCGATCCGCAACAGGCTCAAGTCATTCAACCTCAACAGCAAGTCGTCGCGCAAGCTCCGGTTCAGCAAGTTCAACAAGCTCCGCAAGTCGTCGAACAAGCTCCGCCGGTTGTGGTTCAGCAACCGCAGCAGGTTTATGTTCAGCCGCCTGTGCCGCCTGTGCAGCCTGTCATCGTCGCCGCTCAACCGTCGCTCGTCATCATCCATCACCCGTCGTACGCCCCGGTTTATCATCCGTACTACGCTCCGACTCACACCGTCACGACTCGCGTCACCACGATTGCTCCGCATCCGAGCGGCATCGGCACGGTCCGCACCACAACGACTACCACGCGGCGCAGCCACTATTAAGCTGGCTAGTTGTACTGGGAAGCTAAATGTAGCTTCCCAGATTTATTAGATCATCATGAACGAATATCTGTATTGTGCAAAGCTTAGTCCATGCGATGATCACTCCATGCTGGAGATGGGATTTTTAATTGGCCTCATCCTCGTATGCACCACTTTGCTAGTATGCCTAATCTTCATGGCTGATCTGGCGATAGAAGTATACAAATCACGTAAGAAAGCAGAAAATGATGCAGAAGATCTTCATTGACACCGAGTTCACCGATTTCATCGGGTCTCAACTTATCTCATTCGGTGCAGTCACTGAAGATGGAAAGCATGAGTTCTATGTCGAAATCACCGACTATGACACAAGAATTCAGTCTGATTTCGTCAAAGAAAACATCGTGCCATTACTGAACCATGAAAAGTATGGCATGACTTTCATGAAAGCTTCTGTCGCGTTATGGACGTGGCTTGTCAATCTTCCATATGAAGCGATGGAAATTTCCATCGACTATCACACAGACTGGGAGCTCTTCAAAGGTTTGCTGTTTGAAGATCTTCCAAAGAATCTCGCACCTCAGCCTCACTATCTTCTCCGTGATCTTAGATTACGTGGAAGTGTCATTGACACAAATGCAATTCTCAGTGGTACAGCAGCGGAAGGGACGAATTATGTTTCGGCCACTACGATGTTTCACTATCAAACTTCACGTCGTAAGTATTTTGAACAAGCAACCGGCAAACAGCACAACGCTCTGGTCGACGCTCACGCAAATCGACACGCTTGGATTGTAGCCAACAACTTTCTCATCTCAAATGACACCACGCCAACTTGCAATCAAAGTTAACTCGACCTTCGCTAACCAAGAGCTGCTCGAAGAAATCTTCACCACGATTGAAGGTCAATTCGCGGAAGGCTCCAAGGCTGGCTTGAACTGGATCAATGATTTTCTGTCACGAATCGACGTGGAAAATGCATCGAAACAGTCGATCGTCGGCATTCTTCGTTCGACCTTCCGCGTCAAGGACAAGCTCAATCATTGGCAGCCGCTGTTGAATGAGTATCATGCATACCTCGTAAAGTACTGTGATGACTTCGCACGTACTCTGCGTGGTCTGCCTTATCCGAACAGCCCTGCTGATGCAGAGTGAGTTTGACAATTTCATTTTCGCTGAAAGGAGACCAAGCCTAATGGATGAAGAATTCGCAGGAACTTACGCAGCTAAGGTGCTGCTCGGCACCGTCAAGGAAGTCGGAGTTCTAACTGGAGCTGGTATTTCAGCGGAAAGCGGAATCCAGACGTTCCGAGACAAAGATGATGGGTTATGGCATAAGTACGACCCAGAGCACTTTGCATCGATGAACGGCTTCAAGGAAGATCCTGAGCTCGTCTGGGGTTGGTATGCCGATCGGCGAGTCGCGATGCGAGCAGCTGCTCCGAATATGGCTCACGTTTCGCTGACCAAGCTGGCTGAAACAAAGAAAGTTCGAATCTTCACGCAGAACATCGATGATCTTCATGAGCGCGCAGGATCGAAAGATGTGATGCACTTTCACGGTGACATCAAGACTGCTCGCTGTCTTGATGATTGTGGCTGGGAAGGTGATGTTGATCACGTCAAATACGTGTCAAAAGATAATGTGCCACGCTGTCCAAGCTGCGGTGCCATCGCTCGACCAAATGTTGTTTGGTTTGGCGAGCAGCTAAACTGGGTTGAATTTACTGAAGCTCAATCTTACTTGATGAAGAGCAAGGTCATTCTACTCATCGGAACTTCGAATCAGGTACAACCTGTTGCAGGCTTAGCTGAACGTGCAGCGTATTGCGGTGCTAAGGTTATCTCCGTCAATAAGCGAAACACTGACCACCCGCACTTCGCTTCGATCAAGCTTACTGGTCCAGCGGGTGCCATATTGACCAAACTAGCAGCATAAATACATGCTCTAAAGGAGATACCAGATGAAAAAGTTTCTCGCAGCACTCGCACTATTAGCATTTTCGGCAGCAGCATCGGCTCGTATTATCATCGGCGTAGGAATTCCTGCACCTGTTTACGTGGCACCACCTCCGGTGTACGTCCAACAGCAGACACCTTACTACGGCCAGCCGGCACCAGTTTACGTCCAACCGCAACCGACAATTGTGATCGCGCCGTCGTATGGTTGGGGCTACCACCCTTACTATCACCCTTACTATGGTCGCTCGTACTACGGTCGCCGCTGGTAAAACATCGCGTTACATATTTGCATGTTAAAGAGGAGCTTCTGGCTCCTCTTGTTGTTTCACGAGCCTAAGTGTTACAGGTTGATGGATAAATAGTCTAGCAACCATCACTTGGGGCTCAATTCATGAAGCTTAACTTTCGCCAAGGTATCGTCTCTACATCGACGACATCTAACTTTCTATCATATAATCAAACATCATCGTCAGTAGACATCGTCTCTACATCGAACGCAGGAAATGAAGCACCTATCACTATTACTGCAGCATTCCTAGATGATGACTATCTCTATGAGCAGAATGGCGAGCTTGTAAGCGCTTGGGGTCCATTCTCCTGGAATTCAGCTTGGGGTACAGAACCAGGTACGGTCACTTGGTATCTCTACTGGGACATCAACCAGTTTACCGGAGCGGTTACTCGCGGCTACACTCATGCTCCGGTCATTGCATCGACAGGTGCACCAACTTCACCATTGATCGATCAGCACTGGTTTGATCTTGCCACAAATCAAATGATGGTGTGGAACGGCACTCAGTGGAGCATCGTTATCCGTGTATTTGCTGGTTATTTCGGCTCAACATCCAACATTGTCACACCGTATCCAACTGGATCGCAAGTTGGTCTTGGTAATCTTTCTGTTGATATCGACGCCGGTTACATCCTCTACGGCGCTAACCTGCAAGCTATCAGAACGACTCTCGGCCGTTTCCTGACAACCGCTACTAACATTCTTACGAACCCAAGCGGCTCGTTCACCTCGCCAGTTCAGCTTGAAACTCTGTCAACATCATTGATTGCTCTGGAATCTATTCCAGCGTTCTCAGCGATCTACACTGATGGCAATGGTAACGCAGGCCTTGCTTCAGCAACAGACGTTACAAAGACAGCAATCGGTATCGCAACCACAAACGCAAATCCAGGCACAGCTGTAAGCGTGGTGTACTACGGTGCAGTTTACAACTCACTGTGGAACTGGAACGTAGCTTCAGGTAAGAATCTTTATGCAGGCACCGCCGGCGCACTTGTTCAAGGTGTTCCTGGCGCAGCAGGCACGAAGATCGGTTCGATTCTCAACTCAAACACGATCATCATTAGTCTAGGCGTAGTTGGTCCACAAGGTGCAACAGGACCTGCTTCAACGGTCACAGGCCCAACTGGTCCTTCTGTAACTGGCCCTGCAGGTCCTACCGGTGCTGCTTCGACGGTAACTGGTCCGACTGGCGCAATTGGTGCTACTGGCGCAAGTGTTACAGGCCCTACCGGTTCTACGGGTCCGACAGGAGCTGCAAGCACAGTAACAGGTCCGACAGGAGCTGTCGGTGCAACTGGACCGTCTGTCACAGGCCCAACTGGTGCCGCATCCACGGTAACTGGCCCAACAGGTGCAACTGGTCCTAGCGTCACCGGTCCTACAGGAGCTGCATCAACTGTAACAGGTCCGACTGGAGCTACAGGTGCAACAGGTCCTAGCGTCACAGGCCCTACAGGTGCGGCATCAACGGTGACAGGTCCTACTGGCCCGAGCGTAACTGGTCCTACCGGTGCAGTTGGAGCTACCGGTCCTACAGGAGCTGCATCAACCGCTTCGACACTTCCTAACGTTGGCGACGCTAGCACGACAATTTCCGCTGCAACTAAAGTAACTGTGATCTTTAATTCACCGCTAACTGCTAACCGCACGGTAACTCTGTCTGCATCTGGTAACACTGATGGAAACACGGTGAAGATCACTCGTACTGCCGCTGCAACCGGTTCGGCTACGCTGACGATCAACGATACAACCAACACCGTCCTCGCAGCCGGTCAATGGTGTGAAGTTACGTATTGGGGAAGCACAAGCACTTGGATTGAAACATCATCTGGCTCGCTGCTGTAAGATCTTGATGGTTTTTCCATCACTCTTATAAATAGATCCACCTGCAAAATATTGTGAAAAGTATTTCACAATATGCTTGCAGGTGGTTATAATCTTCCTTACTAGATGCAACAAGGAAGATTATGCATAAATCTACAAAAGCAATTTTAGCGTTAATTGGTGTTGTCGTCATCGGTTCGTCAATCGGATCAGCGTTAGGTTTGAACGGCGATGCAGTATCATTCGGATTCATCGTTGGTGTAACAGCAGATGTTGTCTACGCTTACATCAAAGCATAAGTTTTTGGGCCTATAGCTCAGACGGTAGAGCAGCGGACTTTGTGCGAAATGGATTCTTTTCGATCTGTGCACGGATTGAGCTGATGAAGTAGCATCGCGGGTGGCCGGTTCGATTCCGGTTAGGTCCACCAAGAAATTGTTGAAAAGTATTTTACTTTTGTAGATAGATGGTTTAAGATTATCATTCTGTCTTACAAAGAACTGGGCTGTTAGTTTAATTGGGAAAATTCTTGCCTTGCACGCAGGCGTCATCGGTTCGAACCCGATACGGTCCACCACTTGATTTACTCGATGCGATCCTTAGGCTTTAACTCACATCGATGCAAAGATACTTGAAACCGCTCTGTAGCGTTTAGCTCGGTGATTTAATACAGAGGGTGACGGATTGTTCATCGCAGACTTCCGTAGACTCAAAGCAAATTCCTAGGTTCTTTGCTAGAGCATTTTAATGGGGATGTAGCTCAGCTGGGAGAGCAACTGCTTTGCAAGCAGAAGGTCATCGGTTCGATCCCGTTCTTCTCCACCACGGATTAGCTAGTGTAATGGTCAACATTGCGAATCGCCGGCCGGTTTAGTTTCGTGTAGGGGTTCGATTCCTCACTAATCCGTCGAAAAATAGTTTGAAAAGATATTTACTTATGCAGCAAACGGTGATAAAATATCTTTTCAAGTTAACCGCAAGGAAAATTTGAATTTAGTAGTTCCCAGTTTTATAGTTCGGAGTGTAGCGCAGTCCGGTAGCGCATCTGGTTTGGGACCAGAGGGTCCAAGGTTCGAATCCTTGTACTCCGACCACTTGGCAAGTCGGTGTTGTAAAGTAGTATTTGGGTGTGTAGCTCAGTGTTAGAGCGCTGCTACTCGATGGCAGAGGTTGGTGGTTCAAATCCACCCTCACCCACCTGGATAGTTTGGTATCCTTAAGATAAGCGTAGGCAACTACGTGAAAGCGGACCCTAAGCAAGTTCGCACCTAGCAATAGGCCATCCAAACAAGCCGAGGTATTTAGGATCACTACATGGTGGTTCTAACTGTGAAGTTGAGGATTGGAAAAAACTTTGGTGTACTAGCCGGCTTGCCGGGAACTAGCGTCAAGGAAGAATTAACGGGTAGTGCCGAATCTCCAGTCATACTACTTAACGGGCAGGTATACCGAGGGGTAGCGAAATTAGTCCGAGTCTCGCAAACAAGGGCAGTTCGCATGTTAAGAGGTCGTTGGATCATTCGGAAACGGACCCTGCGATATCGAAAACAAGTCTAGTAGCCGCAAGCGAAAGACATTTCGGCGAGTTGTATTTTGTAGCCCAAAAGGTTATGAAGCAACTGGAAACGCTCGTCGATGCAGAAGTTGAGCATTATTTAAATGCTACATTCGATTATGGTTCGAAACCTCAATTAAATGCAAAGACGTTTCCGACGTTTAGTTAAAGTGGCTTAATACCGCACTGGTTCGCCAGAATGTGGTTTTCCAGATACTCGCAAGGTTGACGGAGATTAGTATAAGACTGCACATAGGGCTTCGCCGCCTGAACGGTCCGCAAGATCGGTGGAATGTTGAATGCTGAGTAACTAAATGTGACAGTGCAACCGCTAGCACTCTAAACTAGCAGCCATGTAGGTTTACATAGTCGCCGCAAGGGATTATGTGGATAAGTTAGCAAGGGTTGACCGCAATCGACTCGTACTCTAATGAAAGAACTTACGCAAAGCAATGTAATCTCAGTGCTTTATACTATGCGGGATGACTGGCGCAAAGGGCGCGCCGCAGCCTTCCAAGCTGATGATCGCAGGGTTCGATTCCCTCTTCCCGCTCCAAAGTTTTACAATGGACTATAGCATAGTAGTAATTGCGACTATCCGACAGGGTAGTAGAAACTGCGCTCACCAACAGTTAGTCCACCAGCGGCTTCAGATAGGCTGACTCCGGGCTCATAATCCGCGATGGGAGAGGGAGCGTTACCCTCGGCCGCAACCATCATTACAAAGTCTCTTCGGAGACTTTGTTGTCTAACAAGCGTGTCAGGTGATACTGACTAGGGGTAGTGAATCCTCCGTTGTATGCGTCCTACTTCCCTCGTGGATGCGAGCATACTTCCTGAGGCCTCAAAGAGTAGGCGTCATCAACGCTAAAAGTCACACCGCCTAACTAGCTACAACGAGCAAGCTTTTCGCCCTCGACGAACGTGCTAGTTAGACGGACTTTCAATGAAATCCAGGTATGTAGAACTGGTAGGCTATCTATCGATTCAGCCAATATCGGCCTACATATGCAGCTCTGGGAGTCGTTCAACATGATGTCAACCTCTGGTGCATCCGCGAAGGTAGGATAAGTGGTTTGAAGACCATGGACCACGCTAGAGCCACTCTAAGTTGACCTGTAGAGAACGGAGAGATTAAGCGTAAGTCGAGAGATTCTTAGTAGATTTCTTCACGTCGACATGATAGGTTAGGTAGTGTGACCAACCGACAAGAAAGTGAAAAGCATCTTGCAGCAGATTCATCGAACCTAGTGGATCATTGAATTTCTCTTATAAATAGTAGTATGCAATGCGGGTGTAGCTCAGCTGGTAGAGCACTACCTTGCCAAGGTAGATGTCGAGGGTTCGAATCCCTTCGCCCGCTCCAACACGGCTCTCAATTACGAGAGCCGTTGTTACATTCAAATTTATATGCGCAAATTCACAGTCAAGCAAGGTATCGATCCGCAGACGTACAATCCAGTTTGTGAGCTTTCATTTGATGGAGTTCCGCTCTCTATTAAGTGGAACCTGGAAGTTGCACAAGATGCTCAAGCAAATCACGGCATTAGCTTTGTTGAAGAAATGATCAGCATCTTCAAGAAAGAGGTCAAAATTGCCATTCCTGACATCACTGAAGAAGAATTGGCACAGCTTGAAGCCGCTATCAAATGAAGGTGAGATAAATACTTCATCTTAATAAGGATGACGTATGAAACTCATTGACATTCTCTCTGAAAAGAAAGACGAAGGCAAGAAGAAGCATTGGTCTGCCGATGTAAAGACGAAGAAGCACTCACCCAAAGATCTGTTTGCTGATGGTTCAGCTGCTGAGATTGTTGAGTGGCTTAAGAAGGAACACAGCGACCTCAAAGGCGCTATGTCTGCTCTGAACTTCTACATCAATCGCGCGGGTACGAAGCTTTCTGGTGATCGTAGAATGACGCTTGAAAAAGCAAAGAAGATGCTGCACAAAGAAGCTGGTAGCGAAGAGTAAAATCCTCGTTGCCACACAATAAATAAGCACATCTCAACTTAAGGATTCCATATGGACCTCATTCTAGAACTGCTAAAAGTAGAAAAAGACGCCCTCGCTAAGACGAAACCGGGCAAAAATCCTTCGGCTAAGGATACACCTCCGACAAAGAATCCTCCGCAAAAGAAGGAACCTACGAAGAAGCAAGCTGATGCAGCTGCTGAGAAGGAAGCTAAGTTCAAGGTTGCTGGTCAAGATGGAAAGCTTGTTCCACCAACTACAGCTACGATGCAGAAGTTCTGTAAGGGCGACAAAGTTCGCATCTCGACAGGCGCCGATGAAAACTATGCAGCCCACATCGGTAAGTGCGGAACTGTTGAAGATCATGGCTACTGCAAGCGTTCACGTGACACGTTCTACAACGTAAAGCTAGCTGGCACGAAGAAAGCTGTTCAAGTTTACGAGCGCGACCTCGCCGCGGAGTAAGCATGGATCTTATCGACATACTAGATCGAGAGCTTATCGTTGAAACCGATGACGATGATGACGACGATTTTGATGCCAATATGCAGCGCAGCGATGAAATTTGTGAAAAGATGATGGCTGCTCTCAATAAGTGGGGCAAAGGTAAGATCAAGCTCGATGAAGAGGATGTTCATCACTGGTTATTCGGTGGTGGCGGTGGTGATGTAAATCAAGTAGCTGATGCCATCATCAATGGTGTAGCGAAAGTATTTGACTATGATCATGAAGACGCCGAACAGGAAGCTTTCATCAAATTCTTCAAAGCTATGGGTCTAACTCGTGGCGATGCTCTCTTTGTATTGGACCAATCATGAACCTCATAGATGTATTAGAACGTAAGACGATCGTCGAGAATGATGAAGACGATGAGATGGAAGAGAATGGTGCTCGTCAAGGCGAGATCATTCGAAAATTTATGAAGGGTCTTCATACTCTCTTGGCAGCCGTTGAGGATGAAAACGTAATTGGTGACGTTTTATTCAGCACACTATCAAATCCAGAAGAGTCTCATGACGATGCCATCAAGGTTCTGACAGCAATTCTTGGAGCATATGGAGTTGACACCAATAGGCTTGATAGTGAAAAGCTTGTTGCTCTCTTTAAGAAGATGGGTCTGTCTCGAGGTGATGCACTGTTTGTTGTTGACCAGAACGATTGAAAAGTAATTTACTTTCAAAACAAGCTTGGATATAATTCACATATCGGTTAAACACAACCGATAAGAACACCAAGCCATTATGAGTGAAGAGCAAGACAATATTTCGCCAAGTGCTGAGCAGATGATTCTGCATTTGGTCAGAAATTCTATCTGGTCAGCAGCTAGTATTGAAGAACAGCCTTCTGTCGTCATTTATGATTGGACGATTAAGAAGACCGACAAAGGTGAATACTTTGTTGGAACGGAAGCTGGTGGCAGAAATGGTCGAGTTTCGACTCAGATCGTAGAGTTCGATGAAGCTAAGATGGTCGGCAAGACAAAGTCTGGTCGAATCTATCAGTTGAAAGGTCCTTCAGGATATAGCTCAGACGGTGAATACGTGTGGAGCTATTACAAGGAACGCAACCAGCTCACCGAAGTTACAGAATAGTAGTTGTGAAGGTTTGCGGGATAGAGGAGTAGTTCATCACTGGCCTCATAAGCCAGAGCAGGGCGGAGCGTAACCGTCTCCCGCTACCAAACCTGTTGCGTAGAAGAGAGTTCCTTCGTTAACTCCAATCTGCACACGTCGGTTCGATTCCGGCAACCACGATTGTGGTTTCGTCTAGTGGTAGGACAGCAGACTTCAACATCAGTCTCTTTTCGACTTTAACTCAGGTTTAATAAATTGGAAGCAGTTCCTTGATTGGGGCTGTTTCCAACCGTACTAGCTGCGTAGGGGAGTGATACTTCAAAATGACTACTCTAAGAGCTAAACGTCTCAGCAATATTACCCTCGCTGAGAGGCTCGTTGTGGAGCACAATATACCGTCGAATTGATGTAGCTTGGAGATAACCCGAAAGGTAAGCTCTGGGATGCATCTCTGCAGTACGATGGCACAACCTCTTCACCTGGGGATTCAGGATGAGTCTTTCTGACTAGACTAACTATCAGACCGCGTCACCTAAGGTTAGGTATCCGGGTGCCATATCCGTTATTATGAGCCGTAAGCCAGCCGCGACAAATCTAGCGTTGGTACTGGGAGTTAGGTGTGGCGAAAGCTGCATCAGCTCTACTCTCGTCTTGGTTGATTTGAGTACCAGTAGAGGCACTAACCGACTTTATCTCTAGTACACCCATTATTGCATCAGAGGAGCTGAAAAGCTCCTTTGTTGTCTACATAAATACTCGTTCATGCACTATATGGAGGAACCCCAATTGGGAGCCGTTCGCAAAGAAAACGAGAGAGGCTTGGTGTAAAGCTAAGCGGAATGACCGTTGATGGTAAACGAGTCATCAAAGGTGGATTCAAGCTGGTGAATGAAGCTGGAATCCCGATGGAAATGCTGCTCGAAACGTTGAAGGAGCAGGACCTAGTTCTCGACTGGGAAGATTTTTGTCGAGAAGCACTGAATGCGGAATGGCGCATTAAGACGATCATCTCAAAGATGGAAGAGGCTATCCTCGACATCTACGGGCCAACTGAACGTCCAGAATTCATGCTTCGACTCAAGCTGATGCTAGGAAAGGTCGCGATGGAGTTGTTGAATGATGACTAAAAATATCCAAGCATCTTCAGAAAGATTAAAATAGAGATGTTAGTAGGAACCTAGCATAGCACGGACTTATGCTAGACCAGTATGCGAAAGCTAGTCTGGCAATTCTGTAGAGCTATACTCACATGACAAAGAAAGCAAAGAAGGTCGTTACGACGACCACCACAACTACGACGGTTGTAACCGAGTCGGCAGTACCTTCAAAATCACGCATTTTCTTCATTCTCGACCGTTCTGGTTCGATGAATACCCTCCGTGAAGCAGCAGTTGGTGGCTTCAATAAGTTTATTGCCGAGCAGCAGAAGCTCGAAGGTGAAGCAGAAGTCTCGCTCATCATCTTTGATGACAAGGTTGAAACGGTGTTCTCAGGCGTCGATCTCCAGAAGGTTAAGACCCTTACTCAAGATGACTTCGTGCCCCGCGGCTACACCGCGATGAACGATGCTATCGGACGAGTTATCACCGAGAACCGTGCAACTTCTTCTCCTGATGTCAAGACGATCGTTGCTATCATGACCGACGGCGCAGAGAACGCCAGCGTTGAATACACACGTAGCTCGGTTGCAGCGTTGATCAAGGATGTTGAAGCGAACCTCGGCTGGGAAACCATCTTCATCGGTGCCAACATCGACGTCCAGTCAGTTGCCCGTGGGTTGAACATCAAGACGGCGAACTCTGTCTCGTTCACTGCTAACGCAGCTGGTGTCGCCAACGGTTTCGAAAACGTCACATTGGCTTCTACTGCCTACCGCTCCGGTGCAAAGTCGTTCTCGTTCCACACGGGTGATGCTTCGGCAACCTAAAAGATATGAAAAGAAGTGTTTACTACCGAACACTTCTTTGATATAATCTTCTTTATCGGTTAGCGGTATATACGGCCCTCGGAAGTACCGCTCGCTGATTCAATCATGTTGGTCTCATGATTGAGAACCCCCGTTGAAGGAGACGTCGTACCCATACGGCGTCTCCTCTTTTTTGTTTACTTTCTAGCTTCATGATGTTAGAATAAAATCATCGAATTAGTGAGAATAACATGACCACAACCTTCAAGAAACAGCGCATCGCGCTAAACAATTTCCTTCAAGGCCGAAGATTTTATGATGCTCTTCGTGCCATGAATTTGTCAGAAAAGTATCACTTTCGTCGGAATGAAGCTGGTGATGTTCTCCAGTTCAGAAAAGATGGTAGCACTCCAGAATTTCACCATCAGGTCAGAATCGCTTTAAATCTCTCCGACTACGCTGATCTAATTGATCAAGAAGGTGCTATCATCACCGCCTTGCTCCACGATACGCCTGAAGACTACGGTGTGTCGATCGAAGAGCTGGTCAACAAGTTCGGCGCTGAACGAAGCCACTCGATCTGGCTCACTACCAAGAAGTTCCGTGGTGAGTTCAAAGACAAGACGAGCTTTTTCTTAGCTCTTAGCGAAGATCACCGTGCTTCGGCGACGAAAGGTATTGACCGCTATGAAAACTTCAACTCAATGGTAGGTGTGTTCGGCCTGCAAAAGCAGCTAAGCTACCTTGATGAAGGTGAGAATGATTTCTTGCCGATGTTGGAGAGAGCTGACAGCAATTTTCCAGAGCAGCACGGCTTGTACATGAACATTCGTCATCATTTGAAGGATCAAATCGCGCTTATAAGATCTCACAATCGCGTCGAGACAGAGCGCAATCACCTTCAATCAATGCTGACCGTCAGAGACGATGAGATCGCTCGGCTTATGCAAGAGGTTGAAACGTTGAAGATGCTTGCCGACCAGCTGAAACGTAGCCCGGCGGACGCAGGCCAGTAAGAATTAGCTACTCAATCAAAGGCGATGAATATTCATCGCCTTTGATGTTGAAGAGTCTAAAATGATTCAAGGTTGAATCAAATTCCATTTGTGAACAAGAAAATTGTAACAGTAGTGTCTATCTAATTTGATTTGTAATATATTGAACTTACTGGAAGTATTTCATAAGATGTGCAAAAGAAGCACCAGATATCTTCAAATTCGCCATCTGGCGCTAAAGGTTTTACGGGGGTAGCATCAGCGAGAAGTGTTACTACATCGCGGGGGTCTTGCACCAAAGTAAAGATTTTCTGTGCGTGTGATGAGAGCGCAAAACATACCCTTTGTGCTTTCATTATGTTAGGGCTGAGATAGGATTGATTTCGATCCCCGAGTCTCAGCCCATCTTTTTTCTCCAGCTCGGTCTTCCACTATCGGTTAGATAAATAAAGTTACAATTTCTAAACCGGACCACGAATGAAGCTTCATGAAATTAAGCAGCAACTAGTTGCAAGATTCTTTGCCGCTAAAGTCGGCATCGCATTGCATGAGTCTAACGCGGTAATGCTTTCACTTGGTCAATTAGTAAATGCTGATCTGACCGAGCAGCTCGAAGAGCTACAAAATGACATTAGCGCCAGCACCGTGACTGAGGTTACGGAAGCGATCAAGGCCTTCACCAAACATGGTGATCAAGGTTTCATCCAAGTAATTGATGAAGACAGCGTCAATTCTACTCTCATCTTCGCGGCGGTTAGAAACGGTAGCAAGTATGCTACTATTGAGCTAACCGAACACTCCTCTCCTAAGACTTCTACCCTCGCTTCAATCAAAGCTGCCCTCGAGCAGTCCAAAAAGATCAATGAAGACATGTGCTTCATAGTCTCTACCATCTAAGAAAGTCCCACAAAGTTCATTCAAAAGCTAGGAAATTCCTAGCTTTTGACGTTCTAGCCTCCATTTGTTTCAAAAAAGATACACCAAAGTGGTCAATGTGTATACTTTTGACGTGAGCTGTATTACTATACATCTATGGTAGCTTGATCATGTTCAAAGTAGGTTGCTTTAGAATGAGAAGTTCATCTACGGCAAAACACTTTAAAAATGGTTAAAAAGTTGCTAAAAAGTTGGAAAGACGGTTTACATGAAGTAAGAAGTTAGTTATAATAATCTTAATCCTACTGAAACAGAAACACTCGGTAGGAAGGACAAAAAAGTTAGTTTTCCCGAGATGTATCGCGCGAGTACATTTCGATTCAAACTCATCGCGCTAATTCAACCATTTGGAGATTCACCATGAAGAAAATCGCACTTGCACTCGCGCTGGCTGGTCTGTTCTCGGCTTCGGCATTCGCTGGTAGCTCCTCGTCCGCTCAACAAGCTGGCTTCGGCGCCGGCGGTTCGGCTCAAGTCTACACGGGTGGCGGCACTTCGTACACCGGCGTCTCGACCACCGGCGGTTCGCAAGCATCGACGCTGGTGAACGGCTACGGTAGCTCGTACGAAACGACGACCGCGACGAGCAACAACTTCGCGACCGCCGGCAATACGTTCGCACCGACGGGCAGCACGTCGTACACCAACACCGGCTCGACCTCGACCGCCAACTCGTACGGCACCGCCGGCCAATCGTACAACCCGTCGGCCACGGCAAACGGCACGTACGGCTCGACCTCGGGCGGCTTCGGCACCAACGTGTCGGCCAGCGCGTACAGCAACGCAACGTACCAAGCGGTCGGCGGCCAGTTCGCCATCGCCGGCTACGACAGCTACGCGCAACAAACCAAGGGCTTCCAAGGCTGGTAATTCAAGCATCGCCGGACCGGTACCACAGATGATGTGGTAGGCATGGTATGCGGCGGGCTGAATCAGCCCGCCGCATCATCAGATGATCAGGAGAAAACATGAAACGCTTTATCGCAGGTTTGACAGTTCTCAGCATGGCAGTAGCAGCTCACGCACAATCTGTCCCGACCGCTGGTAGCTCCGCAAGCAATACGATCACCTCTGGTGCATCATCCGCCGCGCAAAACGCCGGCAACGCTCAGAACATCACGTTCAACAGCGCCGCATCACCGTCGGACACGCACCAAACCGTAGCAAACGTTTCGGCTCCTGGCATGGGCGCCTACGGCTCCGGTTTCAGCT